>Ga0126312_10001247_pt1 | contig 16563 bp, 17 predicted proteins | sample Plot104A_FD_92537 | JGI IMG/M metagenome (GOLD analysis project Ga0126312, IMG submission 92537) | Serpentine soil microbial communities from UC McLaughlin Reserve, CA, USA - Plot104A | ecosystem: Environmental > Terrestrial > Soil > Grasslands | place: USA: UC McLaughlin Reserve, Lake County... | reverse complement strand
ACGGCCACGCGGCTGAACAGCAACCTGCTCATCCTGCGACAGCTCATCTAGAACATCGCATCGTCGGGAGGGGAGTTGAAGCTCCCCTCCCGACGACATCGGCAGCGACTGTGCGCGGGACGCGGGGGCGATACGGTCCGCGGGAATGGACGAACCAGCCGGAATAATGCTCGACGAGCTCGGGCTCGCGGCCCGGAACCACGCGCTGCCGCTCGAGGCGCTTCGGTATCCAATCACGCCGCTCGGGCTCCATTACCTCCTCATCCACTTCGACATACCCGCCGTCGACCTCGCGAGCTGGCGGCTCGAGATCGGCGGGCGGGTCGAGCGGCCGCTCTCGCTCTCGTTCGAGGAGCTCCGTTCGCGGTCCGAGCGCACGCTGACCGTGACCCTCGAGTGCGCGGGGAATGGTCGCGCGCTCCTCGAGCCGCGACCGCCGAGCCAGCCCTGGTTGACCGAGGCCGTGGGCACCGCGGAGTGGACGGGGACGCCGCTGGCGCAGCTCCTCGACGAGACGGGGCTCGCCGACGACGCCCTCGAGGTCGTGTTCACCGGGCTCGACCGCGGCGTGCAGGGCGAGGTTGTGCAGGACTATGAGCGGGCGATTCCCGTGGCCGAGGCGCTTCGCGACGAGGTGCTGCTCGCGTGGGTCGTGAACGGCGAGCCGCTGCCGCCGCAGCACGGGTATCCCCTGCGGGTCGTCGTGCCCGGCTGGTACGGGATGACGCACGTGAAGTGGCTTCGCGCGATCACCGTCGTCGCCGAGCCGTTCCGCGGTTGGCAGCAGGACGTCGCGTATCGGCTGCGGGCGAGCGAAGACGAGCAGGGCGTCCCCGTCACGCGCATGCTCCCGCGGGCGCTCATGATCCCGCCCGGGATCCCGGACTTCTTTACGCGGCGGCGCATCGTCGAGCCCGGCCCGTGCGTTCTCGAGGGACGCGCGTGGTCCGGCCTGGGAGCGGTCGAACGCGTCGAGGTCGGCGTGGACGGCGGCGCGTGGGGCGCCGCCGAGCTCGACGAGCCGCTCTCCGAGTGGGCCTGGCGCGGGTGGCGGTTCGTCTGGGACGCCGAGCCGGGCGACCACGAGCTCCGCTGCCGTGCCGCGGATGCTGCGGGGAACGTCCAGCCGGACGAGGCGTCCTGGAACTTCGACGGGTTCTGCAACAACGCGCCGCAGCGAATCGAAGTCTCAGTGGGCGGGGCCATCCCTCGCGACATGGGCGACGATTCGCCTGCCGCGGGCTAACCCGGTTCATCCCGAACGAATGACGGCGACCGTTGTCACGCACCCGTGGCGGGCCTAGCCTGGACGGTGCGGCCGCCGACGACCAGCCGAGAGGAGCCGAAGTGACCATTCGCAAACTGTTGGAATACGGCGGAGTCGCCGCCGGCCTGGTCTTGCTCGCGTTCGGCGTGGCCTCGCTCGTCATGGCCATCGGAGGGCACGGCGAGGTTCGCTCCCAGCTCAAGCAGGAGGCGATCGTCGGGAGCCCGGACATGACACCGGAGGCGATCGCGCAGGAGGCGGAAGACGCCGGGCTCCCGGCGAGCATCGACCTGCCGAGCTGCAACGTCGCGGACGAGACGATCGACACTGGCACCGAGGCCAAGTGCTTCGCGAGCTACATGCGCATCCACGCGCTCGAGGCGACTGGCGGGCTGACGTACGCGCAGATGGGTCGCTACCAGTCCGCGTCGAACCCCGACGACCCGAAGGGGACGAACGACGAGGCCGCCGCGGCGAAGGATGAGAACGGTCAGCCGGTTTCGAACGGTGCCAGAGAGATCTGGGTCACCGAGACGGCCCTTGCGACCGCGCTGAACGTGTCCTTCCTGGCGGAGAGCACCGCCCTGTTCGGACTCGTCGTCGCGAGCGCGCTCATCCTCGCGGGCATCGGCTTCATGGTCCTCGCGTTGGGCGGAGCCCTTCGGAGAGGCGAAATCGAGCCCGCGGAGGCGCCGGCGGCAGAGCACGCCGTCTAACGACGCGACGCGCGCGGTAAGACGAGCTCGTGCCGACGACCTGGCGCGGCTACGAGCTCGTCCACGAATCCGTCTCCGTCGGCGGGCGGACGCTCGTGATCGAGCGACCGCACGACGCGGAGGAGCTCCTCGACGAGGAGGCGTTCGAGCGCGAGGAGTTCCTCCCGTACTGGGCGGAGCTCTGGCCGAGCGCCCTCGCGCTCGCAGACCACGTGGCCTCGCGCGATCTCGCGGGTCTGGGCCTGGTCGAGCTGGGTTGCGGGCTCGCGCTTCCGGGCATCGTCGCGGCGCTCGGCGGCGCGGCGGTGCTCGCAACGGACTGGTCGGAGGACGCGCTCGAGTTCGTCCGGGCGAACGCACGCCGGAACGGCACGGAGGTCGAGACGCTTCGCTGCTCGTGGACGAGCCCCGACCCGTTGGTCGCCCGGGCGCCCTTCGACCTCGTCCTCGCCTCGGACGTTCTCTACGAGCGCCGGGACGTCGAGCCGCTGCTCGCGCTCCTTCCGCGACTGGCCCCCGAAGTGCTTCTCGCCGATCCCGGGCGGCCAACGCTCTCGGACTTTCTCGAGCGCGCCGCCGAGGCGTGGCTGGTCGAGCGCAGCGAGCCCGTCTACCGGCTCGTAGGCGCGCCGCACGAGGCCGGTTGAGCGGCGCCGACCACGCTTCACTTCGCGGGCTCGGGGCCCTTGCCCTAACCGAGCTAGGAGCCCTCGTACACGCGCCGGTAGTCGGCGAGCATCCGCGCCGTCGTGAACCCGCGACCGACGGTCTTCAGCGACCGCTTCATGCGGGCGACCCACCCGTGCGGCACGCCGTGCTCGTCGCGCTCGTAGAACGCGGGGAGGACCCCGCCCTCGAGCACGTCGAAGAGTTCCCGCGCGTGCCGCGCGTCCTGGACGCTCTCGTCCCGGTCGACCGAGCCGTCGAGGCTCCACCCGTTCTCGCCGTCGAACGCCTCCGGCCACCAGCCGTCCAGCACGCTCAGGTTGAGCGCGCCGTTCAGCGCGGCCTTCATGCCGCTCGTCCCGCTCGCCTCCAGCGGGGGGCGCGGGACGTTCAACCAGACGTCGCAGCCGGCAACGAGGCCGGGGGCGACGGTCAACTCGTAGTCCTCGATGAACGCAACCCGGCCGGCGAGCGCGGTCTCGCGCCGGAACGAGAAGAGCCGCTGCGCGAGCGCCTTCCCCGCGTCGTCGAGCGGGTGCGCCTTGCCGGCGATGACGAGCTGGACCGGCCGCGGCCCGCCGAGCAGCGCGAAAGCGCGATCGGGATCCTGGACGAGGAGCCCGAGCCGCTTGTAGGCGGCGAGCCTGCGCGCGAACCCGATCGTCAGGGCGTCGTCGCGGAAGAGACGGTCGGCCTCGAGCACAAACTCCATGTCCTCCCCGCGTGCGAGCCTCGCCGTGACCACGTGGGCCCGGACGAACGCGACGAGCCGCGTTCGAAGAGCATTCCGCGCGGCCCAAAGGTCGGCGTCCGGGATGTCGTCGACGGCGTCCCAGAGCGAGGGATCGGGCGGGCCGCGCCAGTCCTCGCCCCATCGCGCCGCGAGGAGCGCGCCGACCTCGGGCGCCATCCACGTAGGCAGGTGGACGCCGTTCGTGACGTGCCCGATCGGCTCGCGGCCCGGCCCGAGCTCCGCCGCGAGATCCCGCCAGAGCTGCCGTGACACCTCGCCGTGCCGCCTGCTGACGCCGACCGTGCATCGTGCGGCGCGGATGGCGAGCGGCGTGAGGCCCGGCGCCTCGCCGTCGGCGTCCGCGTGAATCCGCGCCAGCCGGCAGAGGTCGGCGGGGTCGAAGCCGAGCTCCACGGCCGCGCGGCCGAGCACGGCGACGAACTCCTCGGACGAGTATGTCTCGTTCCCGGCCGGCACAGGCGTGTGTGTGGTGAAGACGATCCGATCCCTGACTGCGGCAAGGGCGTCGTCGAGGCTCGCGCCGGGAGCCGCGCGCGCCCCGAGCTCGACCGCCGCGAGCGCCGGATGGCCCTCGTTCAGGTGGAAGGTCGACGGCTCGATCCCCATCGCGGTCAGCGCGCGGACGGCGCCGAGGCCGAGGAGCGCGTACTGCGCGAGCCGGATCGCCGGCGTGCCCTCGTAGAGCCGCGCTGTCACCCAGCGCTCGACGGGCGTGTTGCCCTCGATGTCGGCGTCGAGCAGGTAGAGGGGCACGCGGCCGGCCTGGACGCGCCAGACGTCCGCGTCCAGGTCACCGTCCCACACCGGAACGCTGACGCGGAGCGGCTCGCCGCGCGCGTCGGTGACGCGAACGGCCGGCAGGAGCTCGGGGTCGCTCACCTCCCACGACTCGCGCTGCCAGCCCGTCAGGTCGATCCGCTGGTGGAAGTAGCCGCGCCGGTACAGAAGTCCGACCGCCACGAGCCGGAAGCCGTCGTCCGAGGCCTGCTTCAGGTAGTCGCCTGCGAGGACGCCGAGCCCGCCCGAGTAGGTCGGCAGGGATGCGTGCACGCCGAACTCGGCGCAGAGGAACGCCACCGGCCTGCCGTCGGGCGGCTCGGCGTCCGCTTCGAGCTCTTCGGCCAGCCCGCGGGCACGCTCGACGATGGCAGGGTCGGCCGACGCCGCCTCGAGGCGCGAGACGGGGAGGCCGCGGAGGAAGCGGACCGGGTTCGCGGCGACGGCGCCGAAACGCTCCGGGTCGAGCGCACGGAAGACGTCCCGCCCGCGAGGGATCCACGACCAGCGAAGGTCGTACGCAGCGGCGGCGAGCGGACGAATGGGCTCGGGAAGCCGCGCCGCGAGGTCGGCGACCGCGCGCGCGTGGTCGGCGCGTCCGTCTCGGGCGTGCGGCGTCACGGCGGGGAGTTCTACCGATCCGCGCGCGCACGGCAGCGGTCCAGCCGAGCGAGCATGCGAACGGCGCGCTCCCGGACGGGTGGCCGGCCGGTAGGTAGGGTCCGCCCTCCGTGGCCGCGCTCCGCATCCTCTACTGCCCCGTCTGAACGGGCTATGACGACCGGGCCGCGAGTCTCGCGGCCGAGCTCGAGGCGCGGGGCCACGACGCCGAGGCGGTGCCCGGCGAGCAGAACCAGTACGACGTCGTCGCCGGCGAACGGCTGCTCTTCTCCCGCGAGGAGGAGGGCTGGTGGCCGACCGCCGACGAGGTCGAAGCCCGGCTCGCCTAGTAGGACGCTTTGCCGAAATGGGCGTTGTGCCGCCGGAGCAAGATCATTCCGCCAAACCCTCCTAGGGCGACAGACGCTCGGCGAGGTAGCGCAGCCCGACCGGGTAGCGGTAGTCGATTCCCATGTGGGTCGCGTCGAAGAGCTCGAGTTGGACGGGGCCGGCGCCGACCGCCTCGAGCTCGCCCTTCACGGCCTGGGCGCCCAGGTCGAGGTACCACTCGTCCCGCTTGCCTGCGTCCAGGTAGATCGCGCGAAGCCCGCGGACGGCGTCGGCGTAGCGCGGGATCATGCGAACCGGGTCCCAGTCGAGCCACCGCTGCCATACGTCCGGGACGAGCTTCCCCGTCTCGACCTCGAACGGCAGGCGGACCGTCCCGTCGGCATCCGCGGAGAACGCGGCCGCGACCCCGTACGTCATGAGCAGTGTGTCGTCGGAGGGCTTGCTCATCGGCGCACGGGAGCGGAAGTCCTCCCAGAACCGGTCGTAGGAGCCGTCGTAGTGGTCGCGAAGCGCCCGCGCTCCGTCGGCGAATCCCTGGATGTAGCAGTGCTCGTAGAGCGAGTCGCCCGCGTGGCTCGCCAGGCCACCGAAGAGGTCGGGCCGGAGCATCGGCGTGATCAGCGCTCCGAAGCCGCCGCTCGACTTCCCCGAGACGCCCCGGTGCTCGGACGCGGCGAGGGTGCGGTAGTGCTCGTCGACGAATGGGACGATCTCGTCGCAGATGTACGTGTGGTAGTTGCCGGTCCCGGGCGAGTCGACGTATTGCGAGCCACCGAGCGCCGTCCACGCGTCGACGTAGACGACGATCACGGGCTCGATCTCCCCGCGCGCGATCCACGCGTCCGCCTCCTCGGGGAACGGGCGGCGGTACGGCGAGCGGTTCCGCCACATGGCGATCTGCCCCGTGTAGCCCTGGAGGACGTAGACAGACGGGTAGCGGTGCTCGGGCTGGTCCTCGTAGCCGGGAGGGACGTAGACCCAGAGCGGCCGCTCGTGCGGGTCGCCGAGGGGATTCCCGCGGAGCGCCTCGCTGACGAGCGTGTGCTCGTCGACGCGCCCGGCGAAGGTGTACCTCCAGGGCTCCACGGCCGGAGCTTACGTTGGTCCGCGGGCGAGCGACCTAGGAGACCAGCGTCTCGACGCGGCGGACGGTCTCCCGCAGGAGCCGCGGGACGTCTCCCGGATCATCGGTGAACTGCGACGGCTTTACGCAGATCGTCCGGAAGCCGCGCTCGACCTGCGCGGGGATCTGCTCGAGCGCCGATTCGAGTGGCGCAGGCCTGCCGTCGTCAGGGAAGACGCCGCGGGTCCCGCCCACGAGCTCGACCTCCCCCGGGTCGCGGCCCGCTTTTCGGAGCGAATCGTGGAGATGCTCGAGCTCGCCCGGCTTCGGCGCACCGAGCGGGTTCCAGCCGCGGCCGGACCGCACGAGGCGTCGCAGAAGCCGCGGATGGAGCGACTCGCCGCCGAACCAGAGCGTCGGCCCGTCCGGCCGGAACGGCTTCGGCTCCACCCAGACGTCCTCGAACGCGTATGCCTCGCCGGCGTACGACGCGGGGCTCGAGCGCCACGCCGCCTCCCACGCGACGAGGTGCTCATCGAGGAGCGCGCCGCGGCGCCGGAACGGGACGCCGAGCGCCTCGTATTCCGGCTCGTGCCAGCTGACGGTCGGCTGGACGACGAGCCGCCCCTCCGAGACGACGTCAAGGCTCGCGAGGTCCTTCGCGAGCCCGAGGGGGTGGCGGAGTGGCGCGATGATCGCGCCGGCGACGAGGCGCAGATGTTCGGTCGCGGCGGCGACCGCGGAGAGGAGCACGAGCGAGCTCGGCCACGGCGTAGCCGGATCCTGGTTTCCGGGTAGCGCGTAGTCGCGAGGGTTCGCGGGGACGCCGTGCTCGTCGGCGCCTCGCCCGAGGACGACGTGCTCGCTGACCATGACGGCGTCCCAGCCCGCGTCCTCGGCCTCCCGAGCGAGCCGGACGAGCGCGCGGAGGTCAGGCGCGTCGACAAGCGTCCGATTCTCGCTCAGGATGCAGACGAGGCGGACGGCGCCCACCGCCGCCATGCTAGGTGAGCAGGCTAGGCAAGCAGCTCGCGCAGGAAACGGCCGCCGCCGACGACCGTCTCGGCCCCGCCGCCGGCACGCCGGCGCAGCTCGCGGTCGGATGTGACGAGCCGGTACGTGACGCCTGCCTCGGAGAGCTCGGCGGCCTTCCCGGTGATCCAGTCGTCGGCGCTCTGCCAGCCGCTTCCGACGGCGCCCTCGGGGGCCGTGCCGTCGAAGACGACGACCGCGGTGACGGCCTCCTGTCGGGCCCAGCGTTCGACCAGCCCGACGAGCTCCTCGCGCCCGACGTTCGGCCACGTCGATCGCCGGACGTTCTCGGCGTCGACGAGCACGGTCACGGCCGCGGCCGCTTTCATGCTCCTAGGCCTCGGCAGAGCGAACCGGCTCGGACTGCTCCGCGGCCGCCAGCTCCTCCTCCGCGCGGCGGACGAGCGAGTCGGCCGAGTCGTCGGGCCGCAGCTCGACGCGGCCGGCGGCGAGCTCGATCGCGCCGAGCCGCTGGCCGAGCGTGAATCGCATCCGCCCGTGTAGATGCTCGGACTCCTGAAGTCCCACCTCGGGGAGGATGACCGCGAACCGCCCGTCGCCGAGGTGGCAGGCGACGTCGGCGCTCCGGATCGCCGAGCGAACGCGCCGGCCGACCGACCCGAGGAGGCCGAGTGTGCCGGGCGCTTCGCCCGCCGGGACGCGGAAAAGGAGGAGGGCGAGACGCCGCTCGTAGCGTCGCGCGCGGGCGACCTCCTGGACGAGGCGATCGGTGAAATAGCGGGCGTTCTGGACGCCGGTCACCGGGTCGACGTCGGCCAGCCTGCGTGCCTCCTCGAACCGGCGCGCCCCCTCGAGTGGCGCGGCGAAGGCCGACGCCAGCGCCTCGAGCTCGCCGACCAGGTCGTCACCGGGCTCGCGCTCGACCCGCCGCCAGAAGACCGCCAGCGTGCCGAGCCGCCCGTCGCCCCGGCCGCCTCCTCGAGCATGCGCTGGGCGACGCCGTCGAGATCGAGGAGCGACGCGACCTCGCTGACGGCGCGGAGGCGCCGCGCCTCGCGCTCTGCGCGCTCGCCGACCTCGCGCGCCGTGTCGCTCTCCGCGCGGACCGCGTCGAGCCTCTCGGTCAGCTCGACGACGAGGGCTTCGGTCCATGTCGCCGAGTCGTGGACGTTCCTGAGCTGGCGGGACGACGACCGGCGCCAGGCGAGGAGCGCCCCGAGCGCGAGCAGCATGACGAGCGCCGCGAATGCGGACGTTCCGACGGCCGTCCAGGTCGTCGAGTCCCCCACTACGAGCATCGCGTTCCCAGCCGCAGATCCTCCCCGTCGGAGCTTAGAGGGCGGCCCGGGAAAGTCCACCAGGACGGTAGGGTCCCGCGGGTGAGGATTCGCGCCGCCGTCCTCGAGGAGTTCGGCCGCCCGCTCGAGGTGCAGGAGCTCGACCTCGAGGAGCCGCGGACCGGCGAGGTGCTCGTCCGCCTCGTCGCGTGCGGGGTCTGCCACACCGACCTCTACACCGCGTCGGGGGCCGACCCCTCCGGCTACGCCCCGACCGTTCTCGGTCACGAGGGCGCGGGCGTCGTCGAGCGGGTCGGCGAAGGGGTCTCGTCACTCGCGCCGGGCGACCACGTCGTCACGCTCTTCTCGCCGCAGTGTCGTGAGTGCGTCCACTGCCGCTCCGACCAAACAAACCTGTGCCTCGCGATCCGCGACATGCAGGGCAGGGGCCTCCTGCCTGACGGGACGACGCGCCTGTCGCGGGACGGCGAGCCGATCCGCCATTTCATGGGCACGTCCACCTTCGCCGAGTGCACGGTCATGCCCGAGATCGCGCTCGCCAAGGTGCGCGAGGACGCTCCGCTCGACAAGGCCTGCGTCTTCGCATGCGGGCTCTCGACCGGGCTCGGCGCGGCGATGAACACCGCGAAGGTCGAGCCGGGGTCGACCTGCGTCGTCTTCGGCGCCGGCCTCGTCGGTCTCGGCGCGGTCGCGGGCTGCCGGCTCCAGGGCGCTGAGCGCATCGTTGCGGTCGACCTCTCGGAGGACCGGCTGGAGCTTGCGCGCGGCCAGGGCGCGACCGACACCCTGGTCGGGGGGCCCGACACCGTCGAGCGCGTGGTCGAGATGACCAACGGCTTCGGAGCCGACTACACCTTCGAGGCGACCGGGAACGTCGTCGTGATGCGCCAGGCGGTCGAGTCGGCGCGGATGGGGTGGGGCCTCTGCACGGTCGCGGGCGTCGCGGGAAAGGGCGAGACGCTCGACGTCGTCCCGCGGCTGCTCATCACGGGGCGACGGATCGCCGGCTCGTCCTTCGGCGGCGTGAAGGGACGCGATCAGGTGCCGCAGCTCGTCGAGCGCTGGCTCGCAGGCGAAATCGACGTCGATCCGCTTGTCTCGCAGACGCTCACGCTCGACGATGTGAACCGCGGGTTCGAGCTCATGGAGGCACAGGACGGGATCCGAAGCGTCATCCGGTTCGGAGAGGCCGCGTGAGCGGCCGGGGAAATCGCGCCCCCTTTTGCACGATTTCTATGGAGGGCCGGCGCGAGCCGGCCCGTTCTCAGGAGGACTAATGATCATCGAGCGCACCGAGCACCCGAGCTGGCTCTCGAACGCGTACCTCGTGGCGGAGGACGCAGGCGGCTCGGGATTCCTCGTGGACGGGAACGGCGTCACGGAGCCTCTCGCCGAACGGGCCGAGCGCGACCGGATCCAGATCACGCACGTCTTCGTGACCCATTCGCACGGGGACCACGTCGAGGGCGTACGCGAGCTCGCGGCGCGCTTTGGAGTGCCGATCCTCGCCCACCCGAACGGCGCGGGCGCGCTCGGGGCGGACGAGCTCGCGGACGGCGACACGGTGCGCTCTGGCGGGCTCGAGATCCGCGCGATCGACACCCCCGGCCACTGTCACGACCACCTGGCCCTCCTCGTCGACGGCACCGACTGCTTCACCGCGGACGTCCTCTTCAAGCGCACGGTCGGCGGGACGGGCGGCGGCAGCTTCGAGGAGATCCGCTCGTCGATCATGGACCGGCTCATGCGCCTCGATCCGGGAACGCGCGTGCACCCTGGGCACACCGAGCCAACCACGATCGGGGACGAGTGGGAGCGGAACCCGTTCATCCGCATCTGGCGCGGGCTCGACTCCGAGGGCGACGAGCGCTGCCGAGTCCGGGGCGAGGAGGCGCAGCTCGTCCTCTGGGCGCCCGACTACGACGGGACGAACAAGGCCTGGGTGCGGTTCCTCGACGGGCGCGACGCAATCGTCGGCGGCTCGCAGGTCGAGCGCTAGACGGGCGGCTCAGGCAAGGCGGCGCTCGAACTCGGGCTCGAGCTCGGGCGGCTCGCCCCGGCCGTCCCAGGAGCCGACGCTCTCGAGCCGGATCGTCGCCTCGCGCCCGTCAAGCTCGAGCGTGCCGACCTGGTTTCGGAAGTACAACCCGTCGACGATCCGCCAGTCGAGCGGCGGCGGCGCGACGCGGGCGGCACGCGCGAGCGTGCGACCGACGATCTCGCCGAGCTTCGACTTCCCGAACCGCTGCGCGCGACGCTCCTTCGCGGAGAGCGGGTTTCGGTACGGCGAGCAGACGGCCTGCCAGACACGGCTCGTGGCACCCGTCCCGCGGGGGAACGCGACCTCTGCGAGGTAGGCATTGTGGACGTCGCCCGAGAGCGCGACGACGGATCCAGGCGCCTCGCCGCGCTCGCCGACCGCCACCGCTCGGACGAGTTCCGCGAGATCGCGGAAGGAATGCTCGAACGACGCCCAGTGGTCGAGGTCGACCGCCTCGCGGACCCTCTCGCCCCACCGCGCGGCGAGCGAGCCCCAGGCGCCGTCGCAGACGGCCTCGTTCCACGCCTGGAACTCGTGGACGCCGCGGGCGAGCAGGAACGGGTCGGACATGGCGAGAAGGAGGTGGTCGAAGTCGCCGCTGGTGCGCTCGACGAGCCAGCGCCACTCGTGGTCCTCGACCATCCTTCGGGCGTCGGCCGTCACGACGCGTCCGGCGCGGCAGTCGATCCCGAGGATGCGCGTGCCACCGTAATCGCGGCAGAAGCTCCATCGCGTCCCGGCCGCCTCACGGTCGGAGCGCAGCGCGAAGTCGCGCAGGATCGGCCGGGCATCGTCCGCCTGCCGGACTGCGGCGTAGAGCTCGTCGGAGGCGAGCTCGGCCGGAGAGAGGTTCCCGAGGTGCTGGTAGAGCCAGTACGAGACGAAGGCGCCGACGATCCGGTCCTCCCACCACGGCTTCTGCCGCATCCGCTTGCACCAGTGCTCGGAGATGTTCCAGTCGTCGTGGACGTCGTGGTCGTCGAAGAGCATCGCGCTCGAGACGTTCGCGAGGAACCAGCGCATCGTCGGCTCGCTCCACGACTCGCGGTAGAGCCACGTGTACTCCCCGAAGTTCGCGATCTCCTCGGCGGGCGGCATCGACGTGTCGCGCGTGGCCCGAATGCGTGCGAGTGCCTTTGGCGACACCTCGTCGGCGTACACCTGGTCGCCGATCATGAGAACCGCGTGCGGCCACTCCTCCGGCGGACGGCGCACCATGCGCCGCGTCAGCGCCCAGAGGGCGTCGACCTCCCGGCCGCGCTCGTCGTCATCGGCCGAGAGCGTGTACGGCGGCTCGTGCGGCGCGGCGACTCGGCAGGAGCCGAAGAGGATCTCCAACCTGTGGTCGTTGCCGATCGTGCGGACGAGGCTCGGCGGGAACGGGCTGCCCTCCTCGGGCCAGACGCGGCGGCCGTCCAGCTCGACCTCGTACGGCGTCGCCGTGCCGGACTCGAGCCCTTCGACGCAGACGAGCCCATAGTGGTGGCCCTCGACCGTGAACGTCCGCTCGCGCGCGCCGAGGACGACGACCTCGCACGGCGCATCCGTCTCGACCCAGATCGTCGCGTCGTGGGCCCCGACGTGGCGAAGCATCGGTCCGAGGATCAGCTCGGGCACGGGCGGCAACGTACCCGGGAAACCGCTTGCGCACCCCGCTCCGAAGGTGACACCATGAATGCCAGCGACGGAAGGAGCCGCATGCGTGTCAGGACTTTCGCAATCGTCGCCCTCGTCATCGTGGCCGTTCTCGCCGCGTCGGCGTGTGGCGGCGGCGACAACGAGTCGGGCGGTAGTGCCACGGCCACCACGAGCGCGACTGGGTCCGGAGGTGGCGGCGGCACGACGCTTCAGCTCGCGGCGGATCCGAATGGCGGCCTGACCTTCGACAAGACCACGCTCGAAGCGCAGGCGGGGAACGTGACGATCGACTTCACCAACGACTCGTCAACGCCGCACAACGTCACCATCGAGGACAACGGGGTCGATGCGGCCACGAAGACATTCTCAGGCGGCGAGGATTCCTTGACCGCCGACCTCCCGGCAGGGACGTACACGTTCTTCTGCTCGGTCCCAGGTCACGAAGAGGCCGGCATGAAGGGCACGCTCACCGTCAAGTGACGCTCAAGGACGCGGCCCGCTACCGTGCGGGCCGTGACCACGCTTACCCTGCACACGAACGAGGGCGCGATCGATGTCGAGCTCTTCGACGAGGACGCGCCGAAGACGGTCGACAACTTCGTCCGGCTCTCGCGCGACGGGTTTTACGACGGGCTCACGTTCCACCGCGTTATTCCCGACTTCATGATTCAGGGCGGCGATCCGAGCGGCGACGGGACCGGCGGCCCGGGCTACGAGTTCGAGGACGAGCCGAACGAGCACCGCGTTGTTCGCGGAGCGCTCGCGATGGCGAATGCCGGCCCCGACACGAACGGCAGCCAGTTCTTCGTCGTCACCGCCGACGAGTGTCCGTGGCTCGACGGCAAGCACACGGTCTTCGGCCGTGTCACCGAGGGCATGGACGTCGTCGACCGCATCTCCGCGGTCGACCGCGACGCGCGCGACCGCCCGCGGGACCCGGTCGTGGTCGACCGCGTCGAGCTCTAGGCGCTTTCGGTTCACCCGATCGAGTGACGCTACGCGGCTCCGATATCGGGATCCTGAGGCCATGCCTGCGGCTCGCTCCACCCGTCGTGCCCTGCTTGCGTTCGGCGTGCTCTCGTTCGTCGGGGTTTTCGCCGCGTTCCTCGTCTTCGAGGTTCCCGGCCTCGGATCGGCCACTTCTACTACCTGTCCGTCGCGCTGATCGCGCTCGGCACGGGGCCGCTCGCGGGGGCGGCCGCGGGCCTTGTCGCTGCCGGATTGTTCATGGGCGGGGTGCTTCTGAATCCCAACATCCCGTCGCATGAGGTGCTGACCACCGGTGCCCTGATCCGGTTCGTCACGTACGCGGGGATCGGGCTCCTGATCGGGTGGTTTGCACAGAAGAACGCCGAGCTCGTTGCGCGCCTTCAGATCCTCGCCGAGCGCGACTTCCTGACCGGGCTGCCCAACACGCGTGCGTTCGAGGCCGCGATCGCGCGGCGTCTCACGGCGGGCGAGCCGTTCGCCCTCCTCCTCGGGGACATGGACAACTTGAAGGCGATCAACGACGGACACGCCGAGGGCAACGAGATCCTTCAGCAGCTCGCGACGCTCCTCGGCAACTCGCTCCGGCCCGATGACGAGGTCGCGCGCGTCGGCGGCGACGAGTTCGCAGTTCTCACGCCGGCGCGCACGAACGACGAGGCAGCCCAGCTCGCCGCGCGCGCCTCGAGGCGATCACGCGGGCGAGCGGTGCCGGCGTGACGTTCGGCTGGGCCGTGCGCGGACAGGACGGGACCGAGGCGCTGTCGCTCTTCCGGGCCGCCGACGAGCGGCTCTACGCGCGGAAGTTCGTCCGGTCGCGCCAGCTGGCCGCCTGACGCTCATTCCCGCGGGGTCGGGCGCCGAGGAGCGCCAGTAGGGTGGCGGCTTGCGCGCGGTCGTCGTCAGCCGTCACGGCGGGCCCGAGGCGCTCGAGCCGCGCGAGCTGCCCGAGCCAGAGCCGGGCGTCGGCGAGGTGCTCGTCGACCTGCGGGCCGCGGCCCTGAACCGGCGCGACACGTTTGTTCGCTCGGGTGTTTACGACTTCCCGCTCCCGCTCGTGCCGGGATCGGACGGCGCGGGCGTCCGGCGCGACACCGGCGAGGAGGTGGTGATCCGTTCCAACATCGGCTGGGGAGACCGTGAGGACGTGCCTGCCCCGGGCAATACGACGCTCGGCGGTCCGGGACCGGGGACCTACGCCGAGGTCATCGCAGTCCCCGCGGAAAACCTGTATCCCAAGCCAGACCGGCTCTCGTGGGAGGAGACCGCGAGCCTGCCGGTGGCCGGGGGTACCGCGTTCCGCGCGCTCTTTGCGCGCGGGCGGCTCGAGGCGGGGGAGACTGTGCTCGTCCTCGGCGCAGGCAGCGGCGTGTCGACCTTCGCGGTGCAGCTTGCGGCCGCCGCCGGCGCGCGCGTCCTCATCACCTCGTCGAGCGAGGAGAAGATCGCGCGCGCACGCGAGCTCGGCGCGAACGGCGGCGTCCTCTACACCGATCCCGGGTGGCCCGACGCGGCGCGCGAGCTCGCCGGCGGGGCAGGCGTCGACCTCGTCCTCGACTCGGTCGGGTCGACGTGGGACGACTCGCTCAGGACACTCCGGCCGGGTGGCCGTGTCGTCGCGTTCGGCGGAACCGGCGGGACGAGAGTCGAGGTCGACCTGCGGCGGTTCTACTTCGCTCAGTGGTCGCTGCTCGGCTCGATGGGCTCGAGCCCACGCGATTTCGCCGCGTTCCTCGAGGCGGTCGAGACGGCCGCCTGGCGGCCGGTAATCGACTCGGTATTCGAGCTCGAGGACGCCGCCGCCGCGCACCGGCGTCTCGAATCCGGCGAGCACTTCGGGAAGATCGCGCTACGGATCGTGTAACGGTTTGGCGCGTCTGACTGCGGGTCCCGACCCGCCCCCCTGCTCACGCTCGAGCGTAACGCCGAAAGCGTCACGCGTGGCGCATGATTCGTGCCGAATCGCGCGCGAAGTCGCCGCGACTTTCCCACCGCGGCGGGGAGGCCGAGGGGGCTAGCGCTGTTCGCCGGCGTCCGGGCTGCGCGCGGGCGGTGCGAACGTCACGACCTCCGCGCTCCCGTTCGCGGCGAAAAGCCGCGTCACCGCGGGCGTCGTCTCGGCGACAACCCGACCACGGCGTACGACCCACCGCCGCACGGGGTGGAGCCGCAGCACCTCCTGCGCCGTGGGCGCGTCGAAGATGACCAGGTCGGCCGGCTTCCCCTCCTCGAGCCCGTACTCGTCCTCGATCCCGAGCGTCCGCGCGCCGCGCACGGTCGCGAGGTCGAGCATCTCTGCGATCTCATCGACGCCGCTCATGTACGTGAAGTGGAGGGCGAGGCTCGCGGCCTCGACGAGGTCGGCCCGCCCGAGCGAGTACCACGGGTCCATGATCACGTCGTTCCCGAGCGACACGTTGACCCCGGCCGCTAGGAGCTCCTTCACCTGCGCAAACCCGCGGCGCTTCGGATACGGATCGAGGCGCCCCTGGATCAGCGCGTTGGCGAACGGGTTCACAACGACGTTGATCCCGCATCGCGCGAGGAACCCGTGGAGCTTCGAGGAGTAGTACGGCGGATAGGAGCCCATGGCCGTGCAATGGGACGCTGTGACGCGGCCGCCGAGGCCGTGTTTCGCCGTGTCGTCGGCCATCACCTCGAGGTAGCGCGAGCTCGGGTCGTCCGTCTCGTCGCAGTGGACGTCGATCAGCCGGCCGTACTCGCTCGCGAGCTCGAACACCCGATGCACCTCGCGTAGCCCGGATTCGGCCGTCGCCTCGTAGTGCGGGATCCCGCCGACGCAGTCCGCACCGAGGCGGAGCGCGTTCTCGAGCCGCTCGTCGTCGCCCGCGCGCGTGTAGATGCCGTCCTGGGGGAACGCGGTGACCTGGATCGTGCAGAGGTCCGCGAGCTCGTCGCGCACGGCGAGGAGGCCGCGGAGCGGCGCCTCGTTCTCGCCCGAGACGTCGGCGTGCGCGCGGATGGCGAGCGTCCCCTGCGCGACCGACCAGCGAACGACCTCCGTGGCCCGCGCCTTCACGTCCTCGATGATCAAGCTCGGCTTCAGCTCGCCCCAGATCCGGATGCCCTCGAGGAGCGTGCCGGTCTCGTTCCACCGCGGCGTCCCGGCCGTCAGGGTCGCGTCGAGGTGCAGGTGGCAGTCGACCAGGGGCGGCATGACGAGCCGTCTTTCGGCATCGAGCTCGCGGCGCGCGTCGCCGTCCACCGCCGTGGCGATCCGGACGAACCGGTCGCCCTCGACCGCCAGGTCGACCAGCGCGTCGCGGCTGGCAAGGCGCGCGTTGCGGACGACGAGATCGAACACGGCGGCGCATTATCGTCTCCCCGCGATGCCGGACGAGCCTTCGATTCGCCGTGCGACGCCCGAGGACGCCGATGCGGTCACCGGCGT
>Ga0126312_10001246_pt1 | contig 16563 bp, 15 predicted proteins | sample Plot104A_FD_92537 | JGI IMG/M metagenome (GOLD analysis project Ga0126312, IMG submission 92537) | Serpentine soil microbial communities from UC McLaughlin Reserve, CA, USA - Plot104A | ecosystem: Environmental > Terrestrial > Soil > Grasslands | place: USA: UC McLaughlin Reserve, Lake County... | reverse complement strand
GGGCGTTGGGCGTTGGGCGTTGGGAGGCGCTGGGCCCTAGCCCAAAGCCCAACGCCCAACGCCCCTCAGGACTTCGAACCGGCCTTGGCCTTCTTCGCGCCCTTCGGCGACGTGCCAGGATGGGCGTACTTGGCAATGAACTCCTCGGTCATCTCGCGCGCGAGGTTGTCGGGCCGCTGGTTCATCGGCGACTTCATCAGGTAGGAGCTCGGCCCGTCGATCTGGCCGCCGACCCCGTTGTTGAGGGCCAGCTTGGCCATCCGCACGGCGTCGATGACGATCCCGGCCGAGTTGGGCGAGTCCCACACCTCGAGCTTGAGCTCGACGTTGAGCGGCACGTCGCCGAAGGCCTGGCCCTCGACGCGGATATGCGCCCACTTGCGGTCCGTCAGCCACGGCACGTAGTCCGAGGGGCCGATGTAGACGTCGTCCTCGGGCAGGACGTGGCCCATGATCGAGGTCACCGCGTTCGTCTTGGAGATCTTCTTGGACTCGAGCCGCTCGCGCTCGAGCATGTTGTAGAAGTCCATGTTCCCGCCGACGTTCAGCTGCGACGTGCGGAGCATCTTCACGCCGCGATCGCCGAACAGGCTCGCCAGTGAGCGGTGGACGATCGTCGCGCCGACCTGCGACTTGATGTCGTCGCCGACGATCGGCAGCCCGGCCTTCTCGAAGCGCCGGTTCCAGTACGGCTCGCGTGCGATGAACACCGGGATGCAGTTGACGAACCCGCACCCGGCCTCCAGCACCTGCTCGACGTACCACTTCGTCGCCTGCTCGGAGCCGACGGGCAGGTAGGAGACGACAACGTCGGTGCGCGTGTCCTTGAGGATCTGCACGATGTCGGCGGTCTCGCCCGGCGCCTTGCGGATTTTCTCCTTCAGGTACTTGCCGAGCCCGTCGTGGGTCATGCCGCGCTGAACGGGGACGTCGAGCTTGGGCACGTCGGAGAACTTGATCGTGTTGTTCTGGCCCGACCAGATCGCCTCCGACAGGTCCTTGCCGACCTTGTCGGCGTCGATGTCGAACGCGGCGGAGAACTCGATGTCGCCGACGTGGTAGCCGCCGACGTCGACGTGCATCAGGCCCGGGACGGTCTCAGCGGGGTCGGCGTCCTTGTAGTACTCGACGCCCTGTACGACCGAGCTTGCGCAGTTCCCGACCCCGACGATCGCCACCCGGACCTTGTCCTGCTGATAGCGGGCCTTGCCGTTGGCGGCGGGCCCTCCGTTGGTGCTCACCTAGGGCTTCCTTTCTGAGAGCGTGCGCTTGGCGCGCGCTTTGCGCGCGGCTGAGCGCGCGCGTTTGCTATGTGAACCTACGCCCGCGGCTGCTACGCGGTTACACGGCGCAGTTGCCCGCGCACGTACCAGATGCGCTGAAAGACCGTGATCACCGAGAGGGCGGCGAGCAGGTAGACCGCCGGCGCCAGCAGCTCGAAGTCACCGAGCCCTGCGCCCTTGGCGAACACCAGGCCGGCGGACAAAATGACCACGCGAACGGGGCGAGTCGCAATGCCTACCTTGCAAGCGATCCCCAGCGCTTCCGCGCGGGCACGAGTGTAGGAGACCATCAGGGAGGCCAGTACCGCAACCACGGTCGCCGCAACCGCGAAGTCCATCCCGCGCGAGGCGAAGTAGGCGGCCACGGCGGTGAGGACGATCCCCTCCTCCGTGCGGTCGAGCGTCGAGTCGAGGAAGGCGCCGAACGGCGTGCCCTTGCCCGACGTGCGCGCGTAGCGACCGTCGAGCGTGTCCATGATCGACCCGACGATGAACGCCACGCCGGCGAGGAAGAACAGCCGCTGGGTGACGAGCACCGCGGCGACGATGTTGAGCACGAGGCCGGTCACCGAGATGGCGTTGGGCGTCAGCCGTGACTCGATCAGCCGGTCGCGCATGAGCGCGGACATCTCGGACCCGGTCGGGGTCCCACGCCGGGTTCGTCCGGCCGCCGCCCGGCGATCCGCCCGGCGGGGCCGCTCGCGCCGGCCGAGCGAGCCGCGCTCCATCAGGCCTGCGCGCCGGCGAACGCCCAGTCATCGGGCCGGGCGCGCGCGAGCAGCGCCTGGGCGACCGTGACCGAGACCAGCGCCGTCAGGGCGCCCAGCGCCGCGTCCATCCACCAGTGGTTGGCGGTGACCACGACGACGAACGTCATCAGGACCGGGTACAGCGCCCAGGCGACCTTCAGCGGGCGCGGGCGCACGAGCCGGGACAGCGAGAACCCGATGATCAGGGCGAAGCAGACGTGCATCGAGGGGATCGCGGCGAACGGGTTGACCAGGGCGCTGGTGGCCGAGGTGTCGGTGTTGAAGCCGAGGAAGTTCGAGACCGAGTCCTCGAAGCCCCACTCGCGGAACAGCCGCGGGGGCGCGGTGGGGAAGAACAGGTAGCCCAACAGCGCCAGCCCCATCGAGACGACGAACACGTTGCGCACGAAGTAGAAGGCGCGGTTGCGGAAGACGTAGAGCCAGATGAGCGATCCGATCATCAGCGGCAGGTGCGCGTTGACGTACATCCAGCTGGAGAAGTCGATCAGCCAGGGCTTGGACGTGCCCCACGCCTGCACCGCCGGCTCGACGAACAGGTGGAGCGACCGCTCGATCCCGATGATGTCGCGCGCGTGCTCGAACGCCGTCGCCGTGGTGTGGCCGTCGACCGCCCCGCGCACGAGTCGGTATGCGTAGTACGCCGCGGCGAAGACCAGCAGCTGCCGGACCGCGTCCGGCCATCCGTTGGGGAGCGCGCGGGGAGCCGCGGCGCGCAGGCGGGCGAGCATCGGCGCATCCTATCGGGCGCCCATGCGGGCCCCAGAGGTGTCAGACGGCCTGCATACCAATCAACGCCGTGCACCGCGATCAGCCGGCGCGGACGCCGACCCGCCCCCCAGGCCCGGTCCGCACGGTCGTCCAGCCGCCCGGCGCCTCGCGCACGAATCCGCCGGATTCCGGGCTCCACCAGCGGGTCCAATGGACGCGCGCCGCCCGGGCGGTCCCCCGGACGGCGAAGCCGTCGGGCGTGATCCGGGTGACCCGGCCGAGGCCGGGCCCGGCGACCCGCCAGACGCGCCAGCTCGGCGTGCGCCAGACCTCGCGCAGCCCGGGCACGCCCCGCCGCAGCAGCCGCCGCTCGGCCACTGCGGCGTAGTCGGGGCGCGCCCGCACGGGCAGTGCGACGTAGGCCGTGCCCGCGTTGCGCAACCACCGCAGATAGCGGAGCGGCGTCAGGCGGCCGGCGTAGAACAGGTGCGCGTAGCGGTTGTCGAGCTGGCGCTCCCAGCCGCGCGTTATCGGGAAGCGCCTGGGCACGAAGGTCGCCTCCCAGTGAAAGCGCGTGGGCACCACCTCGACGCGCAGCGGCGCCGTCCGCGCGGTCAGGAAGCGCAGGAGCGGCCGGTAGTAGGCCGCCTGCGTCGACGGATCGTCGCCTGCGCGCACCTGCTTGACCACGGGCGCGAGCGGCCAGAACACGAGCGGTAGCGCGACCACCGCGACCGTCGCGTCCCGCCAGCGCGGCTCGTTGGGCCGTCCCAGCACGGCGGCGGCGAGCACCGGCCCGCCGAACAGCATCCCCAGGCGGGCGGCGTTGCCGCCGAACGGGGTGGAGAACGCGAACGCGCCGGTGGCGAGCAGCCCGTACAGGACGGCGCCGATCCGCAGCGCCCGCTCGCCGGGCGGCAGCGCCACCGCCAGCAGCACCGACACGGCCACGCACGGCAGGTACGACGTCAGATCGAACGGCATCGTGCCGCCCTCGGGGAACAGCGCCGACAGCACCGCCGGCGGTACCGCGGCCGCCACCAGCACGAGTCCCGCGATCCCGGCGCCGGGCGACGTCTTCTGGCCGATGACCGGCGCGCCGCGCCGCCGCGGCTCCTCCCGCTTGCGGCGCCGCCACCGGACCCGCGCCAGCACGAAGGCCAGGGCCGCGAGCGCCAGGAACAGCCCCGCCACGGGCGAGGCCAGCCCGGTGGCGAGGGCCAGGAGGAATGCCCAGGGGCCGCGCCGTCGCTGGAGCGCCAGGAGGGTCGCCAGCCCGAGCGCGAGCCCGAGCACGAACGGCACCCGACCGGCGAACAGGTTGGCCCCGGCTGCGACCGCGAACCATCCAGCGGCCGGCCAGGCACGCTCCCCGTAGGCCCGTGCGACCAGCCGCTGGAAGAGGACCACCGCCGCCACCGTCGCCAGCGCCCCGAGCAGCCGCGGCCCGAGCAGCGCGCCGAGCGGCGGGTACAGCACCGAGTAGGCGAAGACGTGGTGGCCCGCGTACCAGCCGTTGTCCCACAGCAGGTAGCCGTTGGCGCTGAACAGGTCGGCGCGGTAGGTGGCGGCTGCGAGGTCGTCCGAGGGCGGGTCGAGCACCAGCCACAGCGCCACCAGGGCGGCGCCGAGGCCCCAGACGGCGATTACGCGGCGATCCAGCCGCATAGTCGCTCCATGAGGTCGGGCCGCTCGAGCCAGGGCCAGTGGCCGGCGTCGGGCAGATGCTCGACCGTCGCGTCGCCGAGCGCCGCCGCGAGGCCGTCGCCGAACCTGGCCGGGATGAAGGGGTCGCGGTCGCCCCACAAGACCAGGGCAGGGCAATCGACGTCGCCGAGCCGCCGTCCGGCCGCCGCGAGCACGTCTTCGGGGGCCGATCGGTAGAGCTTGAGGATCGCTCGCTGCGTCCCCTGGTCGAAGTGGGCGAGAACCTCGTCGTCGAAGGCGGCGGGGAGGCCGAGCCATCGCCGCCCGAGCCGCAGCGTGACCCGGTTCGACGAGCCCATCGCCATCTCGCCGACGCCCGCCGCGCGCCACAGCCGGGCGATCCGGTGCCAGCGGTAGCCGCGCAGGAACGGCACGCTGTTGATCAGCGCCAGGCGCTGCACCCGCCCGGGTTCGCGCTGGGCGAACGCCAGCGCGAACCCGCCGCCCCAGTCGTGGCCGACCAGCCGCACTCGCTCCCATCCCAGGTGGTCGAGGAAGCGCTGCACGAAGGCGCCGTAGCCGTCGATCGAGTAGTCCAGGTCGGCCCGCTTTGTGGTCAGTCCGAAGCCGGGCGCGTCGACGGCGACGCCGCCGGCGCGGGCGATGAAGTCGCGCCACATCGAGGCCGTGTTGGGAACGCCGTGCAGCCACAGAATGGGCTCCGACTCGCCCTCGCCCGCCTCCCACCAGTGGACCGGGCCGTCGTCGAGCTCGTCGGTGCGCTCGCGCAGCGGCACGGGCGGGCAAGCTACCGGCATGCGCACGCTCTGCCTCGGCGAGGCCCTGGTCGACATGATCTGCGAGCGCCGGGTCGCCGGGCTGGCGGAGACCGACCGCTTCGTGCCCCACTTCGGCGGCGCGACGGCCAACGTGGCGATCAGGGCAGGAGGGTCGGCGGCCCTCGCCGGCGGGGCCGGAGACGACCCCTGGGGCGCCTGGCTGCGCGCCCAGCTCGAGGCGGCCGGCGTCGACCTGACCTGGTTCCAGCTCATGGCCGGGCAGCACACGCCGGTGGCCTTCGTCGCCATCGACGGCGCCGGCGACGCGACCTACCAGATCTATGGCGACGCGATCTCGATGGCGCTCGACGCCGTCGCCGACCGCCTCCCCGAGGCCGTCGACGCGTGCGACGGCCTGTTCTTCGGGTCCAACACGCTCGTGGGCGAGCGCGAGCGCGAGCTCACGCTGGCGGCGCGGCAGCGCGCGCTCGAGCAGGGCCTGCCCGTGGTCTTCGACCCCAACCTGCGCCTGCACCGCTGGCCCGACGTGGCCCGTGCCGCCGCCGAATCCAACGCCTGCGTCCCGGACGCCCTGCTCGTGCGCTGCAACCGCGAGGAGGCCGAGATCCTCACCGGCGAGGCCGACCCCGAGGCCGCCGTCGCCGCGCTGCTGCGCGCCGGGGCACGGACCGTGGTCGTGAGCCTCGGCGCGGACGGGGCGATCCTGCGCGGCGAGGCCCGGGCCGACGTTCCCGGCGTGCCCGTCGACGTGGTCAGCACGGTCGGCGCCGGCGACTGCCTGATGGGCGTGCTTCTCGCGCGCCTGACCCAGGGCGGCTACGAGCCCGCGTCGCTCGTCCATGCGCTGCCCGAGGCGGTCGAGGAGGCGGCGCTGGCGTGCACGCGCTGGGGGGCGGTGTGAAGGCGGCCTGGAAGCGCCCGCGCGCCGATCGGGTGCGCGCGATCCGCGACCGCCTGCGCTGCGCCTACGGCACCCCGGGCCAGCAACCGCACGGCCGGCCCCTGGACGAGCTCGTCCTGACCGTGCTCTCGCAGAGCACGAACGACCGCAACCGCGACATCGCCTTCGCCCGCCTGCGCGAGCGCTTCGAAAGCTGGGAGGAGGTGCGCGACGCCCCCGTGAAGGAGATCGAGGATGCGATCCGGACCGGCGGCCTGGCCCCGACCAAGTCGCGGAGGATCAAGGCGATCCTGGAAACGATCGGCGACGACCTCGATCTGGCGTGGCTGGCGGACGCCACCGTCGCCGAGGGCCAGGCCTACCTCACCTCGCTGCCCGGCATCGGCCGCAAGACCGCGGCGTGCGTCCTGCTCTTCTCGTTCGGCCTGCGCGACGTGCCCGTCGACACCCACGTCGGCCGGGTCGCAACCCGCCTGGCCCTCCTGCGCCCCGGCGCCGGCACCCCCGAGCAGCACAACGCCATGACCGCGCTCACGCCGCCGGGCCAGGAGCTCGAGTTCCACCTCAACCTGCTGCGCCACGGCCGCCACACCTGCCACGCCCAGCGGCCGGCCTGCGGCGAGTGCGTGCTGCTGCGGATGTGCCCCTACGGCCGGGCGGCCGTGCGGACCTGATCGCGCCGGCGCTGCGGCGCCCGCCCCGCGGGCTGGCGCGGCGGCTCGAGTTCGGGCGGCTCGGGCAGCGGCCGCGTGATCGGCTTGCCCGGCTCGGCGATGAGGTCCTCGCCCCAGTGGGAGAACGCGAACGGCTCGCCGTGATCGAGGGTGTACGTGGCCTGGTCGGGGGTGATCTCGACCCGCAGCATGCACCCGCGCCATGTCGCCGGGAAGGCGAGCCGCTCGAGCTCGGCGGGGAGCCGCGGCGCAAACGACAGCCGCTCGCCGTAGTCGCGGACCCCGCCGAAGCCGCACACGGCCGCAAGCACCGCCCCGGCCAGCGACGCGATGTGCACGCCGTCCTTGGCGTTGTGCTCGAGGTCATGCAGGTCCATCAGCGCCGCCTCCCCGAGGTAGTCGTAGGCCAGGTCGAGATAGCCGGCCTCGGCCGCCATCACCGCTTGCGCGCACGCCGACAGCGACGAGTCGCGCACGGTGATCGCCTCGTAGTAGGCAAAGTTGCGGGCTTTCTGCTCGGCCGTGAACAGGTCGCCGCGCTGCCAGAGCGCGAGGATGAGATCGGCCTGCTTGACCACCTGCTTGCGGTACAGGTCGAAGTAGTGGAAGTGCAGGAGCAGGGCGTACTGCTCCGGCTCGGTGCTCTCGAAGTCCCAGGTCTCGTGGGCGAGGAAGTCCTCGTCTTGCGGGTGGATCCCCAGCGTCGCGTCGTACGGGATCGTCATCGCGTCGGCGGCGCGCTTCCAACGGGTGATCTCCTCCTGGCCGACGCCGAGCTCGTTGGCCCGGTCCGCCAGACGCTCGCACCCCGCCGCGGCCGAGCGGAGGTTCCGCTGCGCCATGACGTTCGTGTAGATGTTGTTGTCCGCCATGGCGGAGTACTCGTCCGGCCCGGTGACGCCGTCGATGCGAAACCGCCCGGCGCCGTCGAAGTGGCCGAGGCTGTCCCATAGGCGCGCGGTCTCGACGAGCAGCTCGAGCCCGATCTCGCTCGCGAACTCGGCATCGCCGGTCGTCACCGAGTAGCGGTAGATCGCGCCGGCGATGTCGGCATTGACGTGGAATGCCGCCGTGCCGGCCGGCCAGTACCCCGAGCACTCCTCGCCGTGGATCGTGCGCCACGGGAAGGCGGCGCCCCGCAGCCCAAGCTCCTTGGCGCGCTGGCGTGCGAGGTCCAGGGTGCTGTGGCGCCAGCGCAGCGCCTCGGCGGCGAGGTCGGGGCGCGTGTAGCAGAGCACCGGCAGCACGAACGACTCGGTGTCCCAGAAGGCGTGGCCGTCGTAGCCGGGCCCAGTCAGGCCCTTGGCCGGGATGGCGCGCGACTCGGCCCGGGCACTGGCCTGAAGCACGTGCAAGAGCGCGAAGCGGATCGCCTGCTGAACCTCCACGTCGCCCTCGACCTCGACGTCGGCCCGCTTCCAGTACGCGTCGAGGTAGGCGCGCTGCGACCTCGCCAGGCCGTCCCAACCCTCGGCGACGGCGTTCTCGAGGCTCGCGTCGACCTGGTCGCGCAGGAACTCGACCGACTGCTGCGAGGACCAGTGGTAGGCGAGGAGCTTGACCAGTCGCAGCGGTTCGCCCGGATCGAGCTTGGCCGAGATCGTCACCCGGCCGAGGTCGGGCTCTGACTGCGTGAGCATCGTCGGCATGTCGGTGTCGACGAGGTGCTCCATCCCCGAGGCAACGGTGAGCCCGCTGCGCCTGGTCGTGTGCACCATGACCACCCGCTGCTCGTGATCGACGACGAGGCGGCTGGAGAGCGGGTTCTCGAGCACCTTGCCGCCACGCGGGTCGTCCTCGGCGGGACGGTCGCGCTGGTTGGCTAGCAGGCTCGAGAGGATCGCCACCCGCAGCGGCTCGCCGACCGCCTCGACCTCGTAGCTGATAGCCGCGGTCGAGCGGCTGTGGAGCGACACCAGCCGGCGCGTCGTGACCTTGACCGTCTGGCCCGCCTCCGACGTCCAGCGCAGCGTGCGGGTGAGAGTGCCGGCGCGGAGGTCGAGCACGCGCTCGTGGTGCTCCAGATGCCCGCGGTGGACGTCGAGGGGCTCGTCCTCGACGAGGAGGCGGATGATCTTGCCGTCGGGCACGTTGACGACGGTCTGGCCGTCCTCGGGGTAGCCGTAGCCGCCCTCGCCGTAGAGCAGCGGCACCGACTCGTAGAAGCCGTTGACGTAGGTGCCCGACAGGCCGCGCGGCTCGCCCTCGTCGAGGTTGGCGCGCAGCCCGAGGTGCCCGTTGCCGAGCGCGAAGATCGACTCCGACTGGGCCAGGAAGTCGAGGTCGAGGTGGGTCTCGCGGACCTGCCACGGCTCGGCCGGATAGGCGTCGTGGGGGATCACAGCAGGTCGGCGAGATCGTTTACGACGACCGAGCCCCCGTGTTCTGAGAGCGCCTCGGCCTGCCCCACGCGATCGACGCCCACGACGCAACCGAAGTTGCCGGCCCGGCCCGCCTCCACGCCCGAGAGCGCGTCCTCGAACACCGCCGCCTGCGCCGCCTGCACGCCCAGCTCCTGCGCCGCATGAAGGAAGGTGTCCGGCGCGGGCTTGCCCTTCAGCCCCCGGTCCTCGACCACGTGGCCGTCGACGCGGACCTCGAAGTAGTCCTCGATCCCCGCCGCGCGCAGGACGTCGGCGCAGTTGGCGCTCGACGAGACCACGGCGCGGCGCAGGCCGGCGTCGCGCACGGCGCCGAGGTACCTGATCGACCCCGGGTAGGCGTGCACGCCCTCGTCGTGGATGAGCTGGAGGACGAGCTCGTTCTTGCGGTTGCCGAGGCCGTCGACCGTCTCGGCTCGCGGAGGGTCGTCGGGCGTGCCCTGCGGCAGCTCGATCCCGCGCGAGTGCAGGAACGACCTGACGCCGTCGTAGCGCGGCTTGCCGTCGACGTAGCGGTCGTAGTCGTCCTGGGTGAACGGCTGGAAGCGCTCGCCCTCGCGCCGGCGCAGGTAAGCGTCGAACATCGACTTCCACGCCCGGGCGTCGACGGTGGCGGTCTCGGTCAGGACGCCGTCCATGTCGAACAGGCAGGCGCGGGTGCCGTCAGGGAGCCCCAGCACCGCGCCACCCTATCCCGCCCCGAAGTGGACCGCGGCCAGGCCTTCACGCGAGGCCAACACGAGCAGCCGCGACTGCGGGTCGATCCGCTCGGAGCCGGGCGGCCACCACGCGTCGTCGCGCGCCAGCACTCGCAGCTCCAGCGCCGCCTCCGCCTCGTCGATGGTGCGGCCCGCGAGCGCCGCCCCGGGTAGGTCGGCGACGGCCAGCGCGCGCGAGCCCAGCGGCACCGTCGCCACCACGCGCCGGCGCACGATGGCCGCCACCACCGCCGGCGCCGCCAGCGCCGAGACGCTGCGCGAGATCGCGATCGAGAAGGTGCGCTCCGAGCGCTCGGCCAAGTCGTGCGAGAACAGCCGCATCACCACCCGCATCGAGGGGTTCAGCGTGCGCGCGTTGAGCGCCGTCTCGAGGTTGGCGAGGTCGTCGTCGGTGACGGCGAGGACGGCGCGCGCGTGGTGCAGGCGCAGGGGCGCGAGCGTCTCGCGACGGCTGGCGTCGTCGACAAGGACGGGCACGCCCATGCGCCGGGTGGCGTCCAGGAAGGGGTTGTCCTCGCGCCGCTCGACCGCGATGCACGGCACCCCCGCGGCGACCAGCCGCTGCACGATCCGGAAGCCGACGCGGCCGAGGCCGCACACGACCGCGTGGCCCGAGCGCGGCCGCGGCAGCTCGCCAAGCGTGCGCGCGATGCGCGCGGTCACGATCGCGTCGGTCACGAGCGCGAACAGCACCGCCACGACGAGCCCGCCCAGCAACATCAGGCCCATCCCGAACAGCTTGACCCCGTCGGGCGCGTCGAGGAGATTGATGTCTCCGTAGCCGGTCGTGGTGACCGTCGTGACCGTGAAGTAGAGGGCGTTCAGCCAACTGAGGTCGTCGGCGTCGTGGAAGACCTCGGCGGCGATCGCCACGACCAGGGCGAGCGCGCCGAGGAGCGCGGCCAGGCGCGCGTCGAACAGGCGCATCAGGCCACGGAAGCGGGCCCGCATCCGGCGCGCCCAGGACGTGGCCTGCCGCACCATCGCGTCGGTCCCCGTCTCCGGCGCGTAGGGCGCTTCGTCCACATCGACCGCCAGGCGCCGCCCGCCGGCGGATGGCGCCGGGCGGACCTCGAGCAGCCGGTCGCGGACCCGCACCGGCATGGCGACGTTGCCCTGCAGCGCGGCGTGGGCGAAGGCGGGCGCGGCGAGCGCCGAGGCCGATAGGACCTCGCCGTCGTGGAACAGCGCCTCGAGCCGGCGGCCGAGGTCGAGGTTGAACATGCGCACGACGAGGCGAACGTCGTCGTTGAGCTCCTGCGCCGCCAGCGCGGCGTGCACGTTGCCGACGTCGTCCTCCTCGAGCACGGCGACCGCCTCGGCGTCGGCGACGGCGGCCGCGCGCAGCGTCTCCTCGTCGCGGTAGTCGCCCTCGACCGTCGGTACGCCGAGCTCGCGCAGGCGCACCTCGAGCCGCCGGTCGGGCCGTTGCGCGATCACCACGACCTCGACGCCCAAGCCGGCGAGCTCGTCGAGCACGCGCACGGCCAGCACGTCGGAGCCGCACAGGACGACATGGTCGCGCACGAGCGTGTCTTTACGGCACGGCCCGGACGCCGAGCCGGTGCGACCTCCCTTGTGGGCGCCAAGAGATCTGCCATAATGCGACTTAGATTTTTTCCTCCACAAGGGAGCACACACCACATGGCAAAGACCATCGGAATCGACCTCGGCACCACCAACTCCGCCATGGCGGTGCTCGAGGGCGGCGAGCCGACGGTGATCGAGAACGCCGAGGGCGGCCGCACGACCCCCTCGGTGGTCGCCTTCACGCAGGGCGGCGAGCGGCTGGTGGGCACCGTGGCCAAGCGCCAGGCCGTCACCAACCCGCAGAACACCGTCTTCTCCATCAAGCGCTTCATGGGGCGCAAGGAGGCGGAGGTCAAGGACGAGGAGCAGATCGTCCCCTACAAGGTCGTCAACGGCCCCAACGGCGACGCGCGCGTCGAGGTGCAGGGCAAGCAGTTCAGCCCGCCCGAGATCAGCGCGATGATCCTGCAGAAGCTCAAGGCCGACGCCGAGGCCTACCTGGGCGAGACCGTCGACTCGGCGGTCATCACGGTCCCGGCGTACTTCAACGACGACCAGCGCCAGGCGACGAAGGACGCCGGCAAGGTCGCCGGCCTCGACGTCAAGCGCATCATCAACGAGCCGACGGCCGCGTCGCTGGCCTACGGCCTCGACAAGGAATCCGACCAGACGATTCTCGTCTTCGACCTCGGCGGCGGCACGTTCGACGTGTCCGCGCTCGAGATCGGCGAGGGCGTCTTCGAGGTCAAGGCGACCGCCGGTGACAACCACCTGGGCGGCGACAACTTCGACAAGGCGATCGTCGACTGGCTCGTCGCTGAGTTCAAGAAGGCGCAGGGCATCGATCTCAGTGGTGATCCGATGGCGCTGCAGCGCCTCTACGAGGCGGCCGAGAAGGCCAAGATCGAGCTCTCCACCACCCAGGAGACGCAGATCAACCTGCCGTTCATCACGGCCGACCAGTCGGGGCCGAAGCACCTCGACACGCGGCTGTCGCGCGCCAAGCTCAACGAGCTGACCTCCGCCCTGCTCGACCGCGTGGTCGCCCCGGTGCACCAGGCGATCGACGACGCCAAGGACAAGGGGGTCGAGAACATCGACCACGTCGTCCTGGTCGGCGGCATGACCCGCATGCCGTCGGTGCAGGAGAAGGTCCGCGAGCTCACCGGCAAGGACCCGCACCGCGGCGTCAACCCGGACGAGGTCGTGGCCGTCGGCGCCGCCATCCAGGCGGGCGTCCTGGCCGGTGACGTCAAGGACGTGCTGCTGCTCGACGTGACCCCGCTGACCCTGGGCATCGAGACCAAGGGCGGCGTGATGACGAAGCTCATCGAGCGCAACACCACGATCCCGACCCGCAAGTCGGAGATCTTCTCGACGGCCGAGGACAACCAGCCGTCGGTCGAGATCCACGTCCTGCAGGGCGAGCGCGAGATGGCGGCGTACAACAAGTCGCTGGGTAAGTTCCAGCTGACCGGCATTCCCCCGGCGCCGCGCGGCATCCCGCAGATCGAGGTCGCGTTCGACATCGACGCCAACGGCATCCTCAACGTGTCCGCCAAGGACCTGGGGACCGGCAAGGAGCAGAAGATCGAGATCAAGGCCGGCTCGGGCCTGAGCGAGGACGAGATCCGCAACATGGTCTCCGACGCCGAGACTCACGCCGAGGAGGACCGCCGCCAGCGCGACCTCGCCGAGGCCCGCAACGAGGGCGAGAACGCCGCCTACCAGGCCGAGAAGCAGCTCAAGGAGCTGGGCGACCAGGTCGACGAGGCGTCCAAGTCCGAGATCGAGAACGCGATCAAGGAGGTCCGCGAGTCGCTGACCTCCGACGACGCCGGCGACATCCGCTCCAAGTCCCAGGCCCTGCAGGCCGCGTTCCACAAGGTCTCCGAGGCCATGTACGAGCGCGCCCAGCAGCAGTCCCAGGCCGAGCAGCCCGCGTCGTCCGGTGACGGTGCCTCGGGCAACGGCGCCGCCTCCGAGGAGGAGGACGTCGTCGACGCCGAGGTGGTGGACGAGGGCAAGTCGTAATGCACGAGCACGAGGAGCAGCACCAGCCTGCCGTCGAGCAGGACGAGGCTCCCGTGCAGGCCGAGGCCACGGACGAGGAGCGCGTCGAGCAGGATCTCGGCGAGCTCCTCGCCAAGGCCCAGGCCGAGCGCGAGGAGTACCTCGCGCTCGCGCAGCGCACGCAGGCCGACTTCGAGAACTACCGCAAGCGCATGGCGCGCGAGGCGGCGCTGGCCGAGAGTCGCGGCATCGCCAAGGTGGTCAAGGAGATCCTGCCCGCGCTCGACAACTTCGAGCTCGCGCTCCAGGCAGCCGGCGATGACGAGGTGGCGGAGGGCTTCAAGCTCGTCCGCAACGAGTTCCTCGCCGCGCTCGCCCGGCTGGGGATCGAGCCGTTCTCGCCCGAGGGCGAGCCGTTCGACCCTTCCGAGCACGAGGCCATGAGCCAGCAGCCCGTCGAGGGCGTCGAGACCGGCACCGTGGCCTCGGTCTACCAGCAGGGCTACCGGATCGACGGGTTGGTCCTGCGTCCCGCGCGCGTGGTGGTGGCGGCGTAGATGGCTGGGCGTCCCGACTACTACAAGGCGCTCGGCGTCGACCGCAAGGCCTCGCAGGACGAGATCAAGAAGGCCTACCGCAAGCTCGCGCGCCAGTACCACCCCGACCGCAACCCGGACGACCAGAAGGCTGAGGCCCGCTTCAAGGAGATCTCGGCCGCCTACGACACGCTCGGCGATCCCGACAAGCGCAAGCAGTACGACCGCGGTCAGGGGCCGTTCGGCGGCTTCGGCGCGGGCGGCGGCCCCGGCCCGTTCGGCGGGACGAGCGGCGGCTTCGACACCAGCGGCTTCGGCGACATCCTCTCCGACCTGTTCGGCCGCGCCACCGGCGGCGCCGGTGGCGGGCGGCGCTCGCCGCGCGAGCAGGCCGGGCGTGACCTCGAGACCGAGGTGCGCCTCGGCTTCGACCAGGCGATCGAGGGGGCGCAGGTGCCGCTGCAGGTCCCGACCTCCGCGCCCTGCCCGACGTGCCACGGCACCGGCGCCAAGCCGGGCACGGCGCCGAAGGTGTGCCCGGTCTGCCACGGCCGCGGCATCGAGTCCGAGGGCCAGGGACTGTTCTCGATCTCGCAGCCGTGCTCGCGCTGCGGCGGCTCGGGCACGGTGATCGAGGAGCCCTGCCCGACCTGCAACGGCGCCGGCATGCAGCGGACGCTCAGGCGCCTGCGGGTCAACATCCCCGCCGGCGTGCGCGAGGGCAGCCGCGTGCGGCTGGCCGGCAAGGGCGAGCCGGGGCGCAACGGTGGCCCGCCCGGCGACCTCTACGTCGTCACCCACGTCGACGAGTCGCCGGTCTTCCGGCGCAAGGGCGACCATCTCGAGGTTGAGGTGCCGCTCACGATCCCGGAGGCGATCCGGGGGGCTACCGTCGAGGTGCCCACGCTGCACGGCTCGAAGAGGCTGCGCGTGCCTGCCGGCACCAAGCACGGCACGGTCCAGCGCCTGCGGGGCGAGGGGCCGCCCAAGCTCGGCGCCAAGGGCCGCTCGGACATCCACTACCGCTTCGTGATCGACGTCCCGTCGTCGCTCAACAAGCAGCAGAAGGCGGCCGTCGACGAGCTCTCCAAGGTCATGAACGGCGACCCGCGATCCAGGCTGTTCGCCGGGAGGCGCTGATCGTGGCCCGGCGGCGCATTCAGGTCTCCACCGACCAGGGGGTCTTCATGATCTCCGTCGCGGCCGAGCTCGCCGACATGCATCCGCAGACGCTGCGGATGTACGAGCAGCGCGGGCTGATCACGCCCAAGCGGTCGCCCAAGGGCACGCGCCTGTACTCGCAGGAGGACGTCGACCGGCTGCGGCGCATCCAGGAGATGACCGCCGAGCTGGGGCTCAACCTGGCCGGCGTGGAGAAGGTGCTCGCGCTCGAGGAGGACCTCGAGCGGGCGCGCAAGCGCGTGGCCGCGCTCGAGAAGCGCATTCGCCAGGCCCAGTCGGAGATGGAGGCCGAGCTCGAGCGCGTGCGCAAGTCGTTCCGGGCCGAGCTCGTGCCCCTCAAGCACACGGGCGCGCTGATCCCGATCAAGCACCTCAAGCGCTTCAGCGACGGCCACGCCCACTAGCCAGCAGCGACACTCCCGGGAAATGCAGCCCGTCATCGGTCTCGTAGACCCGCGCGGACTCCTGCGCTCGCGCGCGGATCGCCTCGAGGGCCTCCGGCGGCTGGACGGCGAGCATCTTCGACAGCGGCCCGGCCAGGGCGGTCGTCCGGCTCCACCAGCCGTCGAAGGAGTCGGCGTGCAGCGGCACGCTGACCTCGTCGACCTCCGCGCCGACCAGGTCGCGCAGCTGCACGGGATCGCCCAGCGCGAACGGCCCGGGGATGCCGGGCGGCGGTACGGGGGCACCGAGCTGCGCGCCGACCGCGTCCAGAACGATGCCGAGCCACGGGTTGCGCTCGCGCGGACCCCACACCGCGAGGGCGAAGCGGCCCTCGGGCCGAAGGACGCGGTGGATCTCGGCGACCGCGCGCGCGTGCTCGAGCGTGAACATCAGCCCCTCGCGGCAGAGGACGGCGTCGTAGCTCGCGTCCGGCTCGGCGATGCGCTCGAGGTCGAGCTCGCGGGTGGTCACGTTGGCCGGGCCGCGCGCGGCGGCGCGACGCGAGGCGATCGCGGTCATCTCGGCGGCGACGTCGGAGAGCACGACCTCGCCGTCGGGGCCGACCCGCTCGGCGGCGGCCATCCCGAGCCCGCCCGGCCCGCACGCCAGCTCGAGCACGCGGGCGCCGGACGAGACCCCCGCCGCGTCGAGCAGCCCCTCGGTCAGCTCCGAGGAGCGCTGGTCGACCTCGTCGGCGTGCTCGCCCCAGCCGGAGGCCGTTGCGGCCCACATCGCGTGCAGGCCGGCGGCCAGATCATTGGATGCCTGTGCCATGTAATGAATACTCTCGCACTTCCGCGGGCCTGTCAACGCCTGCTAAAATCTCAGTGACCAAGACTTAGATTTTCAACCACAGGACACGCGCTTGCAACCAGACCGATTCACGATCAAGTCCCAGGAGGCGGTCCAGGCCGCCCAGCGGCTGGCCGACGATCGCCGCAACCCGCAGGTGACCCCCGAGCACCTGCTCTCCGT
>Ga0126312_10001245_pt1 | contig 16570 bp, 19 predicted proteins | sample Plot104A_FD_92537 | JGI IMG/M metagenome (GOLD analysis project Ga0126312, IMG submission 92537) | Serpentine soil microbial communities from UC McLaughlin Reserve, CA, USA - Plot104A | ecosystem: Environmental > Terrestrial > Soil > Grasslands | place: USA: UC McLaughlin Reserve, Lake County... | reverse complement strand
GCGCGGCGCGGGCGCGCTTCTCGTAGCCCACCTCCACCGCCCCGACGATCATCGGCCCGGCCGACGGCGAGTCCGTCACGCTGCAGACGATCGGCGTCCGCTTCATGATCCCCGGCGCCGACACCGGCGAGCGCCTGAGCCTCGTCGAGCACCCGATGCCGCCGCGCGGCCTCGCGGCGCCGCTGCACCGACACAACCGAGAGGACGAGTACAGCTTCGTGCTCGAGGGCCGGATGGGCGCGCTGCTCGGCGACGACGTCGTCGAGGCGGGCCCGGGCGACCTCGTCTACAAGCCGCGCGGGCAGTGGCACACGTTCTGGAACGCCGGCGACGAGCCCGCGCGCATCCTGGAGATCATCTCCCCCGCCGGCTTCGAGCAGTTCTTCGCCGAGCTTGGCCCGCTCGCCGCCGGCGGCGCGCCCGACCCCGAGGCGATGGGCGAGCTGTGCGCCCGCTACGCGCTCGACATGCAGCCGGAGACCGTCCCCGAGCTGTGCAGCCGCTTCGGGCTCTGGTTCCCGGGCGTCGAGTAACCGGGCTCCGCCAGGACGGCGACGTCAGTCGTAGAAGCGGCGCACGCTCGAGCCGGTGCGCGTCACGTCGGTGCCGTAGATGTGGATCGAGATCGCCGTCTCGTCCGACGTGTTGTGCACCCGGTGGATGTCGCCGGGCGGCGCGAAGCCGCTGACGTCGCCGGTCTGGTTGTCGCTCTCGCCGAGCAGGGTGAGACCGGCGTCGAACAGCTCCTCGTGCTCGATCCCCTGGATGACGCCGAACACGCACCACGTCAGGTGATCGTGGATCCGCGTGATCTGCCCGGGCAGCCAGACCAGGCCGATGATCGAGAACGAGCCGTCGGGCTCGACGTGCAGCGTGTGGCTGCGGTAGCCGTCGGGCGAGCCGGCGCGCTGCTCGGGCGTGAGCACCTCGGGCGTCGGAAGGTTGCGGCGGAGCTGCGCGGCGACGAGCTGCGCAGTCTCCGCCCGGCTCGCCTGCCTGGAGATCTCCCTGCGGACGCCGGCGGCGAGCTTGTCGATCTGGCTCACTTCATATGTCTGCGTGGCGATCATGCGGTCAAGCATGCGGGTTGGCGATTGATACGTCCAATGCCAACTTTCGTGGTGATCGATAGATAGAGTTGATGGATGCTCGATGTCACCCGCCTGCGCGTGATCGACGCCGTCGCGCGCCACGGCTCCGTCACCGCGGCGGCCAAGGAGCTGCACTACTCCCAGCCGTCCGTGACCCACCACCTCGGCCGGCTCGAGGCCGAGACCGGCGCGCAGCTGCTGCAGCGCGTCGGGCGCGGGATCCGGCTCACGCCGGCCGGGCGGCTGCTCGCCGCCCGCGCCGCCGAGATCCTGGGGCGCATCGAGGCCGCCGACGCGGAGCTCTCCGCCCACGTCGGGCTGAGCGCCGGGCGGGTGCGCGTGGCCGGCTTCTCCTCCGCCATCGCTGCGCTCGTCCCGCGGGCCGTCGCCGCCTTGGCCGAGCGGCATCCCGGCCTGGAGGTCAGCCTCGGCGACGCGCACCCCCCGGAGGCGCTCGAGCAGCTGCGGACCGGCCAGATCGAGGTGGCGATCGTCTTCCGCTACGACGAGACCGAGCCCGAGCCGGCCGGCGTGCGCCTGCACCACCTGCTCGACGACCCGGTCTTCCTGCTCTCCAGGCAGCGCCGGCGCACGCTGTCCGCGCTGCGCGACGAGACCTGGATCGCCGGCTGCCCGCGCTGTCGCAGTCACCTGCTCGCCCTGTGTGCCGACGAGGGGTTCGAGCCACGGATCGGCTACGTCTCCGACGACATGGTCGTGATGCAGGAGCTCGTCGCGGCGGGCCTCGGCGTGACGACGATCCCGGGCCTCGCGCTGCGCGCGCACCGGGCGGAGGGGCTCGTCGCGAGCAAGCTGCCGGGCCCGCAGCGCCACGTCTACGCCGCGACCTACGGCGAGCCGCCCGACCCGCCGGCCGTCGTCGCGCTGCTCGCGGCACTCGGCGAGGCCGCCGCGGCAGCGTGACGGGCGTGGTGTTAGATGCACCCATCACCGTCAAGCCAGAGCCCACACCCGCGGAGCCGGCGCCGGTCTCGACCGAGCTCCAGCAGATCCGCCGGACCTCGATGGCCGCCGAGCGGACATGGCTGGCTTGGTGGCGCACGGCCTTGGCGGCCACCGCGGGCGCGCTCGCGGTCGGGCGGTTCGCCCCGGAGCTGCTCGACGTCGCCAGCTGGCCCTACGTCGTGCTCGGCTGCGGCTACGCCGGGCTGGCCATCGGGCTCCTCGTCGCCGGCGCCGTGCGACAGCGCGAGCTGGAGCGCGCGTTCCTCACGGGCGGTCACGTGCCGCTGCGGTTCCGCACCGTCGCGGTGTTCACCGGCGGTGCCATCGCGCTCGCGGTGATGACCGTCGTGCTGGTGATCGCGCAGACCTGACGCGCGCCGCGGCAAGCTCAGGAGCCCCGCCGCGCGGCGGGGCTCTTCGATGCGGCCTGGCGCCCGCTTACGGGCGGGCGGGGTGCTCGCGGGCGTCGACGACCTCGAAGTCCTTGCTCACGAGGACCTCGAGCTCCTTGCCGGCGCTCGTGGTGATGTGCGACTCGTAGGGAGCGGCGGAGTCGCCGTTGGTCTCCGTGCGCACGATGGTCGCGCCGGAGTACTCGGCCAGCACGGCCGCCTCGACCTTCTCCTTGGTGTCGCCGGTCAGCGCGGTCTCGCGCGCGCCGGGCCCGCCGCCGCGCGGGCCGTGCCCGTCGCGGTCGCCACGGCCGCGGCGACCGTTGTCGGCCTGCACCGCGGTGGCCTCGAAGGCCTTGTCGACGAGTACGACCTTCAGCGTGCCGTCGGAGGTCTTCACGTGCGCGTGGTACGGCGTGCTGTACGGGCCGCCGGCCTCGGTCCGCAGGACCGTCGCGCCGGGCACCTTCTGGAGCGCGGCGGCCTTGACCTTCGCGGCGGTGGTGCCGGAGAGCGCGTCGCGCTGCGGCTTCGTCGACGACGCGGACCTGCTGTCGGTGGCGCCTGCGATCGCGGCGCCACCGAGGGCGAGCGCGCCGAGCATGGCGACGGCCGCGGTGGCCCTGCGGATGGTGGGGAGCATGGTGCGGGTTCCTCCTGTGGTGGGTGTGCTCCCCATGCTCGGCCCGCCGCTCGCGAATCCGCCGAGAGCGGGCTCAGAGTTCCCTGAGAGTCAGGCGGGTCGTGCGCGCAAGATGAGAGCTGGACTGCGTTAGGCGCAAGCTCATGCGGGTGTGTGCGTTGACGCTCTCATGAGGATCCTCCGCGCTGCCCTGCTCACGCTCCTGCTGGCCTTCGCCGCCGCCTCGCCGGCCGCGGCCCAGGAGCTCCCGGTGCCCCAGCTGCCCGATGCCACCGGCGTGGTGCCGCCCGGGCCCGACGCCGTCATGTCCGACAACGTCGAGTACCTGGGCTCGCTCAAGCAGGACGTCGGCCTGACGACGGGTGCGAAGGTGATCGGGGACCGGATGTTCGTCACCTCCGGCAAGAACATCTCGATCTACGACATCTCCGACCCCGCCAAGCCGGTGAACCTCGGCGGGATGAAGACCAACGTCGCGTGGGAGAACGAGGAGGTCCCGACCAACGGCAAGGTGCTCGCGGTCGCCAGCGACTTCTACTCCGTCGGCGTGCCCGAGTGCGTCGCCGCTGGGGCCGCGACGGGCTGCGTGCAGCTCTTCGACGTGCGCGACCCGGCGAGCATCAAGCAGGTCGGCGTGATCCCGATCGCCAACCACACGGCCGAGTGCGTGCTCGACTGCCAGTACTTCTACGGGCGCGCCGGGACGATCATCGACGCGCGCGGCGTGCTCGACGGCCAGCCGCCGACGGTGGTCGGCAACTGGATCGACGAGCTCGCGGAGCAGGGCGTGAACGAGAAGTCCTGCCACCACATCCGCGAGATCCGCCCGGGCGTGCTGCTGACCGCCTGCCAGCCGTTCGCGGCGATCTCCGTCAACGCCGAGGACGGCGGCTCGCCCGAGCATCCGAAGGTCCTCTACACCGGCGAGGCGGCCAAGTTCGTGCACTCCGCCCGCTGGCCGCGCTCCGGCAACGACAAGTTCGTCCTGATCGGCGGCGAGGAGAACTTCACGGGGCGCTGCGAGCTCAACAACTCGGAGTTCTCGACCTACGACGCCTCCGACGTGCTCAACGGCCGCTCGGCGCAGTTCCGGGGCCCGGTCGACCAGGTCCCGCCGGCCGGCAACGGCTACTACGCGGACGGCAAGCCGGTCGCGGGGGCGCTCGGCTGCTCCGTGCACTGGTTCCAGGAGCACGCTTCGTTCCGCAACGGCGGGCTCGTCGCGATCTCCGAGTACGAGGACGGCGTGCGCTTCCTGCAGGTCGGCAAGGACGGGCAGATCACCGAGCAGGGCTACTTCCTCTCGCTCGGCAGCTCCTCCAGCTCGCCCAAGTGGGCCGGCAAGGACGACGTCCTGTACTCGATCGACTACCAGCGCGGCATCGACATCCTGCGCTGGAAGGGCGAGCACTACGTCCCCGGCGGTGCCGACGCGCCGGGGCGCGTGCGCGGGACCAACGGCGTCACGCCGGTCAAGAGGCCGAACGCCGAGCAGGCCGCGAGCCGCGACGCCCTTGCCGTGCAGCTGCAGTCCACGGGCTGGTCGCCGCTGGTCTGCAGCCTCGTCGCGCGCGACGGCTGACCGCCGGTTCAGCAACTTTTGAACGGGGTGTCGATCCAGCGACACCCCGTTCGTCCATGGGCGACAATCCCGACCAGGAGGTCCCCATGAAGTACATGCTGCTGATCCACCAGGGCACCACCCCGCTCCCCGGCACGCCCGAGTGGGACGCCCTCTCGCAGGAGGAGCAGGGCGCGGTGTACGCGGCCTACGGCGAGATCAACCAGACGCCCGGCGTCACGCCCGGGGCGCGGATGGCGGGGCCCGAGACCGCCACGACCGTGCGCGTGCAGGACGGCACGACGCTGACCACGGATGGCCCGTTCGCAGAGATCAAGGAGGCGATCGGCGGTTACCTGTTCTTCGAGGCCGACGACCTCGACGCGGCGATCGAGCTCGCGGCCAAGGTCCCGGCGGCCCGCATGGGCGGCGGGGTCGAGGTGCGCCCGATCAGCGAGTGACGGCGCCGCTCGAGCGGGTCTTCCGCGACGAGTGGGGCCGCGTGCTCGCGACCCTGATCGGCCTCCTCGGCGACTTCGACCGCGCCGAGGAGGCCGCGCAGGACGCCTTCGCGACCGCGGCCGCGCGCTGGGAGCGCGACGGCGTGCCGTCCAACCCCCGCGCCTGGCTGCTCACCACCGCCCGCAACCGCGCGATCGACCGCATCCGCCGCGAGCGCGTGCTCGACGAGAAGACCCGCCTGCTCGAGGCGGGTGGGCGGGACGACATCACCATGGACGACGAGACCGCGATCCCCGACGAGCGCCTCGAGCTCGTGTTCACCTGCTGCCACCCGGCGCTCGCGACGGAGGCGCAGGTCGCGCTCACGCTGCGCACGCTCGGCGGGCTCACGACGGAGGAGATCGCGCGCGCGTTCCTGGTGCCGGAGGCGACGATGGCGCAGCGGCTCGTACGCGCCAAGCGCAAGATCAAGCAGGCCGGGATCCCGTTCCGCGTGCCGCCCGAGCACCTGCTGCCGGACCGGCTCGCCGCCGTGCTGGCCGTCGTGTACCTGATCTTCAACCGCGGCTTCTCCGGCCGCGGCGAGCTGGCGGCGGAGGCGATCCGCCTCGGCGACTCGCTCGTGCAGCTGATGCCCGACGAGCCGGAGGCGCACGGCCTGCTGGCGCTGATGCTGCTGCACGACGCGCGCCGTCCGGCGCGCTTCCGCGACGGCGAGCTCGTGCTGCTGGAGGACCAGGACCGGACGCTCTGGGACGCGCGGCTGATCGCACGCGGCCGCGCCGCGCTAGAGCGGACACTCGCCCTGCGCGGCCGCGGTCCCTACGTGCTGCAGGCGGCGATCGCCGCCCTGCACGCCGACGAGCCGCGCGACTGGCCGCAGATCGCCGCCCTGTACGGCGAGCTCGCCCGCGTCACGGGCTCGCCGGTCGTCGAGCTCAATCGGGCGGTAGCGGTCGCCGAGGCCGAGGGGCCGCAGGCCGGGCTGCGGATCGCGGACGGCCTCGACCTCGACGGCTACCACTACCTGCACGCCACCCGCGGCGAGCTGCTGCGGCGGCTCGGCCGCGACCGCGAGGCCCGGGACGCGCTCACGCGCGCGCTCGAGCTCGCCCACGACGAGGCCGAGCGCCGGCTGCTCGAGCGGCGGCTCGCCGGCCTGCCGCCGGGTTGACGCAATCGGCAGACGGGTACCACCGAATGCCAGATGCTGCCGCCGCCCGATCCGTACGAGACGCCCGGCCCGCCGCCCGATCTCGAGCTTGCCTCTCCGTGGGCCGTCTTCCTGACCGGCCCGCCCACCGCCGAGGCTCACAAGCTCTCCGACGCGGTGCTCCGCTTCCGCCCCGGGCTGCTCTTCGTCGCCGAGCCCTGATCCGCCGTGTCCGCGAGCGAGTTCATCCCCGAGGGCGGTGGACTGAAGGCGATGCGCGAGGCCGCCGCGGGATGCCGCGGATGCCACCTGTACCAGCACGCCACGCAGACCGTGTTCGGCGAGGGGCCGCGCTCGGCGCGCATCATGCTCGTCGGCGAGATGGCCGGCGACCGCGAGGATCGCGAGGGCCATCCGTTCGTCGGCCCGGCCGGCCGCGAGCTCGACCGCGCCCTGGAGGCGGCGGGGATCGAGCGCCACGAGGTCTACGTGACCAACGTCGTCAAGCACTTCAAGTTCGAGGAGCGTGGCAAGCGGCGCATCCACCAGACGCCGCGCAAGGGTGAGATCGACGCCTGCCTGCCGTGGCTGGACACAGAGATCAAGCTGATCCGCCCGCGCGGCATCGTCACGCTCGGCGCCACCGCGGCGAAGGCCCTGCTCGGGCCCGGCTTCCGGCTCACGCAGCACCGCGGCGAGCTGCTCGAGTCCGAGCTCGCGCCCGTCGTGGCCGCGACCATCCACCCGTCCGCGATCGTGCGCGACCGTGACGAGACGTCGCGCAACGCCGAGCGGCAGGCGCTCGCGAACGAGCTGCGCGCCGTCGCGGAGGCGGCCGCGGCGGCATGACCGATCGCGCCGAGCACCACGAGGGCGAGGAGGCCCGCGAGATCCGCGACCGGCAGGTGGCGGAGATCCTGCAGGAGCTGCGCGTCGCGATCACCGGCGGGCAGATCCTGTTCGGCTTCCTGCTGACCGTGCCGTTCGCGCAGGGCTGGGCCAAGACCGACGACCTTCAGCGCACGCTGTTCCTGGTCACGCTGCTGGCGATCGCCTCGGCGACGACCTGCTTCATCGCCCCGACGGCGGCGCACCGGCTGCGCTTCCATCAGGGCGACCGCCCGTTCCTGGTCGCCTACGCCAACGCGGCCGCGATCGCCGGCCTCGTGTTCCTGATGACGGCGATGGTCAGCGCGACGCTGCTCGTGACGGACTTCGTGTTCTCCCGCACGACGGCGGTCGTCGCGACGGTTGCCGTCGGCCTGGTGATGCTGACCCTCTGGTTCGCCGTGCCGCTGTCCCGCTACGCCCGCGAGTAGCGCGTGATCGCTCGGGAGGGGACGCACATATGCGGAGAACTCGCTGGACGGCGGCTGCGGCCGCCATCGCCGCTTTCGCGCTCGCTGCGCCTGCGGCGGCACATGACGGCGCCTTAGGCAGCGCCTGGTGGATGGGAGACGACCATCCCGGCTGGTACGGGCCGAGCCCGGAGAGCCAGTCCAAGAACGTCAAGATGATCGGCAGCGTCTCGCGGACGCGCGACTCGTCGAGCTACCGCAACTCCGACCTCGCCTTGCCTTCTGGGGCGACCGCACGTTCGCGGGGCATTACGAGGGCTTTCAGATCATCGACGGCTCCGATCCTGAGAACCCGGAGCAGATCGTCGACTTCGCCTGCCCGGGCTCGCAGCACGACATGTCGGTCTGGCAGGACCTGCTGTTCGTATCGGTCGAGACGCCGCGCACCAGCCCCGACTGCAACTCGACCGCGATGGCGGGCGGGATGCCGGGCTTCGAGGGCATGCGCATCTTCGACGTCTCCAACCCCGCGAAGCCGGTGCTGGTCAAGGGCGTGCCGACCGACTGCGGCTCGCACACGCACACGCTGGTGCCGGATGCGGAGAACGGCCGCGTGCTGCTCTACGTCGCCTCCTACACGGCGAGTGAGCTGCCCGAGTCGCCGTACGGCAACGAGTGCCGCCGGCTGAACGCCGACGGCACGCGCGCGCACCGGAAGATCTCGGTCGTCGAGGTGCCGCTGGCCAACCCGGCCGCCTCGAGCGTCGTCTCCGAGCCGACGTTCCCGCAGAACGACCGCGGCGGGACGCCCGGCTACAACGGCTGCCACGACATCACCGTCTACACGGCGATCGAGCGCGCCGCCTCCGCCTGCATGGGCGAGGGCCAGATCTGGGACCTCTCCGACAAGGAGAACCCGAAGACGATCGCGCGCATCCCACAACCCGAACGTGGAGTTCTTCCACTCCGCCGCGTTCTCGTGGGACGGCAAGACGGTCGTCTTCGGCGACGAGGCCGGCGGCGGCACCGGGGACCGCTGCCGTCCGCAGGATCCGGACACGCTCGGCGCGCTCTGGTTCTACGACGTGCCGAGCCTCGACAACATGGACGACGCGTCAGTGGAGCCGTGGCTGAGCTCGTGGAAGGTCCCGCGCCACCAGGTCCCGGTCGAGCCCAACCAGACCCGGGTGCCGAACTGCACGATGCACAACTTCAACACGCTTCCCAACACGAAGCGCGACGTGCTCGTGTCCTCGGCCTACGCGGCCGGCACGACGGTGGTCGACTTCACCGACCCCCGCAACCCGACGGAGGTCGGCCACCACGACCCGCACGGCGCCAACACCTGGTCGTCGTACTGGTACAACGGCCACATCTGGACCAACGACGGCGGGCGCGGCGTTGACGTGATGCTGCTGTCGGACAAGGTGCGGGCGGGCACGCAGAAGCTCCCGCACTCCAACCCGCAGACGCAGGACGCCGTCCTGCGCTAGCCGGCCGGCTGTGAGCGGCGGTCGCGGAGCGCCTTGAAGGCGACCGCGGCCGCCGCGAGCACCGCCACTGCGAGGGCGGCGTGCGTGAGCGCGCCGGCGGCGGTCTCGAAGGACTCGTGGAAGGCGTAGCCGGCGAGCGTGAAGGCGGTCGCCCAGACGAGCGTGCCGGCGAGGCTGTAGGGCAGGAAGCGGCGCAGCGACAGCCCGGAGGAGCCGGCCACGAACGGCGCGACCGCGCGCACAAGGCCGACGAAGCGGCCGATCAGGATCGCCTTGCCGCCGTGGCGGTCGAAGAACGCGTCGACCTTCGCGAGCCGCGGCGGCGTGACGCCGACGCGCGGGCCGTGGGCGACCAGGAAGGGGCGCCCGAGCCGGCGGCCGAGCAGGAAGCTCGCGAGATCGCCGAGCGCCGCGGCCACCCAGGCCGCGAGCGCGATCAGCGGCAGGCTCACCGCGCCCTGCGCGGCGACGACGCCGCCGAGGACGATCGCGGTCTCGCCCGGCGCGATCAGGCCGACGAACGCGCCGGTCTCCAGGAACGCGAGCGCGGCGACGAGCGCGTAGGTCCAGGCGCCGAGCGTGTCCGCGAGATCTGTCAGCCAGCCCTGGACGTCGGGCGCCTGCACGGTGCCCGTCGCCAGCAGCGCGAGCGCCGCCGCCGCGGCCGGCCCCGCCGCCAGCACGGCCGCGCGGGCCTTGGGCGAGCTGGGGGCGGCGACCATGCCCCAAGTCTCCGGGGCGTGCCGCGCCCGCACCAGGCAGGCTGTCCGGCGGACCGGGGTGCGGGTTACCCCAGCTCGCCGACCAGGTCGGCGACCGAGTCGACGATCCGCGAGGCGCGGTAGGAGAAGCGTTCGGTGTCCTCGCGGCGGGTGACGCCGGTGAGCACGAGCACGGTCGAGAGCCCCGCCTCGATGCCGGCCACGACGTCGGTGTCCATGCGGTCGCCGATCATCGCCGTGGTCTCGGAGTGCACGTCGAGCGCGTTGAGCGCCGAGCGCATCATCAGCGGGTTCGGCTTGCCGACGAAGTACGGCTCGACGCCGGTGGCGCGGCTGATCAGGGCGGCCACCGAGCCGGTCGCCGGCAGCGGGCCCTCCGCGCTCGGACCGGTCGTGTCCGGGTTGGTGGCGATGAAGCGCGCGCCGGTCCCGATCAACCGGATCGCCCGCGTGATGCTCTCGAAGCTGTAGGTGCGCGTCTCACCGAGCACGACGTAGTCGGGGTCGCGCTCGGTGAGCGTGTAGCCGGCCTCGTGCAGCGCGGTCGTCACGCCCGCCTCCCCCACGACGTACGCGGAGCCGCCCGGCCGCTGGTCGGAGAGGAAGCGCGCGGTCGCCAGCGCCGAGGTCCAGATCGCCGACTCGGGCACGTCGAGCCCGCTCGCGCGCAGTCGCGCCGCGAGGTCGCGCGGCGTGTAGATCGAGTTGTTGGTCAGCAGCATGAACGGCCGCCCGAGCTCGCGCAGGCGGCCGAGGAAGCGATCCGCGCCGTCGATCGCGTGCTGCTCGCGCACGAGCACGCCGTCCATGTCCATCAGCCACGCCTCGGGCTGCCGCCAGGTCACGCGCTGCAGCGTAATGGCCGCGTCGGAGGGGAGGGGGCGTTAGCCGCGCGTCACGTAGCGCTTGGAACGCGCGACGTTGCCGGCGCGGTCCTCCGCGCGCAGCGTGATGCGGTGCTTGCCGAAGCCGCCCAAGCGCACCCTCGGGCGCCAGAGGCCGTCGCCGCGCTTGGTCGTGCGCACGCGCACGCCGTCGACGTAGAGCGTGATCTTGCGCAGCCCCGCCGCCCCGCGGTCGCGCACCACCACGGCCAGCCGCAGGCTCGCGCCGGCCCGCTTGGGCAGCGAGCGCCAGCGCACGCTTGGCGCCGCCGAGTCGCGGAACGAGGAGGGCGCGACCTTGCGCACCGTCAGCCGCCGCACGGTCACGTTCTGGGCCTTGTCGGACGCGTGGATCTCGACCGCGTGGTCGCCGTAGCCGAGCGAGCGGAAGCCGAACCAGGAGCTGCGCACGGTGCCGCCGCCCCACACGCGCACCCGCTTGCCGTCGACGTACAGCTCGACCCGGCGCATGCCGGTGCCGCCGTCGCGGGCGGTCACGCGCATCGGGAGGTTCTCGCCGTCGGTGAAGACCGCGCCCTCGGCCGGCCGCTGGACGGCCAGGCTCGGAGCCGACTGGTCGGAGCGCCCGCCGCAGGCCGCGCGGCGGATCTTGCCGTTGCGGACCGCGCGCATCGCCTTGTAGGCGGGCTTGCGCTTGCCGCCCTTGCGGATCAGCCCGAGGTGGTCGCCGTAGCCGGCGCCGGCGCCGACGTCCTGCAGCGAGAACCACAGCGCCACGCGCACCTCGGGATCACCGGCCAGGCAGCGGTACGCGAGCTTGAGGAAGCGCGCCTGGGTCTTCTCGCTCACGCCCTCCGCGCGCGTGCCCGCGACCGCGCCGTCGCGGCAGGAGCTCGGCTTGCGCGAGCCAGTGTTCCAGCCGATCTCGGTCATCCACACGCCCTTGGCGGCGTCGCCGTTGGCCGCCATCACGTTGTGGACCTCGCGATAGCCGGTGAACGAGAAGCGCCCGACGCGGCCGTTGGGCTCGCGGTAGTACTCCGCCGGCGAGGTCAGCAGGCAGGCGGTGTCGGTGTGCACGCCGACCGCGTCGAAGCTGCCCGCGGCGCCGGCCGCGTACATCTGCTGCAGGAACTCGTAGTTGTTGCCGACCAGCCCGCCGGTCACCACCGTCACGGACGGGTCCGCGGCCTTCACGGCCGGGTAGGTGGCGCGCAGGAGCGCGGCGTAGCCCGCGGGATCGGGCGCACCGCGCCAGAACGTCTCGGAGTCGTGCTCGTTCCAGATCTCGAGCGCGTCAGGGCCCGCGAGCCGGACCAGCTGCGCGGCGAAGCGCGCGTAGTCGCCTGGATCGCGCGGCGGCGCGGGGCCGGCGCCGCGCGGGCCGGCCGCCCAGTCGGGCGTCGTCTGCAGCACGAGCAGGACCTTCACGCCGCGCGCGTGGAAGGCGCGCACCTCGGCGGCGACGCGATCGAGGTAGAAGCGGTCGTAGCCGCCCCGCGTGGGCTCTCCGGCGGACCAGCCCACGAACATGCGCGCCCATCCGACCTTCAGCCGCTGCGCGTTCGACGGCCCGTCGACGGTCTGGTGCAGCGCGATGTTGACGCCGCTCTCGGCGCTCTGCGCCGGCGGCACGGCCACGACCAGCACCGCGAGGACGAGCAGGCCTCCCACGAACCCCCGCATGAGGTGCAGGTTAGCGGCGCCCCTGGCTAGGTCGCGGCCTCGCGGGCCGGCAGCGTCACGGCCGGCAGCTCGCGGTGCCAGTCGCACGGCGACTGCCGGGAGGCCTCCTCCGGCACGCCGACGAACTGCCCGCCCGCGCAGCCCTCAGCGGCCACCTGCCGGCGCGGATTGCGGATCCCGGCGAAGCCGAGCACGCCGCCGAGTCCGACGAGCACGACCGCGATCCCGATGCCGAAGTGGAACGAGTCGACCGACGCCTCCTCCTGCGCGCGCACGACCGCCGCGGTCGCCGACGGGTCCAGCCCCTCCGGGTCCTCCACGGCGAACGGCCGCGCGTCCATCCTGTCGACGGCCGCGCGCACCGCGGGCTGCTCACGGGCGCCGCCGAGCGCCTCGGCGAAGCGCGTGTCGTACTGCGATGCCACCGTCGCGCCGATCGCCGCGATCGCGACGAGCCCGGCCACGCGCGCGATCGCGTTGTTGACCGCGGAGGCGATGCCGGCGTTGTGCTCGTCGGCGTCGGAGAGCACGGTCGCGGTCAGCGGCGCCACCACGATCGCGAGGCCGAGCGCGAACACCAGCAGCGCGGGGAACAGGTCGGTCCAGTAGTCGACGTCGGCGTCCAGGCGCAGCATCAGCGCCAGTCCCACCGCGCACACCAGCGGCCCGGTGCCCATGAACAGGCGGGGCCCATAGCGGTCGGCGAGGCGGCCGAAGCGGGCGGCGAGCACGAACATCACGAGCGTCACCGGGATGCTCGCGCTGCCGGCGGCGAGCGCCGAGAAGCCCGCGACGCCCTGCAGGAACAGCACGAGCAGGAAGAACGTGACGCTCAGGCCGCCGTACATCGCGAACGTCTCGATGTTGCCGGCGGCGAAGTTGCGGCGGCCGAACAGGCCGAGCGGCAGCATCGGGTGGGAGGCGCGCCGCTCGTAGAGCACGAACAGGGCGAACAGCGCGACCCCGGCGACCAGCGCGAAGGCCACGGCGGGGTCCGACCAGCCGCGCATCGGCTGCTCGATCAGCCCGAACGTGATCCCGGCCAGCCCGAGCGCGCACAGCCCCGCGCCCGCGAGGTCCAGCCGGGTGCCTGGTCTGCGCGCCGCGTCGGCGGGCACGGCGCGGGAGACGATGAACAGCGTCCCGAGCACGAGCGGCAGGTTGACCAGGAAGATCCAGCGCCATGAGGCCGAGTCGACGAGCTGGCCGCCGACCACGGGCCCGAGCACGGTCCCGATGCCGGCCCACGCGGTCCACGCGCCGACGGCCTGGGCGCGCTCGGTCTCGGCGAACGTGCGCACGATCACGGCCAGCGCCGCGGGCGTCAGCAGCGCACCCGACATGCCCTGCAGCGCCCGTGCGGCGACGAGCGCCTCGATCGTCGGCGCCAGCGCGCACAGCAGCGAGGTGACACCGAACCCGGCGATGCCGGCCACGAACACGCGCCGCTCGCCGATCACGTCGCCGAGCGAGCCGCCGACCAGCAGGAACGAGCTGAGCGTCAGCAGGTACGCGTTCGCCACCCACTGCTGGCCCGCGAGCCCGCCGCCGAGGTCCTCGGCGATCGCGGGCAGCGCGACGTTGATCGCCGTCGAGTCGACGGTCACGACCGTCGTGCCCAGGATGCAGGCCACCAGCACCATCCGCTTGGCCGCAGCGTCCATGCCCAGGGCGCTCATGTGCGGATCATGCCATTTCCCCGTTTCCGGCCCGGTCGGCTGCGGGCACGGTTCCCTTCAGGCCATGCGCGAGGAGGAGAGCCGATGCGGCAGCTGACGAGCCTGGACGCCCAGTTCCTGGCGGTGGAGTCCGCACGCACCTACGGGCACGTCGGCGGCCTCGCCGTCTACGACCCCGCGACCGCGCCGGTCGGCGCGCTGGGCATCAAGGACATCTGCCGGCTCGTCGGCGAGCGCATCCACATGCTGCCGCCGTTCCGGTGGCGGCTGGTCGGCGTGCCGCTCGGGCTCGACCACCCGTACTGGGTCGAGGACCCAGACTTCGACCTCGACTTCCACATCCGCGAGTCGGCCGTGCCGCCGCCCGGCGACGACCGGCAGCTCGCCGAGACCGTCGCCCGCATCTTCGCCCGCCCGCTCGACCGCACCCGCCCGCTGTGGGAGCTCTACGTGATTCAGGGGCTCGAGGGCGGTCGCGTCGCGCTGCTCACGAAGGTCCACCACTCGGTCGTCGACGGCGTCTCCGGCAACGAGATCCTCGCCGTGCTGCTCGACCCCAGTCCCGAGGGCCGCGAGATCCCGCCGGCCGAGGGCGATCAGGCCGGGGAGCGCGTGCCGCGCGAGCTGGAGATGCTCGGCCGCGGCCTGATGGGCCTGCCGTTCCAGCCGCTGCGCGCGCTGCGCTCGGCCCCGACCGCGATCCCGAACCTGACGGAGCTGCCGGGCGCCAACGCGTTCCCCGGTGTGCCCAGGATCTCGCGCGGCGTCGCCGCCGCGCGCCGCGCGCTCGGGCTCGAGCAGGCCGACCCGGCGATCCTCGAGGTCACGACCGCGCGCCCGCCGCGGACCTCGTTCAACCGCCGTATCTCGGGCCACCGCCGCTTCTCGTTCGGCCAGCTCTCGCTCGACACCGTCAAGGCGATCAAGAACGAGGCCGGCGTGACGGTCAACGACGTCGTCGTCGCGATGAGCGCCGGCGCGCTGCGCGACTGGCTCAAGGACCGCGACGAGCTCCCGAAGGAGCCGCTCGTGGCGATGGTGCCGGTGTCCGTGCGCACCGACGAGCAGATGGGCACGTTCGGCAACCGCGTCTCGATGATGATCGTCCCGATCGCCACCGACGAGGCCGATCCCAAGCGCCGGCTCAAGCGCACGCACGAGCTGCTGCGCGGCGCCAAGGGCCGCCACAAGGCGGTGCCCGCGAACCTGCTGACCGACGCGACGAGCTTCATCCCGCCCGCGGTCGCCTCGCTGGCCGCGCGTACGACGATGGAGGTGATGGGCCGCACCCGCCCGCCTGTGAACCTGGTGATCTCCAACGTCCCGGGCCCGCGCAGCCCGCTGTTCCTCGCCGGCGCCAAGCTCGAGGCGCACTACCCCGTCTCGGTGGTCGTCGACGGCGTCGGGCTCAACATCACCGTGATGAGCTACCTCGACCACCTCGACTTCGGGATCGTGGCCGACCGCGACCAGGTCGCCGACACCTGGGCGCTGATGGACAGGCTCGCGCACTCGCTGCAGGAGCTCACGCAGGCGGTGCTCGGCAAGTCCGGCAAGCGGCGCGCCAAGCGCGCCGCCGCCGAGAAGCCGAAGGTCCGCGCCTAGCCCACGAGCGACAGGCGCGGGCGCCGCGACTGGTAGCTCTCGGCGACGTCCTGGAGCACCTCGAGCATCGCCGTGGTCGCGGGCGTCCGATAGCCGCCCGCCACGGCCGCATAGATCTTGCGGACCGGTGTCTCGCGGCCGAGGTCGCGTACGAGGATGTCGTCGCGGATCGTCGTCAGCCCGAGCTCGGCGATCAGCGACACGCCCACACCGGCGGCGACGAAGCCCTGCACGGCCGCGTAGTCGTCGGTCTCGAACGCGATCCGCGGGTCGTAGCCGGCGGCTGAGCAGGCGCCGTAGATCAGCCGGTTGCACTCGCAGTCCTGCGGGCCGCCGATCCAGGCCTCCTCGGCGAGGTCGGCCAGGCGCAGGTTGCGCTTGCCCGCCAGGACGTGGTCCTTCGGGAGCACGAGCAGCATCGGGTCCTCGAGCAGGAAGTGGCGCTCGACGCCGTCCTCCTGGTTGTAGCGAGAGCCGAACCCCAACGCCAGATCGAGCTCGCCGCTCTTGAGCTGCGGCTCGACGTGCTCCGGCTCGCCGAGCGACATCGACAGCTCGATGGCGGGGTGCTTGGCGCGGAAGTCCGCGATCGCCAGCGGCATCAGCGTCGCGCCGGCGGACTCGAACGCAGCCATCCGGAGGCGGCCGCCGCGCAGGCCGGCGATGGCCTCCAGCTCGGCCTCCGCCTCGGCGAGGCGGGCGAGCACGGCGTCGGCGTGGCGCACGAGCGCCTCGCCGGCCTCCGTCAGGCGCACGCCGCGCGCGCTGCGCTGCACGAGGATCGTGCCGGTCTCGCGCTCGAGCGCGGCGATCTGCTGCGAGACGGCGGACTGGGTGAAGGAGAGGGCCTCCGCGGCGGCGGAGAACGAGCCTTGGACGGCGACCTCGCGGAGGACGCGCATGCGGCGGACGTCGAGCATCAGTCGAGCTTATAGCACCGCCGCCGGTATGTCACGTGGACTGATGCCGACGGC
>Ga0126312_10001243_pt1 | contig 16573 bp, 15 predicted proteins | sample Plot104A_FD_92537 | JGI IMG/M metagenome (GOLD analysis project Ga0126312, IMG submission 92537) | Serpentine soil microbial communities from UC McLaughlin Reserve, CA, USA - Plot104A | ecosystem: Environmental > Terrestrial > Soil > Grasslands | place: USA: UC McLaughlin Reserve, Lake County... | reverse complement strand
GGGGGAAGGGTAGGCGGGCGCCGGCCTGCTCGAGCTTGCCCGATTCCCCTGGATCGGGACGACTGCGGTCCAGTACCGGAGGCGATCGCGACGGGCGGACTTGTGCCGCGGGCCGCAGGCACGATCCAAGGGGCGCTGCGATGTCGCCCGGTGAAGCCGCGGCGGCGGCTGGGACATTCGCGCTCACATCTCCGGTCCCGACGCGCGACATGTCGTCGGTGCAGCCAAAAGTCGGGTCACTTTTCGAGGGGTCGTAACGACCAAAGGGGCGATGAGATCGGACGCCATCCGCGCGAGGGCCGCGAAGACGTCGACCGGTGAGGTCGCCGCCGTGGTGGCCCCGCTACCGAGACCCACGGGGATGGGGTGCTCACATCTTGGGCGGTCGCGGCCACCTATGGCGTGGATGTCCGATCGGAGCCATGGCCAGGCGGGCGAGGAGCCGGAAGTCCCGGGCACCGAGCGAGCTGGTCGCGAAGTTGGGGGGAGTTGGCCATCTCGGGCGTTGAACGGGAGGGATGACCCGATTTCCGTCCTCGCTGCTGTCGTCGGCATCGGCCTCGCGGGCCATGGCTTGGTCAGGTCGTGTCGGAGCGCGAGAGGTTCAGGGCCTCGAGCGGGACGGCGTGTCGGTGAGTGCCATGCCTGAGAACCCGAGGCAGCTCAGCCTTGCGCCCGTCCCGCATGAGGCTCGACACCTTCGCGCCGCGGAGGTCGTGCCGGCGTCCTCCACCTCGGAGGGGGCCGACCCGAGCTCAACCAAGGCGTCGGGCACGGACCTGTTCGCGCGCTTGGCGGCGGTGATCGGAGAGCAGGTTGCCGCGCACCTTGCCGAGGGCTTCGAGGCGCACGTGCCGGACGACAAGCGCCCGGACGATGCATCGGTCGAGCGATGGCTGACCGTCGAGGAGGTCGCGGGGCTGGTCCGCACCTGTCGCCGGACGGTGTACCGGGCGCTGCACTCCGGCGAGCTCGCGGGCGAGAAGGTCGGGCCGCTGTGGCGGATCCGCACATCGGCGGTCGCCGCGTGGGCTAAGCCGATGCGTCCGAGCCCACGTCCGACGGCGCCGCGGCCGGCCGCGGCGCCAAGCCGCGGCAACAGACCAAGGGGAGGCGCGCCGGCTCGCGACGCGACCTCATTCAAGACCCGCGCGCGAGCAGGCGCGCGCGAAAGGAGTGATCCGGATGGAAGCGCCTGACCGTGGTGCCGGGGTCGACGAGGCCCTGGTGGTGAAGCTGTTCGTGACGGGGCTCGTGGTGGCCGTCGTCTTCGCGGCGCTGGTGATCGTCCCGACGCTCGTCTGGTCGACGTTCCAGGGCGACCCGACGATCGTGCCGCCGTTCAAGGCGGCGTGGGGCTTTGCCCTGTGGCTTAAGCACGGCTTGCCGGGCGAGCCCAGTCACGTCTCGCGGTGGAGGGAGTACCGCGACGTGATGCCGCCCAAGGCGGCGTGGCTGGCGATCGACGTGCTGGTCATCGCGGCGGGGTTCGCCGCGCTCCTGTTGGTCGTGGCGCGCATCGACCGCTGGAGGGGTCGGCGCTGGACGGCGCGTCCGTCCTGGGACCCGCGCGGCAAGGTCGAGCCCCGCGCGTGGGCGCGCCCGCGCGACGTGCTCCACCTGCAGCCGCGGCGCGGCTCGTCGGCCCGGGCATGGCGACGCGCACTGTCGCGCGCACAGCGACTGGTGTTCTTCGAGCGGCGTTCGCCCAGGCCGGCCGGCGGCGACAGCTGGTACGGCGGCCGGCTGGGCAGCGCTGAGATCCGCTCGGCGCCCGAGCTGCACCTCGGCGTGATCGCACCGACGCGGGCCGGGAAGACCTCGCGCGTCGTCATCCCGGCGGCGCTCGAGCACGACGGCCCGGCGATCGTCCTTTCCAATAAGACCGACGTCGCGCGGGCCACCGCCGATCGCCGGTCGCGGGTCGGACCGGTGTGGGCCTACGCGCCCTTCGCCGAGGCAGGCGTGCTCGACGGCGCCCGCTGCGGCTGGTCGCCGCTCGCCGGATGCGAGTCGTGGGACTTCGCGTTGCGGATGGGGCGCTGGCTGTTCGATGCCGACCCGAGCTCGGCGGCGGTCTCGGACGGCTCCGGCGCGCGCTTCCACAACCGCGAAGCCGTCTCGACGGCGCTGCCGCCGCTCCTGCACGCGGCGGCCCTCTCGGGCCGGCGCATGTCCGACGTGCTGGCGTGGACCCGCCGCGGCACCGACGGGCTCGACGAACCGCGCAGCCTGCTCGAGGAACACGGCGCGCCGATGGTGGCGTCGGCGGTCGCGGGCGTCCAAGCGCTGGAGGATCGGCCGCGGTCGCTGCTCTTGATGTCAGCGGCCCAGCTCGTCGACGCCTACCGATTCCCCGACCTCGAGCAGCCCGACCTGCCTGCCTTCCGGCCAAAGGACCTGCTCGAGGGCGGCACGCTGTACCTGATCGCGCCGGAGAGCGAGCAGGAGCTGCTGGCGCCGCTGTTCGGCGGGATCCTCGGCGCAGTGCTCCGCGCCTGCGAGGTGCGGACGAGCCAGAACGGGCCGTTGGATCGGCCGCTGCGGATCCTCGCCGACGAGGCCGCGCACCTCGCCCCGTTGGCCAAGCTGCCGACCTACTTGGCGGTGTCGGGCGGCTGGGGCGTGCGCTGGTGCGTCGTCTACCAATCGCTGGCGCAGATCCGTCACCGCTACGGCGCCGAGGCTGATGCCGTGCTCGGCAACCTGCTGTGCAAGCTGGTCCTCGGGCCGGTGCAGGACGCCGAGACTCGCCGCTACGTCGAGGAGCTCCTCGACGAGGAGGTGACCATGACGACCTCGCGGTCGCGCAACGGCGGCTTTGGGCCGGACGTCTCGACGACGACGCACGAGCGTCGGGCCGCGAAGGTCTCGGCCCAACGGCTGATGCAGCTGCGCGAGGGCGAGGCGGTGTTCATCCACGGCCGCGACCTGCCGGCGATCACCCGCCTGCCGCTGTGGTGGGACCGCAAGGAGCTGCCGAGGTGAGCGGCCGGTGATGACCGCATCGAGCATCGGGGCGTCGGCCAGCGGTAACTACGCCACTACCTGGACTCGCGCCCGGTGGCGCCGGACCGCGGCGACTACTACCTCGGCGCCGACGGCGCTCCCGCCGAGGCGCCCGGGCGCTGGCTGGCCTCGCCAGACGCGCTCGGGCGCGTGGGCATCGAGCGCACCGACGCGGTGCACGCCGAGGACCTGCGCGCGCTCATGGAGGGGCGGCGCCCCGACACCGGCGAGTGGCTGCGCTCCGCCGGCCCGGACGGAACGCGGGCCGGCGGGATCGACGTGACGTTGTCCGCGCCGAAGTCCGTCAGCGTGGTGTGGGCGCTCGGCGACCCGTCGACCCGTGCCGCCGTCGAGGCGGCGCACCACCGGGCGGTCGATGCGGTGCTCGGCTATCTGCGCGCGACGGTGCCGACGACGGTCGACGCGTCGGGGCCGGCGGTCGCGGGCGAGCTGCACGCGGCGGAGTTCGTGCACACCACCGCTCGCGGCGTCGATGGCCGGGTGCCCGACCCGCAGCACAGCCACGTCGTCATCGCCAGCGTCGAGCGCCGCGATGGCGCGGTGGCGGCGGTGCGGTCGCGTCCCGTGCTGCGGGCCGCGCGTGAGGTCGGCGCCTACTACCGCGCACAGCTGGCCCACGAGATGCGCGGGTTCGGCTACGGCATCGAGCAGGCGGGCAACGACGAGCGGTACTTCCGCGTGCTTGGCGTCGGCGAGGAGATCGAGCGGGCGTTCAGCCGGCGGACCGAGGAGGTCCGCCGGGCGGCCGCCGAGTTCCGGGCCCGGACCGGCCGCGAGCCGGAGCGCGGCGAGCTGCGAGCGCTCGCGGTCAGGACGCGCGCCACCAAGGTGCCCCAGACGCGCGCCGAGCTCGACCGCGCCTGGGCGGAGGGAGCGCGATCGCACGGCCTGGAGGGCGTCCCGCCCCGCGCCGGCGACGCCGCTCCGCGGCCGTGGGCCAGCCGCGTGGCCGAGCGCGTGACCGAGCGGCGCGCGATCTTCGACGATCGCGAGCTGCGCACAATGACGCTCGAGCAGGCGCCCGGCGCGGGCCTGGCCCCCGAGCAGGCGCTCTCCGCGCGGCACGACTTGATCGAGCGCGGGAGCGTGCTGGCACTCGCCGACGGTCGCCTGACGACCGCCCGCATGCGCGCGCTCGAGCGCGACATCGAGGAGCGCTTCGCGCGCATGGGCCGCGAGCCCTCGCGAGCGATGGGGCCCGTCGAGCGAGACGCCGCGATCGCCGAGGTGGAGGAGCGCCTGGGCGCGTCGCTCACCGCCGAGCAGCGCGGCGCGGTGGTCACCCTCACCGGCCCCGAGCGCGTGACCGCCCTCATCGGCCAGGCCGGCACCGGCAAGGGCGTGGTCATCGACGCGGCCGCCCGCGCCGAGCTGGCGGCCGGCCGCGAGGTCCATGGCATCGCCGTCGCGGGCCGGACGGCACAGCAGCTCGGCAAGGCCTCGCCGGCGCTCGCCGGCCGCGTGCGCACGCTCGACTCGCTCGCCGCCGCGATCGAGCACGGCGAGATCACCATCGACCAGCGAACGACCGTCTTCCTTGATGAGGCCGGCGTCGGCGACACGGAGCGGCTCGCGCGCCTGGTGCGGCCGATCGAGGAGCGCGGCGGCTCGATCGTGGCGATCGGCGACGGGCGGCAGCTGCCGTCGGTCGGCGCGGGCGGGATGTTCGAGCGCCTCGCCGACGCGGCGCCATCGGCGCAGCTGACCGCGGTTCAGCGCACGACCGATCCGGCCGAGCAGATGGCATGGCAGGCCCTGCGCGACGGCGACCCGGCCGCCGCGATGGCCCACTACCGCGCCCGAGGTGAGCTCGGCTTCGCGGACACGCGCACCGAGGCCGTCGACCGCGCCGCTCGTCGCTACGTCGAGTTGTCCCGCGAGCTCGGCCATGACCGCGTGGCGCTGATGACCGACGCGAGCAACGCCGAGGTCGACGCGCTCAACCTGCGCGTCCAGGCGCTGCGCGAACGCGACCGCGAGCTCGGTGGCGAATCGGTCGGGCAACCCGGAAGCGGCCACCGCCTCCACGCCGGCGATCGCGTCACGTGGACGGAGACGATGCCGGTCGCGGGCGAGCGCCGGGTCGAGAATGGCGCCCGCGGCGCGGTCGTCGCACTCGATCAGGCGGCCGGCCTGCGCGTCGCGCTCGACGGCAGCGGCCGCGAGGTCGCGGTTGCGCCCCGCGAGCTCGACAGGCTGCGGCTCGGCTACGCCGATCACGTCTACCGCCACCAGGGCGCGACGGTGCAGCGCGCGGTGGCGGTCACGGGCGGCTGGCAGACCTCGCGCGAGGGCGCCTACGTCGAGGCCTCGCGCGCGCGTGAAGGCGTCGAGTGGCACGTCGCGCGCGACGAGCTCTCCGGCGATGACGACGCCGCCCGCGTCGACCAGCTCGCCGCCCAGATGCGCGTGAGCCGCGCCGACGAGCCGTCGCTCTCCCAGCCGCTCGCCCACCCGGCTCGGGCGCCCGGCGACCCGGGCCAGGCGATGCACGTCAGCCGGCTCGCGGCGACCCCGTCGCCCCAGCCGGCGCCGGCCATCGGAGTCGGGATCGAGGTGGGCGGCTGATGACACAGGCACGTCGCCCGCGCACCACGCGCGTTGCGGTCAGTCTGTCCGCCGGCGAGCGCGACGCGTTGCGGCAGCTCGCCGTGCAAGCGCAGGAACCGGAGTCCCGGACTGCTGCGCGGCTGATCCGCGCGGGATTGGCGGAGGCGGGGGCGGCGTTGGATTCGGCGCCGTCGCGGCGTGGAGGGAATGGCGCGCGTCGACAGGCCGGCTCAGGCCCGGCGTGGTTGCCGTCGACCAAATGCGCGGCCGGGATCCGCGCGCTGCGGGACCGCTACCCGCACGAGCTGCGCCACCTTCCCGAGGAAGTCGAGCGCGACCGGCTCGTCGCCGAGCAGCTCGCGGCGCTGAGCGCGTGGCGCGATCATTCGATGCCGGGGTCCACGCCGACCCGCGGACGGAGCTCGCGCTGGGCGCGGAGCTCCGCTCCCTCAGCCGCTGGCTCGAGGAGCGCGCCCGCCGGAGGCGATGAGGAATGGCGTTTCTGAGACCAGCCGGCACGGCGCGGGAGGTGTGACAGTGGCACACAGTGCATCTAGTCTGCGCGGGCTGTGCGGTGACGCAGTGCCCGCCAGCGTGGTGTTCTGGCCGTGGCTCGGAGCCACGGTCCGGCCGTCGCCGGATCCGGCGCCGACGACGCGCGCTGCAGGGTCGATGGCGCTCGCGATCGCGGCCATCGGACGGCTCGCGGCGCCTGGCGTGGTTCGTGCTCATGGGGCCTGGCGTCGTGGTCGCCGCAGGACGGACTGGTCCCTCCACGCCGGTCGTGTCAGCACCACACACACCGCTCGCACGCGGCGGCGATCAGGATCGTCGGCGGGCAGCGCGGCGATGTCGGGCGCCAGGTACCACCGTCGCGCACCCACCAGCGCCGCTGGCACGCCGTCGAGCAACAGCATGAATCCCATGTCCGGGTCTAGGGCGGTTGGCCCGTGACGTCGCCCCCTCCCCCGACTTCGCCCCTCGCGTCACTGGCGGCTCCGCGGGTCGACCCCAGGCCGGCCCACCAGCTTTGCGAGCTGGAGCCGCGCGCGGTAGACGAGCTCGCGCGCCCTTGCCGGGCTGATGCCGTGCTCCGCGGCGATCTCGGCGTGGGTGAAGTCGAGCGCGTTCATGACGAGCATGGCGCGCTTGCGCGGATGGATCGCGGCGAGCGCCCCGATCGTCTCCTCGAGCGCGAGCCGGTCGTCGGCGACGTCGGCCTGGTCGGCGACCTCCAGCGCCTCGGGATCTCCGGGGGCGGCGCCCGCTGCTCGTTCGGCGCGATTGAGTCGCCAGGCCTCGCGGATCGCCACCTTGGCGAGCCAGCCGAAGGCGGTCTCGCGGCGCGGCTGGTTGGTCAGCAGCCTCAGCCAGGCGAACGAGCAGGCATCGTCAATGTTGGCGTCGGAGGTATTGACCGCTCTGGCCACGACGGCGCGCAGTCGCGTGTGCTCGGCCGCGTACAGCTCGTGCTCATCGCCGCGCAGGGTCAGGCGCCGCTGGTCCTTCCGTTCGTCGCTCATCGGGCTCCTCCGGGTCGGGCGCAGGGCATGGCCCGCTCGCAGCGCGCCGACGGCGCGGAGGACAAGGTGCGTCCCGTCAGGGACCGGCGCACGCCGGCGGGAAGCGCGCGCCTTGCCTCCGCGTCCGGCGGTGTGCTCGTCTGGGGTTGGCCCTGCGTCCCAGACCCGGAGCGGCCGATGCGATGCCGCAGGGGGCGAGTCAGGCGTGGCTCGCGCCTCTTGGAGAAGAGGGCCGATGAGCGTCCACGAGCGAAAGCGCGCCGGCGGCAAGCGGGTCTACCAGGTGACCTGGCGCGACGAGAAGGGTCGCCAGCGCGCCGAGACCTACCTCGACCGTCGCCATGCCGAGCGCCGCAACGCCGAGATCGCCGACCTTCGGTGGGACGGTCGGCTCTATACCGTCGACGCGGGCACCGAGCCGCTACGCGACGCAGCCGAGGAGTGGTGGACCGACCACGTCGAGCCGGGCCTCGCCCAGAGCACGAAGGAGAGCTACGCGCACGTGCTCGATGTCCACCTCCTTCCCCGGCTCGGCGATGTCCCGCTGCGCGACATCGATCCCGGAGGCGTCATCGAGCTCCAGCGCGAGCTCCGCCGCGACCGAGTCGGCCCCGCGATGACGCACCGCGTGCTGATGGTGCTCAGCGGCATTTGCCGCCATGCCCTCATCCGCGGGCGCATTGACCGCAACCCGGTTCAGCCGGTGCGGATTGCACAGCCGCGCCGTACCCGCGCGATCCACCCAGTCGCCCCAGCGACGGTCGAGGCCCTCCGCGCCTACCTGCGTGAGCACGACGACTACGTGAGCGCGACGCTCGTGGTTCTGCTCGCCTACGCCGGCCTTCGACCCGGCGAGGCCACCGAGCTCTTCTGGCGCGACGTGCGCGAGCGCACGTTGCTCGTCGAGCGTGCGCGCGATGTCCTGGGTGTCACCAAGCCAACCAAGACCCACACCATCCGCACGGTCCGACTCCTCGAGCCGCTCGCCGCCGACCTCCGCGAGTGGCGACGCCGCTCAGGCGCGCCCGGCGTGGATGCCCTCGTAGTCCCGCGACCGAATGGCCGCGCATGGACCAATACGGCGTACCGCAACTGGCGCCGGCGCCACTTCGATCCGGCAGTTGCCGCGATCGACTGCGGACCAATTCGGCCGTACGACCTTCGCCATTCCTTCGCCAGCCTGATGATTCAAGCCGGCTACTCGCCGGTGGAGCTCGCCGCTGAGCTTGGTCACTCACCCACCCTCACGCTTGACACCTACGCCCACCTCTTTAGCGAATTCGCGCGCGGACAGCGAGTTGAGCCATCTGAACAAATCCTCGAAGGGCGGTGCGCCGCGGGTGATTGAGCTGCCAGAGGCTGCCAGCGGCGACACGTCGTGGACAACCACGCGATGGCGATTCTGATTGCGGCCGTAGCCGTAGTGCCACGGCTCCTGCGTGGCGCACGCTTCATCCCACTTTTGGGCGCAACGTGGGCAAGGCGCCTGCTTTCGCCTGCGGGAGCGCAACTCAGCCCATGGCGCGAAATCACTTTCGCTCTATGAACGGCGTGTAGTTGTCAATAGGCGGTCTGGGTTGGGTCGCGGGCGCAGTGGCGGGTTGCGGGTGGAGCGGCGCTCATGTCTCTATTGCCTCCTTGGCGGGAGGACCGGGCGGGATGGGAGGCCGGCTGCGTGCGCGCAAGTCCAAAGGGGCCGTCAAGCGGCCAGACGAAGAGCGGCGCCTCGGGCAGCGGTCGGGGAGAAGGGCTTGTTGGTGGTGAGCATGTGCCAGACGGCTTCGGTGAGCCGGCGGGCGATATCGATCTGAGCGACCTTCGCGCCGCGCTGCTTTCCGAGGCGGCGCTTGGTGTGCTGGTAGCGCTCGGCGTAGGCCGGGTGGCGCAGCGCGTGCATCGTCGCTTCGGGCATCGCCCAGCGCAGGTACTTCGGGCCGCTCTTGGTCAGCGGTCCGCGGCGGTCCTTCTCGCCCGACTGGATGACCTTGGGGCAGAGCCCGGAGTAGCCGACGAGCTTCTTCGGCGAGCTGAAGCGCTCGATCTCGCCGATCTCGGCGGCGATCGTGAACGCCAGCACCCAGCCGATCCCAGGCGCGGTCATCAACAGCGGCACGTAGGGATGATCAGGAGCGGTCGCCCTGAGCTTGCGGTTGACCTGATCGATCTGCTGGTCGAGATCGTCGATCACGCTTAGGCTCGCGGTCAGGGTCGACCGCCATGGCTCGGGAATCTGCAGGTCGGCGAGCAGGTTGCGTCCGGCCACGCCGAACAGGTCGGTGACCGGGCAGGGCTTGCCGAAGCTGATCAGCGTCGAGTGGACGCGGTGCTTGAGCATCGACTTGTGCTTGACCAGATGCATCCGAAACCGGGCGAGCTCGCGCTCCTTGCGCACCCGCGGATCGGGCAGCCAGATCTCCGGCACGAGGTCGCGGAAGGACAACACCGCCAGCACTCGGGCGTCGATCTTGTCGGTCTTGCAGGCCAGCGGTGCCAGCCCCTTGACCTTCAGCGCGTCGGCGATCAAGACGTCCCAGCCGAGCTGCTCGAGCGTGTCTGAACGAACCGCGATCCAGTCATCGACTCGATCACCCCGCGGACCTCGGACGGGCCCAAACCCCGGGCCAGGCCGCGCAGCCCGTCTGCATCGGGCGGGACCGCGAACTCGTCGACGACCTCTCCCTCGTCGCTCAAGACACAGACATCCAGCTTCCTGCGACTCAGCTCCAAGCCAGCGTGCAACATGTGAGCGGGCCTCCTTCGCTCGCTTCGTCGATGAACACGCGGAGCGTCTCAGCAACGGGCCCTCCTTTCATGGCAGTCCAAAGCGCTACCCCGACAGCCTGGCGGCTTTGAGGGCTTCCTCCCTATCGAGATAGCTCCTCAACTCCGCGATCAACCCGTCTCTGAAGGTGAGTAAGTGACACCAGACCCATTCCATCGGGCGGCCTTGGCGGGGGGTAGCCCGAAACGCGGTGATTCCGAGAACACGGTCATCCCCGAGGTCGATGATCTCGTCGACGTCGATCTCCGCCTCATCGAAGACATAGGTCTCATTCAGATAGCGGCGAGCCGCCTCCCCCCTGTAGGTCCCTCCACCGGGCATTTGAGGGTCGCTGGTCCAGACGAAATCGTCCGTGGCGAAGCCCAGTAGCACCTCGATTCCGCTCGCGTCCTCGGCGGCCCCGTACACCTTCCGGACGATCTCGACGTTCTCCTGCGACATCGCCCGCCAGTACAAGGGCGTCGAGATCCCCCACCGCGCGCTCATGTGCACCGAGCGCTCCTATCAGGAGGTGCTCCGCTTCAAGCCCGGATCGCGGTTTATCTCGTGGCTGCCGGCGGCCCACATCGCCGAGCGCAACTGCGCCCACTCATCCCGATGGTGTACGCGGGCACGACCACCTGCGCCCCGAACCCGCGCGAGATCGTCTCCTTCCTGGCGCAGGTGCGGTTCGACTGGTTCTTCGCCGGGCCGCGGATCCGGGAGAAGATGAAGTCGAGCGTCGAGGCGAAGTACGAGAGTCGGCCCGCGACGCGCCGAGAACTGGCGCTTTTAAGCTGCCACGCCGCCAGCTTGACTAGCCTCGTGCGGAGTAGTAGGTCAGGGGGACCGCAGTCAACCGGAGGGAGGAGGGCCCGTGACGAGGAGGAGATTGCTCGGTGTGTTCGCGCTAACGGCGACGGTGGCGGCCATGCTCGCAACGACCGCAGCGGCCGACCGCGTCTATCACACCGAGCGCCTAGAGCTGAGCGGTGTGGGCGGAGCACCGGGTGGTGGGATGGTGGTAAACGTCCATCCGAACGGCCCCGAGGTGTACGCGCACGAGATATACGTCCTGCGGCAGGCGGTGCCGGGAACCTACCAGGTGGCTCTTACGCTCTACACAGACAATCTGAGCTGCGCGGGAGCCGGTACGGTCATCCCGACCGCAATGATCGAGACGAACGCGCAGGGCAACGGCCATGCCGACGTGAAGTTCACACCCGAAGACGTGGAGGACCTTCGTGGGACGACGGTCAGCATCAGCTGGAGCGTGGCCGGGCCGGCGACATATGTCACGGACTGCACGGTCGTAACGCTCGATTGAACCGACCATGGCAAGCGCGCGCGGGACTGAAATGGGCTCGCGAGCGAGGTTTGCGAGCCTTAAGTGCTCTGCCCCGTAAGTGCCTTCACCCCTGATGTCTCGTTCGTGGCTGACGGAGGATTTCGCACAAAGGGTCCGGGCGATAAGCAGCCAAGCCCTAACGAGGCCCAGAAAGCGACCGCAGCGACTGAGCAGGCGGCCTGCAGGACGAGCGCGTGGTGGACGAGGCCGAGGTTGCCCGGATTGTTAGCCCGTGCGGAGATCGGCTCGTATCGGCCCGGTTTGGGTTTGTGCGACAGGGTCCCGGGGCCGCCCACCAGCCGCCTCTGAAAGATGACAACCGCCGCTCGGCCGACGGCCGAAGCCGGCTATTTACAGGTCAGCCTCGACGAGCAGCAGGCGTCTGCATCCGTCCCCCGCCGCTCCTGCTTTTGCACACACATGATATTTCGCTCGGCCGCTGGTCGGCGGACGCAATCTTCTGCGAGCGACACAGGTGCGAAGCATGCGCGACGCGAGTGCCTCGAGCGAGGAGCTGGTCTCGGAGCAACCTCACGGACGCGTACCTGCGACCATCCGGCAGCGCTAGCTCTCCAAGGTTGCGCTCGGTGCCTCGCCGGCCTCGCGCAAACGCCCCTTCCGCCGCGTTCCACTATCGTGCTCGTGCTCTCCAGCTGCGTCCCCGAGCTCGGCCTGGAGCTGCACTCGACCTACGTCGGCCATCCCGAGGTCGAGACCCGAGTGACCCACCGGATCCTGGGCGGTGGTGGCCCGAAGCGCGCCGCGACCGAAGCCGTCGTCCGCCCCGAGAGTGAGTTGCCGGTGGTCCTTGCCCGCCGCCGTGTCTGTTCGACCACCTCCAGCGCTACAGGACGAGCTCGCCGGCATCGGCCACCAGGCCGGCATCGAGATCGACGACGCCAGCGTGAGCGAGCTCGAGCAGCCCAACTCGCTCCGGCCGCTCTAAACGTCAGCAGTCGAAACAGCGAAGCCGGGGCCGGGCGAGGACACCGACCCCTGGCGATGGCACCCACTGAGGCGGGGAGGGGCCCACGCCGGTTGCTCCCCCGTCAGCCCCAATGGCCTCGAAAGTTGCCCGGCGCGGCGGGGCGCCGGGCGACGCGCCAACACTGCTGCTTGCGCCTGGGAAGCAGGCATCGGATGCCAGCCGGACGAGACGAACGGAATTCGTCCAAGGCGCAAGTCCGCATCTGGTCTGCGCTTGCGCATCCCATGGCGGAAGCAGGAGCTTGCGCAACGCCGTCGCATAATGGGAGACGACGCCGAAGTTGTCACGGTGTCCCATGTTTGCGCTCGTGCGTCTTCTGGCGGGCGCCGTCAGCAGCCTTCCCCCAAGCCATGGGCAAGGGCCGCCGCCACCGCCCCGTCGCCGACCGGCGCGTTAAACCGCACCGCATGCGACCTCCGCCGTTCACGGGACACCGTCGGCCTGACGATGGTCTGGGCGAGCGATGGGGCGGTGGTGGCGTTCTTCGTGTCGTCAGCCGCCGAGACAGGCGTCGGCGAATAGCCCTTGCTGGATCGCGGTCGCCGTCGGCGATGCCGGCGCGCTGACCGCGCCCGGCCTCGACAGGAGCGCTGTGCAGCCGCTCTGGACGTTGGTGGCCGGCTGCTCGGGGAACGTCGTTCCCGGCGTGCCGGAATCCGCGAGCGCCGGACCAGCGGTCAGCGCTGCGATGGCAATGCTCGCGGCAACGCTCGCGAGGACTGTGGTGGTTCGCCTCATGGCTTCTCCTTTTTGGGTTACCTACTGGTGGTCGGCCCGGGTCCACGTCACCCGGTTTGCGGGCACAGCGAGGCGGGATACGTGGTTGACAGGGTGCGGACCCACAGTGCGCTTGGCTCGTTTCGGACGACTCCGGTGAGCGTGTCCGGAGACGGGCAAGCTCGCATCGTCAGGGCGTTCTAATCTTTTGGCGGGCGCCGTACAGTCTTTGGCGACCCGGAGACGAGAGCGACCAGCCATGGCGACACCGCCGACGGCGCCTACGAGCGGCGCGCCGGTCCTCCTCGAGCGCGAGGCCGAGCTCGAACGTGCAGGCGCCGCGATCGAACGGGCTTGCGCGGGAACCGGAGAGGTGATTGTCCTCGAGGGCCCGGCGGGCATCGGCAAGACGGAGCTCGTCCAGGCGGTGCGCGTACGCGCAGTGGAGGCCGGGATGGAGACGCTGAGCGCACGAGGAGACGACCTCGAGCGAGACTTCGCGTACGGCGTCGTGCGGCAGCTGTTCGAGCCGGCGTTGAGCCGTGCAGCGCCCGATGTTCGGGCGATGCTCCTCGAAGGGGCGGCGGGGCTGACCGCCGGGGTGCTGGGGCCGGCTACCGCCACGTCATTCCCGGCGGAGGGCTCCTTTGCCGCCTTCCACGGGCTCTATTGGCTGACGTCGAATCTCGCCGAGCGCGCTCCGCTCCTGATTGCCGTCGACGACGCACACTGGGCCGATTCCCCCTCGCTGCGCTCCCTTCACTACCTTGCCCGCCGTGTGCACGAGCTGGCGGTCTTGCTGCTCGTGACGCGTCGGCCGCCTGAGCCCGGGGCCGACGTCGAACTCGTCGCCCGGATCACGGGAGATGCCGGCGCGGCGGTCATGCTCCTTACTCCGCTCAGCGAACAGGCGGCGGCTGCACTCGTCCGCTCCCTCCTTTCTGCCGTCGCGGATGACGCGTTCTGCCGGGCCTGTCATGCCGCGACCGGCGGCAACCCCTTTCTGCTACGCCAGCTCGTCGCGGCCCTGAAGCACGAAGGCGTAGAAGGCCACGCGGCCGACGCGCGTCGGGTCGGCCGCATCGCACCAGAGCCCATCTCCCGGCAACTGCTGCTGCGGCTGATGCGGCTTCCTCCTGTGGTGACCGCTATCGCTCGCGCGGTCGCCGTCCTCGGGAGGGGGGTCGAGCTACACCTCGCCGCCGCGCTCGCAGAGGTCGACGAGGAGGCCGCCTCGCGGGCGGCCGACCTCCTGATCGGAGCGAACATCCTCGCGGGCGTCCACCCGATCGAGTTCGTCCATCCCGTGGTTCGGGAAGTGATCTACTCGGAGATACCGCTCGGTGAGCGAGCGCTTGCGCACGCGCGCGCGGCCCAGCTGTTCTTCGAGTCGGGAGCCGCGGCCGACCAGACCGCCGCTCACCTGCTTGCGAGCGAGCCAGCGGGTCGAACATGGGTCGCCGGGGTGCTGCGGGAGGCGGCAACGGACTCGTTCCGCCGGGGGGAACCGGGCGCCGCCGTCTCCTACCTCGAGCGGGCGCTGGCGGAGCTTCCGACTGTCGAGCCGCCGCCCGAGCTCGTCCGAGAGCTCGGCCGAGCGCAGGTCCTCGCGGGCGATCCGGCAGGCATAGACCGTCTGCGGACCGCGCTGCATGAAGCGCCGCTCGGACGTCCGTACGCGGAGGCGGCTAGTGAGCTGGCTCAGGCTGGAATTCCGTTCGGGCGCTTCGAGGAGGCGGTCGACACGCTCGAGGACGCAATCTCGCAGCTGGGCCCGCAAGATCGGGACCTGTCCCTGCGCCTCGAGGCGGAGATGGCGATCACCGGCCGGCTCCATCCCGCGACCTACGCGCGGACGGCGGAGAGGCTCGAGCGGGTCGCAGAAACCATCGTGGGGGCGACGCCAGCCGAGCGCCTGATCCTTGCCAGCCTCGGCACGCAGTGGCTGCTGGAAGGACGGTCTGCACACGAGGCGTGCGCGCTCGCCGAGCGGGCGTGGAGAGGCGGTCTCCTCGCCGAGCAGACATCGGCTTCACCGATGCTCTACGACGCCGTATACGTCCCGATCACCGCCGATGCCTTCGACGTCGCTGCGCGGATGTGCGAGGAGACGGTGGCTGACGCGCGGGCGCGCGGCTCGCTGCTGGGCATCGCCATCACATCCAGCTTCCGCTCTCACCTGGCTTACCGCCGCGGCTCGATCCCAGATGCCGAGAGCGACGCGCGGACCGGGCTCGAGGCCGCCGAGATCGGCGGCTACGCCGTAGCTCCGATGGCACTTGCCTTCCTGATCGACGCGCTACTCGAGCAGGGCGAGCTCGCGGCCGCCACGCAGGCGCTCGAGGAGCGGCCCTTCGAAGAGGAGATCCCGGTGGGCTTCATGGCCAACTTCCTCCTCTTGAGTCGCGCGAGGCTCCGCATCGCCCGCGGTCAGACGGAGTGGGGCGTCGCGGACCTCCGCGAGCTCGCGCAACGGGAGGAGCAGTCGCGCGCGCGCAGCCCGAGCGCCCTTCCCTACCGCTCGCACCTGGCGCTTGCACTCGCGCAGCTCGGCGAGACCGCCGAGCCTCGCGTCCTCGCGGCCGAGGAGCTCTCTCTGGCACGGAAATGCGAGACGCCGCGTGCAATTGGGATGACGCTCCGCGTCCTCGGGGTCCTTGAGGGAGGGCGGACCGGGATAGAGCGCCTCCGCGAGTCCGTCGCCATGCTGGGGCGCTCAGGCGCCCCGCTGGAAGAGGCGCGCGCGCTGACGGATTTCGGTGCCGCACTTCGGCGAAGCGACGAGCGGACCATCGCCCGAGAACCGCTTCGTCAGGCCCTCCACATCGCCACTCGTTGCGGAGCCTGGGCGCTCGCCGAGCGGGCGAGAACGGAGCTTCTGGCGACGGGCGCACGCCCGCGTCGCGTGGTCCTCTCGGGCATCGACGCGCTGACACCGAGCGAGCGCCGTGTCGCCCAGCTGGCCGCAGCCGGGTCAAGCAACCGGCGCATCGCGCAGTCCCTGTTCGTCTCCATGAGAACGGTCGCGGTTCACCTCACCCACACGTACCAGAAGCTCGGGATCAGCAGCCGAGAGGAGCTGCCGCAGGCGCTGGAGGTCGGGCCCCTGGCGGGGTAGGCGCACGAGCTTCCGGTTGCGATCACCTACTTGAGCTATGACGTTTCGGTTAGCTCCCGCTGACGAGCTTAGAGACCATCAGCCGCGCCGGTGCGGGGTCTCGCATTCGCGAAACAGCGATAGTCCGATGCAGGCTCGCATTGCCCGCAAAGCGGTCTCAGACGACCCGTTCGGCCCGATGATCACTTACGAGTTGGACGAGCTCCGAGCGTGTGATCGAGCGCTCGGTCGCGTGCTTCGCCAGAGCGAAGCACGAGCGTGACCTCGGGAGCGCGCGACGCTTGGACTTCGTCCGCAGCAGGAGCGGCGACATTGCGCCCTCGTCCGCATCGATCGCGCCCACGAGGTCGCGGCTTCGAGTTCGTGGGCCCCGGGCAAAGACCGAAACTAGATCGCATTTAGCATGTTTGGCGGAACCAAGTCCGAAGGGGAGGCCGAAATGAGCGCCATCGACGAGTTCCTGAAGAACAACGAGGCCTTTGCCGAGGGCTTTGACAAGGGCGACCTGCCGCTGCCGCCCGCCAAGAAGGTCGCGATC
>Ga0126312_10001242_pt1 | contig 16575 bp, 14 predicted proteins | sample Plot104A_FD_92537 | JGI IMG/M metagenome (GOLD analysis project Ga0126312, IMG submission 92537) | Serpentine soil microbial communities from UC McLaughlin Reserve, CA, USA - Plot104A | ecosystem: Environmental > Terrestrial > Soil > Grasslands | place: USA: UC McLaughlin Reserve, Lake County... | reverse complement strand
GGGGCGCCGCGGCCGGCCGGACGGATCTCGAAGTAGAGGTGCGCGGCCTTGCCCGGCACGGTGCGACCGACGCGGCCGAGGATCGTGCCGCCGATCACGTGCGAGCCGACCTTGAGCCGGCGCAGCCGAACGTCCTTCGAGTGGAGTCCGTAGGGGCGAGAGAAGTAGTTCTTGAAGGTGGAGAAGCCGCCCTTCTCCTTCAGCCTCGCGTCGAGCAGCTGGTCGAGGCCGCCGTTCTGGCGCGCCCCGGGAGCTCCCGGGTGTGCGAACAAGCGCTCCTTGACCGCAGCCGAGCCAACGGGCTCGTCCAGGACGTCGACGGGGTCCGGCTGGCGACCGGCCGAGGCGGGGGCCTTGGGCTTGGCGTCGCGGGTGGCGTGGAGGGCCCGGGCCGGCCTCTTCGACGTCGCGTCCTCCTTGGGTACCGGGTGGTACTTGGCGACGCTCTCGAGGCGGCCGTAGAGGTAGCGGTTGCCGTATACGTCCTGGAGGACGACGTAGCGGCCGAAGCGCTTGGAGTTGCCGATCTTCTTGATGACGCCGTCGTTGACCGCGATGGCGGGGGCGCCGCGGCTCGTGTAGATGTCGATCCCGCGGCGGCTGTCGTTCGACTCGATCACGTGGGCGGCGTTGTGGCCGGGCTTGACCCGCTTCAGCGCGTCCTTCTCGACCAGGTCGTCGGCGTAGCGGGCCCGGGCGTAGACCGGGAAGCGGCCCTCGGTCAAGCCCGTGAGGCTTCCCACCAGGTCGGCGGGCACGCCGGCGATTAGCCGGGCGCGGAGCATCACCGAGTCGACGTACCAGTCGGCGTGGTTGTAGGCGAAGACGGCCCGCCGCGGATCCTTCCCATAGCCCGCCGCCTTCAGGTAGCGGGCCGCGGCGAAGATCGCGTCGACCGGGTTGTACGGGTCCTTCTTGCGGTCCTTGTTGGCATCGACCCCGTACATGCGCCAGGTGGAGGGCATGAACTGCATCCAGCCGAGGGCACCGGCGGTGGAGACGTTCAGGTTGCGGCCGTAGTCGGTCTCGATCTCGTTGATCGCGGCGAGGACCTCCCAGCGGACGCCGTACTGGATCCCCGCCGCCTGGTAGATCGGCAGCAGGAACACCGGTACGCGGAACTTGCGGATGATGAAGTTCGGAACGCCCCGCCGCGAGGAGGGCCCGGGCAGGGAATCCACGAAGCCTGGATTGCTCCGGGTCGGCGATCCGTCGGGGCGGCGAAGAGGCGAGTGCCGGCCGCCGGTGATCGGGTGAGGGATCTTAGCCTTAGGTTGAGCCTTATGCTCTCGCCGGCGAGGCTTCTTGTGGCGTCGATGCTTGGGCCGCGCCTTGTGGTGCTCGACCGGGGGCGGCTGGTCCTTGCTCTCGCCGTTCGGCCCCGGGCCGGTCTTCGGCTCCGCAGGGGTGGCGGGAGTCTGGGGCACGGGATTCGTCTCGGGCGGCGTCGCCGCCGGCGGGGCGGGGCGGGGGTTGGGATCCGTACTCGGGGGGTTGATCGGGCTGAGCCCGATCGGCTCGCCGTCCACGAGCCCGGCGGCGTCCGCCAGCGAGGCGCCCGGGGGCAGGTCGACGACGACGGTATGGACCGTGCCGTCGGCGAGCCGGACGGTGACCTGGTAGGGCTGAGCCGAGGCGGGTAGCGAGAGGACCACTGCGAGCACGGCCGCAGCAAGGAGTAGTACGAGAAGGGCTGAAAGCGATCGCTTCACGGGAATCCGTACCCCTGGAGGGGTTCCTTCCGTATCGACCCCTCAGCCCAGGCCTTGAGCCGTATCGCGCGCGCGTCCGCGCATGCACAACGCCAGTATGCGAACATGTGTTCGCCATGGTCATATGCGTCCTGTATCCCCGCTTCGAGCTCGTCGCGGCGCTGGGGGATCGCGGGACGCTTCTCGCGGCGCCGGCGGCCCTCGCGCCCGAGGCCGGGCGCGAGCAGCTGGCGGGAGAGGTATCGGCCGCGGCCGAGGCCTTCGGCGTGGTCCGGGGCATGCGCCTGGGTGAGGCCCTCTCGCGCTGCCCGGAGCTACGGCTCGTGCCGCCCGACCCCCAGGGGGTGCGGGAGCTGTGGGGAACGATCCTCGACCGGCTCGAAGCGATCGGCGCCGCGGTGGAGTCGGACCGGGCGGGCGTCGCCTTTCTCGACGCCGACGGCCTCCAGGGACTCTATGGCGGAGACGTCCAGGGAGTGCTCGCGGCGGCCAGGCGCGCCCTGGGGCGAGGCGTTCGCCTGGGCGCTGCGCCGAGCCGCTTCGCCGCGCACGCCGCTGCCCTGCGGGCCCGGCCGCGGCGAACCGGCGCGATCGTGGTCGACGAGCGGGAGGTGCGGCGCTTCCTTGCCCCGCTGCCGGTGGCGCTGCTGCGCTCCCGCCCCGAGCTCCAGTCCCTGCCGGAGATCCTCGACCAGCTCGGCGTTCGCACCCTCGGGGAGCTCGCCGGGCTGCCGTCGCGCGCCGTGGCGGAGCGCTTCGGGCACCCCGGTCTGCTGGCCCTCGACCTCGCCGGGGGACGGGACACCCCGCTGGATCCGCGCCGCCCCCCCGAGCCGGTGATGGAGAAGCTCGAGTTGCCTGAGGCAGCCTCCGGACAGCAGCTGGAGCGAGCGCTCGAGCTGCTCGTAGCGCGGCTGCTGGCGAGACGCGAGCGGCGAGGGCGCTCGTTGCGGGCCGTCGCCATGTCGGCCCGCTTCGTGGCGGGCGGCACCTGGCGCGCGACCGTCACTCTTCGCCGGCCGAGTGCAGATGCAGGGGGGATAAACCTCGTCCTGAAGTCAAGGGTTACTCAGCTCCCGGCGCCAGCCGATTCGCTGGCGCTGGAGGTTGAGGCGTTCGGCCCCCCGGGTCACGTCCAAGAGGCGCTGGTGGAGGAGCGGGGAGAGGTCCGGCGGGCGCGCCTCGGCGAGGCGGTCCGCCAGGCCCGTCAGGCAGCCGGAGCCGAAGCGGCCATGCGAGTGCTCGAGATGGACCCCGAGTCGCGAATTCCGGAGCGGCGGGCCGTGCTGTCGCCCTTCCTGGGGGACGACGGATGAGCCGGCGCCTCGCCGCTCCCCGACCCGCGAAGGTGCGCCAGGGGCCCGATGGCGTTCCCAGCGCGCTCCAGGATGAGCCCGTAGAGGGAATTCGCGAGGAGTGGGCGGTCGAGGACCGCTGGTGGACCGGACGACCGCTGCGGCGCCGTTACTTCGAGCTCGTGCTCGCCGGAGGGCGCAACGCAGTGGTGTTTCGCGACCTCGTTCGGGGCGGCTGGTTCGAGCAGCGGTCGTGAGACACGGCCGATGCCTCAAGTCGGGCCGGTAGGTGTCCGAAAACGTGAGTAGTGGCCTTTGACCTGGACTTCGCCCTCGCCCAATCGGTCCGCGCGGGCGCCTCCGACCTGCACCTGAAGGTGCCGTCGGTACCTCGCATGCGAGTCGACGGCGAGCTCATGGCCCTTCCGGACGCAGAGCCCCTCCGCCCGGAGGACACCGCGCGCGTCAAGGAGCTCGTCCTCAACTCCGAGACCAAGCAGCGTCAGTTCGAGGAGCTCGGCTCGGCCGACATCTCCTACTACACGAAGGAGGCCCGCTACCGCGTCTCGATCTTCCTCCAGCGCGGCTCAGCCTCGTTCGTCTTCCGCGTCGTGCCGCTCGCACCGGAGGTCTCCACGCTGGGGCTTCCCGACGTCATTCCCTCCTGGGCGGACTCCAAGCGCGGCCTGGTCGTCGTGACCGGGCCCACCGGCTCGGGGAAGAGCACGACCGTCGCGGCGATCGTCGATGTCGTCAACACCCGGCACTCCTGCCACATCCTCACGATCGAGGATCCGATCGAGTACCTGCACACCGACAACAAGGCGGTGGTCTGCCAGCGGGAGATCGGCCTGGACGCGCCCACTTATCAGGTGGCCCTGCGCGCGGCGCTGCGCCAGGACCCGGACGTGATCGTGATCGGGGAGGTGCGCGACGAGGAGTCGGCGATGACCGCCCTACGCGCCGCCGAGACCGGCCACCTCGTGCTCTGCACGATGCACACCGTCAACGCCACGGAGACGGTCCAGCGGTTCATCGATCTCTTTCCGGCCCCTCAGTCGAGCCTCGCGCGGCAGATCCTCGCCTCGACGCTCGTCGGCATCAGCTCACAGCGGCTGCTGCCGGGGGCGAACGGAGGCCGGGTGCTCAACGCCGAGGTGCTGGTGAACAGCTCCCGCGTGCGCGACATGATCGCCGAGGCCGTCGACCAGAAGGACCTCAACCAGGCGATAACCGAGGGGGACTACTACGGCATGCAGTCCTTCGATCAGGACCTGATCGGGAAGGTGCGCAGCGGCACGGTGACGATGGAGGACGCCCTGGCCTACGCGAGCAACGCGCACGACTTCCGGCTGGCGCTCGAGACGACAGCGCCCGCCGCCTCCACCCCCTCCTGATCGGGACTCGGTCAGCGTCGCCGAGCCGGTGAAGCGCCTCCGCAACTAAGCGATGCGCAACCTTGACCATGATGCGAACATGTGTTCGTGTCATATGTGGAGCTCCACTGCCATTCGGCCTACTCGTTCCTGGACGGGGCGTCGCATCCGGTGGAGCTCGCGGCGGCGGCCGCGGAGCAGGGGCACGAGGCGCTCGGGCTGACCGACCACGATGGGCTCCACGGCGCCATGGAGATGGCCCATGCCCTGAAGCCCCAGGGGGTCAGGTCGATCACGGGCGCCGAGCTCACGCTCGACGACGGCTCGCACGTGACACTCCTGTGCGAGACGCGCCGCGGCTACTCGAACCTCTGCCGGCTGATCACCCGCGCTCATTCCCGAACGCGGCGCTGGGCTCGCGAGGGAGCTCGCTGGGAGGGTCCGAGCTCAGGCGAGAGGCCGGGCCAGGACGCGCTCGACGAGGAGCCGAGCGTCTCGCTCTCCGATCTCGAGGAGCACGCCGAGGGCCTCGTCTGCCTCTCGGGCTGCGGGGGCGAGGGGGCGGTCGCGCGGCTCGTGGAGGAGGAGCGGCACGTCGAGGCGGCGTCCCGTGCCAGGGCCCTGCTCCGCGCTTTCGGGCCCGAGCGCTTCCGGGTCGAGCTCCAGCGTCCCTTCTGGCGTCATGACCGCAGGCGCAACCGGCTGCTCGCCGAGCTGGCCGAGCGGCTCAGAGTGTCATGCGTGGCTACGGGGAACATCCACGCGCATGCCCCCGACCGCGCGCTCTTGCAGGACGCCATGGTGGCTGTGCGGCTCGGCGCCACGCTCGACGAGACCGAGCCCGCCCGGCGCGGCAACCGCTCGCACGTGCTGGCGCCGCCGTCGCAAATGGCGGAGCGCTTCCGCGACCACCCGGACGCGGTGGTCGAGTCGGCCCGGCTCGCGGAGCGGCTGTGCTTCGAGCTCACCGAGGACCTCGGCTACCGCTATCCGGGCTCGGAGGACGGAAGCGCCAACAGGCGGCTGGCCGAGGTCTGTCGCTCCCGGCTCGAAGATCGCTATTCCGGGCGCGCCACCCGCGACGAGGCGGAGCGCAGGCTGGAGGAGGAGCTGCGGGTCATCCGCCATCTCGGGCTGTCCGGCTTCTTCCTCCTACACCGCGACATGCTCGAGCTGGCGCGGGAGGTGGCGGTCGAGGTGCGGGGTCCGGACAGCGCCCGCGCCCTGCTTCCTCCAGGTCGCGGCCGCGGCTCGAGCGTGGCATCGATCGTCTGCTACTTGACCGGCCTCTCGCACGTCGACCCGGTCGAGAACGAGCTCTTCCTGGGGCGGTTCCTGAACGAAGAGCTCACCGCGCTGCCGGACATCGACCTCGACTTTCCCCGCGACATCCGCGACGTCCTGATCCCGCGTGTGCACGAGCACTACGGCCGCGACCGCTGCGCGCTAGTCGCAGCCTTCGCCACCTATCAGGTGCGCTCGGCGGTACGCGACTTCGCAAAGGCGCTGGGGCTGCCGCCAGGGGAGATCGAACGCCTGGCCCGCGAGGTCGACCCCTGGAAGGACCGCAACGACATCGAGGGCGAGGTGCCCCGGGGCCGCTCGTCCCGCTGGGACGCGCTCACCCGACTCTGTCGCGACGCCTGGGGACTCCCGCGTCATGTGACCCAGCACCCGGGCGGGATGGTGATCTCGACCCAGCAGCTGATCGACCTCTGCCCGGTTCAGCCGGCCTCGATGGAGGGCCGCCAGATGGTGCAGTGGGACAAGGACTCATGCGGCGACGCCGGCTTCCTGAAGATCGACCTGCTCGGGCTGGGGATGCTCTCGGCCGTCGAGCGCTGCGTGGAGCAGATCGCGCGCACGCGCGAGGAGCGGATCGACCTCTCGCGCATCCCGTTCGACGATCGCGGGGTCTACGAGCGCATCCAGGAGGCGGACACGGTCGGGGTGTTCCAGATCGAGTCGCGCGCGCAGATGCAGATGCTGGGGCGGACCCGGCCCGAGTCGCTCGACGATCTCACCGTGCAGGTGGCGCTGGTGCGGCCGGGGCCGATCATCGGCGGCGCCGTTCATCCCTACGTCGAGCGCAAGAAGCGGCTGCGCGAGGATCCGGACTACCGGGTCCCCTACGACCACCCCTCGCTCGAGGCGGTGCTGAGCGACACCCTCGGGGCGATCGTCTTCCAGGACCAGGTGATCGAGGTGGCGATGGCTTTCGCGGGCTTCACCGCCGGCGAGGCCGAGGGGCTGCGGCGGGCGATGAGCCGCAAGCGCTCCGAGGCGGCGATCCGAGCCTACGAGGAGAAGTTCATCGCGCAGGCCGACGCGCCACGCGAGGTCGCCGAGGGGGTGTGGCGGCAGATCGTGGGGTTCTCGGGCTTCGGCTTTCCCAAGGCGCACTCGGCCGCGTTCGGCCTGCTCGCCTACCAGTCCACCTGGCTGCGGGTGCACTACGGACCCGAGTTCCTGTGCGCGCTCCTTAACGAGCAGCCGATGGGCTTCTACCCTCCCGACGCCCTGGTGCACGAGGCGCAGCGGCGGGGGATCTCCGTTCTGCCTCCGTGCATCCAGCGCAGCGGGGCGGAATGCAGCGTCCAGGATGGCGCCGTGCGAATGGGCCTGGGCTACGTGAACGGCGTGCGCGCGGAGGAGGTGCGGGCGCTCGTGGCGCATGGCCCCTACGGCTCCTGCGGGGACCTTGCCGCTCGGTCGGGTGCTTCCGCGGAGACGCTCGCCCGGCTTGCCTGGGCCGGGGCGTGCGATGAGTTGGCCGATCGACGGCAGGCGCTGTGGCTGCTGGGCGTGGCGGTTCCCGCTACGGGCGCACAGCCCGCACTCCCGCTCGACCCGCCCGACGCGCCGCAGCTGCGCGAGCTCGCCAAGTGGGATCGGATGCTGGCCGACTATGGCTCGACCAGCGTGACGCTTCGTGAGCACCCGCTCGAGCTGTTGCGGCCGGGCCTGGGGGAGCGCTACGTGACGAGCGCCGGTCTCGCACGGGCGCGGCACGGGTCTCGGGTGAGGGTCGCGGGGCTGGTGGTCGCCCGGCAGCGGCCGGCAACTGCCAACGGGATGACCTTCATGCTGCTCGAGGACGAGCACGGAACGATCAACCTGATCGTGGCTCCGCCTGTCCACGATCGCTGCCGCCTCGCCGTGCGGGCGGAGCCGCTGGTGGCCGCCGAGGGTCGGCTAGAGCACAGGGACGGGGTGATCAACATCGTGGTCGACGTGGTGGAGCGCCTGGAGCGCCCCGACCTGCCGCAGGCCGAGGTCCGCCACATCGAGCCGCGCCGGGTCTGGAGCAACGACGACCGCGGTCGCTTCGAGCCGGAGGAGGCCGACCTCCGCGCCGTGGCCCCGGCCGCGCACAGCTTCGGCAGGCGCGGTCGTTAGGGGCTCCGTACGTTATGGCCCACAGTGGGTCATAACGTACGGAACCCCGAGGCAGGCGGGCCTTCAGCGGTTCCGCTGCAGCCAGTCGCTCAGCTGCTGGCCGACCTCCGAGATCGACGAGCCGGCCTGCTGGAAGGCGTCCGAGATCCGCCTGCCGTAGTGGGCGCCGGCCGCCTCGCTCTCCTCGCGGGCGGAGGCCTCCTCCCCCCGGCGCAGGTAGTCGCCGCGGACCATCCGGTCGTAGTCGCCTTTGTGGACCCAGTCGAGCAGCATCCGGACGCGGCGGACCGGCATCGGGTGGGTCACGCCCAGGTCCTGGAGCAGCTTGGTGAGCCGCTCGATACCGGTGCCGCCCTCCTCGTACTCGCTCCCCTGCGCCACGAAGGCGTCCAGGTTCAGGCTCTCCGACTCCTCGCCGGCGGCGATCACCATCAGGGCCCGGCAGACCGCCTGGGGATCTCGCGTGACGAGTGCGGCCGCGCGGTCGCAGCTGAGCTCCGTGGCCCGTGCCCACTCGAGCAGCGCTAGCCGGATCGCCAGCAGCGGCAGGCCGGCGAGCCACGGCAGCGTCGCGCCGGCGCTGATGCGCATCAGGATCAGCAGCGCGGTCCGGTACAGGACGTGGTCCGAATGGACGTGCGCGGCCTCGTGCGCGAGAACCACCCGGCGGCCCTCGTCGTCCAGCAGCCGGACCAGCTCGGAGTTGACCAGCACGATCGGCCGGTCGGTCCCGATCGTGTAGGCGTTGGCGAGCGGGAACTGCGTCAGGTAGAGGTCCGGCACCCGATCCATGTCGAGCGCGTGGAACACCTGGCGATGGAGGACCCAGATGCCGGGCAGCTGCTCCTGGCCGAGCCGCACGGCGGAGCCGAGCGAGGCTGCTCGCAGCGCGCGCTCGTAGCCGAGCGCCACGAGCTTGCGGACCACCTGATCGAGGTAGGGCACCTGGGTGAGGCCGGCGCTGGCCGCCCGGTCGGCCGGATGCTGGTAGGCGCGGGGAGAGATCCCCTCGAGCTTCCACGCCTCGACCGGGTGGGCCACACCGCCACGGTAGCGTCAGGGGTGAATGGGCGAGATTCTCGTGGGCACCTCGAGCTGGGCGGACCCGGGCTTCGTCAAGGAGTGGTACCCCCAGGGCATGCCCGCCCGCGAACGGCTGCCGTGGTACGCGAAGCATTTCGGCTACGTGGAGCTCAACTCGAGCTTCTACGCGGTGCCCGACCGCAACACGGTCCACGGCTGGGTCGAGCAAACGCCCGACGACTTCGTCTTCGACGTCAAGGCGCACCGGGCCCTGTCGCGCCACGCGGCCGGGCTGGACTCGCTTCCTCCCGACCTGCGCGACGAGGCTGCGACCAACGAGCGGGGACGGGTGGTGCTCACCCCTGAGCTCGAGGAGGTCCTTGCCCGAAGGCTCGTGGAGGAAGCGGGGGCTCTGGCCGACGCGGACAAGCTGGGCGCCTTCCTGGTCCAGCTCACACCGGCGTTCTCGCCCCGGCGGGCGAAGCTCGAGGAGCTCGACGGGCTCGTCGACGCGCTGCGGCCGCACCCGGTCGCGATCGAGCTGCGCCACCGCGGCTGGATGGCCGAGAAGCGAAGGGACGAGACGCTCTCCTGGTTCTCGGAGCGGGGGGCGGCCTTCGTGTGCGTGGACGCACCCCGCGCCGACAACTTTCAGATCATGCCGTCCGACATCGACGCCGTGACCAACGACTCGATCGCCTACCTGCGAGCTCACGGTCGCAACGAGCGCGGCTACCTCACCGGCAGGACGGTTGCCGAACGGTTCGGCTGGCGCTACGAGGACGAGGACCTCGAGGAGATCGCCGGTCGCGCCCGCGGCCTCGCCGAAGAGGCAGCGGAGGTGCACGTGGCCTTCAACAACAACCGCGGGGACGACGCCCCCACCGCTGCCCAGCGCTTCCGCGCGCTACTGGGCCAGGACCCCGGCGAAGCGCCGGAGGACCCACAGCTGTCGCTCGGTTAGCCGCGCTGGGCGATGCGCTCCAGCCGCTCGTGGCGGCCCACGCCGAGCGCCGAGCGGGCCGGGCACGTCCCCGACGTTCCCGAGGGTCGTCTCTATGCCTTGGGACGATTGGCCAACATTCCCGCGGGCGTTTTCGACCTGCGGGAAGATAAGGCCAATGGAGGCACGCGCCGGAGCCGGAATCGTTGCCGGGAACGAGGGTGTCGACGGCTTCGCGGAGGCGGCCGCCAGGGCCGCGCTCGGGCTCGGTGGAGGGCCATGCCGGCTGGCGCTCGTGTTCGCGGGACAGGCCAACCTCGACCACGCCGCGGAGGGCCTCGCCGCGGTACGCGAGCGACTGGCGCCGGAGGCTCTCGTCGGTTGCGGCGCCCAGGGCGTGGTTGGCTCGGGCCGCGAGCTGGAGGATGGCGGCGTGGCCGTCTGGGCTGCCTCCCTCCCCGAGGCGGAGATCGAGCCGTTTCACATCGAGGTCGTGCCCGCCGGGAACGGGCTGGTGGTGACGGGCGTGCCGGAGCTGGACGGCGCCGACGGCGCGATCCTGCTCGCCGATCCCTACAGCTTCCCGGCGGAGCCGCTCCTGGCGCAGCTGTCCGAGGCCCGGCCGGGGCTGCCGGTGGTGGGCGGAATGGCCAGCGCGGGCCAGGGGGACACCCTCCTCTACGGCGACGAGGCCGTTTCCGGCGGGGCCGTCGGCGTGGTGCTGCGCGGAGCGGGGCTGCGCTCCTGCGTATCGCAGGGCGCTCGCCCCGTGGGACCGGAGATGACCGTCACGGCGGGGGAGGGCACGGTGATCGAGGAGCTGGCCTCCGAGCCGGCGCTCGCGCGGTTGCGAAGGGCCATCGTCGAGCTCGACCCGGACGAGCAGGAGCAGGCCGCGCGCGGGCTCCTGATCGGCCTGGTGACTGACCCGAACAAGCCGGACTACGAGCGGGGCGACTTCCTCGTGAGGGGGCTGATCGGCGCGGATGAGGAGAACGGCTCGCTCACCGTCGGGACGTCCGTGCGGGTAGGCCAGACCGTCCGTCTCCAGGTGCGGGACGCCGCGGCGGCGCACGAGGACCTGATGGAGGCGCTCGATCGCGAAGCCGCCGCGCTGGGGCGGCCGCCTGCCGGGGCCTTGCTCTTCACCTGCAACGGGCGCGGCTCAGCGATGTTCGGGACCCCCGACCATGACGCCCGGGCGGTGGCCGAGGCTTTCGCCGGCGCTCCCACCGGCGGCTTCTTCTGCGCAGGCGAGTTCGGTCCCGTGGGGCAGCGCAACTTCGTACACGGGTTCACGGCCACGCTGGCCGTGTTCCCCTGAGCGCTCAGCGCCGCAGCTCGAACCAGACGTAGGTGGCGCCGCTCTCGCGCCGGACGCCCCAGCGGTGCGCGAGCCTCTCGACGAGGAAGAGTCCCCAGCCGGATTCCTCGTCGTGGGCCGCCTCCCGCATGGCCGAGTCGCGCTCGAACCCCGGTCCCTCGTCGCGGACCTCGAGCCATACCGCGGAGCCCGAAACCACCGCCTGGACCGCGACGTCGGCAGCATCGGTATGCCTGACACTGTTCGCGACGAGCTCTGTGACGAGCAGCCGCATGGTCTCCATCAGCGGCTCGTCGAAGTCACCGCGGAGCTGCCCGAGCGCCTGACGCGCCGTCGCTGCCGCCGCCGGCCCGCCGGGAAGCCGCAGGTGGAACCCGTTCTCCCGGCTCTGAAACGACACACCTCGGCTCATTCGGACCCCGCCGGGGACCGCGTGAGTGCGCGTCGTAGCGCCTGAAATTCCGCCGGCCTCCATTTGCCTCTCCGCAATCGCAGTCCAAGCGGCCCCTGATCGTTCCGCTTTCTACCCATTCTCTGCGGGGTCGGAACATTTGAAACACCTCGTGCGCCAGCCGGCAGGGCGCCCAGGGGACGGGGCGCCACCGGGAGTGAGGCACATGCTCGCCGCGAGCACGGTCACGAAGGTGTAGAAGGTGCCCGTGGACCGTGAACCGGACGGCGTCGTCCGCGTGCGAGCGAGGAACCCTTCGCTTCTGACCCTCGACGGGACCAACACGTACGTCGTGGGGAGTTGGATCGTCGACCCCGGTCCCGCCGACGCCGCTCATCTCGACGCGATCCGGGCTGCCGCCTCCGCGGGCATCGAGGGGGTCGTCCTGACCCACCGGCACAGCGACCACTCGGAGGGGGCCGCCGAGCTCGGCGCACCGGTAGTGGTTCCCGAGGACGGGGACGAGGTCGGGCCTCTCCGGGCCCTTGCGACGCCGGGTCACTCGCCCGACAGCGTCTGCCTGCTGCTGGGAGCGATCTGCTTCACCGGCGACACGGTGCTCGGAGAGGGGAGCGTCTTCATCTCGCCGGACGAGGGATCGCTGTCCGCCTACCTCGAGTCGCTGCGCCGCCTGCGAGCCCTCGACCTCGAGGTGCTCTGTCCCGGCCACGGGCCATATGTGTGGGAGCCGCGCGCCAAGCTCCAGGAGTACATCGAGCATCGCCTGGACCGCGAGCGCCGCCTGCTCGATGCGCTCCGGTCGGGTCTGCGGACCCCCGATGAGCTGCTCGACGCCGCCTGGCCGGACTCGCCGCCCGACCTCCGCCCGGCGGCCGAGCTGACCCTGCGCGCCCACCTCGACAAGCTCGCCGAGGAGGGGCGGCTACCCCCGGACTACGGTCCCGGCGACCGGTAGCTCACCGACTGTCCGGTTCGGCTTCGGGCCCTTCAGACGCCACATAGCGTTATCGGGCGGGGAGACGAAACCCGGGCATGCCAGGCCTGGCTCACCTTCTTCGCATCCTTTGGGACCCGGATAAGCCACGACGATCCTCCCGACGGCGGCGGCTCGACGCTGACGGTATACGCGTCTGCGAAGCGGCGCAGTTGCGTTTTGGCGCTGGCCTCTGCCGTAACTCGCAAGCCCAGCCCGCCTCTCGGGAGCCGGACTTCGAGCGCTGCGGTTCGAGCGGCCGGTAGGAAGCGAAGGCACCTATCCCTACGGACGACCCTCCCGGACGCGATCCGCTCCACGACTGGCGTCCCGCCGGCACCCGAACCCACCACCCCTCGCACGGCGCTTAGGCGAAAGGCCTGGGCTAGGACCAAGTCGGCCGCCTCCCGAATCGGCTCGCGTCGCCGGACGATGTCGGACGGTTGATCGGCGGGCGAGCCGTAGGCGTCAACTGCCGAGAAGTAGCGCTCCGGGACGAGGTCGAGCGTGAAGGTCGGGTCCGACGGAATCGATGGAACCGCTCTCAGATCCCACCGGAAGTCCGGCGGGACGACGCCGCGGGCCAATTCGAGGGCGCCCAACTCGGCGGCGGCGAGGTCGCTGTTGTCGCGGAAGCCTCGAGCTACACGGTGCAGCAACGCTGTGTTGCTGACCAGCGCAGCCGCGGTGGCCGCTGCAAGCAGGGCTAGCCCTCGTCGGCTGACGTGCGCACCCCTGGCTAGCTCCAGGACGATGAGAAAGACGAAGATCGTGCCGGGGAACACGAAGCGGGTCGCATTCACCGGGGTGTTGTGCGCGCGAGCTAGTCCCGTGATCGACCAATAGACAATTCCTGCGGTCACGACCGTCCACAGCCAGGGAGACGCCTCGCGAGTCGACAGGCGGCGGACCAGGACGATTGCTAGGAGGATCGCCAACGGCCGGCCCCAATCGAGGCCAAGCCCGGTGGGAGCCGCCACCGACGCAGCGGCAAGGTTCGCGGCAAACGCGGGCGTGGCGCCGATGTTCGACCGGAGGAACGTCGTGTTGCCATACGCAAGGACCCACAAGCCGTAAAGCGCAAGCGGGATCGCCACGATCCAAATTCGCCTCCAGCGGTCGGGGGAGAGGAAAACGCTGACCGCCGCCGCGACCGCGAAGGGCAGTCCAAGCGAACTCGTCGCGAGCCCCAGCGCCAGGAGAGCAGCGGCGGCGACATCGCTCCGCCGGTCGAGCAGGAGGAGAGCGCCAAGGCCGGCAGCGCATGCGCCCGTCAGGTTGAACGACCATGGCTGAAAGAGGTCGTCCGAGCCAGGCCCCAGGAAGAGGAGCAGCACTGGCGGGGCCAGGGCCGCCGCTGCGCCCACCCGCTCGCGGCCGAAAACGAAAAGGAGGACGGCGCAGGCTGAAACGCCAAGAATCGGAATCAGCCGGTATACGACATACGGCTCGACACCGATCGTCGCGAACAGGGTCTTCCATAGGGCGATCGGGACAAGCGAGAGGTGCTGGTTGTATGGACGTAGGAACGTATCGACGTCGAAACTGCGGCGTGTGAGAAAGATGCGCCACTCGTCGTAGTGCAGGGTGGTATGCCGCCCCTCATAGAGCAAGAAGACGGCCGCGGCGGCGATCGCCAACCCCAGAGCCGCCCAGTACAGTCGCGGGTCCCGCCACCCGAGGCGGTACACGGAACGGTGGGACTTCAGGCGTGGGCTCAATCCGTCACTCGCGACGCTTCAGTCAGGACGTTTCCGATGGCGCGGTGGCGTCTGTTGCCGACGCCCGCCCGGGCAGTATCTCGCTGCACTCCGCGTCGCCTCGGAGGAGGGCGCCGAGCAGGCGCACCCCTAAGACCAGGACCGCCGGCTTCACGGCGCGAACCTAATCCCTGGGATAGCTCTCGTGTGCAAGCTATCGTCGCTCCACACACATCTCTCTTCGGCTCTGGAAAGGGCTGATCGCACATCATCAGCACGAATCAATTCCGGAACGGGACGCACATCGAGGTCGACGGGACCATCTTCAAGATCCTCGGGTTCCAGCACGTCAAACCGGGCAAGGGCGGCGCCTTCGTGCGCACCAAGCTCAGGCGCGCCCAGGACGGAGCCGTGCTCGACAAGACCTTCCGGGCCGGCGAGAAGTTCCGGCCTATCCGGACCGAGACACGGCGCATGCAGTTCCTCTACTCGGACGGCTCGGACGCCCACTTCATGGACGTCGAGACCTACGAGCAGATGACGCTGCCGGAGCCTTCCGTGGAGCAGTCGCTCAGGTGGATCGTGCCGAACGAGGAGGTTGAGATCCTCTACGTGGACGAGAAGCCCGCCGACGTCCAGGTGCCGAGTGCGGTGGAGCTGACGGTGTCCGACACCCAGCCCGGCGTCAAGGGCGACACCGCCTCGGGGGGCGGTGACAAGCCCGCAACCCTCGAGTCCGGAGTCACGGTTCGCGTGCCGCTCTTCGTCGACGTGGGCGACCGCGTCCGGGTGGACACTCGCTCGGGCGAGTACGTCTCGCGCGCGTAAGGGATGCGTCGCTCGGATCAACGACGAGCCGCCGCCGTCGCCCTCTACCAGGAGGACGTGACCGGGCGGCCCGCGTCCGACCTGCTCGACCCGGCGGCCACCCCCTTCACGCGCGAGCTCGTGGCAGGGGTGGAGAAGGAGAGGGAGTCGCTCGACGCCCTCATCGAGCGACACTCGGTGGGGTGGACGCTCGAGCGCATAGCTCCGCTCGAGCGGAACATCCTGCGGGTGGCGCTCTTCGAGCTCCTCTGCCGGCCCGACGTGCCGGCCGAGGTGGCCATGGACGAGGCGATCGAGGCCGCCAAGGAGCTGTGCGGTAGCGACGCCCCGGGATTCGTCAACGGAATCCTCGGCGCGGCCTACCGCGAGGCGGTGGCTTCGCCGTGAGTCAGCAGCTCGACGAGCTGGTGCGCGAGCTAGGGTCCGCCGCCGAGCGGCTCCGCGCCGGCGAGCTGGAGACCGCCGAGGCGGCGGAGCTCGTGGAGCGCTGCGCGGAGCTGGCAGGGAGGATCGGCGGCGAGCTCGACGCCCAGAGCCGGGCTGCGTCGGAGGCCGAGGGCCAAGAACGGCTGCTGTGAGCCTCACCGCGATCTACCCCAGCGAGCTCCAGGACCGTGTGGACGCTTACCTGAACGGGCTCAGGTTCGGCACGGAGCGCCTCGGCGTGGCGATGCGGTACTCGCTGCTGGCCGGCGGCAAGCGGATCCGACCGGTGCTCGCGCTCGCGACAGCGGAGGCCGTGGGTCGCGACCCCGACGACGTCCTTCCGCTGGCGGCGGCGATCGAGATGATCCACACCTACTCGCTGATCCACGACGACCTCCCCGCGATGGACGACGACGAGCTGCGCCGGGGGCAGCCCACCTGCCACGTCGCATTCGGCGAGGACGTGGCGATCCTCGCTGGCGACGGTCTGTTCGCGGAGGCGCTGCGGCTCTCACTGACCGAGCAGCGCGGAGAGCCGGCCGACGTCCTCGCCGCCGTGCGCGAGCTGGTATCCGCGGCGGGGGTGCAGGGCATGGTCGGCGGGCAGTACCTCGATGTGAGCGGCACCGGCGAGACGGAGCTGCGCCGGCTGCACGAGCTGAAGACGGGGGCTCTGATCGCGGCGTCCGTCGGCTGCGTGCTGGCGGTGGCCGGTCTCAGCGGACCTGCCACAATCCCCTACCGCCGCTTCGCGGCCGAATTGGGCGTCGTGTTCCAGATCGTCGACGACATACTCGACGTGACAGGCGACGAGGCCGAGCTCGGCAAGACGCGCGGCTCCGACGAACGGCTCGGGAAGGCGACCTACGTGAGCGCGTTCGGGCTGGAGCGGGCGCGTGAGCTCGCCAAGGAGTCGCACGCCGGCGCGCGCGCCGCGCTCGACCGTGCCGAGGGAGACACCGACAAGCTGGGCCATATCGCCGACTACATCCTCACCCGCACGACATGAGCAAGCGACTCGAGAAGATCGACGGTCCGTCCGAGCTCAAGGACCTCTCCGACGAGGAGCTCCAGGAGGTCGCCCAGGAGGTCCGCGAGCTGATCATCGACACGATCGGCGAGATCGGCGGCCACTTCGGCGCCAACCTGGGCGCCTGCGAGATC
>Ga0126312_10001239_pt1 | contig 16585 bp, 17 predicted proteins | sample Plot104A_FD_92537 | JGI IMG/M metagenome (GOLD analysis project Ga0126312, IMG submission 92537) | Serpentine soil microbial communities from UC McLaughlin Reserve, CA, USA - Plot104A | ecosystem: Environmental > Terrestrial > Soil > Grasslands | place: USA: UC McLaughlin Reserve, Lake County... | reverse complement strand
GCCAGCGCGACCCAGTCGTCCCAGGTCACGTCCTCCTGCCCCTCGATCATGACCGCGAATCGCATGGCCGGGCACGCTAGCGGCCCGGCCCCCCGCAGGCCGCCCGCAAGGCAGCCGCGCGAGCAGGCGCGCGCGGCCGCGCCGCCGAGCCGGGCCCGGACGCGCTCGCCGACGCCCGCCGCCTGCGCGACTCGATCTTCATGCAGCAGGGGATCACGTTCGACTCGGGCGGGCCCGACTCCGGCGGCCCGGTGCGCGACCGGAAGTTCCCGCACGACCTCGTCCCGCGGATCATCCCCGGTGCGCAGTCGAAGCAGATCAAGCCAGTGGACCCGTCCAAAATTTCGACCGGTTCTGACGGGTTCCCGGACGGATCCACGAGCCGCGTCGTAAGGTGGTCGAGATGTACGTCCGCGCTCCCGACCCGGGCGACGCGCCGGCCGTGCTGGAGCTGATCGTCGCCCGCGACGTCGCAGACCTCGGACGGCCCGACTTCACGCTCGAGGACCTCTTGGCCGACTGGGCCGCTCCGGGGATCGACCCGGCGCGCGACGCTTGGCTCGTCGAGGATTGCGGCGGGCCGCTCGGCTACGCGCTGCTCGACGACCGCCTACAGCTACTTCCGGATGCGCATGGAGCTTGCCGCGGCGCCGAGCCTCCCGCGGAGGGGCCGGTGCGCCCCTTAAGCCGCGGCGCCGACGACGCGCCCGTGCACGCGCTCGTCGAGGAGCCGTTGGCCGCCGTGCCGGGCAACGAGCCGCGCTCGCTGGAGTCCTGGCAGGCGGCGAAGATCGACAAGCAGGGCTGGGACTCCTCGCTGCTGCATGACGACGCGGATGGGCTCGCGGGCGTCGTGCTCTGCGAGCGCTGGGAGGATGGCGTCGGCTACGTCGACTACCTCGCCGTCGCGTCGTGCTCGCGCGGCCGCGGGGTCGGGCGCGCGCTGCTGCTGCACGGGCTCGCGGCGCTGCGCACGGCTGGGCTCGCGGCGCAGAGCTCTCCGTGCAGGGCGAGAACGCGGGCGCGACGCGGCTCTACGAGTCGGTCGGCATGAGCCCGGTCTGGACGATCGAGCGCTGGGAGAAGGCGCTCCGGCCGCTGTAGAGCACGATCGCGACGGCCGTCGCGAGGTTGAGGCTCGAGACCCCTGCGCGCATCGGGATCCGGATCCGCGCGACCGCGCGCTCGAGCAGCTCCGCGCTCACGCCGTCGCGCTCGGTCCCGAACGCGAGCAGCGCTCCCTCTGGCGGCGTCGCGAGCTCGTCTCCGCCGGGGTCGACCACGACGAGCGGGCGGTCGCCAAGCCTCTCCGTGCGCCCGACCGGCAGCGCGAAGTGCAGCCCGGCCGAGCCCCGCAGCGCGGCCGCGTCCCAGGGATCGCAGCGCCCCGTCGTCACCACGCCCGCCGCACCCGCGGCGGCGGCGACCCGCACGACCGCGCCGACGTTGCCGAGCTGGCGCGGGTCCTCGAGCAGCACGACCGGCGGTCCGGCGGTCGCGGCGAGGAGCGGATCGGGGGCGAACGGCGGGCGCCGCGCGACGGCGGCGACCCCTGTGTGGGGAGCGCGTGCGACCAGCCCGGCGAGCGGCCGCTCGACGGTGAGCTCCGCGAGCCGCGCGCGCAGGTCCGGCGCCAGCCGCTGCGCGAGCCGGTCGAGCCCGGCGGCGTCCTCCGTCGCCGCCGCGACGATGCCGGCGCCGAAGCGCAGCGCGTGCTTGAGCGGGTGAAAGCCCTCGAGCAGGACCAGGCGCTCGTCGGTGCGCGCGGCGGCGAACGCGTCCGCGACCGGGTCCGCTCCCATGGCGGGCAAGGATGGCACCCAAGCGGAGGCCGGCTCGACGGCGTACGCTCAACGGATGGCCTTCCAGCCCGACGACCTACTCGGCGACGCGGCGCTCGAGGCCGCGGTCGCCGCGCTCGCGGAGCGCAACCAGCATCACCTGGCCGACATGAGCGAGGCGGAGCGGGCCGACGCGGTGGGGCACTGGCGCGAGCTGGCGATGACCGTGCTGACGGCCGCGCGCACCGCCGCCGGACCCGAGCCCCGCGACGGCGATGCGGGCGGCCGCGCGGCGATCGTGCTCGAGGACGCCGGCGGCGACGAGATCACCGTGCACGCAAGCTTCTACCCGCAGCTCGAGGACCTCGGCGGCGGCGAGGTGGCTGCGACGCCGGCGCAGGCGACCGCGCTCGAGCTGCTCGAGCAGCTCGCGGGAGAAGAGGACGACGACGACGACATCGCCGGCTGACCGCGTCAGTGCGCGAGCGGCGGCTCGCGCCCGAGCGCGCCGAAGAGCCGGTCGTAGTCGGCAATCCCGCAGCCGTCCGAGCGCGCGATCGTGACGTCGACCGGCCTGCCGTCGAGCGTGCCGCTCACGTGCGCCTGCTCCGGCCCGCCGTAGATCTCGGTGCACGCGCGCGCGGGATCGGGCGGCGCGGCGACCCTGGCGAGCTTGTCCAGCCGCGAGCGGTCGCACGGGGTCGCGCCGCCGCAGCGCAGCTCGACGACGACGGGGCTCCCCGTCCCGGTCACCTCGACCGTCAGATTGGTCGTGTCCGCGGAAGCGGGCGCGGCCGGCCGCTCGTCGTCGCCGCATGCGGTCAAGGCCGCAGCGGCGAGCAGCGCAGGCAGCAGGCGTCGCATGCCGGTACTACGCGCGGGGCGGTGATGTGTCACAGGCGGGGGTGGCGGGCTCTTGAACGGCGGGGTCCGGTGTGGCGCCGGTGAACGCTGGTCGCCTTCGCAATTCGGCGGGCTGCGCAGCGTTGACGGCGTATATATCGCCGTCAACGCCGGTCGCACGCCGAAATCGCGATATCGAATCTGCGTTGACCGGCGCCCCGGGGGCCCTCCTCAATGCCAGCCGTTCTCAAACGCCGGGCGTCTCGGAAAGCAGCCGCGCGACCGATAGCGCGGCCAGCAGCGTCATGCAGACCGCCGAGGCGACGCACCAGCTGCAGATCGCGTCCAGTCGCGCCACCTCGGCGTACGTCAGCCACGCCGAGAAGCCGAATCCGGCGAGCGAGAGAAACGCGGCGGCGGTCCGCGCGCCGTCCGAATCGCGCGCGAGCGACGCGAGTATCGCCGCGTAGCCGCCGAGCCCGAGCAGCGCGACGGGGACGCCGCCGAGCTCCGCGTACGCGGACCGCTGCACGGTCTCGCAGCCGTGCGAGACCGCGCACAGCGGCGTGCCGCCGGAGTAGTGCACCGCCGTGAGGTAGCCGGCGATGCCCAGCCCGGCGAGCGCGACGAGCGCGGACGCTGCGCGCAGACCGAGACCGGCAGTCCGGCCGTGGTCGCGGGCGCGACCGCCGGCTCCGCGCACCGTCGCGCTCATCGTCCGAGCTCCTGCTGGATCGCCGCCACCACCGACGCAGCGTCGACCACCTGTGGCTTGCCGTCGCCGCGCGCGACGGTGAACGTCGGCGTCGAGTCGATGCCGAGCCGCTCGGCGTCGGCGTTCGCGCGGTTGAGCCGGTCCTGCGCCGCGGCGGTGTTGGCGTCAGCGAGCGCCGCGTCGGCGTCCACGCCGGCCGCCGCCGCGACCGAGCGCAGGAATTCGTCGGTCACGTAGCCGGAGTTCTCCGGGCCCTGCGCGGCGTAGAACGCCTCGAGGAACGGCCACAGCCGGCCCTGCCGCTCCGCGCCGGCGGCGACGCGCGCGGCGCGCTGGGAGTCGGGGCCGATGAACTGGAGCGTGCGCGCCGCGAGCTTGACCTTGCCGGTGCGCACGTAGTCGCGCACGAGGCGCGGGAGCGTGTCGCGGGAGGCAGCCGCGCAGACGGGACACTGGAGGTCGAGGTACTCGGTCACGGTGACCGGGGCGGCGGGACTCCCGAGCACGCCGCCGTGCTCGGGAATGCCGCGGAACAGCGTCGAGCGGGCGACGTGGCCGTCGGACTGGCCCGACGGGGACGAGGACGACGACGCGACCGCTGCGACGGCGACGACGACGGCCGCGAGGGCGGCGGCTGCGAGCAGCCGCCAGGTACGGCTGATGGACATGTGAGGCTCCTTCTCTTGATTCGATGACGGTTCGGACGCGGGGACGGCGCCCGAGCGGCGCCGTCAGTCGAGAGGAGCGGGCGGACCGCGCTCGCGCGCGGCGAGCACGAAGCGCAGCGCCGGACGGCGCGCCGCGAAGACGGCGATGCGCCGCTCGGAGGCGGCGGCGAGCGCGACCCGCGGGGCGTCGAACGAGCGCACGAGCTCGATGGCCGCGGGCGCGATCCGCAGCGCCAGTGCGAGCAACGCGCCGGCCGCCACGCAGAACGCGAGCAGCTGCAGCCAGCCGCCGCCCAGCGCGCCGCCGTCGGCGAGCGCGCCCGCGAGCAGCGCCTGCCCGCCGCAGACCGCGGCGACGCCGGCGCTGCCGACGAGCCACAGCCGCAGGAAGCCGGGCGTACGTGCGCCCGCGGACCCGCCGCGGGCGAGCGCGGCCACCGCGCACGCCAGCCCGGCCGCGTAGAGCACGAGCAGGACGCTTCCCGCCGGGCCGAGCCAGCCGTGGCCGGCGGCTTCGAGGCAGCTCTCGGCGCGCGGTCCACAAGCGACGGTCGCGCGGGCGAGGTCCACGCCCACCGCGAGCAGCGGGACGAGCACGAGCGCGCGCAGCGTGAGGGGCAGGCGGTTCATCCGGCGCATCGATGCAAGCATCGGCACTTGAAGCCCCGCTCAATAGCTGGGGGCTCGTATGTCACGCGCGGGAACCGGCAGGTCCCGCGCGGGTGACCCGCTAGCCTCGCAGCGCATGGCCGAAGAGCGCGTCCGCGTCGGCGACATCGAGATCTGCTACGAGCCGTTCGGCAGCCCGCGCGACCCCGCGATGCTGCTGGTGATGGGGCTCGGCACGCAGATGATCGCGTGGCCTGTCGGCCTGTGCGAGCAGCTGGCCGCTCGCGGCTTCTTCGTGATCCGCTACGACAACCGCGACAGCGGCCGCTCCACCCACCTGCGCCACCTGCGGCCGCCGACGCTCCAGCAGCTGCTGCTGCGCGACAAGCGCGCCGCACGGTACTCGCTCGCCGACATGGCGACCGACGGGATCGGCCTGCTCGACCAGCTGCGGATCGAGCGCGCGCACGTCGTGGGAGCCTCGATGGGCGGCATGATCGCCCAGACGATGGCCGCCCGGCACCCCGACCGCGTCCTCTCGCTCGCGTCGATCATGTCCAACACCGGACACTGGTGGAGGGGCATGCCGGGGCTGCGCGTCTACCCGATCTTCATCCGCCGCCCCGCCCGCGACCGCGAGGGCGCGGTCGAGTCGTCGGTGTCCACGTTCAGGTTGATCGGCTCGCCGGGGTTCCCGTTCGACGAGGGCGAGACGCGGCGCGCCGCCGAGCTGAGCTACGAGCGCGGCTACGACCCCTCCGGGACCGGCCGCCAGCTCGCGGCGATCCTCGCGGCCGGCGACCGCACCGCCGACCTGCGCCGCATCGCCGCTCCCACCGTTGTGATCCATGGCACAAGGGACCGCATGGTCCGGCCCTCCGGCGGCCGCGCGACCGCCGCCGCGATCCGCGGATCGAAGCTGGTCATGATCGAGGGCATGGGACACGACCTGCCGCGCGGCGCCTGGGACCGGATGGTCGACGCGATCGTGGAGAACGCCGAGCGCGCGGACGCGCCGGACCGCAGCACCGCGGCGGCGTAGCCCGCGAGGCGTTCCGCCTCTGCGAGCGGCGCGGCTTCCGCCCCGCGCGGCTCTATCTGCTGCGGCTCGAAGGGCGCTCGGCGTAGGATCCCGCGTGAGGGCGATGACAGCCGGCGAGTCGATCACCGTCGAGTGCCCGCACTGCGGCGACCGCTTCCAGGACTGGTGGCGGCCGTGCGCCAACATCGAGCTCGATCCCGAGCTGGCCGACCCCGGCTACCTCGACTGCGCCGGCACGGCGACCTGCCCGCACTGCGGCACGGCGATCCAGCTCGGAGTGCTGACCGCCGACGGCGACGTCTGGCGCCGGCGCTGATGGCAGGCGCCGACCTGGCGATCCTGGGCGCGGCGATCCGGACGCTCGACCCCGCGCTCCCGCGCGCAAGCGCCGTCGGGGTGCGCGACGGCGTCGTGGTCGCCGTCGGCGACGACGCCGAGGTGCGCGAGCACGCGGGCGCCGCAGCAGAGCTGGTCGACGGCCGCGGGATCGCACTGGTGCCGGGCCTCGTGGACAGCCACATCCATCCGTACCGCGGCACCGACGGCACGCGCGGCGCCGAGCTGAGCGGGCTGCGAACGCTCGACGAGGTGCGCGGCGCGCTCGCCGCCGAGCACGCGCGCTGCGCACCGGGCGAGTGGCTGCTCGGCTGGGGCCTCTCATACGACGCGTTCCACGGCGAGCGGATCGGCGCCGACGCGATCGCGGAGGCGACGGGCGAGGCGCCGGCTTTCCTCACGTTCTTCGACTACCACTCGGGGCTCGCGAGCCGGGCCGCGCTGGCGTTGGCCGGAGTCGACGGCCCGCGCGAGTTCTCCGCCGGCGCCGCCGTCGTGTGCGACGACGCCGGCGTGCCGACCGGCGAGCTGCGCGAGGCACCGGCGATGGACCTCGTCGGCGACCGTGTCCCGGAGCGCACGCACGCGGAGCGGCTGGACGCGTATGCGCAGACGCTGAGGCGGCTCAACTCCCTTGGGCTCACCGGCGGCCACGTGATGCTCGGCAGGGCGGGGCTGTTCGAGGACGTCGAGGAGCTCGAGGCGCGCGGTGACCTGACGCTGCGCTGCGTGATGCCGGTGCTCCTCGAGCCCGGCACGAGCGACGAGGAGATCGAGGGGCTGCTGGCGCCGCGCGACCGCGGCGGCCGACGCTGGCGCGCCGGTGCCGCGAAGTTCTTCATCGACGGCGTGATCGACACCGGGACCGCGTGGCTGTTCGAGCCCGGCCCGCACGGCGAGGGCAGCGAGCCGTTCTGGCCCGAGCCCGACCATTACGCGGAGGTCGTGGCGCGCTTCGCCCGCGCGGGCTTCCAGTGCGCCACTCACGCGATCGGCGATCGCGCCGTCGCCGCCGCGCTCGACGCCTACCGCGCGGCGGGCCGCAGCGCCACCGCGCCGCACCGGGTCGAGCACATCGAGACGCTGCGCGACGCCGAGCTCGCACGCTTCGCCGCGGAGGGCGTCGCGGCGTCGATGCAGCCGCTGCACGCGGCGCACCTCGACGAGCCCGGTCCGTACGCGTGGCGCGACAACCTGCGGCCGGGGCAGGTCGCCAACGGCTTCCGCTGGGCCGACATCCGGCGCAGCGGCGCGATCCTGGCGCTCGGCTCGGATTGGCCGGTCGTGAGCGCGGACCCGCGCATCGGGCTCGCATGGGCGCGGCTGCGCCGCGCCCCGGGCCAGGCGGATCGCACGGCGTTCCTGCCCGGGCAGGCGCTGACGGCGCTCCAGGCGCTCGAGGGCTACACGACCGAGGCGGCGCGGATCGTCGGCGAGGAGCACGTCGCGGGCCTGATCGCGCCGGGCATGAGGGCCGACTTCACGGGCCTGGCCGTCGATCCGGTCGACTGCCCCGCCGACGAGCTCCCGGACGTCCCGGTGCTGCTGACGGTCGTCGACGGCGAGATCGTCTTCAGGGGCTGAACCGGCGCCCGGTCCCGGGCGGGTCCCAGGGCGCGGTGAGGGCCGATGGGCGCGGGCGGCTCGGGGTGGGAGCCTCGAAGCGCCGGTCGAACCGGTGCCGCTCAAGCCTTCCGCGAGAGCTTCGGCTCTAGCTGGCAACCTGCCGGGCGTGAGCGAGGCGGACATCGCCGTCGTCGGGGCCGGCATCGTCGGCCTGGCCGTCGCGCGCGAGCTCGCCCGGCGCGAAGCGCGCCGGCGGGTGGTCGTGCTGGAGCGAGAGGACCGCGTCGGCATGCATCAGACCGGTCACAACTCCGGCGTGGCGCACGCGGGGATCTACTACTCGCCCGGCTCGCTGAAGGCACGGCTCTGCGTCAACGGGGCGCGGGAGCTGGCGGAGTACTGCAAGACGCGCGGGCTGCCGTACGAGCGCTGCGGGAAGCTGATAGTCGCGCTCGAGGCGCGCGAGCTGCGCGCGCTCGACGAGCTACATCGGCGCGGGGAGGCGAACGGCGTCCCCGGCCTGCGGCGCGTGGACGCAGCGGAGCTGCGCGCGATCGAGCCGCACGCCGCCGGCATGGCGGCGCTGCACTCGCCCGCAACGGCGATCGTCGACTTCGCGGCGGTGGCGCGGTCGTTCGCCGACGACCTCCGGGGGGCAGGGAGCGAGATCGTGCTCGGGGCCGCGGTCGAGGGCGTCGAGGTGCGCCCGGGCGGCGGCGCTCAGCCGTCGGCGGGCCGCGGCGTTCGGACGACGGCATCAGCGACGGAGTCGCCGCCCGCCGCCGGCGACTCGTCGCCGGGTGCCGCCGCCGGCGACTCGTCGCCGGGTGTCGCCGCCGGCGACTCGTCGCGGCGTGTCGCCCCCGGCGCGTCGCCCCGGCGGATCCTGCTGCGCCACTCGCGCGGCGAGCTCGTAGCCGGCTTTGCGGTGTTCTGCGGCGGCGCGTGGTCCGACCGGCTCGCGGAGCTGGCCGGAGCGGGAGCGGACCCGCGGATCGTGCCGTTCCGCGGGGCGTACCTCCGGCTGGTGCCGCACCGGCGGGAGCTCGTGCGCGGGCTGATCTACCCGGTGCCGGATCCCGGGCTGCCGTTCCTCGGCGTCCACCTCACGCGCCAGCTCGGCGGCGACGTGCTGATCGGGCCCGGCGCGCTGCTGTCGCCCCAGGGGCTCGGCCGCTCGCTGCGCTGGCCGGGCACGTGGCGGATGGCGCGCCGCTGGTGGCGGACCGGGCTGACGGAGATCCATCGGGCCGTCTCCCCCGCCGCGCTCGTCCGCGCGGCGGCCCGGTACGTGCCCGAGCTGGGGCCGGACGACGCCGAGCGCGCCTGGGCCGGCGTCCGCGCGCAGGCGCTCGCGCGCGACGGCACGCTGCTGGACGACTTCGCGTTCTCGCACACCGAGCGCGCGCTCCACGTCCGCAACGCGCCCTCCCCGGCCGCGACCGCCGCGCTCGCGATCGCCCGGCACGTCGCCGACGAGGTCGAGCGCGGCAACGCAGGGAGGCCGCGCTCCCGCGGACTGTGACCGGGCGTCGACAGCGACAGCGCGCGTCAACGCTGCAAGGCCGCCCGTTCGAGCGGCGCGTGCAGCGTTGACGGCGGTATGCGCCGTCAACGCCGCACATCGACGCGAACGTCGGGGTGTGCGGCGTTGACGGGCTCGCCCGCGACCCGCGGCCAGCCTCGCGACTCACCCTTCAATGCCCGCCGTTCGGCCCCGCCCAGCCTGCCGTCCGCGCCCCGCACAACGCTCGGAGCGCATCGAGGACGGCGTGCAGCGTTGACGCGTCTGGTTTCCTCGGCGCCGTGCCCGACCGCCGCGCCGACGTCGCTCGCCGCCGCCGCAACCTGCTGCTCGCCGCGGGGGCGGCGTTCGTGCTCGGCGTGGTCGTCGGCGGCGCATCCGGCGACGGCGGCGACGACCCGCAGCGGCGCGAGGGCGTACGCGGCGCGAGCGTGCCGTCCGCCTCGGCGCCGGTCGAGCCGGCGCCCGTCGACCGGCTCACGCTCCGCCAGCAGGTCGGACAGCTGATCGTGATGCGGTTCGCGGGCACCACGGCGCCCGGCTACGTGCGCGCCGCGCTGCGCGACCGGCGCGCCGCGGGCGTGATCCTGTTCCGCGACAACGTCGCCGGCCCGGAGCAGCTGCGCGCGCTCACCGCCGCGCTGCGCCGCGCCGCCGCCGGTGACCGCCCGATCGTGGCCGTCGACCAGGAGGGCGGCGACATCCGGATCGTCCCGTGGGCGCCGCCGGACGCCCCGGCGCGGGAGCAGGCGGCCGCCGGGACGGCCCGCGCCGACGCCGAGGCCGCGGCCTCGGCGCTGCGCAGCGCCGGGATCACGGTCGGCCTCGCCCCCGTCGGCGACGTCCCGAGCGTCGACGGCGCCGCGCTCGGCGGCCGCGCCTTCTCCGACGACCCCGAGGAGGCCGGCCGCGCGATCGCGGCCGCGGTCGAGGGCTGGCGCGCCGGCGGTGTCGCCGCGACCGCGAAGCACTTCCCGGGCCTCGGCGGCGCGACCGTGAACACCGACGACGCCCCGGCGTCGATCGAGCGCTCGCGCGCGCAGCTCGACGCGACCGACCTGCCGCCGTTCGAGGCCGCGATCGATGCCGGCGTCCCCCTCGTGATGATCGGCCACGCCCGCTACCCGGCGCTCGACCCGAACCGGATCGCGTCGCAGTCGGAGGCGATCGTCGGGGGCCTGCTGCGCACGGAGCTCGGCTTCCGCGGCGTCGTCGTCACCGACTCGCTGGAGGCGGAGGCGTCGCTCGCTACGGGCACGATCACCACCGCCGCCGAGCGGGCGGTGCGCGCCGGAGCGGACCTCGTGCTGCTGACCGGGGCCGGCTCCTACCGCCCGGTCTACCGCCACCTGCTGGCGGTCGCCCGGCGCTCGCCGCCGTTCCGCGAGCGCATGCGCGAATCCGCTGCGCGGGTGCTGGCGCTCAAGCAGGGCGGCGCGGCCGCGCCCCGCTAGTGTGCCGCGCGCGATGAGCGAGCGAACCCCGAACATCGGGCTGACCTGCAACCTCGAGGTCGTCAAGTACGGGCTCTGGACGGAGCCGGCCGCGATGGTGCCGCTCACATACGTCCGCGCCGTGGCTCGCGCCGGCGGCCGGCCGCTCCTGATCGCCCCGACGCCGGACGACCTCGCCGACCCGTCCGAGCTGCTCGACCTGCTCGACGGCGTGCTCGTCACCGGCGGCGCCGACGTCGACCCGGGCGCCTACGGGGAGACCGCGCACGCCCAGACGGCCCCGGTCGTCGCCGACCGCGACGAGTTCGAGATGCTGCTCGTGCGTGAAGCTGCGGAGCGCGACCTCCCCTGCCTCGGCATCTGCCGCGGCATGCAGGTCGTCAACGTCGCGTACGGCGGGGCGCTCGAGCAGCACCTGCCCGACCGGCTCGAGCGCGACATCCACCGCGGCGACGCCGGCGCGTTCGCCGACCACCGGGTGGACGTCGAGCCTGGGAGCCTGGCCGCGATCGCCGCCGGCGCGACGGACGTCGCCGTCAAGAGCCACCACCACCAGGGCGTGGCGCGGCTCGGCGAGGGGCTGCGCGTCACCGCTCGCGCCGAGGGCGACGGCACGATCGAGGCGATCGAGGACGACCGCCGGCGCTTCGTTCTCGGAGTGCTCTGGCATCCCGAGGAGGACGAGGCCGACCGCCTGATCGGCGCGTTCGTGGCCGAGTGCCGCGAGGCGGCGGTCGTCCGCGGCGCCTAGCCGTGGCGAGACGACGGAGGCCCCGATCGCTCGGGGCCTCCGCTCGCGGTTGGGTCGGCTTACGCCGCGTCAGCCAGTGAAGCGCGGCGCGACCGTCTGACGCGCGCAGCGGCGGAACGTCAGCCGCAGCGTGCGCGCCGCGGTGCCGCTCGCGGACTCGAACGTCACCTGCGCCGTGACGCGGTGGCGGCCGAAGCCGAGGCTGTTCGGCCTGACCCGCACTGAGTACACGCTCCGAGCGCCGGTGACACGCTTCAGCCGCTTGCCGTCGACGAAGAACGTGACGCTGGCGATGCGCCGTCCGGTGACACGCGCGAGGAACGCCTGCTTGACGCACCCGCTCGGGCCGCGCAGGGTCGCCCGGCCGGACACGATCGTCTCCGGCAGCGCGCCGCCGCCGGGGGTTCCGGGCGTGGCGGGGGTACCTGGCGTGCCCGGGGTCCCGGGCGTCCCGGTCGTGGTCCCCGGCGGCGTCAGCAGGACCGTCGCGTCGTCGCAGTCGGTGACCATGACGTCGCCTGCCTTGCCGCTGGCGCAGGCGTTGCTGTTCACCACCGGGCCGGCGTCCGTCGGGTCCGTGTCGATCGAGCAGGTGTAGGCGCGGACCTCGCCCGCACCGAACGTGCTGTCGGTGTCGCCGCCGGTCTGCACGATCGTGCCGGGATCGCAGTCGGCGTCGGTGAACACGTAGTCCGTGAGATCGACGCCGCCGTTCGTCACGGTGATCGTGAACTGCGCGACGTTGCCCGCCGGGATCGGCGAGGCCACGGCGTTCTTCTGGACATCGATCGCCGGGGTAGGCGCGCAGAACTCGATGTGGCTGAGCCCGTAGAACTGGTCGCCGTTGTTCGGCGCATGCAGGCCGTCGTCCGAGAGCGTCAGCGTCGTGTAGCGGTAGACGTTCGCATTCGGCCCGCCCTTGACGATTACGGCGCCGATCGGCACCTGCGACTGGAAGGCGAACGTGTCGCCGGTCACGTCGATCGTGATCCCGTTGCTCGAGTCGTCGTGCACCGGCTCGAACTTGTGGATCGATACGAGATTGAGCGTCGCGCAACTCGGATTGTCCGGCATGAACACCGGCGCGACGTGAGTCGCCTGGGCAGAGGGCGCGATTACGAGTAGGGCGAGCAGCCCGAAAACCGCCAGCAGCGGTGCTCTCCAACGATGGTGCTTGTGCATGTGACGCCTTTCTCCGTGGCCGCTGGGCCGGTCCCCTACCGATCCGGACCGGATCGTCCGTTATTGCGGGAATCCTTTCTCTCGAAACGAGGCTGACGCCAATCGGCAGCCAGGTCAAGTCCCGTTAGTCGAACACTTGTCGAGCGCAGCCGCGACCGCTAACGCGCGGACGCTTTGAGGGACGCCTGCCTCCCGTCGAACATGCGTCCGGGGCGAGGGCCGCGACGTACAATCCGGGATGTCGTGGCCGCGGGGGACCCGCACCCCACGCTGCGAAACCGCAGCGTCAACGAGCATTCGCTCGCCCTCGCGCATGAGTGGAAGCGGCTCGGCCGGCTGGCGACCGCGGTCGGCCTGATGACGAGCCCGATCCTGTTCGCGCTGCTCGTGACGACGCTCGACTGGCCCTGGTACTGGTGCGCGCTCGGCGCATTCGCCGCGGTCGTCGTCTTCCGCGGGCTCGTCGACGTGCTCGCGCACCGCTTCATCCCGGCGCCGACGATCTACGGCGCCGAGACGGAGCTCGCCAAGGACGACGTGATCGCGCGTCGCCGGCTCTGGTACTGGCGCAAGAAGTTCCGCCGCACGACCTTCTGGGGCTCGCTGTTCCTGCTCGTCTCGCTCGTCGTGGCGGTGCTCCAGGGCGAGGGCTACGGCGCCGCGACGGAGGACGTCCTCACCGCCGTGCCCGACTTCCTGGCCGCAGCGCCGCAGCTGCTCGGCTACCTGGTGGCGCTGTTCCTGATCAACTTCCTGATCCTCTTCGGCCCGCTGGTGGCGCTCGGCATCCAGCAGATCAAGGGCTATGAGCCGGGCGACGCCGACTGGGGCGTCAAGCTCGAGGATGTGCGGGGCCAGGCGGAGGCCAAGGAGGAGATCACGCGCGTGGTGTCGCTCTGGCAGTCGGGCGAGGAGTTTGAGAAGGCGGGCGGCAAGCGCGAGCGCGGCGTCCTCTTCCTCGGTCCGCCCGGCACCGGCAAGACGATGCTCTCGAAGGCGATAGCGACGTCGTTCAACTGCCCGTTCGTGACGATCCCGGGCTCGGGCTTCGCGCAGACGTTCATCGGCATGGACGCGGTGATCGTTCGCTTCCTCGCCCGCAAGGCGAAGAAGCTCGCAGCCAAGTGGGGCGGCCAGTGCATCGTGTTCATCGACGAGATCGACGCCGTCGGCATGCGCCGCTCGACGCTGGGCAGGGGCTTCCAGCCCTACCAGGGCGACTCGATCCACGACCACCTCTTCTTCGGGAGCGACGGCGCGCTGACCCCCGACGGCGACCTCCTGCTCGAGACGCGCGAGTGGCGCGACCGCCTGTTCGCGATGCGCGCCGAGCCGCCGCGCGCCGTCTATCCGGCGTTCGTCGCGCGCATCAAGAACGCGATCGAGAACGTCATGGTGCCCGGCATGTTCGGCGGCGGCTCGCTTGCGCTCAACCAGCTGCTCGTGGTGATGGACGGCATCGACGACCCGCCGCTGACGCGCAAGTTCCTCACCAACCGCCTGAACACGTTCCTCGACGCGATGTACGTCGTGCCGCAGCGGATCGGGAGGCTGCGGCTGCGCAAGAAGCCGCCGCGCCCGCGCAAGGAGGAGATCTACTTCATCGGCGCCTGCAACGTGCCGCTCGAGACGCTCGACCCCGCGCTCACCCGTCCCGGCCGCATGGGCCGCCACATCTTCTTCCGCACGCCGACGTGGGAGGACCGGCGCGACATCTTCGACCTCTACATCACGAAGGTCGCGCACGTCGAGGAGCTCGACACCGAGAAGAAGCGCGACGAGCTCGCCCGCATCACGTCGGGCTACTCGCCGGCGATGATCGACCAGGTCTGCTCGATGGCGCTCACCTACGCGCACTCCGACGGGCGCCAGGTGTTCGAGTGGAGCGACCTGCTCGAGGCGATGACGACCGTCGAGTCCGGCGTCGCGATCCGCCAGCCCTACCCGAAGCACGAGGCTCGCTCGATCGCCATCCACGAGGCCGGGCACGCCGTCTGCTCGCACCTCTACGGCGAGAACCTGCTCTCGACCCGGCTGTCGATCCGCAAGCGCGGCCGGTCCGGCGGCCACCACGCCGCGATGGCGCTCGAGGAGCGCTTCGTCGACTGGCGCTCGGAGGAGATCGCGCAGCTGATCTGGGGGCTCGGCGCGATGGCCGCGGAGTACGTGTTCTACGGGCAGAACACGACCGGCGTGGGCGGCGACGTGCAGTCGGCGACGTGGTACGCGGCGCGGATGGTCGGCCGCCACGCGATGGGCCCCGAGCGGGTCGACCTCTCGGACCGGATCGACGATCCCGAGGAGCGCGAGGCCGAGGAGGAGCGCGTGCTCGAGCGCTTCCAGGCGATCGGCCGCCAGATCATGCACCGCTCGACCGACGACGACCTGATCGCGGGCATGCTCAAGGACACCGACAAGCGCCGGCTCGCCGCCGGGCTCCTCGGACAGTCGTTCGTGATCGCCTACAACACGATCAGGCACAACAAGCCCGGGGTCGAGATGGTCGCCGACCGCCTGATCGCCGCGGGGGAGCTCTACGGCGACGACGTCGTGGACCTGCTCGAGCAGGCGCAGCTGGAGCAGCCGCAGATCGACGTGCTCGACGAGGAGTCATGGCCAAGGATCTGATCCCACCGCCGTCGCCCGCCGGCCGGCCGGAGCCCGCGTCGAGCGAGAGCGCCGGCCGCATCGCGGACGGGCTGTGGTCGGGCGGCGAGCCGGTCGCGGAGCCCCAGTCCGCGCCGCCGCGCGCGGACGAGCCGCGCCGTGCGGCTCCGCTTCCGCCCTCGCAGTACCGCTCGCGCTTCGGCTTCGTCGTCGGCGCGCTGATCGGCGTCGCGCTCGCCGCGCTCGGGCTCGGCGTGATCCTGGCGCTGGACGCGTCGGAGGAGGGCACCGCAGCGGACGGCTGGAGCACGTGGCAGCCGGCCGGGGACGACGAGATGGAGGTCGCCAAGCAGATCGCGTACCACGTCGGGCTCAAGTACCGCCTCGGCGACGCCGACCAGCTCGTCGTCGTGCAGTCGAGCCCGATGGAGCTGGCCGACCGGCCGCTCGGCGTCGCGGTCCGGACCGCGTCGGTCGGCGGCGACATCGAGCTGATCGCCGGCCACGGCGTCATGTACACGCTCAACGGCCTCGGCAGGAACGGCTCGATCCCCGGCGGCGAGCCCTCGGCCGAGCGCCTGCTCCTGCTGAAGCGCGAGGCGCTCGAGCTGGCGCTCTACACGTTTCACTACACCGACGACGTGGACATGGTCGTCGCGCTGCTGCCGCCCAACCCGGACGACGCCGCCAAGGCACCGACGCTCGGCAAGCTGCCCAGGATCCCGGCGCTGTTCTACCGGCCGGGCGACCTGCGCGGCGAGCTCGGCGTGCCGCTCACGTCCACGCTGCCCGAGCTGACGCCGCGGCCCGAGCAGATCGACCTCGAGGACCCCGAGGCCAAGCGGATCGACGCGCTGACGCGCTCGAACTCGTTCACGGCGACGTTCCAGCAGGGCCAGGACGCGAGCGTCTTCCTGGTGCTCGACCGTTAGAAGGCCCGCTGGTGCAGCCCGCGGGCCTCTGCGACAGCTGCCGGCACCAGACCGTGGTGCGCAACACGCGCGGATCGTCGTTCTCGCTCTGCCGGCGGTCGCGCACCGACGCGAGCTTCCCCAAGTACCCGCGGCTGCCGGTGCTCGCCTGCCGCGGCCACGAGCCGGTCAGCGGAGGCGATGGCCCAGCCGGGCCAGGTCCTCGTGATGCTGCGTGACGCGCTGCTTGACCGGGTCGGAGTCCGGGCGCGAGTGGACGAGCCCCCACATCGCGTCGGCCGCCTGCTCGGCGGTCTCCGGCGTGGCCCGCGCGCGCATCTCGTCGACCAGCGCCAGCTCCAGCCGCTCGATCTTCTCCTCGGCCGTGCCTTCCCCCAGCGGCGGGAACGGGATGCCGCGCAGGTGGTCGTCCCACGCGCCCTTGACCATGGCGAAGCGGTTGCGCAGTGCGATTGCGTCGGACATGTGCGGGGCGAAGATACCCGAACGCGAGGGGTCAGCGGGACCGTATCGTGTAGTTGAGTGAGCACGTTCCGCCGCCTGCTCGGCTTCTTGAAGCCCTACCGCGCAGGCG
>Ga0126312_10001238_pt1 | contig 16590 bp, 22 predicted proteins | sample Plot104A_FD_92537 | JGI IMG/M metagenome (GOLD analysis project Ga0126312, IMG submission 92537) | Serpentine soil microbial communities from UC McLaughlin Reserve, CA, USA - Plot104A | ecosystem: Environmental > Terrestrial > Soil > Grasslands | place: USA: UC McLaughlin Reserve, Lake County... | reverse complement strand
CGTTTCACCGCCGAGCTGATGCCGTTCATCGGCCCGCAGGAGGACATCCCGGCACCGGACATGGCGACGAACGAGCAGACGATGGCGTGGATGATGGACACGTATTCGATGCAGAAGGGGTACGCCGTGCCGGAGATCGTGACGGGCAAGCCGATCTCGATCGGCGGCTCCGTCTTCCGCCACGAGGCGACGGGCGCGGGCGTCGTGATGGTGATCGAGCGGGCGTGCGCGCGGATGGGGCTCGGCCTGAGCTCGCTGACCGCCGTCGTGCAGGGGTTCGGCAACGTCGGCGGGATCGCCGCGACGGAGCTCCACGCGCGCGGCGTCACGGTCATCGGCGTCAGCGACCTCTCGGGCGGCGTCGTCGACCGCGACGGCCTCTCGATCCCGGACCTCCACGCGCACGTGGGCGAGCACGGTTCGCTCGCGGGGTACGAGGACGGGGCGCACGGGGTCTCGAACGAGGAGCTGCTCGAGACCCCGTGCGACGTCCTCGTCCTCGCCGCGCGCGAGGACCAGGTGACGGGCGAGAACGCGGGCAGCCTGCAGTGCCGGTTCGTCGCGGAGGGCGCGAACGGCCCGATCGACATCGAGGGCGACGCGATCCTCGCCGAGCGCGCCATTCCCGTGCTCCCCGACGTGCTGACGAACGCCGGCGGCGTCACGGTCTCCTATTTCGAGTGGGTGCAGGATCTCGGGCGGCTGTTCTGGGACCGCGACGAGATCCGCTCGCGGCTCGCCGACAAGCTCGGCGACGCGTCCGACCGCGTGTGGGAGCTTTCGGAGCAGAAGAAGCTGCTGCTGCGCGACGCAGCGCTCGTCGCGGGCATCCGCGAGGTCGCCGACGCGCTCGAGGCACGCGGGATCTACCCGTGAGCGAGACCGCGCAGCTCGTTCGCGACGCGATGGTGCCGGAGCCGCTCGCGCTCGCCGCGGACCGCTCGGCGCAGGACGCGGGCGAGGCGCTGTCGCGTCCCGAGGTGCGCGCGGTGCTCGTGTGCGACGACGGCCGCCTCGTCGGCGTCGTGACGCGGAAGACGCTCGTGCGCGAGGTGGTCGCCGCCGGCCTCGACCCGCGGACGACGACGCTGCGCGCGATCGCCGAGGAGCCGATCCAGACCCTCGAGTCGTCGACGCCGCTCACCGACGCGTTCGGCCTGCTCGAGGAGCGCGACCTGGAGCGGGTCCCCGTGGTCGAGGGCGGAAGGCTCGTCGGCATCCTCTCCCGCTCGGCCGTCCAGCGGCGCCTCGCCGAAGACGAACCGCCGCCCGACGAGGACGCTTAGGCGGCGACGGGCTCCGCGGCGACCCTCACGCCCGCGAGGACCGCCAGCGTGTCGCGCAGCTGCTCGCGGACGTCGTCGTCCACGAGGCGCCCGTGCTCGTCGAACTTCTCGAATGCCCGGCCGACCGCGACCTCGACGTCGGCGACCTTCGCGCCCATCGCCTGCCCGAGGATCTTCCGCAGCTCGGCCTGCGACCACACGGCGCCGAACATCCCGGAGCTCGCGCCGATCACGGCGACGGGCTTGTTGCGGAACACGTTCGTCGCGAGCGGCCGCGACGCCCAGTCGACCGCGTTCTTGAGCGCGCCCGGCACGGAGAAGTTGTACTCCGGCGTCGCGATCAGGACGGCGTCGGCGTCATACACGGCCTCCCTGAACGCTTCGACCGTCGGCGGTCCCGGCACGACGTCGTTGTCTGAGTCGTACGGCGGGATCTCCCTCAGACCGTCCCAGAGGACGACCTCGACGCCGTCGGGCGCCTCCTCCGCTGCGGCGCGGAGGAGGCGCGTGTTCGTCGACTCACGCCGGAGCGAGCCGCTGATCGCGAGGACGCGCACTACGGACCGACGAGGGTGAGGTCGGCCTTCAGCGTGACCTCGTTGGAGAGCGCCGGCTCGCCGTTCGGGAGCGGCATGTTCCAGTTCATGTCGAAGTCGGTGCGGTCGACGGTCGTCTCGAGCTTGATTCCGACGCGGTTCTTGCCGAAGTGGTCGACGGCCGGGCCGGTGATCGTCCCCCTGAGCGTGACGGGGCGCGTGATGCCCTTGATCGCGATCTCGCCGTCGCCCTCGACGCGGTCGCCGTCGCGGCGCAGCTCGTCCGTCTCGAAGCGGATCTCGGGGTGGTTCGCAGCGTCGAAGAACTCGGGCGAGAGGAGGTGGGCCTCCAGGCTCTCGTCCTTCACCGTGATCGTGGCGATGCGCGCGGCGCCCTTCAGCTTCCGGTCCTCGAGCGTCGCGTCGAAGTCGGTGACGGAGCCCGTGAACGTGTTCACGGCGTACGGCACCTCGAACGCGACGCTCGAATGGACGGTGTCGGCGGTCCACGTGCCGGTCGGGATGCCTGTCTCCTGGATCGTGCTCGTCATTCCGTTCCTCCCATAAAGTTGATTGCGCAAGGATCGTATCAGCGATCAATTGCGGACGCAAGTTTCGGCGCTCGTTCCCGTTGACAGCCCGTTGAAACGCGTTCAGCAGCAGGTGTAGGCGCCCGGAGGCGCCGCGCGCTCGGGAGCCGCCGGCAGCTCGGCCGCAGCGAGGACGGCACCGTGGAGGAGGTCGCGCCCGCTGTGCGAGATCGAGCCGAGGCCGAAGTGCGCGAGCACCGCTGCGACGACCAGCACGCCGGCCACGATCGCGTCGGCGCGGTCCGGCTCGAGGCGGAGGATCGACCGCCGCTCCTCGGCGGGGATTGCCGCGAGGCGCGCGAGTTGCGCGTCGACGAACGCCCGCGTCACCTCCGGCGACTCGGCGAGCGCCGCCAGCTCGGCGACGGTGCCGTCGACCGCGAGTGCAGCTCGTGCCTGCCACGCGGGAAGGAGCGACCGCACGTGCGCGCTCGCCCGTGCCAGCTCGTCGGTCAGGGGCGGGTCCGAGTCGAGGAACCGCTCCGTGAGCCTGACCGAGCCGACGTCGAGGCTGACGCTCCGCTCGTCGACGGAGACTTCGGTCGAGCCGCCGCCGACGTCGAGGATCAGCGTCCCCGGCGGGACCGGCCCGACGCCGCGCCGGGTGAGGGCCGCCTCCTCGTCGCCCGACAGCAGCAGCGTCGCGAACCCGTAGCTCCACTCGACCTCGCCGAGAAACGCCTCGCCGTTGTCGGCGTCGCGCACCGCGCTCGTCGCGACCGCGAGCACGCGCTCGGCTCCGAGCCGCTCCGCCTCCCGCCGGTACTCGGTGAGGACGTTGCGGACCCGCGCGATCGGGACGGGCAGGAGGCGACGCCGTGCGTCCACGCCTTCGCCGAGCCGTGTGATCCGCGTTCGGCGCGCGACCTCGTCGACGCGCCCGTCGGCGACGTCGGCGACGAGCAGGCGCGTCGCGTTCGTCCCGAGGTCGACGGCCGCGACGCGCGTCACTTCCGCGGCACGAGCGCGCGTACCTGCGCGAGCGGCGCGCGGGCCTCGGCGAGCGCCGCCGCGAGCACGGCGGCGCGGGCGCGGGACGAGTGCAGCCGTGCGATCGCCGCGTCGAGCTCCGCCGACGATTCCCCGGCCGCAGCGACGCGCGCCTCGAGCGCCTGCGTACGGCGGTTGATCTCGTCCAGGCCGCGGCCGACGACGCGTCCGAACGAGCGCGACATCCGCGACAGCTCCAGCGCGCGCCGGACCGTGACCCACGTCCCCACGACGGCGACGACGAGGAGGAACGCGAGCGCGAGCCACGTAGTCAGCGGCACTTCGTGATGGTATCCCCGGGTCGTACAATGAGTTCGATGGTGCGCGTGAGGGACGTCGTCGCCCGTCACTACGGGTTCACGCAGATCGCGGTCGTGGTCGCCGCGATCTACAGCTACGAGCTGGCGCGCCACGCGATGGACCCCAATTGGAGGCTCGCCCACGTGCACGCGCTGAAGGTGATGCACTGGGAGCGCCTGATCGGGATCGACTGGGAGCCCGGCCTGCAGTCGGCCTTCCTGCAGATCCCCGACCTCGTGAAGGCGATGAACGTCTTCTACTTCGTCGGCCACTTCGTGCTCACGAGCGTCTTCTTCGTCTGGCTCTACCACCGGTCGAAGCCGGCGTTCTGCCGCTTCCGTGACGGCTTCCTGACCGCGACGGCGATCGCGCTCGTGATCCACTGGCAGTTCCCGACCGCGCCGCCGCGGCTCGCCGACATCGGCCTCCAGGACACGCTGCGCACGCTCTCCAACATCGACATCGGCTCGCCGACCTCGTCGTCGTTCTCGAACCCGGTCGCGGCGGTGCCGTCGCTTCATGCAGGCTGGGCGCTCGGCGTCGGCGTCGGGCTCGTGCTCTTCGCGCGGCCGCTCTTCTGGCGCGTGCTCGGCGTCCTGTACCCGATCTCCGTGGCGCTGACGATCGTCGTCACCGGCAACCACTTCGTGCTCGACGCGGTGATCGGCTACGCCGTGATGGCGGCCGGATTCCTTCTGTCGTGGCTCGTCCTGGAGCGGCCGCGAGCGCGCGCACGAGCGCCCGAGTCGTCGCCCGAGCTCGCCTGACGAACGGCGCCTCGTGCGCTACAATCCACGCCGCGACGCGGGGTGGAGCAGTCAGGTAGCTCGCCGGGCTCATAACCCGGAGGTCGCAGGTTCAAATCCTGCCCCCGCTACTACTCGAAGGCCCCGGAGACGCGGCTACGACCTTTTGGCGAGCCTCTACGACAGCGATCGGACTTCGACGGTCCGGTAGGCGTTCGCGGATGCCCGTTCAAAACCAGCCCCCGCCACTCGAAGCGGCCGTCGGCGCGGGGCTTTCTCGTTCCCGACGCGACCTGCTACGACTTCGCCGGTGGAGAGCTCGGACACTCGCTACGCGCGAAGCGGCGACGTTCACATCGCCTTCCGCGTCTTCGGGGACGGGCCGTTCGACCTCGTGTTCGCGAGCGGTCTGGATTTCCCGTCGGTCGAGTTCCACGACCAGTCGATCGGCCCCGGCTTCGAAGAGCTGACGCGCCGCATGCGCGTCATCCGGTTCGACAAGCGCGGCACGGGCGCGTCGGACCGTGTCAGCGGCGTGCCCTCGCTCGAGGAGCGGATGGACGACGTGCGCGCGGTGATGGACGCGGTCGGAGTCGAGCGGGCGGCGCTGCTCGGCCACGTCGACGGGGCCGCACTCGCGATCCTCTTCGCGGCGACGTACCCGGAACGGGTCTTCGCGCTCGTTCTGTTCCAGGGGAAGCCGCGGTTCGTCCGCGCGCCGGACTTCCCGTGGGCACCGACGCGCGAGCAGTACGAGGTCGATACCCGGGAGTGGCTCGCCGAGCTGCAGAGCAGCCCGAGTCTCGAGCGCGCTTTCGCGAGCCGCCTCGGTCGGTCTCCGTCCGACCCGGTCGTGCGCGAGCGGGCACGGGCCACGCGTCTCACCGTGAGCCCCGGCGCGCTGGTGGCGTTGCGGCGGATGAACATGGAGGTCGACGTGCGGAGCGCGCTCGCGACGATCCAGGCGCCGACGTTGATCGTCCATCGCCCCGCCGACCTCGACGACGAGACGGACACGTCCGCTGCGGAGATCGCGCGCTTCATGGCCACGCAGGTAACCGGGAGCCGGATCCTGGAGGTCGGGCGCTTCGACTGGCTCCCGTACGAGCAGATCGCCACGTTCGTCATCGATGGATGGGAGCGACGGGCGGTCGAGCGGCGCCGAGTTCTCGCGACCGTCCTGTTCACGGATCTCGTGAACTCGACGGCGAAGGCGGTGGAGTCGGGCGGCGCCTGGCCCGCGCTGCTGACGGAGCACAACGCGGCGATCAGGCGGCAGCTCGCGCGCTTCCGCGGCGAGACGATCGACACCGCCGGCGACGGGTTCTTCGCCTCCGGGTTCGACGGGCCGGCGCGGGCGATCCGCTGCGGGTGCGCGATCCGGGACGCCGTCAGCTCGCTCGGCCTCGAGATTCGCGTCGGCGTGCACACGGGCGAATGCGACGTCGTCGACGGCAAGCTTGCCGGGCTGGCCGTGGCGGTCGGTGCGCGCGTCGCCGCTCAGGCGGACGTCGGCGAGGTGCTCGTCTCGGGCACCGTCAAGGATCTCGTCGCCGGGTCGGGCATCGTCTTCGACACGCGCGGCGTCAGCGAGCTGAAGGGGCTCGGCGAGTGGCCGCTGTACGCCGTCGCCGGGCTGGACTAGCCGGCGTACTCCTCGAACTGAGGGAGATCGTCGGTGATCTCGAACCAGGGCGCCTTCGACCCGACGAAGATGTGCGCCGTCGGCCGGATGCTCGGCGTGTCGATCAGCGAACCGAGGCCGACGTGCACGTACGCGCCGTCGCGAACGACGGAGAACAGGAACGAGCCGCACGACGCACAGCGCGTGTCGTTGAGGACGTCGTCGCCGACGACGAGGAGCGCGTCAGCCCCCTTCGTGATCTCGAGCTTGTCCCGCTCGATGCCGGCGAGCGACTTGAATGCCGAACCCGTCGAGGCGCGGCAGCGCGAGCAGTGGCAATTCCACGCGTACAGGAACTCGTCCGCCACCTCGTAGCGGACTGCGCCGCACCAACAGCCTCCGTCAAGGAGAGGCATCAGTCGTGAAGGCTGCGGGACGTTCGAAGTCACTCCCACCGGCCGAGGTCTGTGGCTTCGACCATATCGATCTCGTCCGACCCTCCAGGTCGCGACTGCGGCTGCCGGATCTCGACGAATCGGTAGGCGGTCGCAGATGTCTGTCCGGAAACCCGCCGCCGGATTGACGATGTGCTGTGACCGGCCCGCGTCGAGCGGCCGTTCCCGTTCTAGGGCCGGCCGGCAGGCTGGAAGAGCTCGATCGGGTTGCCCGCCTGGTCGTCGAGGACGATCTGCGACCCTCCCGGTCCCGTGACGATGTCGCTGCGGAACGTTACGCCCGCATTGCGCAGGCGATCGACCTCTGCCTCGATGTCCTCGACGATCAGATGGATCCGGTTCCAGCCGCCGGGACCAGGTTTGCGGCCGTCCGGCATCGGCCTCCCGGCGGAGCTCGTCGGCCCGCTCAGCAGCAACCGCAGGGGGCCTCGGCGCACGTCCGCGAAGTGCGGCGCCGCGCTCGAGATCAAGCTGAAGCCGAAGTGGCGCGTGTAGAACGCGATCGCAGCTTCGACGTCATCGACCATGTAGCGGACGTTGACGGTCTCGTCGCTCACGGTGCCTCACCTCCTCGCCCTCCGAGGCCAAATGCGCGCGTCGCTCTCACGTCGATCCGAGCGCCGCCCGGATCGTCTCGAGCGCCTTGTTCTCTGTGGGTGCGACGCCTCCGGCAGCCTCGGCCACCGACTCGGCCACGTCGAGCACGAGCTGGCGGTAGGCAGGCAGTTCGTCGGGAGCCTTGGCCTCGAGCGCGGCGACGCCGGCCTCCAGCGTCTCCCTCGTCCCTTGCTCGATCTCGGTGGGCGACGCCGTGATCCCGAATGGGTTGCCGTGGGCGCCGGCGAGCTCACGCAGGAGTGCGCTGTCGCTCTTCGTGCGCGCGTCCGTGAGGTGCTTTGCGAGCGCCTTCGCTTCCTTGAAGGTGTCGAAGAATCCCCTGTCGCTCGTCGCGACGAGCATCCCGGCACCCGTGATCCCCTTTTCCAGCGCCTCCCACTCCTCGGGCGTGAAGTCGGATTTCGTCGCCATCGCCATCCTTTCGATCGACCACCGGAGAGCCGCATCGTACGGGTCGCTGCGTTCCGCGTTTGTGGCTGGCCACAGACCGAGGCGATCACACACGCGCGCGCTCCGGGCTGTCAAGCGATGACCGTCGACCGCACCCAGTTACACCGTCGCGGTCGATACCGTTCCCTTGGTGACGGAGGAGCACGTGCTCGACGTCGCGGGGCGAACCATCGCGGTCACGAGCCCGCACAAGGTCTTCTTCTCGGAGCGCGGGGAGACGAAGCTCGACCTGGTGCGGTACTACCTCGCCGTCGGGGAGCCGCTGATGCGCGCCGCGGGCGGGAGGCCCACGCTCATGCAGCGCTTCCCTCACGGTGCGGACGGCAGCTCGTTCTTCCAGAAGCGCGTCCCCGAGACGGCGCCCGAGTGGCTGCAGACGACGATCGTCAGCACCCCCAACGGGACGACGTCCCGCGCGCTCGTCCTCGCCGACGTGGCCCACGTGCTCTGGGCCGTGAACCTGGCGTGCCTCGGCTTTCACGTCTGGCCGTCCCTTCACCAACGGCCGGACGTCGCGGATGAGCTGCGCCTCGATCTCGACCCGCAACCCGGAGTCGACTTCGACGACGTGCGGGCCGTAGCGGGCGAGCTGCGCCGTCTGCTCGGCGAGCTCGGGATGGTCGGCTACCCGAAGACCACCGGAAACCGTGGCCTCCATGTCTATGTCTCGCTCGAGCCGCGCTGGGACTCGTACCAGGTGCGGTCGGCAGCGGTTGCCGCCGCGCGCGAGCTCGAGCGCCGCCGCCCCGAGCTGATCACCGCGGCCTGGTGGAAGGAGGAGCGAGGCCGCCGCGTCTTCGTCGACTACAACCAGAACGCGCCACACAAGACCGTCTTCGGCGCGTGGTCGGTACGCGCCCGCCCCGGCGCTCAGGTATCGGCGCCGCTCCGATGGGACGAGATCGACACGGTTCACCCGGACGAGCTGACTATCGCGAGCGTGCCCGAGCGCCTGACGGCGCACGGTGACCCGTGGGAGGCGATGACCGCGCAGCCGCAGTCGCTGGAGCCGCTGCTCGAGCTTCACGAGCGGGATCGGGCCGCGGGTCTTCGGGACGCGCCGTGGCCGCCCGTCTATCCGAAACAACCCGACGAGCCACCACGGGTCGCTCCCAGCCGCGCTCGCAAGGACGCTCGGTGACGGGCGCAGCCCCGCGGCGTCTACGGGACGGCAGGAACGGCCGGCGGCGGTGCGCCGCTGCAGACCGTGACGGCTTGCCGGACGCTCGAGAAGAACCGGTCGACGCCGATCCTCACGGTCAGACCCGAGGCCTCGAGCTCGTCCCGCATCCGCGTGCGCAGGCGCGCCACGACGAGCGTCACGCCTTCTCTCGGGAGGTCGTTCGCGAGCGACTCGAGCGCATCCAACCCGGTCGCGTCGATGTGCGTCATACGCCATCGCGGAGGGCAGCGCGAGCGCGGCGAGGGTGACGCCGGCGACGAGGTCGAGGCGGAAGCCGGTCAGCCGGTAACCCGGCAGGTGCCCCGCCAGGAGCGTCGTCCGCTTGAACAACGGCTCCTTGGCGCCCGCCGGAACGCCGGCGGCCGCCGTAGGCGGTGGCGGCGCCCGCAGGGTCCGGAGCAGTCGCGCCGTGCCGACGGGACGACGCTGACGCGGCGAGGCCGGCGCTACGGGTGCGGCCGCAGCTTGTCGAGCACCTTGTCCACGGTCCTGCGCTCGGCCCAGAGTCCGATTCCGACCAGATCGAGTTCGTCTGCGGGCACCGCGGCGACGGCAGCGCGGTTTGCCTCGTCGTGCGGGGTCGAGAAGAGCTCGCGCGTGAAGATCGAGAGGTGCTCGACCTCCCGTGCCATCGCGCGCTCGTAGGCGCGCCGGAGGCCGCGGCCGTCGGCTGCGTAGACGAGGATCGGCTGCCGCAGCATCGGGAGGTAGCGGTTGCCTGATCCGTCCACGTAGGGCTCCCCGACGAAATTCGGCGTGGCCGACACGATCCCGCTGACGAGGAATGCCGCCGCGTTCGCCTTCTGCCAGACGGCGAGGTCGTCGTGGAGGACGATCGCGACCTTCGTGTCGAACGTCTCGCTCGGCATGGCCGGTAGCATCGCTGCCGGGTGAGCGCGCCGGCCAACAATGCGACCGTCGGGTTCATCCATACGGTCCTGACCCTGCCGTCGGTGTTCGGTGCGCTGGCGGAGGAGCTCGCGCCGGGGGCGGACGTCTTCCACATCGTCGACGAGAGCCTGCTCGCGAACACGAGGAAGTCCGGCTCGCTCAGCTCGCAAACGCGGCGGCGGGTGCTCGGATACGTCGAGTCGGCGGCCGACGCGGGTGCGGACGTCGTCGTCGTCACCTGCTCGTCGATCGGGCCGGCCGTCGACGCGAGCCGGAGCTTCGTCCCGGTGCCGGTCCTGCGGATCGACGAGCCGATGGCCGACGCGGCGGTTCGGCTTGGAACGCGCGTGGGCGTCCTCGCGACGCTCCGGACGACGCTCGAGCCGACGGCGGAGCTCGTCGTGCGGCGCGCGCAAGCCGTCGACAAGGATGTGCAGGTCGTCTCGCGCATCGTGGACGGCGCGTTCGACGCGCTGTCGGCCGGCGACCGCGATCGGCACGACGAGCTCGTGCGCGACGGTCTGCGTCAGCTGGCGGGCGAGGTCGACGTCGTCGTGCTCGCGCAGGCGTCGATGGCGCGCATCGTCGACGCGCTGCCCGAGGACGAGCGGCCGGTCCCGGTGCTGACGAGTCCGCGCCTCGGGGTCGGGCGCGTCGCGGAGCTGCTCAGGTCGGCGGCCGAAGCTCCGCCGCCTGCCCGGGGCTGAGCCCCCGCGTCGGCAGCCCGCGCAGGAGCAGGACGAGCTTCGCCGTCTCCTCGAGCTCCTCGATCGCGCTCGCGGCGGCGTCGAGCGACGGGCCGGCCACCATCGGGCCGTGGTTCGCGAGCAGGAGCGCGTGGCTCTCGCGTGCCCGTTCCCGCACGGCATCCGCGAGCGAGGGGTCGCCCGGCCGCGCGTACGGCACGAGCGGCAGGCGCCCGACGCGCATCACGTAGTACGGCGTGAGCGGCGGCAGGACGTCCTCGGGATCGGCATCGGCGAGGCAGGCCGCGGCGACGGCGTAGGTCGAGTGCAGGTGCACGATCGCCTGCGCGTCCGGCCGCTCGTCGTACATCGCGAGGTGGAGCGAGCTCTCCTTCGTCGGCAGGTCGCCGTCGACGTGCCGCCCCTCGGCGTCGAGGCGGGAAAGACGCTCCGGGTCGAGGAGCCCGAGCGACGAGTTGGTCGGCGTCATCAGCCACCCGTCGTCGCTGCGGACGCTGATGTTGCCCGACGTGCCGGGCGAGAGACCGCGCGCGAAGAGCGATCCGCCGTGCGCCACGATCGCGTCCCGCAGCTCGCGGTCGGTCACGTCCGCGCCTCCAACGCCTCGAGGAAGAAGTCCGGGCCGCCGAAGTTCCCCGACTTGAGCGCGAGCGCGAGCGGGGGGTCGCCGAGGGAAGTCATCCACGGGACGCCCGGGGCGATCTCGTCCCCGACGGCGAGCGCGCGCACGCCGAGCGCCTTCACCACCGCGCCGGAAGTCTCGCCGCCGGCGACGACGATGCGCCGGGCGCCGCGCGCGACGAATGCGCGCGCGAGCTCGCCCAGGACCGACTCGATCACCTGACTCGCGCGCTCGATGCCGACCTGCGCCTGGACGGCCGCGACTTCGTCGGGCGAGGCCGTTGCGTACACGAGGACGGGGCCGTCGGCGAGGCGGGCTGTCGCCTCGGCGGCCAGCCTTTCGGCGCCGCCGTTCCGCTCGGCGTCGAGCACGTCGACCTTGACCGACGGGAACTGCGCCGCCATCCGCCGCACCTGCTCACGCGTCGCGGACGAGGAGCTGCCCGCCAGCACCACCGCCGGACCCTCGACGCGCGGCACCTCGGTCGCGTCGACGCGCTCCGGCAGCAGGCCGCGGCGGCGGAAGTTGTCGGGCAGCCCGATCGCCACGCCGGATCCACCCGTCAAGAGCGGGAGGCTCGCGGCGGCCGTTCCGACCGCGCACAGGTGGTCGTCCTCGAGCGCGTCGACGACGGCGTAGGCGATCCCGGTGCGGCGCAGCTCCTCGAACCGTCGCTCGATCGCACGCGCTCCCTCGTGGACGACGGCGTAGGGGACGAGGCCGACGGCTCGCCGGGTCTGCCTGCCGAGGACGCGGACGATGTCGGGATCGGTCATCGGCGTCAGCGGATGCGTCGCCAGCGAGGACTCCGAGAGCAGCCTCGCGCCGACGAAGAGGTGCCCCTGGTAGAGCGTCCGGCCGTTCGTCGGATAGACCGGGCACACGATCGTGAAGTCGGCGCCGAGCGCGTCGAGGAGCGCGTCCGCGACAGGGCCGATGTTGCCCTCGGCGGTCGAGTCGAAGGTCGAGCAGTACTTGAAGAAGAACTGCCGCGCGCCGAGCTCCCGGAGCCACGCGAGGGCGTCCACCGCGTCGGCGACCGCGTCCGCGACCGGCGCGGTCCGTGACTTCAGAGCGACGACGAGTGCGTCGATGACCGGCAGGTCGACGTCCCGGGCGACGCCGATCGTCTGCACCGTCCGCATCCCCCCTCGGACGAGCGTGCTGCAGAGGTCGGTGGCGCCCGTAACGTCGTCGGCGATCGCGCCGAGGAGCGGCGGCCGGCGCGCCTCGCGCGGTGGCTGAGGCCCCGGTCCCACCCGGCCGATCCTAGCGGTGCGTTGCGATGATTCGGAAGCGGCGGCCGGGGAACTCGTGGGCGCGTGGGGGCTTCGGGGGACCGTGGATTGCCGGATCGGCTGACGCAGGAGAGGGTCGCGAGGAACGACGCGCTCTTTCGCGACGCGAACGAGCGGATCGGGAGGTTCGCGGCCGAGAACGACCTGCGCGAGGACCCCGTGCCGTTCATCTGCGAGTGCGCCGACAGGCGGTGCCAGGAGATCGTGAGGTTGCGCGTCGACGAGTACGAGAAGGTACGGTCGAATCCGCGCTGGTTCGTCAACGTGCCGGGGCACCAGGTGGCGGCGCTCGGGGCTGCAACCGTCGTCGAGCGCCACAAGGAGTACGTCGTGGTGGAGAAGGTGGGCCACGCCGGCGAGGTCGCTGAACACCTCGCGTCGCGGGAGGGAGAGATCGTCGATGGCTGAGGACGAGCGGGCGCGGCGGATCGGCGCGAACGAGGCCGTCTTCCGCAAGGTCAACGAGCAGATCGAGGAGCTCAACCGCGGCTTCGCCGAGATGAGCGGCGGGACGATGCAGATCGTCTGCGAGTGCGGCGAGATCAGGTGCGCCGAGCAGGTCACCGTCTCGATCGGGACGTACGAGCGGATCAGGTCCGATCCCGCGTTGTTCCTGACGGTGGAGGGCCACGAGGCGGTGGACGTCGAGACGGTCGTGGAGCGCGCCGGCCGCTACCAGGTCGTCCGCAAGCGGGCCGGCGACCCCGAGCGGATCGCCGCGCGCACGGACCCGCGCTCGTAGCGCCCGTCTAGGGGCGCGTCGGCACGCCGAGCGACTGCCACGGCGCGAACGATCCGCCCGGCGTCTGTTGTCGGCAGTGATGGACGGCGCCGTCGTCGGCCTTCACGAGCACCTCGAGCGAGCCGTCCTCTCCGCGCGCGACTGCGGGGTCGCCGTCGCAGGAGGCTCGCAGCGTCCGCCAGCCGCCGAAGGCGGCGCCGACGGCCTGCTGGGCAGCCTGGTGCAGCGCGCCGTCGTCGCCGCGGACGAAGACCTCGAGCCGCCCGTCCGCGTTCGCGCACAACGCCGGCAGCCCGGGCCGGGCGATCGCGAGCACCGTCCACGGCTCGAACCCGTCCGCCGTCTCGCGCTGGACCGCGTAGAGAAGCTCGCCGGCCTCAGTGGTCGCGACGAGCGCGAGCCGGCCCGTTCCGTCGAGGCCGACGGCGGGCATCCCGCGCGAGCTCACGCCGAGCGCCTGCCACGCGCCGAAGCCGCCGTTCGGGTATCGCTGCGACGCGTGGTGTGTGTCGCCGTCGGCGCCGCGGACGAACAGCTCGAGCCGCCCGTCGGCGTTGCGCGCGACGAGCGGCTCGGGATCGTCTGCCGCGACGAGCCCCTGGAGGCTCGGCCAGCGGCCCGCGCTCATCACCCACTCGCCGTTCGCCTCGCGCTGCCAGTTGTGCTCGATCTCGCCCCGCTCGCCGCAGACGAAGACCTCCAGCCGGCCGTCCTCGTTCCGGCCCGCCGCCGCCCGGCCGCGCGGTCGGACGCCGAACAGCACCTCGACGCGCGACCACTCACCGTCGGGCGAGGTCTGCCAGACGTGGTTCACGGCGTCGCTCGACGGCGCGAAGAGCTCCAGCCGGCCCGCGTCGTTCGCGACCGCGGCGGGCGGCGACGCCCAGCTCAGCGGCACCTCGGACCACGGGCCCCACGCGCCGTTCGGCGCCTCCTGCCACGCCTGCAGCACGCTCATGAAGCGCCCCGGCGCGAGGACGACCAGGCGCCCGTCGGCACCGCGGCCCACCACGAGATTCCCCCGACTCGCCACCGGCGGCCATTCCACCACGTTCCCGCGCGGCGCGCCGGGTAGCGTTCGGGCGGTGAAGCTCGGCGTCGAGGCGGCGCTCGTCGAGGGCATCCTCGTCCCGGGCGACGTCGAGATCGAGGACGGCCGGATCGCGGCCGTCGGCCTCGCCGGAGTGGGTCGCGGGATCGCCGCGCCGGGGCTCGTCGACCTCCACGTCCACGGCTTCGGCGGCGTGGATTTCTCGGGTGCCGACGCCGACGGCTACCGCCGCGCAGGGGAGGCCCTGCTCGAGAGCGGGGTGACGGCGTTCCAGCCGACGTTCGTGACGGCGCCGGCGGACGAGCTCGTCGCGTCGCTCAGGCAGGTGCCGCGGGGCGTTGTGGGGCCGCGCGTGATCGGGTGCCACCTCGAGGGCCCGTTCCTCTCGCCCGCGCGGCTCGGGATGCACCCCGAGGGTGCGCGGCGCGACCCCGACCGCGAGCTGCTCGAGCGGCTCCTGGCGGCGGGACCGGTGACGCACATGACGCTCGCGCCGGAGCTCGAGGGCGCGTTCGACCTCGTCGACCTGCTCGTCGCGCGCGGCGTCACCGTCGCCTGCGGCCACACCGACGCGAGGACCCCCGTCGCCCATGCCGCCTTCGACCGCGGTGCCATCCACGTGACGCACCTCTTCAACGCGATGCGCCCGTTCGCCCACCGCGACCCCGGGATCGCGGGCGCCGCGCTCGCCCGCGGGGACGTGACAGTCGAGCTGATCCTCGACGGCAACCACCTCGCCGACGAGACGGCGCGGCTGACGTGGCGCGCGGCCGCGGGGCGCGTCGTCCTCGTCACGGACGCGCTGGAGGCGGCAGGCGTCGGTGACGGCCGCTGGCACCTCGGCGCGGTCGAGGTGGAGGTGCGCGGCGGCGTCGCGCGGCTGCCCGAAAGCGACGTGCTCGCCGGCAGCGTCCTGACGATGCCGGAGGCGGTCCGCGCGCTCGTGCGGGTCGGCGCGACGCTCGAGCAAGCCCTCGACGCCGCCGGCCGCGTGCCGGCCCGCGTGGCGCGCCGTGCCGACCTCGGCACGCTCGCTCCCGGCGCCGCGGCCGACGTCGTCGTGCTCGACGACCACCTCGAGGTCCGCCGCGTGCTCGTCGGCGGGGCCGAGCGCGTGGCCGCCTGACCGCTGCGCGGCGTCGGCCCGAGCCCGTACGATGAGGCCGGTGCAGGACTCGTCGCTCACCGTCCGGCCCGGCGCCGACGAGCTCGAGAGCAGCCTCGAGCGGCACCGGAGCGAGCTGACCGCCTACTGCTACCGCATGCTCGGCTCCTCGTTCGAGGCCGAGGACGCGGTGCAGGAGACGCTGATCCGGGCGTGGCGTGGCTACGACCGCTTCGAGGCGCGCTCGGCGCTCCGGTCGTGGCTCTACCGCATCGCCACCAACGTCTGCCTCGACATGGTGAGCGGGCGCGAGCGCCGCGCGCGCCCGATGGACCTGGGGCCGTCGCGCGAGCCGGTCGCAGAGAACCTGAACACGCTCCCGGAGGTGACCTGGATCGAGCCGATCCCGGATCCGGCCGACGTCGCGGTCGAGCGCGACACGATCCGGCTCGCGTTCGTCGCTGCGCTCCAGCACCTGCCGCCGCGGCAGCGCGCCGTGCTGATCCTGTGCGAGGTACTGCGCTGGAAGGCGAGCGAGGTCGCGGAGCTGCTCGAGACGAGCGTCGCATCGGTCAACAGCGCGCTCCAGCGCGCGCGCGCCACGCTCGAGACGGCGAACGTGCACGACGCGGGCGGCGGCGAGGTCGACCGCGTGCTGCTGGACCGGTACGTCGCGGCGTTCGAGGCCTACGACCTGGAGGCGCTGACGGCGCTGATCGCCGAGGACGCGACGCAGTCGATGCCGCCGTTCGACCTCTGGCTGACCGGCCGCGACGACATCTTCGAGTGGTGGTACGGGCCCGGCATCGGCTGCAAGGGCTCGCGCGTGATCCCGGCGCCGGCGGGGCAGGCGAACGGGGCGCCGGCGTTCGGGCAGTACAAGCCGAGCCCGGGCGGCGGCTACGAACCGTGGGCGCTCCAGGTGGTCGAGTTCCGGAACGGCAAGATCGGCGAGCTGACGTTCTTCCTCGACACCGAGCGGCTCTTCCCGCTGTTCGGGCTTCCTCTTCAGCTCGGCGCGTAGCTACTCCGGCAGCACGTCGCGCAGGCCGATGAAGGCGAGCAGCTCGAGCAGCTCGTTCGAAGCGCCGCGCAGCCGTACCTGACACCCGTGCCGAGTCGCGGCGAGCTGGAGCCGCGCGAGGGCGTCGACAGTGACCGCGTCCGGCTCGACGCCGCGCACGTCGCAGAGCGCCACACCGGCTGCGCGCGACTCGACCAGCGAGCACACGCGGTCGCACAGGCCCGGGAGATCCGCCCGGGCGATCGGGCCGCGAATCGCGAACGCCACACTCTGCTGCGCGGGGGCGGCCATCGATGGTATGACGCCCGAGGCGACCAGAACTCATCGGCGCGGCGACCGATGAGTTCTCCGCCGCGCGGCGGTCGAAGCAGG
>Ga0126312_10001237_pt1 | contig 16603 bp, 15 predicted proteins | sample Plot104A_FD_92537 | JGI IMG/M metagenome (GOLD analysis project Ga0126312, IMG submission 92537) | Serpentine soil microbial communities from UC McLaughlin Reserve, CA, USA - Plot104A | ecosystem: Environmental > Terrestrial > Soil > Grasslands | place: USA: UC McLaughlin Reserve, Lake County... | reverse complement strand
CGCGGGGCGGCGATTTGGGTCTTCGGGATCGTGGTCCTGCTGGCGCTTGTGCCGGCGCTCCCCCACTTGCGCCTGAGGCAATTCAGGCTGCTGGAGGTGCGACGCCCGGCCAGCGACTACGTCGGGCTCTGTTGGGGGTCGATTGTCAGGGCTGCGAAATCAGCTCTTCCCGTCGCCGAACATACCTTGCGCTGGCCCATCGTGCTCCTCCTGGCAGGACTGCTGGGCAGCTCGCTTTACGATCGAGCGTCGTTGCATCCGGTCTACTTTACCGATGACGTGATGCCGAGCCGCGCCCTGTGGAACGATGCCTATCGGGGCCTGGCCGCATACGACCCGGGTGTTCTCGGCCCAAGGGTCGCTGAAGCTGTGAAGGTCCGGGGCATCGGCGACGAACTCGGCTGGTGGGCGGCCCGCGATCACATGGATCGCATCCGGCTCATCCCTTGGGATGGCAGCCTGGAGCTTTCTCAACCCGCGCCAGGCCTGATGTCGGAGTGGACCGGAGTTGGCATTAGGGCCGCCCTGCAGGATCGGATGGCGCGCGGCGCCTTCATGGATGCCGTCAAAACGTATCCGGTCCGCGTTTTGATCGTTTATTTGGTCAGGAAACCACTGGACGCCATATCGACTTTGGCCAAGGCGTTCACCCGAAGCTTCGCCTGGGTCTGGCTATCCGTCCTTGTTGGGGCCGTTGTCGGCGCCCTGGTCGTGCGATTTGGCCGCCACGACGACATTCGCGCGCCGCGCGACATCATCCTGTTGAGCGGCGGAGCGGTTTTGGCCGCCACGATCCCTAGCCTGTGGGCCTATCCCACTCTTTCGACGATGGGCGACAGTGTCGTTCTGTTGGCCGCATTCGCGCCGATTGCGATTGCGATGGGCACTGTCTTGGGCTTGATTCGCCGGCGCGTCAGTAGCGGAAAGACGTCTGGACTGATAGGTTCGCGCCGCGAGGACAAGGAGGAAATGATGCGAGTGGTCATGGCGCCTCTTTACCGACTCGCCGAGCGTACCAATGGTTATGCGCTGGCGCAGTGGGTCTCAAAGCCGACCACCGACAGGTTTCGCACGCTGATCCGCGAGCAGGTAAATTCGCGCCCCAGCGAGACGCTGCTCGATGTCGGATGCGGCCCGGGCCATTATCGCAACAGCTTCACTTGCCAATATTCCGGTGTAGACATCAATCCCGACTATATCCAGATGGCGAGCTCCCATCTCGACGGCCGCTTCATGGTGATGGATTGCACGCGGCTCGGCTTCGAAGATGCAACATTCGATCACGTCGTCAGCATTGCTACGCTTCACCACCTGACCGACGAGCAGGTCGTGCAAATGGTGCGCGAGGCGCTGCGAGTGTGCAAGTCCTCCGGCCGGGTTCATCTCATCGACGCCATTTTGCCCATCACGCCCAATTTTACGTTCAAACGTATCGTATTTGGGCTCGACCGTGGATCGTATCCGCGAACGCATGAGCATCTCTATGAGCTGATTGGCAAAGCCGGACATATCAGCTGCCGCGATGTCATGGCCGGGCCACTCCACGATGTGACTTATGTTGGGGTCACGCCCCACGCAAAGGACAACAGAAGTGAGCAGTGCCAGGCAGAACGTATGCGCCCGCAATTCGTGGAGGAGTGACTGAACTGTGCCGCCCCTCCGCGTGACTTGCTTCGTCGCTGGTGGGGCGGGATTCATCGGCAGTCATTTCGTGGACCGTCTGCTGGCCGACGCACAGGTAGAGCGGGTCACGGTTTTCGACAACATGTCATCCGGACGGGAGTGGCACTTCGCCGGCCATGTTGGGGATGGCCGCTTTACCTTCGTGCGCGGTGACGTCGAGGACCTCGACGCCCTGACGGCGGCAATGCGCGGCCACGAGACCGTCATTCATCTCGCGTCGAACCCGGACATCGCCAAGGCACAGGTGGAACCGACGACCGACTTCGACCAGGGTACGCTACTTACCCAGAATGTGGTGGAGGCGATGCGCCGTTCGGGCGCGAAAACGATCCTTTATGCCTCGGGCAGCGGCGTCTACGGCGACCTCGGCGATGCCGAGGCGAGCGAGCGCGATGCCGTCGGCCTGCCGATTTCGACCTATGGCGCCAGCAAGCTCGCCGGCGAGTCGCTGATCAGCGCTTATTGCTACATGTTCGACCTGCGGGGGCGCTCGTTTCGTTTCGGCAATGTCGTGGGAGCACGGCAGACGCACGGTGTTGGCTACGATTTTGTCAAGCGGCTGCTTGCGGACCCGACCCGGCTCGACATTCTGGGTGACGGCCGGCAGAGCAAGTCCTACATCCACGTCGATGACGTGGTCGAAGCCGTACTGACGGCCTACCGACAAGAGGAGAAGTCCTACGAAGTCTACAACGTCGCGACCGGCGATTATATCTCGGTCACCGAGATCGCCCAATTGGCCGTGGAGGTGCTGGGCCTCGCTCCCGGGAGCGTGCAGTTTCGCTATGGGGGGGGCGATCGCGGCTGGAAAGGCGACGTTCCGGTGGTGCGGCTTGCCACCGAGCGTATTCGCGCCATCGGGTGGCGCTGCCGGCGTTCTACCCGCGAAGCTCTCCATGCCTCCATGCGTTCAATGCTCGCCGACATCCGTGCCAACCTGATGTGATGACGGCAACCGGCTCGCACAGGAACGTGCCATGCCACCCTGCTGATTTTCCCGCCGGCGTGGTAAGGTGCTCGCGCAAGGTGCGTCGGCACTGAGCATGTTGGCGGATACTGGGCGGCCGCTCCGGGGCCGTGGGGGTGAGGCGGCTTCTGTTCACGAAGGCAGCTGGTGGAGGGAGCGTTGACGCGTAAACATGAGCACATGAGGACGATAGACATCATATGCCCGGTCTTTCGTGAGGAAGAGGTCATCGACCTGTTCCACGATCGCCTGTCGGCGGCTCTCGCATTGCTCGATCAGCGCTACATAATCCGCATCCTCTACGTTCTCGACCCCTCTCCGGATCGAACCGAGATCGCGCTCTCCGCGATCAGCGCAAAAGACCCGCGCGTGGAAGTGCTGGTGATGTCGCGCCGGTTCGGACATCAGGCAGCATTGGTCGCCGGCATCGACCATACGCAGGCCGATGCGGCGATCATGCTCGACAGTGACTTGCAGCATCCGCCGGAGCTGATTCCCCGATTCGTCGAGCTGTGGGAGCAGGGCGCCGACGCGGTCCAAGCCATACGAATGGACGGACCGGAGACCGGCACGCTGAAGAGATTAACATCGCGCTGGTTCTATAAGCTGTTCCTCAAGCTGGGCGTGGTCGAGTTGCGGGTCGGGGCGTCGGATTTTCGCCTGCTGTCGCGACGGGTCGCCGACGTGGTACGGACGCAACTGCCGGAACAAAACCCGTTTCTGCGCGGCCTTATGGGGTGGCTCGGCTTCAAGGTTGCCAACGTCGAGTTCATCCCGGCACCGCGCGCGCGTGGCCGCTCCAACTACCGCACGTCCACCCTGGTCAATTTCGCCCTAAACGGCATCTGCTCGTTTTCCAAGGTGCCGCTGCGAATCTGCGTCGGTCTCGGATTGGTGATTGCCGGACTGAGCGTTCTAGGCGGAATTGTCGAGCTTTTGCTCTACGCATTCGCGAAAATCGAGGTCCCGGGTTGGCCCTCGCTCATCGCCGCACTGTGCTTCCTTGGCGGCATTCAGCTGTTCTTTCTCGGCGTCATCGGTGAATATGTTGGATTGATCTTTGACGAAGTGAAAGGGCGACCGCGCTATATCGTCGATCGTCGCTACAGCGCCGGGGTCTTTGCCCGGTGCGAGGGTAGCAAACGTCTCTCGGCGCGACCACCCGAGATGGACGAACAGCGGCACCAGATTGCGAACAAATCGGTTGTGCGCAGTGTCGACCCTGCGATGCCATCCAGGACAGCTTCGCAGTGATCACAACCGGGACGATCAGCGCGGGCAAAGAGGAATGCATCGTTTGCGGAGGACGCAATCGGCCAAGTCGTCTTCCGCGCTTGGTCAGTTGCGAGGCGTGCGGCTGCATATCCGCCGAGTCCGACATCCCGGACGCCGAGCTGGCGCTGCTGTTTGGCGATGACTACTTTCACGGGACCGAATACTTCGACTATGTTGCCGAACAGGACAGCTTGAGGCGGAACTTTCGCGACCGCATCAAGACACTGCGCGCGCTGGTTCCGGATCTCGGCTCCCGCGACCTGTTCGAGATCGGCTGCGCATACGGGTTTTTTCTCGATGAGGTGCGCGGCTTTGTTCGTTCCGCCGGCGGGATCGACATCTCACGTCAACCGGTCGCCTATGCCCGAGACGTGCTCGGACTCGCAGCTCATCAAGGCGACTATCTCGCGTTCGACGCTCCGCACAAATACGGGGCCGTAGTCATGTGGGATACGATCGAGCATCTCAAACGACCCGATCTGTTCCTGGCCAAGATCGCGCGGGACCTCGAACCGCGCGGCATCCTTGCTCTGACGACGGGAGACATCGGCAGCCTGAACGCGCGTCTGAGGGGGAGGAAATGGCGCTTGATCCATCCTCCAACTCATCTGTACTACTTTTCCGCACGGACGATGACGCAACTGCTGCACCGGCACGGTTTCGATGTCATCCATATGAGCCATCCCGGGAACTCGCGGAATTTGCGGGCCATCCTGCACCACATTCTGGTGATCCGAATGAAGCGAGCGGGCTGGTATGAAGCGCTGAAGCCATGGCGCCTTCTCGATGTTCATTTGACCATTAATTTGTGGGACATCATGTTCGTGATTGCACGGCGCCGCCCATAACAACCGGACAATTCACCATTGACCGACATCGCACTGTTTGCCGCCTACACCGTCATGAGCGTGCTCGGCTTGCTGTTGCTGAAGCATTCGCTGCCGCTCGTGCGTATGAATTGGCCGACCGGGCTACCCGTCGACACGGCAATGTTGCTGGTGGTATCAGGCGCGTGTCTCTACATCGCAAGCTTCGTCGTCTGGCTGGTGATCCTGGCGCGCCATGAATTGTCCTCTGCCTATCCAATCGCAATTGGACTGACGCTGGTCTTTTCGACGGCGGGTGCAGCAGTGATTCTCAGCGAGGCCTTGTCGGTGGGACGTCTCGTCGGCATCGGCTTGATTTTTATTGGAATTTTGCTGGTTACCCGATATTAGAGGCCGCGCTGAACTCCTTTGTTCAGCGAGATTGGTCCTTCGGAGGTCGTGCTTACGCCAGAAAAATCCCGACTGTCGCCGCTAGAAACGGTACAATGCCTGCATGTGCAACTTGGCCGATTGGGATGGCATATGACGCCAAGGATCACGCGGCACTACTCCGCATCTCGCTTTTGTCGGCTTTGATTGGCTGCTGCCATGACACGCGTGCGCGCAACACGATTGATTGCGGTCGGCTTGATCGGCCTGGCAGTCCTGGCTGCATTCCACACCGGTATAAGGAGGAATCTGCACAGCACCTTCGCCGATCAGAGCTGGGGACGCGTGCAGTTCGCGATCGGTGCCGCCGTCACGTCTCTCTACCATGGCGGTTATGGGTATACGACCTCCGACGTCGTCAGGACGGTCCTGGCCAGCGCCGGGCTGACCGGAGATCCCGCCATGCTCAAATACGCCGGCGTCACGTTCCCCGACAATCTACGAGACCCCAGTTTGATGGAAAACGCCATCAAAAAGGCCGTCGCCTTCAACTGGCCTTTCAATCCCAATGAACAGGTGACCGGCAGTTCAGGAGAAGACGTCGGATTGGTCGATTATGTCAGGCTCTCGTTCGTCCTGTTCGGCAACAAGGTTGTTGGGTTCTACCTCACGTATTTTGTGCTTGTCGTGACATCGTTTGCTGCCGCTATCATTGCTTTTCGAAAATCGCCAGGGGTTCTGAGCGTACTCGTCCTCTACGCGGCGGTCCTGTTTGTGCTATTCAAATGCAATCTTCTGGATTTTGATATGGTCGGCCTCCTTGACCCACGATTCTTGAGTACCCTTTCGCTCGTCCCCGCTTTCCATATCGCGATGACCATGCTCGCTCGTGCGCGACCGTCACCCGGCCGGGTCGCACTCGTCGTCCTGCAGTCGGCCATTCTCGTCTTCGGTTACTGGATCCGGTCGTCGGCATTCTGGAGCGTGTTAGCGTTGCTCCTATTCGCTGTTTTGCTCGCCGGCGACGCCCTTTGGCGGCGCAGCCCCAAGGACCTGATGCGAAATTGGCCGGTCGGAATTCTTGGGCTGCTTGCAGCCGGCCATTTCATATTTGTCAGTCAAACCCTGCATCCGGCCTATCAAACTGCCAACGAAAGGCCACACCATGCGCTGTGGCACGCGCTGATCTACGGAGTTGCGATCCATCCAGATTGGCCAAGGAAGTATGCCGCTCAATTCGGCTTGGAAAACGTCGATGAGGTGCCCAACGTGGTCGCGAAAAGCTATCTGCTGCGGCATCCCCCGAAGGACCCGGACGCTGTCTTCCTGACCCCGGATCGCAACCATCTGCGAATTGGTGCTGCCGAAACTTACAAGCGCAAGGCGTTCCTGGAGTTCCTGGCTAACGACCCACGTTTCGTGGCCGAGGCCTTTCTGATCTATAATCCGAAATTGTGCCTCAAGACCTTCGTTCACTATCTTTCATCATTTGATCGCCTGTCAGCGGCCGACTGGATCGCCATCGTCGTCGTTTTGCTCGTGCTCGGGATATTGCTGCTTCCGGATCAATACGAGCAATGGCGCTTTACCTCGGCGATGCTGATCATCAGTTTTGGTTTTTTGGCATCAATGGTGCCGATGCTCTTTACGGCGCCTGGTCCCGCCGTCATGGCGGACCAGTTCTTCATGCTGATCGTGGCCACCGCCGGTTGGGCCGTGGCCGCGGCTGCATATGTACTTGGATGGATGGCGAGGCTCGCTCGCCCTGCCAGCTGGCCTATGCTCAGCGAAGCTGATAAGCCAGGATGAGGCGGTCAGGATCAGCCGGGAACCGTGATCGTCAAGGCGATCTCGGATGCCCTTCAACTCGTTTGAATTCGTATTCGTTCTTCTGCCGTCGCGGGTGCCGCGTACCGGTTTGTTTTCAGTTGGAATCTCATCCGTCCCGCGATATGAGACCAACGGTCGGCGGCGCGGCCGCCAGTGATCCGACGTTTCAAGTCGTAAACCTTGTACGCAATCTATGGCGGAGCTGATCAGCGTTTCCCGTGATACCGATTTCGAAGAAATTGCAGCGTTCCAGCGGCGTGCATTCGGCCACGAGCGGATCAAATCCGAGCGCCGGCGGTTGCAATGCGCCGAATACTACCGATGGAAATACTTCCCTCCAGCCGGCCCGGCGCGGCTCGCAGCCGTGCGCACGTCCCGAGGTCTCGTCGCCATGCTGACCGCCGTGCCGTTCAAACTTGCGACAGAAGATTCGACGGCGTGGCAGATCTGCGACATTGCCAGCGACCCGGAATTCCGCCAACGCGGTCTCTTCGCCAGGTGCTTGGAACTCGTGCGCGAAGCCGCGGCCGACGATGTGATGTTCTGTTTCCCCAATGCGCGCTCACGGCGCGGCCTGGACAAGGCCGGGTACTCCGTCGTCTCACGAATGCGACTGCAGGTGCGGCCGATCTTTGCTCTGCCGTTCGCAGGCGCCGGGCCCGCCCTGGCCCATTCGACCAATCTGCCGGCATGCGAAGCCGCGTTCCAGAATCCCGCGCACCGCCGGTTTATCCAACGTTCGCCGGAGTTTCTGCATTGGCGCTATGCGGCGCATCCGCTCAATCGCTATGTGTGTGTGGCGGCATCCGGCACCGGCCCCTCGACCTCTTATGTCATCGTTCGCCATCTGACCGTGCTGCGAATGCGCCTCGGCATCGTCGTCGATGGCTGTTCCGCTTCCGATGAGGACGCGAGAGCCGGGCACGCTGCGGCGCGTGGTTGGGCCAAAGACTCGGGATGTTCGGCACTGGTTTGGGCGCGCGATTTGGCCATGCCATCTCGCTCCGGGACAGCGATGGGGAATTCGGAGCGGCCGTGGCATGTCACGTGCTTTGCCCGAGCGGCCGACAGTGCCCGCCTCGGGGGTCCGGCTCAAATGCAATTCGGCGACTGGGATGCTGTCTGACATGCCTCGGCTTCGGGCCAAGCGAGACGTGGGCGGCATGATCATTCGCGCGTTGGCGAAAATCGCTCGAGAACGGGCATGGTCCTTCAGGATATGCGTTGGCGTCGCCTGTTTCGCGGTTTTCGCCGCGTTCTGCATTGGTGTTCGGCGCGACTTTCCGACCACCATCGGAGATGGAAATTGGGGCCGCGCGGCCTTCGCAATCGGCGCCGCACTGACTCAGATGCAACATGGCGGTTATGGCTATGTGACTGCCGAGGTCGTGGACCAGATCCTGCGCGCCGGAGGACTGACGACCGATCCCACTTACCTTGAGCCGCTAGGGCTGCACGCACCGGACAATCTCCGCGACCCGACGGCGATCAACAACGCCATTCGCAAGGCAGCGGCATTCAATTGGCCGTTCAACCCGGACAACCCCGACGAGGTGCGCGGCGCTTACAACGATGACATCGGCTTTGTCGACTACGTGAGACTGAGCTTCGGTCTGTTCGGGTACAATATCATCTCTCTTTACCTCGGCTATTTCGTGCTGTTCGGCTTGTCTGTCTGCGTCTTCGCGATTGCGTTCCGTGAGGAGACGGTTCCGATCGTCCTCATGGCGATCGTCACGCTCGCCCATGCTGCCTTGTTCGCTTCGGGATTTTTCGCTCCCGGTATCGTAGAAACGGTTGCGGATCCGCGTTTTCTCAGCATCTTGGCTGTCCTCCCGGCGTTGCACATCGGGCTGTTCGTTGCCGAACGCCGTCGGTTTTCCGCGGCGAGCGCGATCGGCATTGCCATTCAATCGGCGCTTATCGCATTCAGTCTTCTCATTCGTGCGACGGTCCTTTGGGCTTTGGTGGCGCTCGCCTTGTTGTCCCTCGGCGTGCTGTTCACCTCATGGAGGAAAGGCGAGGTGGGTCGGCTACGGAGTCTGTGGCCGTTGGCGATTCTGGGATCCGTGCTGATCATTCATGCTTGGCATGTCCAGATGTCGCTCCACCCCAGATATCACGCTAAGGGAGATCTCGGTCGCCACGTCGTGTGGCATTCGATTTTCAGCGAGCTCGCCAATCATCCCGATTGGCCCGCCAAATACGCTGCACAATTTCAACATGCGGTCGGCGACGAATTGCCGCCGACGGCCGCCAAACTCTACCTGATCCGCAATCCGCCGGACCGTCCCGAAGAGGTTTATCTCACCGCCGACCGACAGCACCTCACGGGTGCGGCATGGGAGACGTATACGCGCAAGGCGTTCTTCGAATTCTTCATGAACGATCCTCGATTCGTCATCGAGAGTTTTTTGCTGCACACTCCACGCCTGCTCTACCGCAGACTGTCGACGCTGTTGCTCTCCGTCGACCGAGCTCTGATCTACGCCGTGCCGGGGTTGGTGGTTTTTCTCTACCTGGCCTTTTTGATCGCTGCAGATGCTCGACACCTGCGGTCTGCGGGATTTGCAACTCTGTTGTTGACGGGGTACTTTGCCGTATCGTTGTTGCCGCTTGCCTTGTCCCTTCCGGCGATGATGGCGATGGCCGATCAGTTTTTCCTGCTGCTTGCGACCGCCGGAGGAATGTTCGTTCTGCTCTTGTCTTTTTTGATCAGGCTCATTTTGACGAAGGGGCGCGGGCCATACCTGGCATGAGATGCGCCGCGGCGTGCAAGAGCCAGACAGATGTGGAACACGGCCGGTGAGAACGCAGACGACCCAGCTCCTCAGCTCTCCCGTATCGGACGCCGGGCTTAAGGTCGAGGCGTTCGAGACCTCGGGTGACGACATCATTGCCGGGCGTCTCGTCGACGCCGATGGCGCGTGGTATCGGATCGAGGACGGCATTGCCGATCTGGCACCGCCCGAATACCGCAACCCGGATCGGTACCGGGCGTTCTGCGCGAAATATGGGATTGCAGCGGACGGGGTCCCGGCACCGTTGTGCGAGCCGGATGCTAATGCCTTGAAGCAGATCGAGTTCTTCGCCAACTTCAGCGAGCGCTACGAGGCGGAGGTCGTCCGGAGCCCTTTTTATGACGCGCTGGACCGCGTGACGATCGACCCCTGGATCGCCCGCAACGTCGGGAAGGAGATTTCCGTTCTCGAAGTAGGATGCGGCTCGGGCCGGGAGACGCTCAAGCTCGCGCGGAGCGGCGCCCGCGTGTTGGCCGTGGATCTGTCCGAAGACATGTTGCGGATGGCCAGGCAACGACTGTCGACGCACGGCCATTCCGGTCGGGTGGACTTCGTTGTCGGTTCTGCGGAAAACCTGCCGGTCGGCGGTGCCCTGTTCGATGCCGCAATCCTGATCGGAAGCTTGCATCATTTCTCGGATCCATATGCGGCCATGCTGCGGGTCTCCAGGGCTCTTAGGCGGCACGGACGACTATACGTGCTCGAGCCGCACGCGAGCCCGCTGCGCTTCCTATTCGATTGGGCGATGAAGGGGTGGAAACTGTGGCACGAACAGGCGAATGACGACCCGTTGTTCGAAAAGTCCCAGCTGAGTCGGTGGCTGCAGGCCGGCGGCTTCAAATATTCGATTCGCTACTCGACATTTCTTCCGCCGCACCTCTGGTACTTGGTGAACCGCCCTGCCGGCGATTTGTTGCTGTCGGTTACGGACAGGGTTTTTGGCGCGGTTCCCGGAATCCGCACGTTCGGCGGGGTCATCATCGCCGAGGCCGTCAAGGAATCGTAGCCGCTGAAAACACAATGCCCGGGCCGGTCGCACGATCGCCGAATGGCGGTTTGACGGTGACGGCGGGCGGCGCGACGCAGCGTCATCGCAATCTCATCATCATGTTGGCGGCTCGGCACAAGCTGCCTGCAGTCTACAACGAACGCTCCTTCGTCGCTGGCGGCGGGCTGATCTCCTATGGGCCCGACTACTTCGACAATTACCGCGGCGCGGCCGGCTACGTCGACCGCATCCTCAAGGGCGAAAACCGGCCGACCTGCCGGTCCGGGCGCCGACTAAGTACGAGACCGTGATCAACCTCAAAACCGCAAAGGCGCTCGGCCTCGAAATTTCGCCGACGCTGCTCGCCCGCGCCGACGAGGTGATCGAATGAAGGGGTGCGCCGTCGAGCGACGCTGATAGTCCCGCAATCCCGTGACGGGACCGTTACCGGGCTGCCGTCGCCAACCGGCCTACGCGCGTGGTTGATTATGCACAAGAGCTACGAGGGCGGTGCGATTGCGAACGTCAAGCCGTTCATACAGCCTGTGCAGGTGGACCTTCACCGTGAGCCCTGGCCGCCAGTAGCTGCCGGTGCGCAGGCTCTTGGGTGCGAAGAAAATTGTCGAATCTGGATACTTACGCCCGAGGGCGGCCTCAACTGCCGCCATGAGCGCCAGGTCTTGAGAATTGTAGCTCAGGAACCAGCGCCGCATTCACAGCACCGCGCCAAACCATGCGCATGAAGGATGGTTCTGCCGACAAGTTGGTTGTTGCAAAAGCATCACGGCCCATCGCTGAAGGGCAGGGATTAACGCGCGCGTAATGGCGTGCGCGAAATGACTTTATCAGCCGACAACGCCCATTTGACATTGCCGCCGCTTGGCTAGCCATGGAATGTATTACCGCCTCGTTTTCGGATCGCGGAAGGATCAGGCACTTGGATCTGGCGTTCGCCACACGTCCCGTAATGACGGTCGCCCGGGACATGGAGGACAAACGCGATCTGAGCCGCACCCTCGACCAGGGTATCGGTTGCTTGAAGTGCGGCAGAGCGCAACAAACCGAGCGCCGACCTGGCGGATTGCCCGACCATTGTCCTTGCGGAAATCGGCAATCGTCTTGTGATCGGGAGCTAGCCGGCCCGTCAGCCACATCACCTCAACATTGCGCCCAGCCTCCACGGTCCAGGCGGCGGCTCGATTGCACCCGGTTGAGATAGCCGTAAATGTAGAACTTCAGCAGGACGGACGGATGATATGATAGCCGGCCGGTGGCTTCGGGGTCTACCCCGCCAAATCCAAGCTCCGCCAGGTCGAGTTCATCGACAAACACGTCAATGACGCGAACCGGATTGTCCTCACCGATCCAGTCTTCCAGGTACTCAGGAAACAGCGTGCCCTGCCCTCGATCGGCCCCCTCAACGAAGCGCCTCATCTGATCCCCCGCAAACCGCCCAGGAATCATATCGCGAGAATCAGATCCAAGCAGCGCGTTTTCACACAGCCAGGGTCAGAAGCGGCTGTACTGCAATGCCTCGCATTTGGTCCGGTTTTTCCCCGATACCATACCTCTGATCTGGGCAAGAGTCCACGCGCTGGCCTAGGAGAAGACACCGCATTCCGCAGCCAAGAAGTGCGGAAGCCCGAACGCCGGCCAACCCTGAGGATCGTGCAGTCGACCGCGACGGTGAACTACTGCTTGCCGTATCTCACCGGCGCGATCGTGGCTGACCACTTCTGGACAGGACGTGCGATCCGGGAAGTGACCACTTCGAACTGAATGGCTCGGCGGTGGCGCGGATCCTGCAACCTTCAAAATCACCGCTGCTCAATTGCGGAGCTGACCGGATTTCTCAGTAAATACAATAGATAGACTGCGCTTGCCATCGGCTCCGATCATTGCAATAACGAGCTTGAAAGATGTTGCGCCTGCCCCGTCGCGCTCGAGGACCAATGGCGGAGTAGAGAAGTCCCCTATGCCGATCGATGAGGCTACCAAGCTCGGTCGTGGCGTCTGGTTGCCTCAACCAGAACTAGTCAACATCTATGGCGCCATAATCGGCGATGAGACCCGGATCGGCGCCTTTGTGGAAATCCAGCGAGGCGCTCGGATCGGCGCGCTCTGCAAAATTCAGTCCCATACGTTTATCCCCGAAGGAGTGATCATTGAAGATGAGGTGTTCATCGGGCACAACGTAACGTTCATTAATGATATCTGGCCCGTGGCAACCAATGAGCAGGGAATCTTGCTCGGTGCGCACGACTGGGAACTCCGCGAGACACGGGTGAAGCGCAAAGCATCGATCGGCAGCGGCGCGACCATTCTTCCGGTCACGATCGGGCAGGGCGCGCTCGTCGGGGCCGGTTCTGTGGTGACGCGAGATGTGGCCGACTACGCCATCGTAGCCGGCAATCCGGCAAGGTTCATCAGCGATATCCGCGAACGCCGAATTGCCGCAGCCACGACCAGGGAAACGTAGCCCGTGCTCGAGATGTTCGAAAACCACCGCACGGACGGTGAGCGCATTCCCTTCAACGATCTGGCCATCCAATGGGAGGAGATCGCGGAGGACGCCCGGCGGGACATCGACCAGGTTTTCGCCCGTAGCGCGTTCTCATCAGGTCCATACGTCGAAGCATTCGAGCGAGAGGTCGCCGACTATCTTCAATGTCGCCATGCCGTGGGCGTCAACTCCGGGACGTCGGCGCTGCATCTCGCTGTCTTGGCGGCAAGCATCGGTGCCGGTGATGAGGTTCTGGTGCCATCGCACACTTTCATTGCCACGCTCTGGGGAACCATCTATGCGGGTGCGACGCCGGTACTCACGGATGTGGACGAAGCCACCGGCACGATCGATATCGCGGATGCGCAACGGCGGCTTTCGGCACGCACAAAGGCGATCATAGCCGTTCATCTCTATGGTCAGCCGGCCAATATGGATGCCGTGCTGGATTTTGCGCGGAGGCGTAACCTCGTCGTGATTGAGGACGCGTCGCAGGCGATCGGGGCATGCTGGAACCGCAAGCCCGTGGGGGCGTTCGGCCTCATTGGCTGCTTCAGCTTTTATCCCGGGAAGAACCTCGGGGCTGCCGGCGAAGCCGGCCTTGTGGTCACGAATGACCCGCTTATCGACAAGAGGTTGCGGTCACTCAGGAATCACGGGCAGCGGGAGCGTTATTTGCATGACGAGGTCGGGTTCAATTACCGCATGGACGGCGTGCAGGCCGCCGTTCTCAATCGCAAACTAGCCCGGTTGCCCGCGTGGACGGCGCGCCGTAAACAGCTGGCGCAGCGTTACCGTGCCAAACTCTCCGAGTTGCCCCTCGTCCTGCCGACGGTCCACCACCATGATCACGTCTGGCATCTCTTCGTTGTTCGTACACTGCGCCGGGACGGCTTGCGAAAGCACCTTGCGCGCGCCGACATTGAAACCGGCTTGCATTATCCAGTGCCACTCCACCGCCAGCCGTGCCTGCAGCACCTCAATTCCGATTCGAGATCATTCCCATGTGCCGATCTCTGGGCCTCGGAGGGTTTGTCGCTGCCCCTGTTCTATGGAATGAAGGACGAACAGATCGATCGCGTAATTGAGGTCGTACGTGGCTTCCTTGCGCCGGCCTGAGTCCAGGAGTACGAACCTCGAGCCGGGACCACTTCCCGCGGATCGAGCCAATTTCCGCTATTTGTGGCCTTATCCGAAGGCTTTCGATTCTCCAGCTTGGAAGACAACACATGATAGCATTCATCGCGTACGGGGGATGCCCGAAACTCGAGAAGAACTCGCTCGCGACAGCCGCTGGCCGACGTTCTTTCCGGCCCCGATCTGTATCACGACGACTTCCCACCGGGGTCTCGCTCACGTGGAAAAAGTCGTCGGCGCATCCATCGTCAATCGTTTCCCGTACGTGGTCGCCCTGAGCTATTGCCGCGATCCAATATCCTCGCGACATTACGTGCGCCGCACATTCATGCAGGCTCTCGAGGCTTCCGGCCGCAGCACCGTGCAGTTTCTGATGCCCGGTGCTAAGCTCCAGGCTTTGATGACAGCCATCGCGGTCGTTTCCGAGGATCGTCCTCTCGAGCGCTTTGCCGCGGCCGGTCTCCCCATTCACCAGGAAGCTGAAGCGTCGTGCATCTTCGACGATGCCTTTCTCGTATATCAGACTCGCTTGGCGCGCCCCGGCCATGACTTCGAAGGCAGATCGATCTATCCAGAGCCCTGGATCGACGTGGGCAGCCACCGAATATATTTCCTCGAGATCGAATCAATTGCGCTGCGGGAGGAGATCGCCTCCGGCACGGCGCCACTGCACTGGCGCAGTCTGCCCGTGTGGCATGGAGCGCAGCTGCAGCGTCGGCCGGATCCCGATTTGCAAGAGAAGCGAATGGAGGCGCTTTCGCGTGCGACCTTCGTCAAGTCCTACCAGCCGGACTATGTCTTTCCCGGTCCCGGCACCATTGCATTCGCGGCGGATGAGCACCTGAACGGCTTTGCCGTCAAGCATCTACCGCCGCTGCCGCAAGACCAGGTCGAGGTCGACAACGATCTCGCGCGCTGGCCATGCTTCTTTCCTTCCTCTGTCGGCCTCATCACCGCGGAGGATCGATCGGGCAACCTAGGCGGCCTTGCCTGCGGCTCGACCACGATTCTCTCCAGACATCCGCTGACGATTGCAATCTGCGTCTCCTATGCCAGAATCAACGAGCGCTATGCGCGACGGGCGTCGCTGGATTTTCTTGAATCGGCGGATCGGTTCGGCTGCGGCGTACCTTTCTATCATGCCGATGTGCTGGACGCGATCAGCTATCTCGGCAACGTTTCGCGATTTTCCGATCCTGAAAAGGTCCAAAATTGCGGTCTGACGCCTACGCGACTTGGATCCTCCATCGGCTTCAGTGAGCTTCCTGTGCACTATGACTGTCGCATCGTCGACCGGCGCCGGCTCGGTACTCACGTTCTCATTCTGGGCGAAGTCAGCCATATCTTTGTGCGCCGCGATGTCGCTCCTGAAACTCCGCTGGAGTGGTGCCCTTGGGCCGGGAGCATCGTGCCGTGAACAGCCGTTCCTTGGTTCCCGATGTCATCATTGGCGGGGCGCCGCGCAGCGGCACCACGTTTTTGTGCGAGTTGCTCGCAAAGCATCCTCAGGTCTCGGTGGCTCGACCGTTTATTCCAGAACCCAAGGTATGCATGACGGCGCATCCGGCTGGCGACGCAGGCCTTCGCGCTCGCTACGCGGACTTCTTCGCCGATGCACCTTCCGGATCGATCCGGATCGAGAAGACAAGCTACTACCTCGAGAATTCCGACGCCCGTGAGCGGCTCGTCCGCCTACTTCCCGAGGCGAAATTCATATTCATCCTGCGCGAGCCAGTGGCGCGCGCGTACTCCAATTGGGCTCGCTCGCGCGCTCAAGGCCTCGAGACGCTTACTTTTGCCGAGGCAGTGGAGCTCGAGGGGAGGCGGCCCAGCCCGCTGCCGCCCGAGCGGGACTATGCGCGCCCATTCGATTACATGAGCCGCGGGCGCTATGGCACATTCGCGCAAGCCTGGCTCGAGACCGTCGGCCAATCGCGCGCCTTCTTTTGCGTTTTGGAAGCGGTCATTGCCGCACCCGAGCGATTCGTTGCCGACCTCCAGAGGTTCATCGGCGTTGACCCGCTGCCCTGGTCGCGGCTGGCCACCCGCCAAGCCAACGCCGGAGAGACGGATGTTGCCGGCATCGACCTGGCGTTGGCCGCAAGACTCCGATGCCGCATCGCGCCCGAGGTCGAACGGTTCGCGCAATTGACGGAAGTCGACGTGACGATTTGGGGCTATTGAGGCGAACGCGAATGGCGCGCACGCGAACCATCATCGGGT
>Ga0126312_10001235_pt1 | contig 16608 bp, 18 predicted proteins | sample Plot104A_FD_92537 | JGI IMG/M metagenome (GOLD analysis project Ga0126312, IMG submission 92537) | Serpentine soil microbial communities from UC McLaughlin Reserve, CA, USA - Plot104A | ecosystem: Environmental > Terrestrial > Soil > Grasslands | place: USA: UC McLaughlin Reserve, Lake County... | reverse complement strand
ATTCCAAGAAAGGATAACAAATGCGATCCCAATAGCTATTGCTCCAATAACCATAACAACAAGCGTACTGAAGTTTTTCTGCTGATCTATTAAAAGACCCACGTCGCTTGTCAAGGTATGAGGGGATCCTATGTACAAAGTCCAAAGTTGCTTTCCATCAATTATTATGGGTTGGTATGAAATCGTAATTGTTTTGTCATTGAAGGAAACATCCTCTGAACCTGGTTCAGGGCCGAGCGAGTGCTTTAATATATCATTATATGAATCTTTAATGTTTGCTGGAATGGTAGATTGAAAGTCCTTTGATAAAAAGTTTTTCCCGATTAGAGATTCATTTCTAGCATATAGAAAAATTCCATTATTATCCATTAGCCCTACATTACTTATAAGCTCGGGCGAAAGCTTATCCTGCAAAAATTTTCCAACTCGCTCTACATCAATGGCAGTGACAATTACGCCTCTGAATTTCTTCGTATTGGTCCCGTTAGTGTTTCCTAATGGATCGTTCTCGCTATAGAAGATAGGAAAGGAAACGAAAATTCTAGGACCTTCAATAGACTGTTTAACGGTACTATAATATGGAAGCTTTGTATTGCTTGGGATCAGATAATATTCCATTTTGCTAAGGTCTAAACCACTTTCGAATTCTAACCGCGTGCCACTATTATTACTAGAAGAAATAACTCTTCCACGGGAGTCTAGTAAATAATAGGCATCTGTTAATTCACCTGTACTGTTCTGTGCATTGTCAAGGAGAAGTTGAATATTTTGATTTTCAGAATTCAATACTAGCAAAGAATTTGTAAGGGCCTCTAAGTTATTTGTAACCGAATTGATACTATGAATTAATATTTGTGAAAGGTGGTATGCCTCTGTCCTAGCATTTGACCTAACGTCATCAGAAGCTATTCCAGCAATTTTACTGGCAGTCAAAGAAGAATACTGATAAGAAAGAACCGATAAGATAATTGCTATTATTGCAATGAAAAAAAGTAAGCCTATATTGCCTTTAGAAAACAGTGTATCTATCACTAGAGTACCTTAGTGAGAGCATATTCTATAGTTAAATATTCTGCCACTCTTATCTCAATGAATGTCTGAGCAGATTTCTTCAATAGCCTACCGGAACTATTTGGTCTACTAAATAGTTTAAAGCTCTCTTATAAACAGTATACAGTATAGGATAATGACGGCTGACTCAATATCTAATACATAGAGGAGAAGGGATGATAGGAAAGTTTTGGCTTATTTGTTACTGTTATTTGAATTCTTCTTCCAATGCCTTCTTCTTATAATCTATTTGAAATAGACTATTGGCTTTGGCGAGCGCTTCTTGTCTGCTTCGTTTGTGAACCATAGATTGTAAAAGTAAATAGTTTTCCGGGATTACCATTCCAGTCTGGTCGTCAGAGTAGGGAATTTTTACCGTATCTTCTTCTACCCTAACAACTTCTTGGTGAATATGTACCATGTTTGTGTCTCCATGGGAAAAACCCAATTCCAGAGCTTTTTTTCTTACTTGTGCAGTGCCGGTAGCAGAATTCAAAATTGCAATTCCAAATTCTTTTCTGAATGTTTCAATAATTGAATCCTTACTTGGGGCTTTTTTCTTGAATCTTATCGACATCTGATGTAGATGCATCATTCTAGAGGGAACCTTGTAAGCATCTACATAGAGATTTGCAGTGGGTATGAAATCCTTGACGTCATCCTGATGATGAGGATTGGGGTTCCACTCAATTGAGTCCTTCACCTGCTTGGAATCTTCAAGATCGGCCCATCTTCTGATCAGAGTCACGTCAAATCGAGATATTTCTTCGCCAAACTTTTCTATCATAGGCTGCATAATCCGTCCCATTCCTGAAACGTTGCAACTTCCTTGAATTACATAGGTCCGGCCACTAGCTTTATCGTAGTTTACTCTAGAGTTGTGAATCATATCTGCTACCGAATATTTACCATGTCTATCTTCACCCCCCTGGAATACTGCAGGTTTATTGAGAGGACGGTATAATTTCATCTTATTAAGAAATCCTCCCCCTTCTTTAGCAGCATCTAACACTATATCGCAATTCTCTACTGCTTCCTCAACTGTACCGTTGACTCGATACTTTTTGTCTGTGAATTCCTTGATTTTTTCTTCAGGAACATAAATATTAAAGTGATTTCGGACGGCTTCTTGTGTTTTTTCATCAGCACTATATTTTGCGATTCCTATAAGCTGGATTTCTTTGTCGCCTGAAATTGCGCTAGCAAGCCTCCGGCCTATATTTCCATAACCATTTATGAACACTTTGGTCAAAAATATCATCCCGATGGAGTTCGCTTGAAGTTATGTTCAACATTTAATATAGCTTGCGAGCAGCATGGAAAGCTAGAGAATCTCTGCGGATTATTTACAAGTATTAGCATTGGATTAATTAATATTGAGGCACAAAAAAATTCTAAAATAGATACCAAAAACATACATTCTGCTGTATTGATCCCATCACTATAAGACACATTCTAATTCAAATCCTTGGATTTTGATTTATGGCTCAGCTTTAAGTACTACCTAGAAGGTTTTTAAGGTCAAACTCTTAACCAGGTATATAGGGATAACTGCTGTTGAGGATTTTAGTTATTGATAACTATGATTCATTTGTGTACAATATTGTTCAGATATTGGGTAAACTTAATATTCAGACGTTAGTCGAACGAAATGACAGGATAAGTTTTGCTTCAGTAAGGAAAATGAACCCGGATGGAATTGTTATATCTCCTGGGCCTGGACATCCAGCAGATCGTAAATACTTTGGAAACTGTATAGATATTATAATCAACTTAGGCCCCACAACACCTATTCTGGGTGTTTGTTTGGGACACGAGGGAATAGTTAATGCATTCGGAGGTAGTATAATAAATGCCAAGAAGGTTAGACACGGTAAAACTAGCCCAATAGAATATCAGTCTAGCAAACTATTTGAAAATATAAGTAACCCGTTTAGAGCAACCCGATACCATTCGCTGGTAGCTGACCCAAATAATATTCCGTTTTGTCTTGAAGTTACAGCTAAGGCACTTGATGATGGCGAAATCATGGGAGTAAGACATAAACAATACCCGATAGAAGGAATTCAATTCCATCCTGAGTCGGTTTTGACGGCTGATGGTCCAATGATATTTCAGAACTTTATCTCTATGTTGAAAAAATGAACTTCTGATGGGAAACCTCAGTCGGATAATCCAAAAGTTAGTCTCTAAAGCAGACCTTTCTGATGACGAACTAATTTTTGCAATAAGTTTGATATTGCAGGGCAAAGTATCGGAGGCATCTATCGCATCCTTTCTAGTAGCGCTTAGGATGAAGGGAGAAACAGCGCATGAACTCGATGTGATTATGCAAACAATAAAGAAGTACGCAATAAGGATTACTCCAAAAATTGACGGATTCTTGATTGATACCTGCGGGACAGGCGGTGGTCAAATAAATACATTTAATATTAGTACCGCTTCGGCAATTATTGCAAGCTCGGCCGGAGCAAAGGTAGCAAAACATGGCAATAGGTCGGCCTCAGGCCTTTGTGGGAGTGCAGATTTTATGGAATATATAGGACTAAACTTAGAATGTCCCATAGCTGATATAATTGAAGCAATACAACAAACAGGGCTAGGTTTTCTATATGCCCCGAAATTTCATCCGGCTATGCAAAATGTCGCATCTGCTAGAAGAACAATTGGAATAAGAACTGTATTCAACATTATTGGTCCATTAACCAACCCATGTACTAATTTGTGTGGTCAAGTAACAGGGGCTCCTGACCCGAAAATAATTGAAACTCTAGCACTTTCATTGAAAGAATCAGATTTGAAAGATATAATGTTAGTCAATTCAAAGGATGGCTTAGATGAGCTTTCCAATACATGCGAAAATAATATCACTAGAATAACTGGCAATGAAATTAAACGTATTAGGTTTCATCCTAGAGAAATAGGGTTAGAATTAGCTAGATTAGAAAACCTAGTTGTACATTCTAAGGAGGAAGCTATACGAGACACGTTGAGGGTAATATATGGAATGGGTGACAAACATAAACAAGATATCGCAATTTTGAACGCGTCAGCCGCTTTGGTTGTTGGACAGGCATCTACTAACCTTAAAGAAGGAGTTGACCTTGCACGAGAAGCAGTAAGAAATGGGAGAGCTCAGAAACAACTGTCGGAATGTATAAGACGTTGCGGACAAAAGCAGGTATTAATTGACGCAGAGAAAAAATTCCTTTAATGATAGTACAACTTCTCAATTTTTTCCATCTTTGATTCCGAATTATATTCTGTGATTCTCTTTCTTAGGCATATGGCTAGATAGGCCTAAGTAAATACTTGGATAGTATTTTGTTGAACCATTAATACTAGAGTAAATCAATTGAAGATTGGTTTTTGTGGTCAAATTTATAAGTTCAACTTTATGCTGGGCAAGTCAGTCAGGTCTTAAAATTTACATACAATACTAATTGTACTTTAATGATGCTAACCTGATCCAACAATTACATGATGCACAAAATTAGCCATATATTTTTATTCCATAAGTTACTTTACATACTGAGCTAAGGAAGATAGTATTGCCTCGATTGGATCAGAATCCAGTTTCTAATATAGGATCTTTACATTGGAATGATTTGGTGCTTATGAAACGCAACCTTTCATTATCTATTAGAGAAGTTACCCAGCGAATCATAGACATTGACACAAACACACTTCCTAGACTCAACCAGGAAATACAAAAGACAAAAAAAGAACTTAAAGAGTTAATAGTAAAATCCAATCGTATTCGAAAGAGTATCCAATCTGCTAATTCAGATTTGCTTGATCTTAGTGGGAAGATCCGTCAATCAAAAAATTTCCTCAGCATAATGCAAAATAGGCTACCAGAAGAAACGGAAGAGACACTATTGTGTGTTTCTAAATTTAACCAATCGTTAATAGATGGAGGAAATTATGGGAGCACGCGGGAGAAAGATCAGATTCTCTCGATAATAAGGGACGCATCCATGAAGATGGACGCGATGAGGGCGTTCCGAGCGATTAAGGAGCAGCTTCAACAGCTCGAGAGCCAATGCCAAGTTTCCAAGATATCGATTCGAACACTAGATGATGAAAGTCGGCTGTTACAAAGAGAAATTTCCAAGTGCAAGGGGCAAATTCAGAATTTATTCAACACTAAGCATCAGGCGATTGAGGAACGAGAAGATCGTCTATCTAAATATAACCAAATATCCATGCAGTTGGAAAGGGTAAATGCACAATTGGACCTGCTGGCAGAGGCGAGAAAAAGGCAAAGACAAGACCAACCTCGACCAGTTTATAGTGCAAATATCTCCAAAGCGAAAGAGTTTGCTAAGAAAAAGTTACAATCCGGTGCGAAGTTGAGCTTGGAAGAACTACGACTCCTTTATGATGAAAGTGAGTACTGACGTCACAAGATTCATTCTTTTTATATGGTAACTGCAAATTCGGCTAGAGCATAGAAACGCATAGTACTGCAATAACATGTCCACTCTAATTGTTAGGCTTGAACCCAAGACAGACCATATAAAGTTCACTGCTTCGCTGTCTACTGGCAATTGGTTTCGTTATATGAACTCTGGTGAAGACATCTTTGGCCTCTTCCGTGAATTCCTTCAAAAGCTCTCCTTCAAATACCTTAAGTACGGCATTGCCACCTTTGGCCAGTATTTGTGTGGCGATTTTCATACTACTCTTGCTCAACGAAATCTGTTTGGCATGATCGACACTCCATAGACCGCTAATCTTGGGCGAAACATCTGATAAGTGGGTGTTTGCCTTTCCATTGAGGGTTTCGGTGATTAGGTTAATTGTACGGACATTCTCAATATCACCTTGCAAAATTGTCACCCCCTCTAGTTGCGCAACTTTTTCGATATCCACCCCTATAACCTTTCCACTCCGGCTCACAGCTTTTCTCGCCACTTGAAGCCAGCCTCCTGGCGCGCATCCAACGTCCACGACAGTACTTCCTGGCTTTAAGATATGATACGACTCATTAAGTTGAATTAGCTTGTATGCAGATCTGCTTCTATATCCTTCTTCCTTTGATAGCTTGCGGTAATAATCTTTTTTGGCGTCAATTAATTTCATGTAATAATAATTGCACTTTCACTAGATCTTATTTAAATTCCGTTATCCTCCTTTATTCACATTTTCAACTTCTTGTGTTATGAATACGGTGGTTCTTATTCCAACGGTCCGAAGTACCCACAACAGTTCGAAGTCATGAAAATGGTGGATTTCATCTAAACTAGGATTCATTTTTTTCTATGCCTTCTTTTCAAATCCCTCTTCTTGGATTTTCTGTTATTCTTTGGTACTTTAAATAGCAGTTTACTCCTCTTTGGTTTTTCAGATTGAACTACTTCAGATTCTCGATATATATTGTCTTGGATTTTTTGCTTAATATGCGCCCTATCCTGGAAAGATACCGTAATCCAGTCCTCAACCAAGCCGCAACTATGCGGGCTATATGGACTATCGATTGAACACATATGCTCAACAGGACAACTGAGACAAGGCGCAGATTCGATACAATCTATGCTAATGGGTAATTTAGTAGGAAGAAGTCGATATGTCCAGCGGCCATTATCAAAAAATTTTACTCTTCTGATGAGCGAACGTTTTTCGAGGGAGACAGCCACCCGAGAGCCATCTCTACTATTAAGATCCAGTTCTTTCCAGAGCTTCGATTGGACGATGCCGTCTCTTCCATTATTAGTAATAATTCTAAGACTCTTACCTGCCAAATCTTCAAGATCCGTCCAATTTCCCATTAAAGAGTCAAACCTCTGATATGATAATGTAAAACAGCTAACTCATAATTATTCGTTTTGCACTGATTGGATGAAAACTTAAGTTTTACCGAAAATTTTGTCAAAATATTCAGAATGTTCCTGACTAAGCTCGCTAGCTTCACCTTCTTCAATACTTGCTAGATTCTTAGCCAATTTCTTTTTGTACTCTAGCTGCATTTGACGAGCAATTTGGATTCTCTGAGCCTGCGGCGACCCCGCGCCGTGCATAGATTCTGTGAGATATCCGACAGCATTCCTGCCTAGTGTCATATTTTCGATGAGTCTCAGTATCCTTACTCTATTCTCTGTTGATACTCCCTTTCTTGCCTTTAGATATTTTTCTAGTAGAGGACCTGTTTCCGGGCTTCTGAAATCTTTTTCTGATGGCATTGTGACCATCAGCCCGCCTGCAATGTCTTGCGCCAGCCTGCCTATTTCATAGGGAAATCTTGTAACATTATGCTTGCAAACATTTGCCAACATGTCATCATTCTGATAATTGCCAGCAGCTGTTTTGTGGGCTTGGTAAGAGGAAGCAATACCTGCAGCAAATATTGTTTCATTAAGATGTGTCATCTCAACAAGTTTGTCCTTAATATGTGACGCATTGGCCACACCATTATAATCTGCGATCGCCGCTGCCGCGCCAACTAAAACATCTCCAAGGCCAGTTTTACACACATAGCTTCTTCTATGATAACATGTAAAACGTTCCACTAACATAGATGCAAATTCAACTTCGCCATCCATGAAGATCAGTTCATTTGGAATAAAGACATTGTCAAAGATTATCATCGCTTCTTGTCCAGAGAATTTCGCATTACCCGCGTCCAAATCTCCAGATTCCATGCTTCTAGTATCACAAGATTGCCTGCCATAAATGTAAGTGATACCTTTAGCATCGGCAGGCACAGCACCAACAATGCCGTATTCTTTATCCTCTTGTCTAAGGCGCATCGTAGGCATAACCATTATCCAATGAGAATTAATGCAACCTGTCTGATGTGCCTTGGCACCATTGATGTATAATCCCTTTTCATCTCTCTTCACGACATGAACAAAAAGATCTGGATCGGCTTGCTGAGAAGGAGAGAGACTTCGATCTCCCTTAACATCTGTCATTGCACCCCCAATAACCAAATTCTCAGTCTGGATCTTCTTTATGAAGTCAACAAGACGCTCATGGTATTTCGTACCATATTTGCCATCAATCTCAAAGGTTGTCGAATAGAGGGAATTGAGTGCATCCATTCCGACGCAACGTTGAAAACACGTACCTGTAATCTGACCAAGCTTTCTTTGCATTCTATTCTGGTTTACTAAGTCTTCACCACTTTCAGCGATGTGAAGAAATCTGTTAACTTTCATGCCTGTAAGAGAGGAATGAGAAGACGCGAGTTCTGGTTCATTATTCGCAATATCGTATGTCTCTGCGACTGCATTAATCGACGGCCTAATCATCGGATGGTCAACAGGTTCCTTTATGAGTTCGCCAAACAAATATACCTTCATATCTCTCCCTCTGAGGCTTTCAATATATTCGGCCCCATTTGTAATAGGCATAATAAGTAAATATAACTATGATATTATTTATATCTTCTTAGAGATTTTATAAAAAAGTTAATGGTATTAGAGAATCAGATTATTTTAAATAAATAGAGGTCAATAATGCATTAACTACTGTAGCTCTAATTCTTTTCACAAAGAACTGACTGGCCACTCAGTAGTCCTGACGACATAGATAAGTTTGTGACACAATTCTGAGTGAATAGTAAATGTCGAACATTTCTATAATGCAGATCAAATGAGTACTAATATACAAGATAAAAAATAGAAGACGTTACACATTTGATAACGATTACATTGCGTTATATCGGATATCTTTTGACATATGGAGAGTCTTTCCCAGTTATTTACATATAGCGAGCTCCTCCAAGATTATTTACATACGCTATATAATTATACTATAAAGATCCAAGGACTAGAGATGAAATTATTAAACGTGTAAAGGATAAAATTCCATCTGAAGGAATACTTAGAACTGGTAACGCTTTCTCAATATAAAGTGCTGCAGTTAGTAGTGATGGATATACGAATGTAACCGATAATATTCTGTGTTACGGTGTCATAGTAACATATTGTAACCTTATATTTATATATTAAATAATGTAGAAACTACCTCTATATGTCTGTACAATCTGTGTGTGGATTTTTATAAGAAGTGGTGCACTCAGACACAATTTTAATCTTCATTCTGCTCAGGGCATAATTGTTGAAATCCTAGAATCTATAATCTATAATCGGAACAAGTTGCGGTCCATAAGCTACCCTCGATAAACTTATGTATGTACTAACTTTATTTACTACCCATTTATATTTCTCAGTACTTATCCCGTATCTAGAATGCTGCATGGAGACTTATATCCACTATTTCTGATAAAACGATACCCTTTTTGATTTGTTTTTAAGCAAGGCTCACTTCCTTTCATCGAAGTTGCTTGAAGACAATTTTTTTCACAATCTTTTTTATGACATAGCCTTCCTTTAACATTATGAGCACAAAGAATCTAGACCTAACCAAGATAATCAAAACTTTCCCTAACTTTCCAAAGAGAGGTATCATATTTAGAGACATTAATCCAGTTTTTGGCAACTACGACGCACTGAACTACCTGTCTGAAGAATTTTGTCGGCGAATACCCGAATCTGCTATAGATTGTATTGTTGGAATAGAATCCCGAGGATTTGTTATTGCGACGGCTTTGGCATTGACTATCGGTAAAGGGCTCGTTCTAGTTCGGAAAGCCGGGAAGCTACCTGGTCAAACTCTAAAACAACCCTATGATATTGAGTACGGTAACTCCATAATGGAAATCCAAAAAGATTCGATTAGAAAAGGACAAAGGGTACTCATAGCCGATGATCTTGTCGCAACCGGAGGGACAGCCATGGCGGCAGAGCGACTGGTGATACAATTAGGAGGGAAGATTGTTGGATTTGCATTTGTTATAGAACTAGCAAGCGTCGGAGGCGCAAGGAAGATTAGAAAATTGGGATACAAAGTATACTCTCTGGTGGTTTACGAATAATGTCAAAGAAATATAGTGCAGAGATTGGAATCATAGGAGGAACAGGCTTATATGATCCTAACTTTTTTGAAAATGTCAGGCAAGTCAAGATTGATACCCCATACGGAAAACCTTCTGATCTGATAACTCTTGGTGGGTATTCTGGAAGGCGAATCGCTTTCATACCAAGACATGGTAAGAAGCATACAATCCCGCCTCATAAGATAAACAGCCGTGCGAACATTTGGGCTCTAAAGGAACTGGGTGTAACCAGAATTCTGTCTCCTTCAGTTGTAGGAAGCTTAAAGAAAGAATTCAGGCCAGGTGATATAGTGGTATCAGATCAATTCATTGATTTTACAAAACAGAGAGACTATACTTATTACGATAGTGGGCAAATTTGTCATATATCAACTGCAGAACCTTTCTGTCCTGAATTACGACAAATTACAATAAAATGTGCTAAGAATTTGAATTATGAACTTCATGGAGCTGGGACCTATCTTTGTATAGAAGGACCCAGATTTTCCACAAGGGCAGAGTCTCTATTTTTCAAATATACTCTGAAAGCCGATGTAATAGGAATGACACTTGTACCGGAGTGTGTACTCGCAAGAGAAGCACAATTATGTTATGTTTCCATTGCAATGATTACAGACTATGATGTATGGTCAGATTCTCCCGTAAGTACTAAAGCTGTATTAGAAACACTACGTAGGAATATAGAAAGAACAAAAAGAATACTATTAGAATTGTTTAATAATATACCTGCAAAGAGGGACAAGTGCAATTGCTCCAATGCGTTAGAAGGTGCTCTCATATAACCAATCAGCTCCGTTAATTTCTGCTTTTATTGGAATCCATTATTGAGATATCTCCCTCGATTAACTTTCTTTGAACTTTCAGCGCTACCCACTCTGGATCCATATGCATTTTCTTTATAGCCTGCAACGTCTTTTTAGAAATAGATAGACTAATGTTGTGTCCTCCTATCCTGCCAAATGCTATTGCTCTAAATCTAAATGTTCTTTCGCCTTTAATGACAAAATAACCAGATAGCTTGCTTGCAATTTCTGTACCCGTTACATTATTGACATAAACGTCAATTGAATCATCGTTTCGGTCTCCGTCTAACGTGAACGTCATTTTATATTTGCTTCCTCCGTTATCTCTATGTTACGATTTACATTTCTCTCGACCAGAAATGACCACCATACTGGATCAATAATCCTATAGTCGTTTACCTCGACCGTAACAGTCTTATCTTCAGGGTCAGAAAACTGAAATTTCCCGTGGTCTATCAGCTTGACCAATTTCCATCGGTCTCTTCCTTTGATTTTCCTGCTAACTACGACAGCCCATTTTTTGCCTTGTTCTATCTTGGGCATACCAATAAACTCGACTATGTCTAATATCCCTAATCTTTTTTCTTCACAGAATAATTCCTTAGTTATTACACTACGCCATACATCTACCGCACCTATAGTCTTCTGATTTTCGTTTATGTTAATTACCCCAAAATAGACTACTTTATCCTCGCTTACTGGCATTATTATTTACAACACAGGTATCAATTAACACAGATTATTTAGTCCTTGCATTTTCATAATAACTCTCCAATGCGAGCCCGATGTTATCTATTCTAATATTCTTTTTAAATTCAACATGCTCTTCTTCACAGAGTATTCTGTATCTGTTTGATGCAGCAAATCTTGGATGTAGCGATTCATATTCTCCTAAAGATGTTTCAATCAGCATTCCTTTTTTTACTAAGGAGCCAGCAGCTCTTTGTGCCTCTGGTATGGTTATCCGTAGGATGTCAGATATTCGTTCTGCTGTCATCTTACCATTTTTCACTACAAGAAGAAAGGTTCTAGATTCATTAGTTGAAAGTTTTAATTCTGAGCTAATAACTTTTTCTAGGTTGGTAATATTAACTGACATAGAGATGGGTATTGCTAGAAGTTACTTTTTAGGATATTGTTTTGAATTAGTCCAATATAGTGTTCTGATGGGTATCTAAAGTTGGAGATTAGCCATGACCTTTATTTGTTTCTACGCCATCTGAAAGCATATAACTCGCTCAAGAAATTTCAAAATCATGTAACAGAGGATGTTTCCTGGAAAATTAAATAGCGCGAGTTATTATTATCGACACAAGATTAAGTTTGTAACAGGTGCCCAAAAGTTCCAACATCTCATTACGCTTCGAAAATCTATACCGTTAGGCTACTGTAATAGGTAAGGCCCAGCAATAAGCATAATTACTATTGCAATGAAAATAAAAGTTATTGCACTATTCACAGTCGATGGATTAAGTTTTCTTCCCCTCGATCTCAACTTGTTCTCGATAAGAGATCCATACAGCTGTCCGCCATCAAAAGGACCGATAGGAAGTGCGTTGAATATCCCAACATTAAAATTGATAAACCATAACCAAAATAGCAGATTAGAGATCAATGGAAAATAGGATCCAAATAAATATGATTCATATTTTGGCGCCATCGACTCAGAATACGGTACAGGAAAAGGCCCCTCTAGGGTAGGTGGGGCAAGCAGTAAGAGATATCCTCTAGGATCCAGGAAAGCTCTCTTGTAATTATTTAACGCGTCAGAAGGAGATCCCATTGAAATAATAGTTACTCCCAATAAGCCGTTCTCATTCTGTCCAGATTTAGTCCAAACCTTTCCTTTACTATCCTTCCATGTGACTTCAATATCCTCCCCCTCACTCACACGAAGGACTTCTCCTACGTCTTTTAGATTTATTATTTCTTGTCCATCTATCGATTGTATTATTGACCTTTGAGTAATCCCAAGCTGTTCAGCAAGTGATCCAGGTCGGACCTCTCCAACTATGACGCTGGGGCTCTCGTCAACTCCTGGTAATGGACTGAGAGTAGACACAACAAAATAAAGGGCAATTAATGACATAGCGGCAAGAATTATGTTATTGAGTGGACCTGCCGTCAAAATCGAACATTTGTGTCTAAGAGAAGTCTTTTCTAATTCTTCTCTTTGAATATTTACAAATGCGCCAATCGGAAATATCAATAAAAGAACCAATCCAGTTGATTCCACTTTAGCACCATAAACTCTAGCTACTATTCCATGCCCTGCTTCGTGGATAACTATCGTAACTACAAGAGCGATCCAGCCATAAGTCCAAGGGAGTAATGGATTTAGACCTGGGATCAATAAATTGGCTTGTGGTCCAATGTCCCGCACCCCTTCTCTGGCCGCAGAATTCGATAGCGTACTAGTTAAGGCGATAAAAAAAAGAATTATAGCCAACCCTGTAATTAATGGCATAAGAAAAGTGCTAAATTCAGAGTATATCCTAGCAGCTCTGGTTTTTGCTATTTTATCGAAGAAACTCAATCCAAATGGCGTATGAATAAGAAACAAAACGTACTTTCTCTCCACACGAACCCTAGTCTGTTGCTGCAATCTTAGCTAAGTTGTGGTGTTACGTTATTTAAATTAATCCGCGCTTGTTTTATAATACTTTCGCATTCAAATCAAAAAGTCACGTAATTAGAGGCTGAGCGTGATACAGTGTAGCTTGATTCCTCGAGGTTAATATTATAAGAAATTGAAACCTTGAAGTGAAGAAGATAATCGCTAACCTAATTCGATTTGATCAGTCTTAGGAATTTATTACTACTAATTTATAAAACAGGTATCAAGCGGCTTTAGATTGGAAATTAATTCAAACTGGAGACAAAAAAATCGAGATCTATTTCGTAAATAAAATTCTGTGGCCTCATGTTTTGAGCTACTAGTCTAAAGTCAGCACTAGGCTATTATATTAGGCCGACAATTACTAACACAATTAATTGTCGGGACCAGAAACAGTAGAGAATGAAACAAAAAGACTCATAGCCACACCACCATTAAATCTACTATTTAATCCAACTTTTGTTAATAGGAAAGACATATGGAATATAAATATCACAAAGCTTTTAGATATGCTTCTTGAAATTATCAACAGAGATAATAGTAAAGATTTGAGGATATGTGGAATTGCGGCTCTATCATCGGCAATGATTCATAGAATAAAAGTTGAGAGTATATTCGAGCTTGAAAAAATAGCGATGCATCATAAAAGTCTTGAATACCCCAGGAAGGATGATGCAGTACTAGAGCTTAAGCCAATAGAAATTCCATTTAGGTTTGAATCAACTTATCCAGTCTCTTTAACGGATCTATTGCTCGTCTTAGAAAATATGATCTCTGAACTTACGAATCCAAGACAAAAGAAAAAACAGATTGATTTGGAAACTAATACTGCGTTTGATTTTAATCAATATTTGGTGAAACTAGAGGAGATAATGAAGCAATATCAGGATCGAATTTTAGATTCCCTTAAAACTAAGGGATCTAAGTTTTTTAAAGAATTAACTGCAGGTCTGCAACCCATAGATATAGTTAGGACATTTATAGCAGTACTTTACCTAGGTATGAACGATATAATTGACGTAGAGCAAATAGAAGAGATCGATGATATAAAGCTCGTTATAAAGGGCAGGTAATTCAATGAGATTGATTTTCTATCATAAAAGGGTTTTCGTGTAACCAGTTGTTCTCGTACGACGAAATTAGCGCAAGAATAGAGGCTGCTCTTTATTCAGCCGGAAGACCACTTACAGTAGACGAACTAGTTAAAGCAAGTGGGACAAATTCACGGGATAAGTCATTAAAGATAATTTCTGACTTGATGAAAAAAACAAGAACTATTTTTAAAGCCCTAGAAATTGACCAGCTAGAGGATGGAACCTTTGTATTTCAAGTAAGGCCTCAATATGCTCCTATTATTCGAAAATTTGCGAATCGGCCTGTGGTATCTGGAGGTGCTCTCAAGACCTTATCGTATATAACCTATGAACAGCCAATCGCTTCAAGAAGGCTAGTTCAGATCAGGGGGAGTCAAGTTTATTCTCATCTAAAAGAACTGGAACGCATTGGCTTCATCAAGTACGAAAAGGTTGGGAGACTTAAGATTTTCAGGACAAGTAAGAAATTTCAAGATTATTTCGGTATAGAAGATGTTGACACTTTAAAGGGAAAACTTTTAGACACAAAATTTGACTACAACAAAAGCTTACAGAAGCATTAATAATAAAGAAGTGGCCTCTCGATTTCCATGCGCAAGTCAATAGAGAACTTATCTAAACGAAAATATACTGGCGGTCGCAAAGTCGCTATGAGAGGGAGACGGAAGTTTGAACTCGACAGATATCCTAATGAAGCTGTATTAGGCGATAACCATACGAAAACAAGGAATGTAAGAGGTAATAATAGGAAGACGGCATTAAAATTTGGTGCATTTGTTAACCTTACTGACCCTGTATCTAAAAAAACCGCTCACTCTAAAATATTGCAAGTTATTAGGAACCCTGCCAATAAGGACTACGAAAGAAGAGGAGTTATTAGCAAGGGTGCATTACTGGAAACGGATTCTGGTATGGCAAAGGTGATCTCAAGGCCAGGGCAGGATGGCTGTATTAACGCAGTTCTTGTAAAACAGTAGTTTTGCAGATTAGGATTGTACTGACAGATCATTTCAGAAAAAATTGAAACCTAATTAGGTACAAGAAATTATTTTAGAAAGCCTGAGCGTTTAGTTAATTGCACAACTATGCCTAAAGTTTGTTTACTTCATCCTGAGCCTGCGTTACTAATATGTGGTAAATTAAATAAGCAATATAGTAGATTTATTGTGGCAGCCGACCTTCACATAGGATCCGAAACCTATGGCGTCATGAATGGGATCACTTTGAATGCTAAGTTCCTTATTCAAAATATTAACAACCGTTTCCTTAAATTAGTTAAATCGACTAAGGCTGATGGAATAATATTACTCGGAGATTTCAAGTCTAGTGTTTCTGGGATAACACGGTTCGAGAGGAACATCGTTTATGCAGTTCTGACTTCTGTTTCACAATACGCCGAAGTATATCTTATACCGGGAAATCATGACAGTTTTATGAGTTACATAGCACCAAATAATGTCAACCTTATATCTTCTGGTGGGATGGTTTTAGGGGATATACTCCTAATGCATGGACACACAATGCCTTCGACCATAAGGTCCTCTGTGGGGAGGATCATAATGGGTCATATTCATCCTATTTTTCTAAAACCTAATAATATTGCAAACGGACAAAGGATATGGGTATATATGAAGGTTAGAAAACAGGCAATTTTCTCAGATAGTGATGGCTTTTTGGAGATTTTAATAATGCCATCGTTTTATAGCAGTCCTAATACACCACTTCGATACAACACGTGGAAGTCTATGCCACCAGTAATTGAGCGTGTCATAAAGAATCGTGCTGTTGAAGAAATGTTATTATTGACACTCGACGGTTCAATAGTCGGCGATTTATCTTGTCTGGAAGGCGACATATTCTTTAATTGTTCTAGGAAAGAAACCTAATCACTCTAGGCTTCTATAAGGCTTAAGGTAATCTACAGTAGGTTGTGACGAAGAGAGCCACTCAAGTGTCTTTATGAAAGAGCTTGCTCCCTCTATCGTGGTTAAGACAGGGACACCCATTTCGACGGCCTTTCTCCTTATCAAGTACTCGTCATAAAGCATTCCAACATATTTCTCAATTGTCACAGTAGAAGGGATATTAACTATAAAATCGATTTTTCGTTCAAACAGTAGTTGGGCAATATTGGGTTTT
>Ga0126312_10001234_pt1 | contig 16614 bp, 21 predicted proteins | sample Plot104A_FD_92537 | JGI IMG/M metagenome (GOLD analysis project Ga0126312, IMG submission 92537) | Serpentine soil microbial communities from UC McLaughlin Reserve, CA, USA - Plot104A | ecosystem: Environmental > Terrestrial > Soil > Grasslands | place: USA: UC McLaughlin Reserve, Lake County... | reverse complement strand
CGCCGACGCTCGCGGGCTGGGCAACGTAAGCACCCGCGAGCTGGATTCGAGCAGATCGACGAGCCCGACGGCTCCTACGACGTCGTCCTCTGCCGCGAGGGTCTGATGTTCGTGCCCAATCCCGCCCGCGCGGCGCGCGAGATTCAACGGATCCTTCGCCCCGCCGGCCGGATGGCAATCGCGGTGTGGGGGCCGCGCCAGCGCAACCCCTGGCGAGAAGGGACCGGGGACGCCGGGCGGGGGCACCGGCCGGCCGATCTGGGCGCTCACCGCGTCGAGGACGATGCCGAGTGGGCTCGTTCGACGAGTGGTGGGCGAGGACGACCGTCCTCGCCGGCCCGCTGGCAAAGCTGCTCCACTCCCTGCCCGGAGAGGCGAAGCAAGCGCTCCGAGCCCGGGCAAACGAGGCAACGGAGCCCTACGAAACCTCCACGGGCCTGGAGTTTCCCGGCGTCACGCTGCTCGCAGCGGCACGCCGTCCCTAGGGAGGCGTCCCGGCGCCCCGCAGGCAGCAACGCCCGCGGGACCCGGGGAGGCTTAAGCCGCGTCCTTCAGCGAGCCAAGCGCCTCGTCGCGGGCGAGACGCCTCAGTGCCCGGTCTTCCAGCTGCCGCACCCGCTCGCTCGAGAGCCCGAGCCGGCGACCCGTCTCACGCAGCGCGACGGGCTCGCGCTCGCCCAGGCCGAAACGCAGCCGGACCACGTTGCGCTCTGGTTCCGGGAGGGAGTCCACGGCCTCGCGCAGCGTGGCGTCGGCCTCGTCGGTGGCGACCTCCTCTTCGACGGCCGGGCGGTCGCTCGCGATCAGGTCGCCGAGCGAGGTCTCGCCCTCCTCGCCGACGCCCTGGTCGAGGCTCGCCGGCAGCCGGTCGGCGTTGCGGATGTCCTCCACCTCGTCGAGCGGCAGCTCGACGGCGGCGGCGACCTCCTCGAGCGTTGGCTCGCGAGCGAGATCGGCGGACAGCCGTCGCTCCGCCTCGGCGATCTTGCGGGCGCGCGCGGTGATGTGCACTGGCAGCCGCACCGTGCGGCTCGAGTTGGCGAGCCCGCGGCCGATCGCCTGGCGAATCCAGAGCGTCCCGTAGGTCGAGAACTTGAAGCCCTTGCGCCAGTCGAACTTCTCGACGGCGCGGATCAGGCCGAGCATGCCTTCCTGGATCAGATCCCCGAGGGGCAGGCCCTGGCCCTGGTACTTCCGCGCCACCGAGATCACGAGGCGCAGGTTCGAGTTGATCATGCGCTCCTTGGCCGCGAGGTCGCCGCGCTCGATGCGCTGCGCGAGCTCGACCTCCTCCTCGGCCGTGAGCAGGGGGTAGCGACGCGCTTCGTTGAAAAAGAGCTGGAGTGAATCGGTCGTGGCCTCCGGCTCCAGCCGGGTCTCCGCGACCTTGGCCTCCGTCTCCGGAAGCCGGGTGAGCGTGTCAGTCGTCGTAACTCCTCAGTTCGGTTCGACAGTTCGATTGCTATCGAAAGTATAGCGTGGAAAGGTTGTTTGTGCGCGCAACTACTTCGCTAACCTCGGATAAGTAGTACACGAGACTCCGCGAGAGGAAACCCAAATGGACACAGGTTTGGCTGTTCTTCATATCCTCGTTGGACTCCTGTTCGTGGGACACGGCGCCCAGAAGCTGTTCGGCGTCTTCGGCGGCTACGGCCTCGAGGGCACAGGCGCCTTCATGGAGTCGCTCGGGCTGCGGCCTGGACGCTTCCACGGCCTCGCGGCGGGCTTCAACGAGTTCGTGGGCGGAGGGCTTCTGGCGCTGGGCCTGCTGGTGCCGGTCGCGGCCGCCATGCTGATCGCGACCATGGTTGCGGCGTCGCTGACCGCTCACCGCGACAAGGGCATCTGGAACACCGACGGTGGTTTCGAGCTGCCGCTCGTCTACTCGGCCGTGGCGTTCACGCTCGTGGCCGTGGGAGCCGGCGACGCGTCGTTGGACTCGGCTCTCGGGCTGGACGTGAACGGGCTCGGCTGGGCCCTGGCGGCACTCGGGGCCGGAATTGCCGGCGGTCTCGGCGCGGTCGCGTCGGGCAAGCTCAACCGCACGAGCGGGAGCGGGAGCGGGCAGGCGCAGGGCGCCTGAGTGCTCGGGGGCCCCGCTCCTTGTCGGTGCCGGGCCCCGTAGCGTCTCGTCACGAGTAGCCGCGGGGAGAACGGGTAGGACGCTCAAGTGCAGGTTGCCGCGCCAGAGAGAGAGGAGCTCCGCAGGCTGGCGGAGCTGAGGCTCGATCGCCCCGTCGTGCTTAGCCTCTACCTGGACCTGGATCCCACCGAGTTCGCCACCCCGCCGGCGCGCGCGACCGCGGCCAGATCGCTGCTGGACGAGGCCGATCGCCAGCTGCGCGAGAGAGACGGTCTCTCGCACCAGGAGAGGGTGGACTTGCGAGCGAGCCTCGAGCGGGCGCGGACCTTCCTCGAGCGCGAGCTGTCGGCCGACGGCGCCCGCGCCGTCGCTGTCTTCGCCGCCGAGTCGGCCGGACTGTTCGAGATCGTGAAGCTTCCCCGCCCCGTGCGGAACAGGGTGGCCATCGGGCGCTCACCCCTGGTGGGGCCGCTCGCCTCGCTCGAACGACGCGAGGCGTGGTGCGTCACGCTCGTCAGCAGGCAGGCGGGGCGCATCTTCCGCGGCTCCCCCGACGGCCTCCGGGAGATCGGCTCGGTCCATGACGATGTACACGGGCAGCACGACCAGGGCGGCTGGTCGCAGGCGCGCTACCAGCGCAGCGTGGAAAAGGAGGCGGCGGACCACCTGCGACACGCCGCCGATGTGCTCTTCCGCCACTTCCGCCGTCAGCCGTTCGAGTACCTCTTGCTCGGCGGGCCCGGCGAGGTCGTCTCCGACTTCGAGTCGAAGCTCCACGACTACCTGGCCGAGCGCGTCGCAGGGCGGGTCGACGTGGACGTCGAGCACTCAAGTGCCGAGGATGTGCTGGAGGCCGCGAGGCCCCGCTTCGTGGAGGTCGAGGAGCAGCGGGAGGCCGACGCGCTCGCTCGGGTCGAGGCCGGCTCACGCGCCGTCGCCGGCCTCGACGCCGTGTTGCGCTCGCTCAACGAGCGCCGGGTCGAAGCCCTTCTCGGCAGCGAGCGGTTGAGCGCGCCGGGGTCCATCTGCCCGAAGTGCGGCCTCGTGGCGGGCGCCGAGGAGCGCAACTGTCCGGTGGACGGGAGCGAGCTCGATCACGTCGACGACGTCACGGAGCCCGCTATCGAGCTGGCTCTCCAGCAATCCGCCGAGGTGCTGCCCGTCCGCCACAAGCTCGACGAGCTCGAGGAACGCGGCGGGATCGCCGCCCTCCTCAGGTTCTAGGTCATCCGCCCCGGGAACGGAGACAGGGACAAGGACGAAAGGAGTGCAGCTATGAGATCCCTGGTCATCGGGGCCGCGGCGGGCGCCGCGGCGGTCTGGTTCCTCGACCCCAACGAGGGCGCCCGGCGCCGGAACATCGTGCGTGACAAGGCCCTCAAGTACGCGCGCAAGGGCGCGGCCGACGCCGAGCGCAAGGCCCGTTACGCGGCCGGCCAGGCCAAGGGCGCGGCCTACGAGGCCGCTCCGGGCGGCGACCAGGGCCGGCCCGCCGAACGGCTGAACGACCCGGCGCTCGCGCGCAAGGTCGAGACCGAGATATTCCGCGCGGCCGACGCTCCCAAGGGGGAAGTCTCGGTGAACGTCGAGGACGGCGTCGTCCATCTGCGCGGCGAGGTCGACGATCCCGACCAGATCCGGCGCTTGGCCGAAGGGGCCGCGAACGTCGACGGCGTCCGCGGCGTCGAGAACCTGCTGCACACGCCGGGCACGCCCGCGCCCTCGAAGCCGGAGACGGCCGAGACCCGCACCTAGGCCGCCGCTGCGCCGCGCTGCGCGAGCGCTCGCTTGAGGATGTCGCGCAGCGCACGCTTGTCGGCGCGCGACAGCGCGGCCACCTCCGGGGGCGGCTCGTGCATCCGGCGAGTAGCCTCCTCGCGCAGGCGGGCCCCCTCCTCGGTGAGCGCCAGCAGCTTCACGCGCCGATCGTGGCGCGCCGGCCGGCGCTCGATCAGCCCCCTCGTCTCGAGCCGGTCCACGATCCCGGTCACGTTCGAGGCGTCGCAGAAGAGCTGATCCGCCAGCGCGCTCATGGGCAGCTCACGACCCGGCTCGAGCGAACCGAGCGCCATAAGCTGCATGGGGGAGAGGCGGTACTCCTGGGCTATTCCGAAACGCTCGCGCTTCGTGGCCTTGAACAGCTCGAACATGAGCCACCAGGCCTCCGCGCCCAGATCCTTGGGGTCAGGCATGATTGACGGCAATCATATTGGGTAGCTTGGATAATTGGCAACTTCAACTATTTGTTAGTGTGCAGCGAATGAGCAATCGATACGCAGCCGCAATCGAGGCCGAGGGCCTCGTCAGGGTGTTCAAGAAGGGGCCGCGCGCGGTGGACGGCATCGACCTGCAGGTCGCCCCGGGAGAGGTCTACGGCTTCCTCGGGCCGAACGGCGCGGGCAAGTCGACGACCGTGCACATGCTCACCACGCTGCTTCCTCCGACCGAGGGCACGGCCCGGGTGGCCGGCTTCGACATCGTGCACCAGGGCGCCGAGGTGCGCACCGCGATCGGCGCAGCGCTCCAAGAGGCCGCCCTGGACCCGTTCCTGACCGGACGCGAGCACATGCGTTTCCAGGCCGCTCTGCACGGGCTGCCTCGGGGCGAGCGCCGGCAGCGCGGCGACGAGCTGCTAGAGCGCCTGGGCCTCAGTGACGCCGCCGATCGCAAGGTGGGCGGCTACTCCGGCGGAATGAAGCGCCGGCTGGACCTCGCGCTGGCGCTCGTTCACGAGCCGCGCATCTTGTTCCTGGACGAGCCCACCACGGGCCTCGATCCCCAGAGCCGTACCGCGCTCTGGGAGGAGGTGCAGCGTCTCGTGGCCGATCGCGGCGTGACGGTCTTCCTGACGACCCAGTACCTCGAGGAGGCCGATGTCCTCGCGCGCCGGATCGGGATCATCGACAACGGCCAGATCGTCGCCGAGGGGACGACCTACGAGCTGAAGGCCCAGATCGGGCAGCCCAGCGTCGAGGCGATCCCCGCCGAGGCGGAGGACCTCGCTCGACTGACGGCCGTGCTCGAGCGCTTCGGCGAGCCGGTTCCCGGCACGCCGCGCGGCGCCACCGTCCGTCTCTCGGGCGGCGAAGCGACCCTTGCCGACGTGGTGCGGGCGCTCGACGCCGAGGACCTCCAGGTCGAGCACCTGCAGCTCCACCAGCCGACCCTCAATGACGTCTTCCTGGCGAAGACCGGCCGTTCGCTCGAGGGCGCGCGGCAGGAGGAAGAGCAGGCCCGGGAGGAACCGACGGAGCGGGTCGCGGCATGAGCGTCGCTCTCACGCTCCAGGTCGGAACCGTGGCGCGCAGGTCGATCCTGAGGACCCTGCGCCAACCCGCGATGGTGGTGCCGGCGCTGATCTTCCCGATGCTGCTGCTGGCGATCAACTCGGGCGGCCTCGACTCCGCCACGAACCTGCCGGGCTTCCCCACCGACTCCTACCTCACCTTCGCGCTCGCGCTCACCTTCCTCCAGGGCACGATGTTCGCGGCGATGAGCGCGGGCACCAACGTCGCGACGGACATCGAGACAGGCTTCTTCAACCGGCTGTCGTTGACGCCGCTGCGTCGGGTGGCGCTGCTGGTCGGCCAGCTCTCAGGTGTGATCGTCCTCGCCCTGCTCCAGGCAACCACCTTCCTGGTGGTGGGCCTCTCCGCAGGCGCAAGCCTCGAGGCGGGCCCGCTCGGGATCCCCGTGATCGTGGCGCTGTCGCTGCTGACGACGCTGGGCTTCGGCTCCCTGGGCGCGTTCGTCGCACTGCGGACCGGATCCGGCGAGACCGTGCAGGGCCTCTTCCCACTCATGTTCGCCGCGCTCTTTCTCTCCTCGATGGCGCTCCCGCGGAACCTGATCGAGATCGACTGGTTCCGGACGGTGGCGACCTGGAACCCCGTCTCCTACATGCTGGAGGGGATCCGCAGCCTCCTGATCGACGGCTGGAACGGCGAAGCCCTGGCGCTCGGCTTCCTCGCGAGCGGCGGGCTGGCGGTCATCGCCCTGGCCGCCGCGGCCTCGGCGCTCAAGACGAGGATGGTGAGGGCGTGAGCGCGCGCGGCATCAGATCGGTCGTGCTCGGGGTCGCCTGGCGCAACCTGCACAGCTTCTTCTCGAACCCGGCCCTGTTCGTGCCGGCGATGATCTTCCCGCTGTTCTTCTTCACGGCGTTTGCGGGCGGCCTGTCGCGGATCGAGAACGTGCCGGGATTCAACTTCCCGCCGGGCTACACGGCCTTTGAGTACGCCTTCGTCCTGCTCCAGGCGTCGGCGTTCGGCGGCGTCTTCACCGGCTTCGCAGTCGCCCGCGACTTCGAGAGCGGCTTCGCCCGCCGGATGCTGATGGCCGCGCCGAGCCGACGCGCCCTGATCGCCGGCTACGCCCTTTCGGGCCTCGTCCGGGCGCTCTTCACGATCGGCGTCGTCACAACCGTGGCCTTCCTGGCCGGCATGAAGCTGCACGGCGACGGGCTCGAGCTGGTGGGGCTGTACACGCTCGCCCTACTCGTCAACTTCTCGGCCGTCCTCTTCGGCACCGGGGTGGCAATGCGCCTGCGCACCTTCCAGGCCGCCCCCGCGATGCAGGTCCCGGTGTTCCTGACCCTGTTCCTCGCCCCGGTCTACGTGCCGCTGGGGCTGCTCGCAGGCTGGGTCCACGCCGCGGCCAAGCTCAACCCGCTCACCGTGGTGCTCGAGGCGGAGCGCGGATTCATCGCCGGCGATCCGGCCAAGGCCGGCCTCGCCTTCGGACTGCTGGCGGGGATAGGCGCGCTGTTCATCCTCTGGGCGCTGCGGAGCCTGAGGAGCGCCGAGCAGGCGACCGTTTAGCTTCGCGCGCGAGTTTGCGGCGGGGCCGGTCCGCCGGTGTCGCCGTCCCGGCCGACCTTGTCGCTTGCGCTCCACTCGCTCGCCTCCCGGCTCGCTCGGCCACGGTCTCCCGGGACGGGACACCGGCGGCCGGCCCCGAGCTGCGTCGCCCGCCCTCCAAAAGCAAAAGCGTCAAGCGTAGGCGGTGTCGGGGCGAGGTGATCCCCTTCCGGCGAGGCGTGTCCGAGCGAGCCGGAGGCGAGCGAGCAGCGAGCGAAGCGAGCGCCCAGCCCGACGCTACGGGATGATCCTCGCGGACAACGGCTCCTCGCTCTACGTCAGCGGGGCGCCCTCGCGCGGCTGGGACAACGATCAGCTCCACGCGTTACAGCGGGTGACGGGCCGCGACTTCGAGGTCGTCGACGCCGGCTCGCTGCCGCGACCGCGGCGCTGAGCAGTTTCCGCCCCCGGCATCGCGGGTATTTCGCTGGTGTGTGGGGAATCACGCTGATCGTTGCTGCCTTCGTCCTCGGGCTGATCGCCTTCTCATTCGTCGTCGGCGCGCCCGTGTTCGCGGTGCCGATCGGCATCGCGGGAATCGTCGCGATCGGGGCCTTCGACATGAGCCGACGGCGCAGGCAGTCCAAGCAGATGCACGACCTCCGCGATAAGGCGAAGGCCGAGAGCATCGACTTCACCGAACGCGATCGGGAGACCCTGGTCTCCGACTAGCGTGCAGCCGTGCGCCCGGTAAGGGTCGGCTGCTCAGGCTGGAACTACGACGACTGGCGGGGTCGGCTCTATCCCGACGGGCTTGGCAAGTCGCGCTGGCTCGGACGCTACGCCGAGGAGTTCGACACGGTCGAGGTGAACTCGACCTTCTACCGACTCGCCTCCCGCGACGCGGTGGCCCGTTGGGTCGACGACACACCGGAGAACTTCGTGTTCGCGGCCAAGGCCAGCCGTTATCTGACCCACGTGAGGCGGTTGCGCGACATCGAGCAGGGCATAGACCGCTACTACGAGCGCATCGAGCCGCTCGTGGACTCTGGCAAGCTCGGGCCGATCGTCTGGCAGTTCCCCGCGAACTTCCATCGCGACGACGAGCGGCTCGCCGCCGCGCTCCGCGGGCTGCCGGCCGGTCGACATTGCTTCGAGTTCCGGCATGAGAGCTGGTTCACGAAGGAGGTCTACGACGTGCTCCGCCGCCACGACGCGGCGCTCGTGATCGGGGACCACCCACGCTGGCCGTTCCAGGCCCGCGAGCTGACCACCGGCTGGATCCTCATCCGCCTGCACCACGGCCGGCGCGGCCGGCGCGGCAACTACTCCGAGCGGGAGATCGACATCTGGGCTCGGCGCATCGCCGCATGGCGTTCGCGGGCGGACGTCTACGTCTACTTCAACAATGACTGGGAGGGCTTCGCCGTGGGGAACGCGCGTTCGCTGAGACGTCGCCTGTCCTAACCGTCCGTCGCCTCCTGCAGGTGCGTCAGGGCCCTCCGGAGGAGTCGCGAGACGTGCATCTGCGAGAAGCCGATGGCCTCGCCGATCTCCCGCTGCGTCAAGTCCCGCACGAAGCGCAGCTCGAGGACCCGCCGCTCGATCGCCGGCAGATCGCGCCAGGCGGCCGCCAGCGCGTCGCCGTCCGCCACGGCCTCGAAGGCTTCGTCCTCGCGGCCCACGAGGTCTACGAGTGCGGCGCCCTCCGGGTTGTTGCGCCCGGCGGGAGCGTCGAGTGACGTGGCCTCGTAGGTGTTGGCGGCCTCGTAGGCCTCCAGCAGGTCCTCCGAGCTGCACCCGAGGGAGCCCGCGACCTCTCGGACGCTCGGGGAGCGGCCAAGGCGCTTGGACAGCGCCTCGCTCTCGCGCACGGCCTTCAGCGCCCGCTCCTGGAGATCCCGCGGGACGTGCAGCGCCCAGCCCCTGTCGCGGAAGTGGCGCTTGAGCTCCCCGAGGATCGTCGGTGCCGCGTAGCTCGTGAAGCGCGTTCCGCGCTCGGGCTCGTAGCGATCTATCGCCTTCAGGAGTCCGATGCAGGCGACCTGGACGAGGTCGTCGACCGGTTCGTCGGTGTAGGAGTAGCGGAGGGCGAGGTCGCGCGCGAAGGGCAAGAACTGTTCCACCAGTTCTCGGCGAGCGGCCAGATCCCCGGTCTCGTGGTAGCTGATGAGGAGTTCTCGCTCCGCCGCCCTGCGAGCAGCGAGAAGCGTGGCAGTCATCCGTGAACCTCCGTCGGGATCGCTGACGCAGGTCCGCCCCCCGACCCGGGTTGCGGGGCCGGAGCCGTCCCCTCGAAAAGAGGCTCCCCGCTCAGGGCGAGGACAAAACGTTCCCTTGCAGCGGATTCATTCGTCGAGCTTGTCCCGTTCCGGTGCCTCGTGCGGCTCCGCGCTCGGATCGTCGGCCGGGTGCGGCTCGCTGGTGCTCCTGCTGCCCGTCTGCGGACGCGGCTCGTCCCGCGGGTCCTCGCGCTCCTCGTAGGGGTCCGGGTACTCGCTCGGATCCGGCTCCCCGACAGGGTTGTTCAGAGGGTGATGGGGCTCGTCTCTCTCCACGTTCTCGCGCTACCCGCGCCCCGAGACGAGGAAACGCCCCGCTGCGGCGGCCGCCAGGGCGCCTGCGGCCCCCAGCGCCACGCGGTGCCTGGACGCAAACCACTGACCGCTGTTCGCCTTTGCCATCGCGTCGAAGCTCCCGTGCGCGCCCGGGTCGCGGCTATTGACCGCTCGGAACAGATTCCCCTCCGCGTTCGTGCGGTCCGGCGGCTGGTCGGCCTGCTGGCCGTCGACCGCGGTTTTCGCCAGATAGCGCTCCGCCAGCCAGGGGGCGAGCTTGTTGCCGAGGATCGTGTAGACGGCCGGCAGCCCCACGTAGACCTCCCGGCGGCGGTGGTGGCAGGCCCAGTGGACGGCATCCGCCGCTACCTCGGGCTGGAACACCGGCGCCACCGGCATCGGATGCTTTGGCAGCTTCGAGCGGCAGTGGTCGAATTGCGGCGTGTTCAGGCCGGGCAGCTGCACCATCGTCAGGTGGACGCGGGAGCCCCGGTTGCGCAACTCGGTCCGGACCGACTCCGTGAAGCCCTTGATGGCGTGCTTTGCGCCGCAGTAGGGCGCCTGGAGCGGGATGCCCCGGTAGGCGAGGGCGGAGCCCACCTGGACGATCGTGCCCGAGTCGCGTGGGAGCATCCGCCTCAGCGCCGACTTCGTGCCCCAGACCGTCCCGAGGTAGGTGACCTCGGTCGCGCGCCCGTACTCGTCCGCCTCGATGTCGTCGAAGAAGGCGAACACCGTGGTCATCGCGTTGTTCACCCAGACGTCGATCGGGCCGAGCTCCTTCTCGATGGTCTCGGCGGCCGACTCGACGGCGGCCGCTTCGGCCACGTCGAGGGCAGCCACGGCCGCTCTGCCCCCGCCTGCCTCCACGTCGCGTCGCGCGCCCTCCAGTCCCGCTTCGTTGCGGCCGATCAGCCCGACCGAGGCGCCGTCCCGCGCGAAGCGACGCACGATCGCCCGGCCAATGCCGGCGGAGGCGCCAGTCACGACCACGGTCTCCGTCGAAGCCATGGGCAGCGGCTACCCGGGTAAGGGTCGGAGCATTCCGCTGCCGTCACCCCTCTGACACTCCTGCGTACGGAGGCACGCGGCCGGGAAGAAGGCACCCGATGCCTCGCCTGCGCGTGGTGGTGCTGATCGCTCTTCTCTTCGCCGGGTGTGCGGGTTCCCAGACGACTCAGTCGGAGAGCGCCGGTGGAACGGCTGACACCCTCGTCCAGGCGTGCGCCGCCGGGCGCCCAGAGGACTCACTCGAGGTGCTGACGCCGGCGGCCAGGGAAGCGTTCGCGAAGGCGCCGAGCGTGCTGGAGGGCTGTCTTCAGGTGCTAGGGGTCCGCTTCCCGGGCGTGCCCCGAGCGGAGATCGCGGCGAAGTTGAGTGCCATCCGCGTCATCTCGGTGCACGCCAACGAACTCTCCGCGACGGCAGAGCTGAGGACGTCGGACGGGGACCGCTCGCGAGTAGAGCTCGAGAAGTCCAGGGGCATCTGGTCGGTCGCACACTCCGCCACCCGCGCAAGCCAATGAGCGTTGCTCGTCGCGTCGCTGACCACAGGCGTTTCCCATATCCCCCACGGGGTAAGAGCCGTTCGCCGCGTGGCTCGCTCGATCACGCCTAGATCTCGCCACCTCCGCCGGCGGTCCGGGCGGCGCAGCGGCGCTGTCGCCCTGGCTGGCGCTCTCTCGCTGGTCCTGGCTGGCTGCGGCGAGCAATCCCCGCTCAAGCCGATGAGCGAGCCGGCCAGAGACATCGCGACGCTGTCCTGGTGGATGTTCGCCATCGCGGCCGTGGTGTTCGGCGGCGCGCTGTTCCTGCTGTTGCTCGCTTGGATGGGGCGGGGGAGGGAGGGCTTCCCGGTGATCGGGAAGCGCGAGAAGCTCGAGAGCCGCGCGGTCGTGCTCTTCGGGATCGTGATTCCCGTCGTCGTTCTGGTGGGGGTCTTCGCGTTCGCCAACCTGGTGGTGCTCAAGGACACCGACGCGCCGAAGGCCTCGAGCACCGCGCTGACCGTCGAGGTCACCGGCCACCAATGGTTCTGGGAGGTGCGCTATCCGGGCACGCGGGCGGTCACCGCCAACGAGATCCACATCCCCGCGCGCACGCGCGTGAACCTCGTGGCGAAGACGGACGACGTCATCCACAGCATCTGGATCCCGCGCTTGAACCGCAAGATCGACACGATCCCGGGACATCCGAACCGGATCCTGCTCTACGCCGACGAGCCCGGCCGCTACCGCGGTCAATGCGCCGAGTTCTGCGGCCTGCAGCACGCGCACATGGCGATGTACGTGTTCGCCGATCCACCGGATCGCTTCCGCGCCTGGCTGAGGAACATGCAGCGTCCCGAGCCGGCGCCGTCCGGTCCGAGTGAGCGGAGCGGCGAGCGCACCTTCATGGATGGCCAGTGCGCCAGCTGCCACACGATCCGCGGCACCCCGGCGCGGGGTGACATCGGCCCCGACCTCACCCACCTGCGCAGCCGCACGACACTGGCCGGCCTGACGATCCCCAACCGCGGCGGCTACCTGCTCCGCTGGATTCGCAATCCCCAGCACTTCAAGCCGGGCAACAAGATGCCGGCGCTCGGCCTCAGCGATCGGCAGCTGCAGAAGCTCGTGACCTACCTGGAGGGCCTCCGCTGATGGCCTCGGTCGCCGCGCCGAAGGCCAGGGAGCGGATCGACCGGCTGCAGCGCATCTGGGAGGAGCCCTCGGGTGTCGTCGGCTGGCTGACCACCGTCGACCACAAGCGGATCGGCCTCATGTTCTTCTTCACCTCGCTCGCGTTCTTCGCCGCCGGCGGGGTCGAGGCGCTCCTCATACGCACCCAGCTGATCTCTCCGAACGGCGGTCTTCTCTCCCCGAACGCCTTCGACGAGGCGATGACGATGCACGGGGTGACGATGATCTTCCTGGTCGTCGTCCCGATGTCGATCGGAGCCTTCGGAAACTACCTGCTGCCCCTGATGATCGGGGCGCGCGACCTGGCCTTCCCGCGCATGAACGCCCTCTCCTTCTGGATCTACCTGGCCTCGGGGATCTTCGTCTACACCGGGCTGGCCATCGGCAGCGCGCCGAACGCCGGCTGGTTCGACTACCTGCCGCTCGGCTCGAAGCAGTTCGCGCCAGGCCCGAACATCGACTTCTACACCCTGGGTCTGATCTTCAACGGGCTGTCGACCACGGCGACCGCCGTCAACCTGATCGTCACCACCTTCAAGCTGCGGGCGCCCGGGATGTCGCTCAACCGGATGCCGCTGTTCTGTTACGCGATGCTGGCGACGTCGTTCGCGCTCGTGTTCGCCCTCCCGCCGCTGAACACGGCCCTCATCTTCCTCGAGCTGGACCGCGCCGTCGGCTTCCACTTCTTCGACATCGCCAAGGGCGGCGACACGCTCCTGTGGCAGCACCTGTTCTGGATCTTCGGCCACCCGGAGGTCTACATCATCATCCTGCCGGCCTTCGGAATCGCCACAGCGATCATCCCCACGTTCACCCGTCGGAAGATGGTCGCCTTCCCACTCGTGGCGCTAGCGGAGGTGCTGGTCGCGTTCATCGGGTTCGGCGTCTGGGTCCACCACATGTTCGCGGTGGGGCTGGAGACGATCACAACCATCTACTTCGCCGCGGCCAGCCTGATAATCGTCATCCCCAGCGGGATCCAGCTCTTCGCCTGGATCACGACGATCCTCACCGGCACGCCCCGCTTCAAGACACCTCTGCTCTGGATCGTCGGCTTCATCGTCCTGTTCCTGCTGGGCGGCCTCTCGGGTGTCACGTTCGCGGCGATCCCGTTCGATCAGCAGCTCACCGACACCTATTACGTGGTCGCCCACTTCCACTACGTGATCTTCGGGGCGGCCGTCTTCCCGCTCCTGGGCGGGATGTACTACTGGTTCCCGAAGGTCACGGGCCGGATGTACTACGAGCGCGTGGGCCAGGCGAGCTTCTGGCTCAGCTTCGTCGGGATGAACCTGACGTTCTTCCCGATGCACATCGTGGGCCTGCTCGGGATGCCGCGGCGCCAGTACACGTATCCGAGCGGGCTGGGCTGGACCGGCTACAACCTCGTCGAGACGATCGGCTCCTACCTGCTCGCCGCCGGTCTGCTCCTCGTGGTGACCAACCTGGCCGTGAGCCTGTTCCGCGGCGCGCGAGCGGGCAACGACCCCTTCGGCGGCGACACCCTCGAGTGGTCGACCAGCTCGCCGCCGCCCTCCTACAACTACGCGGTGATTCCCCGGGTGACGAGCCCCTACGCGATGTGGGACCGCGAGGACCGCGAGGCGGACGAGCGCGACCTCGCCGGCGGGGGCAAGCGTGTCCTCGAGACGGGTCATGAGACGCCGGCGTCCAGCGTGCTCGACGCCGATTGGGATGAGGTCCTCGACATGCCGTCGAAGTCCTGGGCGCCACTGCTGCTCGCGGCGATGCTCGCCGCCACCTTCGCGATGCTGCTGACGAGGCACTACGTGGTCGCGGCGACCTGCGGCGCGCTCGCCCTGCTCGTGCTCGGCGGCTGGCACTGGAAGGAGCCGCAGGAGGCGTGAGCGAGCCGAGCCATTCGACTCGAGCCACCAGCGGCGTCGCGGCCTCGTATGCGGCGCGCCGCCGGATCTCCTTCCCACTGGGCTGGTGGGGCGTGATGCTGCTGGTGGCGACGGAGACGGCGTTCTTCGGCACGCTGATCGCCTCCTACTTCTACCTGCGGCTCAAGGCGCACCAGTGGCCGCCGGCGGGGATCGATCCGCCGGACATGACCGCGCCGCTGATCCTCACCGGCGTGCTGGTCACGAGCAGCGTGCCGATGCTCCTGGCCGTGCGCGCCGCGCGCGATGCGCGCACGGGACGAACCTGGCTATTGCTGCTCGTGGCGGCCCTGATCCAGGCCGCCTACCTGGGAGTGCAGATCCACTTCTTCGGATCGGACCTCGACAAGTTCGACCCGGGCGACAACGCCTACGGCTCGATCTACTTCACGCTGCTCGCCGCCCATCACCTGCATGTGCTCGTGGGGATCCTGTTGATCGTCTGGCTCCTGGCGCGGCTGGTCACCGGGCTCACCAACTACCGGGTGACGGCGGTGTGGGTAGTCGCGATCTACTGGTACTTCGTGAGCATCCTGGCGGTGGCGGTGGTACTGACCCAGATATCGCCGTCGCTGTGAGGGTCACGCGCCTCGTGTGGTTCGGCCTCCTGGGCGCCCCGGCCGCCTGGACCGTGCAGTTCCTGATCGGTTTTTGGCTGGTGGAGGTCGGCTGCAACTCGGGCGGCGACCGGGGCCTGTCCGTAGACTCGTGGACGGCCCTGGCCACGCTCGTGGCCGCCGCGCTGGCCGTGCTCGCAGAGCTCGCCGCGATCAGGGCCTTCCGGGAGACGCGCGACGTCGAAGGACAGGGCGGCGCCGAGGAGGCGCCGCCGAAGGGGCGGGTGCACTTCCTGGCCGTCATCGGCATGGCGATCGCGCCGCTGTTCTTCTTCATCATCGTGATGAGCGGGCTGGGGGTGGTCGTGCTGGAGAACTGCCACCAAGGATGAGGCGCGCGTCGCTCACGCTCCTGCTGGCCATGCTGGCGGTGGCCGTGCCCGCCCAGGCCCAGCCGCGCGGCGGGCTGTCCCGGCCGGCCGGGGAGAGCTCGATGTCGCTGCGCGAGCTCGGTGAGCAGCTCTACGCGGGCAACTGCGCCAGCTGCCACGGCATCGACGGTCGCGGCATCCGCTCGCCGCGTCCGGGATCCGGCGACGTGTTCGGTCAGGGCCCGTCGCTGCGCGGCGCCGGCGCCCTCGCCGCCGACTTCTATCTGCGCACCGGCTACATGCCGCTCGGCGACCCCTCCGACGAGCCGACGCGGCGGCCGGTGGAATTCAACGATCGCGAGGTCAGGGCGCTGGTCGACTATGTCGCCTCGTTCTCCCGCGGTCCGGCCATCCCGAGCCCGCGGCCGCAAGACGGAAATCTCGCCGACGGCCAGCACCTCTTCACAGAGCACTGCGCGGGCTGCCACCAAGTGGCCGCGCAGGGCGGCTTCGTGACGGGCGCGCGGGTGCCGCCGCTCGGCGAGGCGAGCGCCCGGCAGATCGCGGAGGCGGTCCGCATCGGCCCGTACCTGATGCCGCGATTCTCGAAGAAGCAGATCAGCGACGCCGAGCTCGACTCGATCATCGCCTACGTCGACTCGACCAAGAACCCATCCGACCGCGGCGGCTGGGGAATCGGGAACATCGGTCCCGTCCCGGAGGGGATGGTCACCTGGTTCATCGCCGCCGTGGCGCTGGTGGTCATGTGCCTGGTGATCGGCGAGAGGGCACGCTCGTGAGACGGCTCTGGCGCCTGCTCGGGTTCGTCGTGATGTGGCGCCTCGGCGGCCGGCGGAGGAAGCGCGAGGAGCAGCAGCAGGAGGAGCGGATCGTCGAGCCTGCTCCGGCCGCCGCCCCGCGCGCCGAGCTGCTGGTGGCGGCGCTGCTCCTGTGCGCCGCGGGCTGCGCCGTCGCCTTCATCGTCTTCTACGCCATCGACAGCATCCACGGGCACACGCAGCTCTTCGGGCTGGCGCTCGGGCTGTGCTTCGCGTTTCTGTCCGCCGCGCTGATCCTCACGAGCAGGAGGCTTGTCCCGATCGAGGAGATCGAGGAGGACTACCCCGAGGAGGACCCGGAGGAGCAGGAGAAGGTCGTGCGGATACTCCGCCAGAGCGGCACCCGCATCACGCGGAAGCGACTGCTGACGACCGCGGGCGCAGCGGCGGCGGGAGCGCTCGGGCTGGCGGCGATCACGCCCGCTCTGTCGCTCGGCCCCGCGCTCGACGTGGACCCGCTCTACCGGACGCCGTGGCGGCGGGGGCGGCGAGTGGTGGACGAGGACGGCAAGCCGCTTCGGGCCAGTGACATCGAGTCAGCCACCTTCTACACGGCGTACCCGGAGGGCGCGAGCATCGACACGATCGGCGCGCCGCTCGTGGTGGTACGCATTCCGCCCGGCGAGCTGGCCTTGCCGCCCGACAAGGCCGGCTGGGACGTCGACGGGATCGTGGCCTACTCGAAGGTCTGCACCCACGCCGGCTGCGCGGTTGCCCTCTATCGCAAGCCCAAGTTCCCGCCGCTCCAGCCGCGGCCGGCGCTGGTCTGCCCCTGGCACTACTCGACGTTCGACCCCGCGCGGGCAGGCAAGGTGCTGT
>Ga0126312_10001233_pt1 | contig 16617 bp, 15 predicted proteins | sample Plot104A_FD_92537 | JGI IMG/M metagenome (GOLD analysis project Ga0126312, IMG submission 92537) | Serpentine soil microbial communities from UC McLaughlin Reserve, CA, USA - Plot104A | ecosystem: Environmental > Terrestrial > Soil > Grasslands | place: USA: UC McLaughlin Reserve, Lake County... | reverse complement strand
GATCTCGTCGACCCCGTCCTCGAGGTGCCGCGACGCGACGAAGGCTCCGATCTGCTCAGCGTGGGCGCACGAGCGCTCGTATGCGCGCCGTTCGGCGGCCCGGTGGTGCGGGGGGTGGTCAGCGTCGCCCGCTTGTACGACGAGGGGTTCGACGAGGCGGAGGCCGCGTTGCTCGAGGCTGTCGCAGCAAGCGTCGGGCACGCGCTCGAGCGCCTTCGCCTGGCGGAGGACCGCGACCGGCTGTATCGCGAAGCTCATGAACGCGGCAAGGCCGCGCGCGTGATCGGATCGATTGCCGACGGCGTGCTCCTCGTCGACGACGCCCAGATCGTCCGGCTCTGGAACCCCGCCGCTGAGACGATCACCGGGCTCGCCCAGGATGCCGTGGTCGGTCGACCCGTCGACGAAGCGATCCCGGGGTGGGCCGAAATCGAGGGCTCGCTCGTCGTCGCGAACGATCCAGGCTCGTCATACGTCCGCGCAACCACCGTTCCGATCGACATCGCGGGACGGGAGCTCTGGCTTTCGATCAGAGGCGTCGGCTTCGCCGAGGGCTCCGTGTACGCGTTCCACGACCTGACGGAGGCGCACCGGCTCGAGCAGCTCAAGGCGGACTTCATTGCGACGGTGTCGCACGAGCTGCGGACACCGCTCGCGGCGGTGCACGGCGCCGCGAAGACCCTGCAACGTCACGACGTGGTCGTCGGCGGCGAGGTGTTCCAGCGCCTGCTCAGCGTGATCTCAGAGCAGTCGGACCGACTCGCGGCGATGGTCAACGACATCCTCCTGGCGAGTCGTGTCGACTCGCCCGAGCTCAAGTTCGCGACGGAGCGCGTGGAGGTCGGAGCGCTCGCTGCCGACGTGCTCACCGCGATGCGCGCGGTTGCGGGCGAGGCGCTGACGCTCGAGCTCGTCACCACGCGCTCGCCGCCGCCTGTCGCCGCCGACCGCGAGAAGCTGCGACAGGTGCTGACGAACCTCGTCGCCAACGCCGTCAAGTACTCGCCGGCCGGAGGTCGCATTGACGTCGAGTTGCAGCCACACGAGTACGAGCTCGCGATCGTCGTGCGCGACGAAGGCCTCGGGATCGCGACGGCCGACCAGAGCTTGATCTTCGAGAAGTTCTACCGCGCGGACGCCAACATGACCCGCGGCGTCAGCGGCAGCGGCCTCGGCCTCTACATCTCCCGCGCGCTGGTCAGCCGGATGGGCGGCACGATCTCGGTTGAATCACAGCTCGGGGCCGGCTCGGCGTTCGTGGTCAGGCTTCCGCTCGCGGCGCCGGAGCCGCGAGCCCAGTAGCACGCTCGGCTCGACACTCAGTCGGCGAAGTCGAGAAAGCCGACGGCGAGCATTTGGCGGGCGAGGGCGGCGCCCGTCTCGATTGCGCCGCTGTCCACGACAGCCGTCAGCACATCGCCGAGCGTCTTCGACCCGTCGAGCCCGCGGATCAAGCGCGCGATTCCCGCATCGAGCTCGGCAGAGAAGGGCAGCCCACGTTCGAGTCTCAGGGTCACGGACTCCGAACGCCACCCCTCGTCGCTGAACCGCGTCTCTTGCGCGACCACGGCGTCTTGCGTCACCCGCAGGCGCCGGTCGAGGAGTGCGGTCGCATCGAGCCCGGTCAGCCGGTCGCGCGTGTCGAAGAGCTTCCGCACGTGCCTGCCGGCCGGCCGGAGCGCTGCGCGTGGCAACTGCTGCGCCTCCAGCCACCCTTCCTGCCCGTCGGTGCGCTTGCGCAGAACCAGGCACGCGTAGCCGAGTTGCTCGATCCCGAGCTCTCGGTAGTACGCGAGCCACCGGTCGAGCGATTCGGCGTACTGCTCGGGTTGATCGAGCAGATCGCGATTCCACACGGTCGCCGTCTCGATCGGGTCATCGGTGGATGTGTGCAGCAGGAACGCGTCGCAGCCGGAGCCGCGCAGCCAGCTTCGAGGGCGCCCTGCCGGGTCGCCGGGGTCGAGCGCCCACGCGATCAGCAGCGACGCGAAGGCGCCCGGCACAAGGGCGGCGGGCGCTGCTCGAACGACGTGCTCCGAGACCGCATCGCCATGCATTCCGCTGTCGCGGAACAGGAACTCGCTTTCGGGCGAAATGACGTACGGCGGATTCACGACGACGAGGTCGAACTGCTCGCCCGCCACAGGCTCGAAAAAGCTCCCCTGCCGCGTCTCGATGTTGTGGACGCCGTTCACGGCCGCGTTGAACCTTGCGTACTCGAGCGCCCGCGCGTTGACGTCCGTCGCGACGACGCGTTCGGCATGCGCCGCGAGCAGGATCGCCTGGATCCCGTTGCCGGTGCAGAGGTCCAGGGCCTGCTCGCGCTTGCCGCGAACAGTGAGGTGGGCGAGCGCAACCGACGGCCGATGCACGCCCGGCACGTGGTCGGCGTGGCCATCGGCGGGCGTCGAGTGATCGGAGGCGATCAGGAGCTCGTCATGCGGGACGAGCCGCGCCGCGCCGTGGACGGCGTCGTCCTCTTCGACGAGCAACGCTGCTTCGGCCAAAAGATCCCGAAGCTCCGCGCCGACGAAGGCGTCGAGCCGCTCGCGCGTGACGGGCACCCCGAGCAAGAACAGGCGAAGCAGCACCGCCAGCTCGTCCGAGTCGCCGAGCCGCCGGAGGTAAGCCGGCAGCTCGGGCGATCGCGCGAGCAACTGGTCACCTGTCGCCAGGCGCTCCTGGATTCGCTGCGGCTCATACCCTGCGCCCCGCAGCAGTCGGGCAAGCCCGACCGCCGCATCGGCGTTCTCCGCGCGCGGCGGGTCAGGCCGGGTAGCCGGGCGGACGACCCGGACGGGCTCCACGTCTGGGTCGCGGCGTTGCGTCTGCGTTAGAAGCCGCTGTGCGATTTCAGGTCGAACTTGAACTGCTCGGGCGAGTCGAGCGCGCCGTCCGGCTTCTGGGGCCTGTAATCGACCTCGATCTTGGCGAAGTTGATCGACACCTGGTCGGACGGGACGGCGGCGCCTTGCTCGGAGCCGCCTGTCTGGAACGAGCTGACGAGGACGTCCGTGAACTTGATCGTGAGGTACTCCTGCTGGTCCTTTCCCGCCTTCCGAGCGATCAGCGTGGCCGTCTTGATGTGCTGTCCGGTTGCGCACGCCTTCATCAGGCTGACGCTGGCTTTGTTCAGCTTCATCACGAAGTGGAAGTCCTGCATCTGGACTTTGCCGGCGCCCCCGCCCCCGCCCGCGCCGATTGAGCCGCTCTGCGTCTCGCCCCAGCTCCAGGATTCGATGTCGATCTCGTCCTTGTGCTTCGCGTCGGTGCTTTCGCCCTTGATCCCGTCGAACCTGATGAAGTAGTCCACTGCTGCCATCTCGCCTCCCCCCGAGGCCCGCTCGCCCCGTGCATGGATGGTTGGTCGCGCAATGCTGTCACATCCGCGACTCGACGTTTCGGGTTCGGTTCTCGTCCCCCGTTACGCCCCTCACCTGCGAGGGACGAACGACCGGACCGCGGAGACGGCGGTGCTGCCGCCGAGACCGCGCGCGACTGCGACGACGTTCACGATCTCGCGCCGTCTGAAGCGGCGCGGGTCGAGGAAGGTCCTGTACGGCGGCGAGTCGTCCGCGGCAACCCGCGTCCACGTCGCGCCGGCGCGCCTGATCGCGAAGCCGATCGTGACGGGGGCGGTTCCGGCGGTCGCCGTCACGCGGACGTAATCGCTGAGGTTGTCGGGGGCGACCGCGACCTTCGGCTTCGGCGGCCGCCGCGTCGGGATCGGGCTCGTCGCCTCGAGCAGCGCGCTCGAGTATGGAGCGAGCGAAATGCTGACCGTGCCGTTGGCGGAGCTCGCGAACGCAGGCGGCGAGCCGAGGAGGCGCGTCCACTCGGACCGCGGCGTCGCGGTCCGGACCGTGACGCGTGCGGTGCTGCCACCCGAGTTCGCAAGCACGAGGTATTCGCGCCGTGCTGCGAGATCGATCCGGCTGACCGCAAGGAGCTTCGACGACGCGACGCGCACTGCTGTCGCGCCGGTCGAGAGCACGCTATGCGCGGCTCGGAGGGCGCCGAGGGTCCGCAGTCGGACTGCGATCGGGTGGTTCACGACGTCGAAGGACGAGCCTGTTCCGATCGAAGGGCTGCCGATTCGTTCCTGCGTCTGCCACTCCGCGATCTGCGTCGGGAACAGGTCGTGGCGCGCCTCCTTGTCGCCGCCGCGGCCGACGATCCCGAACTCGTCGCCGTAGTAGACGACGGGCGCGCCGCGGAGCAGGTAGAGGAGGTCGTACGCGAGCAGCGTCCGCGCGAGCAGCGGCCCGCCCGCGCCTGCACCGCCTTCGCTCACCTCGCGCGCCGTCCGTCCCATGTCATGGTTGCCGAGGAACGTCGGCGGCGCGTGCGCGACGCCGCTCGTGACGAAGTAGTCATCGTCGCGAAAGCGATCCGCGATCCCGCGCCCCCCCGCACCGCCGCCCGCGAAGCGCGTGAGCGCGTCCTGAAGCGGAAAGTCGAGCACGCTCGGAACGCCCCGATCGCGGACGAAGGCCGAGAGCTCGATCGCGTCCGTGACGGCGACCTCGCCGAACAGCTCGAAGTTCGCAACGCCCGCCTCGCGCGCCGCGGCGAGGATCCGCGGCGCCCAGTACGGGAAGAAGGCAGCCTCGACGTGACGCGCCGTGTCGATGCGGAAGCCGTCGATCTTGTAGCGCCGGATCCAGTCGGCGTAGATGTCGACGAGGCCCTGGCGCACGGCAGGCTTCTCTGTCGCCAGATCGTCGAGCCCGAAGAAGTCTCCGAGCACCAAACAGGCGTCGCTACACGAGCCGAGATCGATGCTGCCGCGGTTGTGGTAGTTCGAGGCGTCGTTCAACCACGCCGGCCGCTTCGCATCACGCTCGGCGGCGGGCACAATCGGCGTCTTCGGCGCGCCGTAGGTGTAGTTCGGCAATTGGATCACGTCGGCCGTGTGGTTGACGACGACGTCGAGGATCACCTTCAGCCCGATCCGGTGCGCGCAGTCGACGAACGCGCCGAAGTCGGCGTCCGTGCCGAAGTGCGGGTCGACGTGCTCGAAATCGCGGATCCAGTAGCCGTGGTATCCGGCGCTGTCGCCCTGTACGTACTTCTGGCCGAACGGCGGCGTGACCCAGATCGCCGTGAAGCCGAGGTCCTTGATCCGCGCGAGCCCTCGCGGGCCGGTGCAGTCTCCCGTGAGCCCCGCGAGGTCGCCGCCGTGGAAGAAGCCGGTATCGGTCGGATCGAAGCCGGTCAGCTCACGCGGGCCCGTCAAGCCGGCGCGGTCGTTCCCGCGGTCGCCGTTCTCGTAGCGGTCCGTCAGCACGAAGTAGATCCGCTCGGACGCCAGCGGCGCACGGGCAGGCGGCTGCGCGATCCGGGCGAGCGCGGCGCCGCGCGGGGGCGCCGGCGGAGCGAGACGATCCGAGATTCGCGCGCCGCCCGAGCCGGCGAGGCCGAGCGCGCAGACGGCGATCGCGACGAGCCCCCTACCGAAGCGGCTCACCCGTCTCCGCGTCGAAGAGATGAATCCGCTTCGTGTCCACGGCGACCGGTACACGGTCCCCGAGCCGCAGCCCGGCTGCGTCCTCGGCGGGAAGAGACGCCGCGAGGTTCGCGCGGGTCGCGGCGGCGTGCGCCTCGCCCTCGTCCTCCCCGTCCTCCGCCTCGTTCTCGATCCCGATCGCGCGAGCGTCGACCTTGAAATAGGCGATCGACTGCGACCCGAGCGCCTCGATCAGCTCGAGGCCGGCCTCGATCGCAGGCAGGTCGGCGCGCTTGTCGCCGCGGTGCAGGTCGTCGGCCCGGATGCCGAGCACAACGGGCCGCCCATCCTCCAGGCGGGCCGCGTCGAAACGTGCGCGTGCCTCCGCCGAGAGCTCGATGTGCTGGCCGCCGAGTGCGACCGCGACGGAGCCGTTCGTCGAGGCCAGGCGCGCCTCGAGCAGGCTCATCGGCGGCGTGCCGACGAAGCCGGCGACGAAGAGGTTCGCGGGCTCGTCGAAGAGGCGCTGCGGCGTGTCGACCTGCTGCAGCACGCCGCCGCTCATCACTGCGACCCGATCTCCCATCGTCATCGCCTCGACCTGGTCGTGCGTGACGTAGAGCGTCGTCGTCGCGAGGTCGCGCTGGAGCTTCGCGATGTCCGCGCGCATCTGCACGCGCAGCTTCGCGTCGAGATTCGAGAGCGGCTCGTCCATCAGAAACGCCTGCGGCTGCCGCACGATCGCCCGGCCCATCGCGACCCGCTGTCGCTGTCCGCCCGAGAGCTCCTTCGGCCGCCGGTTGAGGTACGGCGTCAGGTCGAGCATGTTCGCCGCCCAGCGGACGCGCTCCTCGATCACGTCCTTGGTCGCCTTCCGGAGGAGCAGCCCGAACGCGATGTTCTCCGCGACGCTCATGTGCGGGTAGAGCGCGTAGTTCTGGAAGACCATCGCGACGTCGCGTTCCTTCGGCGACAGGTCGTTCACGATGCGTCCGCCGATCGCGACCGTCCCGTCCGTGATCTCCTCCAGGCCCGCGACCATCCGGAGCGCGGTGGTCTTACCGCAGCCGGACGGGCCGACGAGGACGAGGAACTCGCCGTCGCGGACCTCGAGCGACAGGTCGTAGACCGCCTGCACGCCCCCGTCGAACACCTTGTCGACCTCGTCGAATGTCACCTCGGCCATCGCCGCTCCTTCCGTTCGATCAACCCTTGACGGCGCCTCGCGTCAGCCCCTCGACGATGAAGCGCTGCAGCGCGAGGAAGAGCAGCGTCGGCGGAATCGCGGCCAGGAGCACCCCCGCAGTGAACGGCCCCCACTGCTTGGCGTACTGCTCGGAGATGAACCCCTGCAGGCCGACGACGAGCGTGTAGTTGTCGGTCGACTGCAGTACCGCGCTCGCAATTACGAACTCGTTGAGCGTAAAGATGAACGAGATCAGCGCGACCACCGCCAGCACGGGCACCGCCAGCGGCACGACGACCCCCCAGAAGATTTGGTTCGCGGTCGCGCCGTCGACCCGCGCCGACTCGTCGAGCTCGGACGGGATCGTGTCGAAGAAGCCCTTCATCAACCACGTGTTCACGCCCATCGCGCCGCCCAGGTAGACGAGGATCAGCCCAGTTTTCGTGTTCAGGCCCAGCTCCGGGAAAATATCGCCGACGTTGAGCAGGATCACGTAGATGGCGACGAGCGCCAGGAACTGCGGGAACATCTGGATCAGGAGAAGGCCGAGCATCCCAAGCCGCCGGCCGCGGAAGCGGAAGCGGCTGAACGCGTAGGCGGCGAGCGCGCCGAAGAAGACGCTGAGGACCGCCGCGACGCCCGGGATGATGATCGAGTTCGCATACCAGCGGAGGTAGTTCGCCTTCGGGGCGTCCGGGTCCGCCTGCTCGGTGCTGAGGATCTGGCGGAAGTTGTCCAGCGTGACGTGGGACGGAATCAGCTTCGCCGAGACAAGCGTGGGGTCGGAATTGAATGCCGCCGAGACGACGTAGACGACCGGGAAGAGCGCGAACACCATCGTCACGACCGCGACCACGTGGCGCCACCAGTTCGAGCCGCCCCGGCGGCGCGTGCGGCGGCGCCGCTCGGCGACGGCCGTGCCGACCGCATACTCCGACTGCTCGACAGTGCTCAACTCAAGGCCTCCAGCGACCGCGACTTCCAGAACGCGAACGTGCTGATCAGCGCGACGATCAGGAAGATGAAGATCGAGACGGTGCTCGCGAGCGCGTAGTCCGTGCCCTTGCCGGCGGCGAACGCGAGCTTGTACGTGTAGCTGATCAGGATGTCCGTGGCGCCCGCGATCGACTGGTCGTCCGTCGGCGGCTGGCCCTGAGTCAGCAGGAAGATGTTGTTGAAGTTGTTGAAGTTGAACGCGAACGACGCGATCAGAAGCGGCGTGACGGCAACCAGGAGCAACGGCAGCGTGATCCGCCGGAAGACCTGCCACGCGCCCGCGCCGTCGACCCGAGCCGCTTCCACGAGCTCCCCCGGAATCGACTGAAGGGCGCCGAGCGAGACCAGGAAGAAGTACGGGAACGTCAGCCAGAGGCTGACGATGATCACCGAGACCTTCGCCCACCACGGGTCGAAGAGCCATGGGATCGACGTGCCGAGGAGATGATTGACCGCGCCGAAGTCGTCGTTCAGCAGTCCAGCCCACACAAGCAAGGTGAGGAAGGACGGGATCGCGTACGGGATCACGAAGACCGTCCGGTAGAAGCGCTGGAAGCGGAACTTCTTGTCGAGCGTGATCGCGAGCAGGAGCCCGAGCGCGAACCCGAGGCCCACCGTCAGCGTTGCGAACGCGATCGTCCAGGCGAAGACGCGCAGAAACGGCTTCCGGATCAGTGGATCCTGGACGACCCTCGTGAAGTTGTCCCAACCGACACCCGTCTTCCAGCCGGGCTCGAGCTGCTCGCCGGCGCCCGCGTAAGCGCCTTCGCCGTTGTCATTGAAGACGCGGCCGTTGGTGATCCGCGTGAACGTGTCGGCCTCGGACTCGTAGCGCAGGGTGGGTTGCAACTCGACCGCGCCGTCGATTCCCTCCGGCCGGACCGCGGCGCCGTCGACGGGGACGCGGTAGTTGCTGAGCTGCCGGTCGAGGGTGAACAGCGCCGGCCCCTTGACGATCTGGTAGCCGTCCGCTGCCGTCACCACACCGCCCGTGACCGTCGTCCCCTCCTCCGGGAGCGGCTCGAGCCCCTCCGGCGTTCCGACGTACGGCGTGCCCGTCGCGTCGTCCACGAGCAGCAGCACGAGCTTGCCGTCGCTGTCGTGCGCCGGCGCCAGCGTGTACGTCTTGCCGTTCGGAGGCGGCGCGAGGCTCGTCTCCTCGATCGTGTCGATCGCCTCGCTCTTCGTGAGGATGTGTCCCGTCGAGTAGTTGGTGAACGCGATCTGCGCCGTGTAGAGGATCGGGATCACCTGGAACGCCAGCAGGAACAGCGTTCCCGGAAGCAGGAACTTCACCGGGATCAGGCGGTCGGGGACGAGGTAGACGATGTCCAGGCCGAGCGTGGTCACTAGGAGCACCGCGAGCGCCGGCCACCTCTGATCGTCGGCAAGCACGGCCCCAGCCCAGACTGCGACCGCGTTGACGATCCCGAGGAAGACGATCTTCAGCGACAGGCCGACGACGCCTGACGCGCGTGTCACCACCCGCGCAGGCAACGACCACTGGACGGTGTCCTGGTTGGATCTTGGCCTGCGGGCGGCGGTCGTCGTCATCGTCGTCTTCGGAGGCGAGGGACGCGGCCGACCCGTCCGGACGGCCGCGTCCCCTGCTCCGTCGTTATTGGATCTTCTGGCGGATTGCTCTGGCCGCGGCCTTGAACGCGACACGGGCCTTCGTCGCGCCCGCGCCGCGCGTCGACTTGACCCAGGCCAAGCCGAGGTCGTTCCAGACGGAGGCCATCTGCGGGATGTTCGGCATCGGCACGCCGCCGTTACCCGCGGCGCCGATCTGGCGCAGCGCGGCGTCCTTGACCGCCTTCGCCGAGAGGATGTTCGCGGGATAGCGCCCGTTCTTCACGGTGAGGAAGTTCTGCGCGTTCTTCGTCCCCATGTACGAGCCGACGAAGTCCTTTGCCGCGCTCTCGACACCGTGCGTCCGCGCAAACCGCGTGACCATCATGCCGCCGACGCCGAGGAACGGGCGCGATTTGCACTTGATCTGCGGCAGCTGAACAATCCGGAACTTGATTCCGGCCTTGCGAACGGTGTCGATGTTCCACGGCCCGGTGATCCAGAACGCCGCCTTCTTGGACGTGAAGAGCGACGAGGCGGTGTTGTTGTCGATCTTCGAGTTGATCAGCCGTGCCTTGTTCCACCGGTCGATCAGCGGCGCGTTCTTCATGAACAACGGGTTGTCGACGCCGACCTTCTTCGGGTCGAGCGCTCCGCCCTTCGTCTTCCCGAAGACGTAGCCGCAGAGACCCGAGAAGAACGGGTACATGTGGTACGCGTCGCCGCCGGTGCCCTGCTGGACGTCGATCCCGATGCGGCCGCCACCCTTTCTGGTGAACGCCCGCGCCTGCTTCTCGAGATCGGCCCAGCTCTTCGGCACCTTGGCCAGCCGCGTGTTGACAAACAGACCGACGTTCTCGACATGCGTCGGCATGCCGTAGAGCCGGCTCGTCGTCTTGCCGTACGAGAACGCGTCGCGCGTGTATTGCGGGATCTGCTTGAGCGTCGTCTGCTTCGGTGACAGCGGCAGGATCGAGCCGTTCGCTGCGAGCTCGCCGACCCAGTCGTGCGCGCCTGTGATCACATCGGGTGCATCCCCGGCCTGAACGGTCACGAAGTCGCTGCGGATGTTGTTCTGCTCGGCTTTGGCGACGACCTTCACGGTCAGGCCGCGCGGCTTCGCCCAGGCATTGGCCAGCGCCGTGATGTCCGCGTCACGGTCGCGATCGGTCCAGATGACGACGGTCGGCGCGGTGCCGGCGGTTGCCTCCGGGCCCACTCGCGCAGGCGCACCGGGCGCCGCCGCGAGAACGACGACGCAGACGGCGGCCAACATCGAGAGCGCGCCGACGCGGAATCTCAACTTGCTCGACATGAGTCCCCTCCCTCTGGGGTGTTCGCGCGCTCTCCTGAGTGCGTGAGCCCTGACCCGGGCAGCCAAAATCTAAAGAGCGCCTTGCTGAATGGCAATAGGCCTTCACTTGTACCGAGTGCGCCCGGAACGTCCAGCGGCGAAATCCGCAAGGCACGCGGAAAATCCACAGGCGCGCGGGCGTCCGGAAAGATGGCGCCGTGGCACGCCGTCCGGATCCACGCATGAGCGTCCTGCTCGAGCTTCACAGCGCCGACCGGCTCGTCCGGGCGCTCGTCGAGGGGCACATGCTCGCGCGCGGGATTCGCCCGAGCTTCTTCGCGCTTCTTTGCGTGATCGACATCCACGCGCCGATTACACCGTCTGCGCTCAGCGCCGAGAGCGGACTGCGGCCCACCGGGATCCGCGACATCGTCAACGCGATGGTCGAGAACGGGCACGTGCAGCGCCGTCCGAACGCTGCCGACCGCCGCTCGCACTTCCTCGAGCTGACGCCCGCGGGCAAGACGTTCGTGCGGGAGGCCGGCAAGTCGCTCCTGGCGATCGAGCGGCGACTGGACAAGGAGTTAGGGGCTCCTGTCGAGGAGATGCGGGCGGATCTTCGAGGGCTGCGGCGCGCCGCCCGGGCGATCCTCGCGCGGCTCCCGGAGTGATCGCGGTGCGAGTTATCGCGAGCGAATCGCCGCTGCCACCGGAACGATCACGACGGTCACGCGCGCCGTCACGAGGCCGTACAAGCTCGCGTTCGCGCACGACGGGTCGCTCCTCGTCACGCAGCTCCAGGCGGGAACCGTGTACAGAATCGATGGCAACGGGCGAGCGTCGCCGTTCATCGCAGACGTACCGGTGGTCTCGGGGATTGTTCGGCTACAGGCGTCCCCCTACCTCTACACGCAGCATCCACCCGCACACGGGCGCGCGGGCGATCTCGTCGTGCTCGACGCCGACGGGACGCGGACGACGATCGCCCACGGCGCGATCCTCGAGCCGACGAGCCTGGCCCGAGCAGACGACGGAACGATCTACGTGACGGCGTTCGACCCGTCGCTCCCGCTCGGCCGCGTCGATCCCGCCACCGGATCGATCACCCCGATCCGCTGATCGACCGCCGACCGCGGCGGATCGCGCTGGGACTCGCTGCGCTCGCAGATGGGCCGAGCAGCCCATGGGCAGCGGCCCTCCGGCGCCGACAACGTAACGAAGTCATCACCAACGAAAGGTGTCGCCGTGGTCACGATCAGAATCTCCCGGAAGGCCTTCGTTCTCTTTCTCCTCGTAGTCGCAGTTGTCGTCGCGAGCGTGGGTGTCGCCGCCTGGTCGACGAGCGGCAGCGGGACCGCGTACGCGAAGGCGCAGACCGCTTCGAGCCTCACGCTCGCGGATGCGTCTGCCGCGACGACCGCCGACCTCTACCCCGGCGCGACCGGGTCGGTCAAGCTCAAGGTCACGAACCCGAACCCGTTTCCGATCCGGATCACGTCGGTTGCCAAGCAGGCGACCGCGATCACCTCCGACAAAGGTGCGGCCTGCAATGCGTCGACCGGCGTCACGTTCACCGACCAATCCGGCCTCTCGCTCGACCTCGCAGCCGGTGCGACGCAGACCTTCACGCTCGCCGGAGCCGTCGGCATGAGCAACGCCTCGGACAATTCCTGCCAGGGAGCCGTGTTCTCGCTTCCGGTCGACGTGACGGGCGCGAGCAACGCTTGATCGCCGAGGTGGCTGATCGGATCGGCGCGATGAGAGTCCTCGCGATCACGATGCTCGCGGCGTTGCTCGTCGCGCCGACGGCGGGCGCAGTCTGGAGCCGCGGCGGGCTCGGCGGCGGCGGCGCGCGGGCGAAGACGCTCGGCACCGGCGCCGTGCCGACGGGCGCGGCATCGGGCAAGAAGGTCACCGTCGCCTGGACCGCGAGCACCTTCGTCGAGGGCGGAAACGCGCCGGGGTACGTAGTCCGGCGCTACAACGCAGCGACAGGGGTGCTGCAGTCGATCGGCGCAGCGTGCTCGGGAACACTCACCGGGCTGAGCTGCACCGAGAGCAACGTCCCGTCCGGAACCTGGCAGTACACGGTGACACCCGCGGCCGCCGTCTGGCGCGGTCGCGAGGGCGGAAAGGGCGCAGCAGTGACCGTGGCGTAGCCGACGCTCTAGGGTGGCCGCCGGATGAAGGTCTTCTCCGTCGTCGGCAACCGCCCCCAGTTCGTGAAGTCGGCGCCGATGTCGCTCGCTCTGCGTGACGCGGGGATCGAGGAGGTCACGCTGCACACGGGCCAGCACTACGACCGCGAGCTCTCGGACGTGTTCTTCGACGAGTTGGCGCTGCCCGAGCCGCGCTACAGGCTCGACCTGCACACGGCCGACGTGGAGGCGATGCGGCCGGGAATCGTTGCGGCGCTGATGCGCGAGCGTCCGGACTGGGCGCTCGTCTACGGCGACACGAACTCGACGCTTGCCGGGGCGCAGGGAGGCGTTCGCGCAGCGGTGCCCGTTGCGCACGTCGAGGCCGGCCTGCGGAGCGGCGACCTAGAGATGCCGGAGGAGCGGAATCGGATCGAGGTGGACCGAATCGGCGCCCTGCTGCTCGCGCCGGACGAGCGCTCGCGCGACACGCTCGAAGCCGAGGGCGTCACCGGCCGGGTCGAGGTGGTCGGCGATGTGATGCGCGACGCGCTCGACCTCTTCGCCCCGATCGCGCGCGAACGCTCGCACGCACTCGAGCGACTCGGCGTCGCGCCGCGGCAGTACCTCCTCTGCACGATCCACCGCGAGGCCAACGTCGCTCCCGGACCCCTCGGCAGGATCGTCGAAGGGCTGAACCGGCTCGACGAGCCGATCGTCTTCCCTGCGCACCCGCGCACACGCAGCGTCGTCTCGGGCCTTGGAGCACATGTGCTCCTCGTCGAGCCGCAGAGCTACCTCGACCTCGCCGCACTCACATCGCAGGCGCGGGTGGTCCTCACGGACTCCGGCGGCCTGCAGAAGGAGGCGTACTGGTACGGCGTCCCGTGCGTAACGCTGCGCCGGTCCACCGAGTGGGTCGACACCGTCACCGCAGGAGCGAACATGCTCGTCGACGACGACCCGGACGCGCTCGAGCGCGCGGTCGCGGAGGCCCGCATGCCCGAGGCGCGGCCCCAGCTGTACGGCGACGGGCACGCAGCCAGACGCGTGGCAGCCGCTCTGTACGCTTCTCCGCCGGAATGAGGTCCGGGATCGCGGTCATCGGCGCCGGCTACGTCGGCCTGCCGCTCGCGTGCACGTTCGCAGAGGCGGGCGAGCGGGCGGTCGTCGTCGACGTCGCGGCGTCGGTCGTCGAGACGATCAACCGCGGCGGAAGCCACATCGGCGACGTCCCGTCAGAGCGCCTCGCGCCGCTCGTCGAGGCGGGCGCGGTTCGAGCGACAACGGACTATGCCGAGGTGGCCGACGCCGAAGCGATCATGATCGCGGTGCCGACGCCACTCTCGCGGCAGCGCGAGCCGGATCTGTCCGCGGTCGAGTCGGCGGCGTGGAGCATCGCGCCGCATCTTCGAGAGGGGCACATCGTCGTGCTCGAGTCGACGACCTATCCGGGAACGACGCGCGAGGTTCTGCAGCCGATCCTCGAGGAGGGCAGCAGGCTCGAGGCGGGCCGGGACTTCCACCTCGCGTTCTCGGCCGAGCGCGTCGACCCCGGCAACCGCGATTGGTCGACCAAGACGACGCCGAAGGTCGTGGGCGGCGTCGACGGCGCCTCGACCGAAGCGGCGGCGGCCGTCTACCGGCGCGCGATCGAGACCGTGCATACCGTCTCGACAGTGGAGGCTTCGGAGCTCACGAAGCTCCTCGAGAACATCTTCCGCTCGGTGAACATCGCGCTCGTGAACGAGCTCGCGCAGCTCTGCGATCGGATGAACATCGACGTGTGGGAGGTCGTGGACGCTGCGGCGACGAAGCCGTTCGGATTCATGTCGTTCAAGCCGGGCCCCGGCCTCGGCGGGCACTGCATACCCGTCGACCCGTTCTACCTCACGTGGAAGGCGCGCGAGTACGACTTCTCCACGCGCTTCGTCGAGCTCGCGGGCGAGGTGAACAACAACATGCCGTATTTCTGCCGCTCTGTCGTCTCGCAGGCGCTGAACCACGGAGCGCAGAAGTCGCTCAAGGGCTCGCGCATCCTCGTGCTCGGTGTTGCGTACAAGGCCGACATCGACGACGTGCGCGAGTCGCCGGCGGAGAAGCTGATCCAGCTGCTCGAGAACGCCGGCTCGGACGTCGCGTACCACGATCCGCACGTCGAAGAGTTCAACGGGCACCGCTCGGTCGCACTCGAGCCGGACGCGTACGACGCAGTGGTGATCGTCACCGCGCACTCGTCGATCGACTACGCCGACGTGGTCAGGCGAGGCAACGTGATCGTCGACTTCCGCAACGCCACCAAGGGTGCCGAGATCGACGGCAAAGTTTGGAAGCTCTAGGGGCTCTCGTGCCGGATGTTCGCGTCGGCGTCGTCGGCCTCGGCTACTGGGGCCCGAACCTGGCCCGCAACTTCGACGAGCTCGGCGCGCTCGCCGCGGTGTGCGACCGGGACGAGGCGCTGCGCGAGCGCTACGCGGCGCGCTTCCCGCAGGCCCGGGTGTACGCGGAGGCGGAAACCCTCTTCGCCGACGAATCCCTGGACGGAGTGGTCATAGCGACCCCGGTCCCGACGCACTACGAACTAGCGCGCGCCGCCTTGGGCGCGCGCAAACACGTGCTGGTCGAGAAACCCCCGGCGACGCGAGGGACGGAGATGGACGAGCTCGTGAGTGAAGCCGATCAGCACGACCTCGTGCTCATGCCCGGGCATCTCCTCCTCTACCACCCCGCCGTTCAGAAGCTGAAGGAGCTGATCGACGCCGGCGCACTCGGCGAGGTCCTCTGCGTCTACGGCAACCGCCAGAACCTCGGCATCGTGCGCACGAACGAGAACGCGCTGTGGTCGCTCGGCGTGCACGACCTTTCGGTGATCCTCTACCTGCTGGATGAGGAGCCTGAGGACGCCGTCGCGTACGGCCGCGACTTCCTCACGGAAGGCGTCGAGGACGTCGTCTTCAGCTACCTGCGCTTCCCCTCGGGAAAGATCGCGCACATGCACCTGTCGTGGCTCGACCCGCACAAGATGCGGCGGATAACCGTCGTCGGCCGCGAGAAGATGGTCGTCTTCGACGACATGGAGCTCGAGCGCAAGGTGACGATCTACGAGAAAGCGCCCTGGAAGCGCGCGGAGTCGTACGGCGAATGGCAGACGCGGACAGGCGACATCTACAGCCCGAAGATCGACACCGCGGAGCCGCTCCGGCTCGAATGCCAGCAGTTCCTGCGGCTGATCGAAGGCGACGGCGACCGCGCCAAGGTCGCACAGGACGGCGCGATGGTCGTCCGCGCGCTCGAGCGGCTCACGGAGTCGTTGCGTGGCGGCTGAGATCCATCCGACCGCCGTGGTCTATCCAGGCACGACGCTCGGCGACGGCGTGCGGGTGATGGAGTACGCGGTCGTCGGCAAGCAACCGGCCCTCTCGCCTCGCTCGACTGCGAGCCGCGAGCCGCTGCCGCCCACGTCGATCGGCGACGGCACGATCGTCTCGACCGGTGCCGTCGTCTTTGCGGGCACCCGCATCGGCGCGCGCGCCGTCCTAGGAGACCAGTCGTGCGTGCGGGAGCGCGTCAGCGTCGGCGACGACGTCGTCATCGGCCGCGGCTCGCTGGTCGAAAACGACACGACGATCGGATCGCTGACGAAGATCCAGGCCGACGCCTACATCACTGCGCACTCGACGCTCGAAGAAAACGTGTTCGTGGCGCCGCGCGTCGTCACGACGAACGACAACTACATGGGCCGCACCGAACGTCGCCACGCGCTGCGGCGCGGCCCCACGATCCGGCGCGGCGCGCGCGTGGGCGGCGGAGCAATCCTGCTACCGGGCGTCGAGATCGGCGAGGAGGCGTTCGTCGGCGCGGGCGCAGTGGTCACGAAGGACGTGCCGCCGCGCAAGCTCGTGGTCGGGAGCCCGGCGCGCGTGCTCCGGGACGTTCCGGACGACGAGCTGCTCCCGTAGCGACCGGTCGGTGCGATGTCGTG
>Ga0126312_10001232_pt1 | contig 16628 bp, 17 predicted proteins | sample Plot104A_FD_92537 | JGI IMG/M metagenome (GOLD analysis project Ga0126312, IMG submission 92537) | Serpentine soil microbial communities from UC McLaughlin Reserve, CA, USA - Plot104A | ecosystem: Environmental > Terrestrial > Soil > Grasslands | place: USA: UC McLaughlin Reserve, Lake County... | reverse complement strand
GCCATATAGGGCTCGTCCTCAACGATCAACACGCGCATGCTGCCGATGCTACGAGCTGGCGCATGTCGTCGGCGTATCGAAAACCACATACGTGCCGGCAACACCACGCTGCCTTGAATGGCGGCGTGATCTACAGCGAACCAGCACGAACAACGACCCGTCGGACTCGGATTCGCAGGATCCGTGTCGCCGGCCTGCTGGTCGTCGTTGCGGCGATCGCCGCAGCCCTCGGCTACCACTTGCTGGCGACCTCGTCCTCGACGTTGTCCTCAACGGACGCATCACCGATCGACGTCCTTCGCGGTGAGCACCGTGGTGCGCTTGGCGAGGCCGGTGGCGCCGTTCCCGACGGCACGACCGTCTTCGACGACGAGGTTCCGGGTGTCGCCAACCTCGATCCAGCCCTCCTCCGCGCCCTGCGCCGGGCCGCAACCGATGCCGCAGCCGACGGCGTCAAGTTCGTCGTCAACAGCGGCTGGCGTTCCCCAGCGTACGAGGACCAACTCCGCCGCGAGGCGATTGCGAAGTACGCCTCGGAAGCGGAAGCGGCCCGATGGGTGGCCACCGGCACCACGTCTCCTCACGTGTCGGGGGACGCGGTCGACGTCGGGCCCGCCGTTGCCACGCCGTGGCTGTCCGCACACGGCGCCGCGTACGGGCTGTGCCAGATCTACGGCAACGAACCCTGGCACTACGAGCTGCGCCCCGACGCCATCGCGCAAGGTTGCCCGTCCTTGTACTCCGACCCTACGCAGGATCCAAGGATGCAGCGGTGACTAGCAAGCGTAGAAAGCTGCGGCCATTGGCCACCCTTGGGCTGGTCGCCCTGATCGGCCTGATCAGCGCGGGCTGTGGTTCGAACGCACCTTCCGAGACCGGCACCGCCGGCAGCGCTGACACCGGCGGCGACAAGAGCGCCACCGATCAGGCCAAGGCGGTGAAGTTCGCCGAGTGCATCCGAGCGCACGGCGTCCCCCACTTCCCAGACCCGGACTCGAAGGGCGAGTCCGCCTTTGGGATCGATGTGAGCCCCGCGGTGTGGAACAAGGCCGTCGACGCGTGCAAGGACCTGCAGCCACCGGGCGCCTTGAGTGGAAAGCGGAGCCCGAAGCAGCAGTCGGCGGCCCTCAGGTTCGCCGAGTGCATTCGCAAGAACGGCGTGAAGGATTTTCCGGACCCCGTCAATGGTGAGCCCCTCGTCGACACGACCAAGATCCCATCCTCCAACCAGCCCGGTGGCATGGCCCTCCTCAACGCCGCGATGAAGAAGTGCGGCTCTATCTTGAGACTGGCAGCGGGGGGCCAGGGGTGAGGCGGAAAGGCTGGGTGCTGACCGGCGTGGCCGTCCTGGTTGCCGTAGCCACCACCAGCGGGGTGGTCGTGCTGTCCGGTGGCGAGCAGGCGACCGCGACCGGGCAGGCGGCATCGGCGAACACCGCGACGGTGCAGAAGGGCAAGCTGTCGGCCGCGGTCTCCGAGGACGGGACCCTGACCTACCGGGCGCGGCCGGACGGCTCGCCGTTCTCCCCGACCAACCACGCCCGCGGCACGTACACCGAGTTGCCCGAGGTGGGAGACAAGGTCGACTGCGGCAGCGTGCTGTATCGGGTGGACGACAAGCCGGTGCTGTTGCTGTGCGGCACGGTCCCGGCCTACCGCGCCCTGCACGTGGGCGATGCCGGTCAGGACGTCCGCCAGCTCAACCGCAACCTGCACGTGCGCGGCGCCGGCGACGCCTTCACCGCGAAGACCGAGAAGGTGCTCGAGGCGCTCCAGCGCCGCAAGGGCGTTCAGGTGAACGGCTCGCTTGCCCTTGGTGACGCGGTGTTCCTGCCCGAGGCGGTGCGGATCGCCAAGGTCACCGGCCAACTCGGCGGATCCGCCCAGCCGGGTGCCCAGGCGCTGAACGCCACCTCCGACACGCTCCACGTGCAGGTGAACCTCGATCCGTCCGAGCAGGGTCAGGTCAAGCAGGGCGATCGCGCGCAGATCACGCTGCCGGGCAACACGACGGTCACGGGGAAGGTCGTCGGCTTCGGGCGAATAGCCCAAGCCCCCGCTGGGCAGGACAGCAAGCCCGCCGACGCGACCATCCCCACCTACATCAGCCTTGAGGACCCAAGGAAGGCACGCGGGCTCGACAAGGCTCCGGTCCAGGTGGACATCACCACCGCGGGCATGGACAGCGCGCTGAGCGTCCCGGTCACCGGGCTGGTCGGCAAGTCCGGCGGCGGGTTCGCGGTCGAGGTGGTGCGCGCCGGCGGGCGACGCGACCTGGTCGGCGTGCAGGTCGGCCTGTTCGACACCGCCGACGGGCGAGTCCAGGTCGAGGGCGACCTTCGCGCAGGGGACCGAGTGGTGGTGCCGTCGCTGTGAGCGACGCGGTCCTGGAACTGGATGAGGTGACCAAGGTCTACGGTGAGCAGCCGCCGGTGCCGGCCCTCCGGGGGGTGTCCTTTTCCGTCCGGCGGGGCGAGCTGGTGGCGATCGCCGGCCCCTCCGGGTCGGGCAAGACGACCCTGCTGCACGTGATGGGGACGCTCGAGCGCCCGACGGACGGCATCGTGCGGATCGACGGGTTCGACGTGGCCGGCCTCGGGGACCGCGAGCTGGCGGCCCTGCGGGCCCGCAGCATCGGCTTCGTGTTCCAGCAGTTCTTCCTCGCCGAGCACTCGACCGCGCTCGATAACGTGGCCGACGGCCTGCTGTACGCGGGCGTGGAGGCGGCGGAGCGGCGGGCGCGCGCCGCCGACGCCCTCGCCGCCGTAGGGCTGGCGCACCGGGAGGGCTTTCGCCCGACCACGCTGTCCGGCGGCGAGCGCCAGCGGGTGGCGATCGCCCGGGCGCTGGTGGGCCGACCGGCCATCGTGCTGGCCGACGAGCCGACCGGCAACCTGGACAGCGCGACCGGGGCGGCGATCCTGGAGCTGCTCCGGGAGCTGAACGACCGGCAGGGCGCGACGATCGTGGTGATCACCCACGACCGCGACCTGGCCGCCGGCCTGCCCCGCCAGGTGCACGTACTGGACGGGCGGATCGTCTTGGATGGTCGGCGGTGAGCGCGGAGGCCGCCCTCGCACCGGCCGGCCTGCGCGCCGGCGACCTGGCCCGGGTGGCGAGCGTCGGGCTGCGCACCCGGCGGCTGCGGGCGGCGCTGTCGGCGCTCGGGATCGCGATCGGGGTGGGGGCGATCGTGGCCGTCCTCGGGCTGTCGTCCTCCTCGCAGGCCGGGCTGCTTGCGGAGATCGACCGGCTCGGCACGAACATGCTCACGGTCGAGGCTGGGCAGAGCCTCACCGGGGAAGCGGCGAAGCTGCCCGTCGAGGCGCCCGGACGGATCACGCTTCTGGACAACGTCCAGCTGCTGGCGCACACCGGCCTGATGAAGGACGAGAAGGTCTACCGCAGCTCGCTGATCCCGGTGGCCAACACCGGTGGCCTGCAGGTGCGGGCCACCAGCCTGAACCTGCTGTCGGTGCTGGGCACCGGCGTGGCCCGCGGCGCGTGGCTCAACTCGGGCACCGCTCGCGAGCCGGTCGCCGTGCTCGGGGCGGTCGCTGCCGAGCGCCTGGGCATCGACGGCGTCCACACCGATCAGCGGATCTGGCTGGGGGGCCAGTGGTTCAACGTCGCGGGCATCCTGGAGCCCTCACCGCTGGCCACCGACATCGACACCAGCGCCCTCGTCGGCTACCGCGCCGCCCAGAAGCACCTCGGCTACGTCAGCATCGCCCGCGGCGAGCAGAAGGCCGGCCCAGCCAGCACGATCTACGTGCGCGCCGCCACCGGTCATGAGGGGGCGGTGCAGGCACTGCTCGCGCCGACCGCCAACCCCGAGGCACCCGACGAGGTCAACGTCAGCCAGCCCTCCAGCGTGCTCACCGCACGCGCCGCCGCGGCCGGGGCCTTCGACAGCCTCTTCCTCGGGCTCGGGATCGTGGCCCTGATCGTGGGCGCCGTCGGCGTGGCCAACATCATGATCATCTCGGTATTGGAGCGCCGCTCGGAGATCGGCCTGCGTCGCGCCCTCGGCGCGACCAAGCAGCAGATCCGCACCCAGTTCCTCACCGAGTCGATCCTGCTCGCCGTCCTCGGCGGCATGGTCGGCGTGCTCGCCGGAATCGTCGCCACGGCCATCTACGCCAGCACGAAGCACTGGGCCATCGTCATCCCCGTCGAGGCCTGGTCGGGCGGCATCGCCTCGGCCATCCTGATCGGCGCATTCGCCGGCCTGATGCCGGCCGTTCGAGCGTCTCGGATGCCGCCTACCGTGGCATTGCGAACGGTATGAGCGGGAAGCGGATCTCTATCGGGAGGCCACCCTGCGGCCGCGCGTTCGCGGTGAGACGAAGCCAGTCGGTGCTCGACGGACACCAAACGGACACGTCAGCTTGACCCCGGCGGCTCATCCGCGATCACGGGCCACACGCCTTTTCTTACCTGTTTGCAAGCGTTCTCTGCCTCGCTGGACGCCGGTATGGAGGAGGAAGAAGAGCTCGGGCGCAGCGTGCTCGACAGCGCACACATCCGAGCGCGTGAGCACAAGCTCAAGATTCGCACCAGCCTCCTCCGGACCCGTAACGCCGGGGCTGCGCTGGTGGAGGAGGCGCGCCAGCGCGGCTCCGAGGTCGTCTACCTCGACACGGTGCACGCGCCGCCCACCGAGCAGGCGCTCGGCCCCACGGCCGCCTACCTGCTCACAACGCGCCCCTGCCGGATCGTGATCGAGACCGATGGCGGCCGCACGAACTCAAGCGAGTAGCACCGCGGCGCGGGCCCGCCGTGAGCCGCTTGCTCGTCCGGTTCACGGCCATCCAAGCGGTTAGATTTTGGGGGGTGCCGTCCCGACACACCCTCTACGAGCCCGGCGCGCTCGAGCGCTACATCCGCTCGGCGATCTTGCCTCGCTTCATGCAGCGGCTCAGGGAAATCGAGGACGAGCTGACGCACCAGCGGATGGTTCTGGAGCGTGCCTACGAAGAGCTGCGCGCGGCGTGTGGGCACGACCTGGAGCTCTTTGCGCGAAGGTGGCGGGAGACCGCCGAAGGCTGGCGCTTCGACGACCTCAACGAGCTGATCCGCCAGCACAACGAGTACTACCCCATCGAGCGCAACCTTCCGGTCGATCCGCGCACCGGCGACTACGTCGCCGTCGTCGGTCGCTCGTACCGCCGCCAGCCTGTCGACGCGGACTGGATCCTCGAGCGGTTCCCCGCCCGGCCCTGAGCTCACCCGACGCGGCCGGAACCCGCGGTGCGCAGGCTCCGGGAGCGGCTCCTTTCGCCGAGTCCGAAGCAGGCCGGCAGCGGCTCGCCGCCGGTCACGGCGCGAGTGAGCCGCTCCGCCATCGCCGGGCCGTGCTTGAAGCCGTGGCCCGAGCCGCCGCCCAGCAGCCAGACGTCCGGATGCTCCGGGTGCGGCGCGGCGATGAAGTACGTGTCGGCGGTGAGCTCATAGCGGCAGGAGCGCGCCCCAACCAGCGAAGCGCCGCTCAGGGAGGGGAAGCGCTGGTGCAGGTAGCGGCGCACCTCCGGCTCGCTCGTAGCCGTGTCGAGGAGCTCCGCGTCGGCATCGACCGGCGGCCCCTCGAGGTCCCACGCCGCCTTCACGCCGAGTCCGTCGATGTCGCCCGTGCCGTAAATCGCGCCGTCGTAGTCGACCCAGGCGGGCACGCCCGCCCAGGGCACGCCGCCCTCCAGGAACAGCATCTCCTGACGAGTGACCCGGAGCGAGACGAGGTCGGCGAACAGGCCGCCAAGCCACGGGCCGCAGGCCCAGACGACAAGGTCCCCCTGCAACCGCGTGGAATCGTCCAGTGCCACGGCATCGCCGTCCGGCCGCGCGCGGCCGCGCACGATCCGCGTCCCGCACGCGGCGGCCCTGGACACGAGCGCCCGGACCGCCCGCTGGGCGCGGAGCACCCCCGCCTCCGGCTCGAGCAGGACGAAGGCGAGGTCGTCGCCCCGAAAGCTCGGGTAGAGCCGCGCGGCGTTCGCGACCTCGAGCCGCTCCACCGGGATGTCCTGAGCCGCCAGCGTGCGCTCGGACTCTGCCTCCCAGCCCTCTTCGCGGCGGGCGAACCAGGCGACCCCGCATTCCACTACCAGCTCCTTGCCGGACTCCGCCTCGAGCTGGCGCCAGAGGAGACCGGCGCGGCGCGCCATCGCCGTGTAGTCCGCGTCGGCGCCATGGGAGCAGCGGAGCAGCCGCGTCTCACCGCCTGAGCTCGAACGGGGGTCGCCGGGCTCGAACTGCTCCACCAACGTCACGTTCTCGCCGGCCCGCGAGAGCCACCAAGCGAGCGACGAGCCGAACGTTCCCGCCCCGACGATCACCACGTCCATCGCAGACCGAGGCTACGCAAGAGGCGCGGAGCGGCATCGCCGCGGGGCACTTCGAGAGTTTGGCGAAACGGTCTAGGATCGGTCCGTGGCGCTCTCGTACGCGCACGGCACCGGCGAGGCCCCGCTGCTGGGCGAGACCATCGGGCACAACCTGGAGCGGACAGCCGCTCGGGTGCCCGAGGCGGAGGCGCTCGTGTCGTGCCACCAGGGGAAGCGCTTCACCTGGGCCGAGCTTGACCGCGCGGTGGACCGGCTCGCGCGCGGCCTGATGGGCCTGGGCCTGGCCAAGGGCGACCGGCTCGGAGTGTGGAGTCCCAACCGCTACGAGTGGGCGCTCGTGCAGTACGCGACCGCCAAGACCGGGGTGATCCTCGTGAACGTCAACCCGGCCTACCGCAGCTCCGAGCTGCAGTACGCCCTGCGCCACTCCGGTTGCCGGGTCCTGATGGCGGCGCCGGAGTTCAGATCGTCCGACTACCGGGGGATGGTCGAGGAGGTGCGCGAGGGGCTGCCCGCCCTCGAGCAGGCCGTGTTCTTCGACTCGCCGGAGTGGGAGACCCTGGCTGCCGGTGAGGGCGGAGCGGGCGAGGACGAGCTGCGCGCGCGCATGGACGAGCACGACTTCGACGACCCGATCAACATCCAGTACACGAGCGGGACCACCGGCAGCCCCAAGGGCGCCACCCTCAGTCACCACAACATCCTCAACAACGCGCTGATCCTGAGCGGCATCCTTGCCTACTCGGAGGCGGACCGGGTCTGCATCCCGGTGCCGCTCTACCACTGCTTCGGGATGGTGATCGGCAACCTGGCGTGCAGCCTGAGCGGGGCCTGCATGGTGTACCCGGAGGCCGCCTTCGACCCCCTTGCGACGCTCGAGGCCGTCGCGGATGAGCGCTGCACGAGCCTCTACGGCGTGCCGACGATGTTCATCGCGGAGCTCGACCACCGTCGCTTCGACGAGTTCGATCTCTCCAGCCTGCGCACCGGGATCATGGCCGGCTCGCCCTGCCCGATCGAGGTCATGCGCAGGGTCGGCTCCGAGATGGGCGTCGACGAGATGACCATCGCCTTCGGCATGACCGAGACGTCGCCCGTCTCGACCATGGTCCGCCGCGACGACACCCTCGAGCACCGCTGCGAGACGGTCGGGGAGGCGATGCCCCACACCGAGATCAAGATCGCCGACCCGGAGAGCGGCCGCACCCTGGCCCGCGGCGAGTCCGGCGAGTTCCGCACACGCGACTACCTGGTCATGCTCGGCTACTGGAACGACCCCGAGCGCACCGCCGAGGTCATCGACCGGGCGGGCTGGATGCACACCGGCGACCTCGCGACGATGGACGAGGACGGCTACGTGCGCATCGTCGGCCGCATCAAGGACATGATCATCCGCGGCGGCGAGAACCTCTATCCGCGCGAGATCGAGGAGTTCCTGTACGAGCACCCCGACGTGGCGGACGTCCAGGTGATCGGGGTGCCCGACGAGCGCTACGGCGAGGAGCTCATGGCCTGGATCATCGCGAGGGAGGGCTCGGAGCCGACCGAGGACTCAATCCGTGAGTTCTGCCGCGGGAAGATCGCGCACACGAAGGTGCCTCGGTACATCCGCTTCGTCGACGAGTTCCCGATGACCGTCACCGGGAAGGTGCAGAAGTTCAAGATGCGCGAGGTCGCGATCGGCGAGCTCGGGCTGGAGAGCGCCGCCGAGGTCGCGACCGCCTAGGTTGAACAGTCTCCGAGTTGTGCCGACAGTCTCGGCTCACCTCGGTTCCGTCTTGCGGGCACCGTAGACGAGCTCGGCCGGGCGGCGCCCGGCCGTGATTCGTCCGTGGTGCTCGCGGTCGTAGTTGTAGGTCTCGAGGTAGTGGTCCAGCTGGCGCCTGAGGCCGCTGTAGCGGACCTGGAGGAAGCGGGCGAACGCGGGCCGCCAGCACTCCTCGAGGATCGTGCGGTGCAGGCGCTCGACGTGGCCGTTGGTCTGGGGGCGCCCGGATCGGATCTGGCCGTGGGCGACGCCGGCGGGCAGGCGGGCGGCGAACTCCCGCCGACCGAACTCGGAGCCGTTGTCACTGAGGAGGCGCTCGAGCTGCCAGCCCGCCGCTTGGAGCTCACGCGCGATCCGGCGCGCGAGTGCCGAGGTGTGCTCGACCGTCGGGCCTCCAGGCGGGCAGACCACGAGGTCGGCCCAGGCAAATGAGGAGAAGGTGTCGATGGCGGTGATCTGCCAGACGGGGCCCTTGGAGCCGTGCAGCCGGCCGACGAAGAAGCAGTCGATCCCGACCAGCTCTCCGGGCCTGCTCGACTCGAGGTGGGGCTCTGGCTCGGGCTCTCGGGGCGGCTCGTAAGGGGCGCGGTAGCCGGCCGCCAGCGCCAGTCGCTTGGCTCGGGTGTTGAGCCCGTGGCGGGCGAGACAGCGCCAGACCCCGTTGGGGCTGACGAGCAGGCCGCCCCACTCGGGCCGCGCCAGGCGGGCGGCGATCCGGCGCGGGCCGAACCCAGGCTGGCCGAGCGAGAAGGCCACGATCCGCTGCTCGACAAGGGGGGAGAGCTGGTTCGGCATCTGGGGTCGCCGTCGCTCGCGGGGGCGCAGCATCTCGAGCCCCGAGCGCTCGACCTGGCGGCGCCAGCGGTAATAGGTCGAGCGGTGGACCCCGAAGGTGCGGCAGGCGTGGGTGACGGTGGTGCGGGCGGCGAGATCGAACAGCCGCAGGCGGTAGCCGAACAGCACGTCATCCTGGGTCATGCGACTCCTCTCCGAACTTCATTGGCGTGAAGCCGGACCTTGAGTCGCAAAGCGGACGGCCCCGCCCGATCGGGCGGGGCCGCCCCAGTCAGAAGGCCATTGCTGCTCCCGCAAGTGTTGCGGGAACTTGGAGTCTGTTCAGCCTAGGCCCTCGCGAGGACCCGCGGGCCGGCGCACCACCCCTATGGCCCGGCTGATGCCTCGGTTCCCCCGAGCCGTCATGATCCCCGCCGCCAAACGGACAAGGAGATGGATTACGTGGGAGTTCTGGACGGCAAGACGGCGATAGTCACGGGCTCGGCGCGCGGCATCGGCCGCGCCACGGCCGAGCTGCTCGCCGAGCAGGGCGCGAAGGTGCTGATCAACGACCTCGACGGCGACGTGGCCGAGGAGGCCTCGAACGAGATCCAGACGGAGACCGTCGCCTTTGCCGGCGACCTCACCAAGGAGGGCGTCTGCGAGCAGCTCGTGGACACGGCCGCCGAGGCCTTCGGGCAGATCGACATCGTGGTCAACAACGCCGGCTATACGTGGGACGGCCCCATTCACAAGATGGCCGATGACCAGTTCCAGGCGATGCTCGACATCCACACCGTCGCCCCCTTCCGGGTGCTTCGTGCCGTGGCGCCTCACCTCCGGGAACCGGCCAAGCAGGAGCGCGACGAGGGCCGTGAGGTGTTCCGCAAGGTCGTGAACGTGAGCTCGATATCGGGCACGATGGGCAACGCCGGGCAGGCCAACTACTCGGCGGCCAAGGCAGGCGTCGTCGGCCTCACGAAGACGCTCGCGAAGGAATGGGGCCAGTTCAAGATCAACGTCAACGCCGTGGCCTTCGGCTTCGTCGAGACGCGCCTGACGGCCGCCAAGGAGGAAGGCGGCACGTTCAGGAAGGACGGCGAGGAGATCGCGCTGGGCATTCCCGAGCAGATGCGCGCGATGGCGGCGGCGATCATCCCGCTCGGCCGGCCGGCCACACCGGCCGAGGCAGCCGGTCCGGTCTACTTCCTCTGCTCCCCATGGTCCAACTACGTGAGCGGTCAGGTGCTCAACGTGACCGGCGGCCAGTTCGGCGGCATGACCACCTAGGGAGAGTCGAGCCGGACGCCGCGGAGCCGCTCGGCCGGGTAGTGGTGCGTCAGGCCTTCGGCTTCCGCTGCTCGGCCAGCGGCTTGCCGCCCTCGTCGACCAGCCCGCCCGGGGGCCAAGGGCCGAACCAGTTGTCGCGCGCTCCGTCGATCGTGAGCACGGCGCCCGACAGGTAGTCGCCACCCGGCGAGGCCACGAAGGCAACCAACCAGGCGAACTCCTCCTCCGTGCCGAGCCGGCCGAGCGGCACCGTACCGGCCACGCCCTCCACCACCGGCCGGGGGTACTTGGTGCGCAGCGTCTCGGTGTCGAAGTGCCCCGCCGCCAGCGCCGTGAGCCGGATGTTGAACCGTGCCCACTCGATCGAGAGCACCCGGGTGAGGTTCTCGACCGCCGCCCGCGCGGCCGAGGAGTGGGCCATACCGGGAAGGCCCTGATGCGGCGAAAGCGTGACGTTGACGATCTTGCCGCCACGCGCCTCGGGGATCATCGCCCTTGTAGCCACCGCGTGGCTCATGAGCCAGGTGCCCTCCACGTTGAGCCGCATAACGGTGCGGAAGCCCTTCGTCGTGATGTCCTCCGCCGGGCTCATGTACTGGCCGCCGGCGTTGTTCACCAGCACGTCGACCTTCCCGTGGCGCTCCAGCACGCCGTCGACCAGGGCGTGAACCTGGTCCTCCTCGCGGATGTCGCATTCCACCGCCTCGCAGTGCCCGGGCTCCGCCCGCGCCGCAGTGTCCTCGAGCGGCTCGCGACGGCGCCCGCAGACCACGACGGTCGCTCCACAAGCGGCGAGCTCCAGGGCGGAGGCGCGCCCCAGCCCGCTCCCACCGCCGCTCACGACCGCCACCTGGCCCTCGAGCAGGCCGGGGGCGAAGATCTTGGAGGCCATCGCGGCGCAGAGGCTAACGCGCCGCGACCGCGATCAGCGCGAGTACGTCCGCTTCTGGGAGAGCCTGCGCGGCGCTAGGCGGGCGCCCCGGCGTGGGCGGCGACGTCGATAGTCGCGCGCATGAAGGCGGGCAGGTCGTCGGGCCGGCGGGAGGAGATCAGGTTGCCGTCCACGACCACCTCCGAGTCCTCCCACGCGGCGCCCGCGTTGCGGAGGTCGTCCGCGATCGACGGGTACGACGTCACCCGCCGTCCGGCCACGATGCCGGCGGATGCCGGGACCCAGCCGGCGTGGCAGATGAAGGCGATCGGCTTGTCCGCATCGTGGAGCTGTCGAACCAGCTCCAGCACGCCGTCGTCCATTCGCAGCTTGTCGGGCCCGTAGCCGCCGGCTATGACCAGCAGGTCGAGGTCGTCGGGCGCCAGATCCGAAGCGGCCTGCTCGATCTCGAGCTCGTGGCCCTTCTTGCCCTCCACGGTGGCGCCCGCCTCGGAACCGATCACGCCGACCGCGGCGCCCGCCTCCCGAAGCCGGTAGAGCGGATAGAGGGCCTCGCTGTCCTCGAACATCGGCCCCACCATGACTGCGGCACGCCTGCCGGCCAGCGGCTCGTCGTGTGCGTGGTGCGTCATCGATTCCTCCTTCCTGTCGGATTATCGTCTTGCCCGATGGCGACCGCCGCCGAACCTCGGCCGGCCGAGCTCCCGCTCCCCGGCGGGCGCCCCGGGGCCACGGTACGGCTGCACCCGTTGCTCGTCGCCCGCACGACCGCGCCGCCCGCATGGTTCCACCGCGAGGAGGGCCGGCTCGCCCGCTTCAAGGCGTTCGGGATCCGGGTGCCGCGGGAGCGCTGGCTGGAGGTCCCGGTGGTGGCGTTCCTCGTGGAGCATCCGCTGGCCGGCCCGATCCTGATCGATACCGGCCTCGACCCCGCGGTCGCGACGGACCCGAAGGCGGCCTTCGGCCGGCTCGGCGGACTCATCTTCAAGGACGTCCGCATGGAGGCGGACCAGGCGGTGGCCGCCCAGCTCCGCGAGCGCGGCATCCAACCGGCCGACGTCGCGATCGTGGTCATGACCCACCTGCACTCCGACCACGCCGGCGGAATTCCCGACTTCCCGGAGTCGACCTTCGTCGTGAGCGGGAAGGAGTGGGACACCGCCGCCTCGAGCGGTCAGCTCCAGGGGTACGTGGCGCGGCAGTACGAGCGCGCTTTCGACTGGCGCACGCTCGACTTCGACGGTCCCGCCGCCGAGTCGTTCGCGACCTTCGGGCGCTCCTTCGACCTCCTCGGCGACGGAAGCCTGCGACTCGTCTTCACCCCGGGCCACACCCTCGGGCACCTCTCCGCAGTGCTGCGGCTCGGCGACGGCGAAGCGGTTGTCGCCGGTGACGCGATCTACACGCTCCGCACCCTCCGACGCTCGGATCCGCCCTACCGGATGGCCGACGAGCACCTCTTCCGGCGCTCGCTGCGCGAGCTCCAGCTCTACGAGAAGGAGACGGCGAACGCGCTCGTGATCGCCGGCCACGACATGGAGCAGTGGCGGAGCCTGCCGGGCGTCATCGAGTGACCGACTGGGTCGCGCCCAGCCTGGCCGGCGTGTCGTCGTCGAAGTCGGCGAAGAAGGAGCCCAGGGAGTCCACCAGCTGGGTCATCGACTCGGCGGCGTAGAGCACCGGCTGGTAACGGGTGATGTCGTACTCGAGGGTGCCCATCTCCAGGAAGTCCAGCGGCCGGATCTCCATCGCGCGGAACTCCTCGATCTCCCCGTAGCTCGACAGGATCCCTGCGCCGTAGGCGCGCAGCTCCCCCTCCTCGTAGAGCACGCCGAACTCGATGGTGAACCAGAAGACGTCGGCCAGGAACTTCAGTCCCGGCTCCGTCTCGCAGCGGCGGGCGGCCTGGCCGGCGACCAGGTTGAGCTCGGCGAACTCCGGCGAGGCGAGCAGGTTGCCGTGGCCGATCACCTCGTGGATCAGATCGGGCTCGGGCGTGTAGAGCGGGGCGGCGGGGTGGCGGATGTACTGGGTGGAGTAGAAGCGGCGGTCGGCCAGGGAGCCGTAGAACTCGTCGAGCGGCACGAGGCCGGCGGCCGGCAGGTAGCGGAAGCCGGTCAGCGGCTCCAGCTGCGCGCTGACCTCCTCCAGCTGCGGGATCCGGTCGCGCGGTAGCCCGAGCGCTGCGACGGCCTCACGATAGGCCCGGCAGGCGTAGCGCTCGAACTTGGGGTGCAGCTCGCGGCAGACGGTCCGCCAGACGTTCTGCTCCTCCTCCGTGTAATCGATCACCGGCGCGGGCTCGCCCGGCGACCAGCGCAGCGCCGCCTCGGCGATCTCGCCGCGACGGGCGCGGTACTCGGGGTCGTTGGCGCCCGGATGGTCGGCGCCGAGGTGGACGACGACGCCCTCCTCGCCCGCCGTAACCGGGGAATAGAGCTGTGCCTCTTCGAACATCAGGCGCGGACCTCCGACTTGTCCGGATTCCAGGACAGCGCGTACTCCGGTTTGTCGTGGTCGCGCCAGAGCGTGGTCAGGCGCAGCGGCCGGAACGTGTCCCACATCACCGCCAGCTCGTCGGTGCTCTTCGCACCCAAGGCCTTCTCCACCGCTCCCGGCTGGGGGCCGTGCGGCAGGCCCGAGGGATGCAGGGTGATGCAGCCCACGTCTACGCCCTTGCGAGCCGCGTAGTCCCCCTCGGCGTAGAACATGACCTCCTCGGACTGGATGTTCGAGTGGTGGTACGGCAGCGGCACCGCGTGCGGGTCCCAGTCGAGCATGCGCGGGGCGAATGTGCAGATCACGAAGTTCTGTCCCTGGAAGGTCTGGTGGGTCGGGGGCGGCAGGTGGAAGCGGCCGGCCCGGGGCTCGAAGTCGGCAGCGTTGAAGGTGTAGGGCCAGACGTAGCCGTCCCAGCCGACCACGTCGAACGGGTGCCGGTCGAGCAGGTAGTCCTGGTAGCCGTCGCGCACCCGCACGGTCACCGGGTACTCGCCGCTCTCGTCCCAGGTCTCGATCCCCGCCGGCGGGTGGAAGTCGCGCTGGGAGAAGGGAGCGTGCTCGAGCAGCTGCCCATAGCGATTCCGATAGCGATTGGGCGTCTCGATCTCGCCCGGCGTGTGGAAGCAGAGCCACACCTGCTCGTCGTCGTCGGGCTCGAAGGTGTGCGTCGTTCCGCGCGGTATGACGATGTAGTCCTTCTCCCGGAAGGGCAGCATCCCGAAAACGGTGCGCAGCACTCCGCCGCCGCGGTGGACGTAGATGACCTCGTCGCCCTCGCCGTTGCGGTAGAAGCCGTCGAGCGGGCGGTCGGGCTTGCAGAGCGAGACCTCCAGGTCGCCGTTGAACATCAGGAGGCGTCTGGCGCCGACTGGATCGCCCCCCGGCTCGACCGGACTCGTGTCGGCCAGCCTGTGGACGTGCGCGTCGGGGACCCACTCGTCGCGCTCGATCGGCCTGAACTCGCCGACCGAGTCGAGGCGGCAGGGCGAATTCAGGTGGTAGAGGATCGTCTCGTTGCCCGAGAAGCCCTCGTAGCCCATGACCTCCTCGGTGAGCAGGGCGCGGCCGTTCCCATCGTCCCGCCGTACGGCCACGTGGCGCTTGGCCGGGACCTCGCCCCGGCGCTCGTACCTCACAGGTTCCCCCTTCTCTCCTGCTCGCGCTCGAGCGCCTCGAACAGGGCCTTGAAGTTGCCCTCGCCGAAGCCGCGCGACCCGTGCCGCTCGATGATCTCGAAGAACAGCGTAGGTCGGTCGCCGAGCGGCTTGGTGAAGATCTGAAGCAGGTAGCCCTCGTCGTCGCGGTCGATGAGGATGCCGAGGCGGCGGAGGTCCGCCAGGTCCTCCTCGATCTCGCCGACCCGCTCCGGGACTTCGTCGTAGTAGACCTCGGGGATCGGGAGGAAGTCGACGCCGCGCTCGCGCAGCTGCGCGACCGTGCCGACGATGTCCCGCGTCGACAGGGCGACGTGCTGCACGCCCGGTCCGCGGTGGAAGTCAAGGTACTCGTCGATCTGCGACTTACGCTTGCCCTCGGCCGGCTCGTTGATGGGGAACTTGAGCTTGCCGCTGCCGTCCGTGACGACCTTGGACATCAGGGCGGAGTACTCGGTCGAGATCGCCTCGTCGGAGAAATGGATCAGCTCCGTCATCCCGAAGACGCGCTCGTAGTAGCCGACCCACTCCTGCATGTGTCCGAGCTCGACGTTCCCGACCACGTGGTCGATGCCGGCCAGGAGCCCGGCGGTGGACCCGGCGTCGCGGGCCTCGAAGCCCGGCAGGAAGGGCCCGTCATAACCGCCTCGCTCCACGAACAGGTGAACCGCGTCGCCGTAGGTGGCCACCGAGGAAAGCCCCACCCGACCGTGCTCGTCCTCGACCTGGTGCGGCGTCATCACCCCGCGGGCGCCGTGCTCGACGGCGTGCCAATAGGCCGCCTCGGCGTCCGGGACGCTCAGGGCGATCTTCTGGACCCCGTCACCGTGACGCTTCTGGTGGTCACCGATCTCGTCATCGCCCGACAGCGTGCCGGTGAGGACGAGCCGGATGCGTCCCTGCTCGAGCACGTGCGAGACCCGGTCGCGCCTGCCGGTCTCGAGCCCGGAGTAGGCCGTCTGGCCGAAGCCGAAGGCGCGGGAGAAGAAGAAGGCGGCTTGGGCAGCGTTGCCGACATAGAGCTCAAGGTGGTCGATCCCGTGGACCGGCATTCGGTCCACGTCGGTGACCCCCGCCGGGCGCGGCGCGAGCTGCTCTGTGGCCATCCTCCTCCTCCTCGTCCGCGTTCGAAGTAATGTTCGAGGGGTTCGGGCCACGTTTCAACGCGTATTCGTTGCAAAAAGGCTACCTCTACCGGGCCGATGGACGCCACTGACCGCAAGATCGTTACGTTGCTGCGGGAAAACGCCCGCCGTTCGTTCAAGGACATCGGCGGGCACGTGCATCTGTCGGCGCCGGCGGTCAAGCGGCGAGTGGACCGGCTGGAGAGCGAGGGCGTGATCCGGGGCTACACGGCGGTCGTTAGCGCGGCCGCCTTCGGCTGGCACACGGAAGCCTTCGTGGACCTGTTCTGCGACGGCCGCATGCCGGCGGAGGCGATCAAGCGCGCCGTGCGCAAGGAACCGGCCGTGGTCTCCGCGCATACCGTCGCTGGGGAGGCGAGCGCGATGCTCCACGTGATGGCCGAGGACACGCACGACCTGGAGCTCGCGCTCGAGCGGATCCGCAAGGTCGAGGGCGTCGACCGGACGGTCACCGAGGTCGTGCTCTCGACCCTGTTCCAGCGGTGAGACGGCCCTACCCGGATCGCCAGCCGCCGTCGATCCGCGACTTCTTCGCCTTCGAGGAGCACGTGCGCAGCGCACGCGGGGACGTCCCAACCACCTGGTTCGAGATCCCTGTCTTCTACTTCTCGAATCCCGCCGCGGTCTACCGCGACGGGGACGTGGTCCCGAAGCCGGCGGACACGAACATGCTCGACTACGAGCTCGAGATCGCGGCCGTGATCGGCGCCCGCGGCCGCACCGAGGGCTTCACGATCATGAACGACTGGTCCGCCCGCG
>Ga0126312_10001230_pt1 | contig 16631 bp, 11 predicted proteins | sample Plot104A_FD_92537 | JGI IMG/M metagenome (GOLD analysis project Ga0126312, IMG submission 92537) | Serpentine soil microbial communities from UC McLaughlin Reserve, CA, USA - Plot104A | ecosystem: Environmental > Terrestrial > Soil > Grasslands | place: USA: UC McLaughlin Reserve, Lake County... | reverse complement strand
CGGTCGTGACTTGGGCTCCCGGCGGCAATCTGCCGCCGCTCCTCGCGGCTGGACAGGTCATGGCGGCGCGCGAGCACCAGGTCTCGCTCCTAGCCTCGGCGGCCACGAGGGGCGATGCCGAGCGACTCGGGCTGGACGTGCGCAGCTACCCCCACGCGCCGGATCCCGACGTGTCCGTCGAGTTCGAGCGCCAGGCACAGACGATGATGGCGCTGGCGGCCGGCATCGAGGTCGCGCGTGACGTGCGCGACCTGCTCGTCGAGACGGGCGCCACCCTTGCGATGGTGGACTGCATGCTGCCGGCCGGCCTGGCGGCCGCGCGGGCGGCGGGCACGCGCACGGTTTCGCTCGTCCACTTCCCGTACGGGCTCGCGCGCCGGCGGCTCGCCGCCGGCGACGCGTGGACGACCGACCTACGTACGCTGGATGCGACACGGCGGACGCTCGGTCTCGCGCCGACCGTTGATGCCCTGAGCGCTTGGGAGGCGGTCGACCTCGTGCTGGTGACCGCGCCGCGTTGGTTCGACGTCGACGTCGGCTTCCCGGCGCACGTGGTTCATGCGGGTCCGCTGGGCGTGCGCGTCGCGGGCGCCACGGGCGCCCCCGGCGCCGGACGGGTGCTGCTGAGCTTCAGCACAACGGTGATGGACGGGCAGCCGGAGTTGATCCACCGCGCGATCGACGCGATCGCCGAGGCTGGGCTCGATGCGATGCTCACGCTCGGCCCGGCAGCGGACGTGTCTGCCCTTCGCCTCCCCGACCGCCTCGAGGTGGTCGGCTGGGCCGACCACGATGCGCTCCTGTCGACCTGCGGGGCGGTGGTCACGCACGGGGGCTTGGGCACGACGCTGCGCGCGCTCGCGCACGGCGTCCCGCTGGTACTGCTGCCGCTCGGTCGCGATCAGGGGTTCAACGCGGCCCGGGTGGACGAGCTCGGTGCCGGCATCCGGCTTGACGCACGCGCCAGCGCGGCCGCGATTCGTCACGCGCTCGACGATGTCCTGGGCGATCCGCGCTACGCCGCCGCGGCCGCCGAGCTCGCCGCGCGGATCGCCGCCGACGAGCCGGACGCCACCGCCGCGCAGGCGCTCGAGCGCTGTGCCGCGGCGAGCGGTGACTAGGCGATCAGGCCGGTCTTGGTGTCGAGCTCCTGAAGGAGCTCGTGGGCCGCGAGCTCGATCGCCTTGTGGCGCCACTCGGCGGCGCGGTAGTGGACGGCGATGAGGCCGGTGCGATGCAGGCGCCGGAAGTCACCGAAGACGAACGCGTACCGCCCCTTGGTGGCGTCGCGGGCGCCTTCGGTGAGGCCGAGGTGCCAGCGCGCGTACTCCTCCCAGGTGTGCGACCGCAGGTAGGCGTTCTCCTCGGTGGCCTTCGGCTGCACCGCGCCCCATTCGCTCGCGAGCACGTACTGCCGGCTCTCGATCAGGCGGCGAGCGTGCTCCACCCCCGCAGGATTGACGACGTAGGAGGCCACAAGGACATTTTGCCCGCCCTCCGTCGCCCACAGCCCGACCGGGATCGCGGTCGACGGCGCACGTCTACTGGGCCACTTCATCGCCAATGCGATCGGCCGCGCCGACGTCGACACCGAGCGCGGCCTGCTGGCAAGCTCGGCCGCGCGCAGCGATAGCTCGACGGCGGCCACCTCGAAGGGGCCTGCGGCAGCCTCGGCGCCTACATCAACCAGGTCCGGGCCCAAAGCGGCAAGAAGCTCGCGGCGGCCTCCGCGGAAGACCTGGTGGCGGAGGCCGCCGCGGTGCGCGGCGCGCGGGGCTGCGCTACGAGCTATCGCGGAAGCCCGGCCACGGTGAACGGCCGCTGGCTCGTGGCGAAGTCGGCGTTGACGACCAGGTAGAAGCCGTCCGCCCGGTCCACGGTCGACGGGCCGCGGAGCTTGTCGCTCGTCTGTGTCCGCTCGAGCGTCGCGCGGCGGGCACCGGCGCGCAGCTTGAGGAACGACAGCTGCGCGGGGCTCCCCTGGACGGCGACCAGGCGGCCTCGGTCGAGCAGCAGCCCGTCGCCGCCGGGGACCGTGGCGCCTTGGATCTCGTCGATGGCGCGAATCGAGGAAAGATCGGCGCCCAGCTCGATTCGAAACAGCTTGCCGCTGTTCGTGTCCACGACCACGAGCCGATGGCTGCCCCTGCTCACGATCCCGTTCAGGTTGAACATGTCGGTCTCGAACGGGATCTCGCTGACATCGAGCGCCTGGGGCGTTCCCGATCCGGCGCTCACCTGCTCTGCGGTCACGTGCCACAGGACGGGCCGGAACGAGTCGGTCACGAAGACGTCGCCACGCCCGGTCACTACGAGGTCGTTGAGGAATCCGCCCGTGCCGGTCTGGAAATGGGCCACCACCTGCCGGTTGGCGAGGTCGTAGACCGTGATCGATCCCGTCGGCCCGCCGGCGACATACAGCTTGCCGCCGTGGACCTTGATGCCGACGGCTGCCCCGCCGGTCGCACCCGGGATGAAGGGCGAAACCGTGTCGCTGCCGAGCGTGCCCCGATAGATGGCGCCCCCGGCCGTGATCGAGACGAAGAACGCCTTCGATTGCTGGTCGAACGCCACGCCCTCGGGGTTGCCGGCGGGATCCGGCTGCAGCGTGAACAGTCGCTCGGCGGCCTTGACGTTCCCGCCGCCCTGCCCATGGCCGGGCTTGGCAGAGGCAACGGTCGCCGCGCCGGCAAGGGCAACGATCACCAAGAGCGCGAGCATGCGCCGACGGTGGAGCATGAGAAGGGCCTCCTGAGGTCGAGTGTCTCTCTTATGAGAGATGACGAGAGCGCCCAAACCTCACGCACGAATCTGCTCGGTCCTGATTCGTGCCTGTTGAGGGGACGGCGCGCTCCATCTCGCTGTTCGCACCCCTCAACCGCGGGCTGGCCGAGACACGGATCCTCGACTGGCTCGACGAGACGTTGTCCTGACCCCTACTCGGGACGGCGCCGAACTCTCGATCCTCGACGCGCCGGCGGAGAACCGAACCTCAGCTGTCGGTCTACCCACCTGGCCTGACCGGCACGGACAAGAAACCCTTACGAGATCGACAAGCGGCCGACATCGAGGTGGTTGACGTGAAGAGCGAGCAGGCTATGAGCGCGTCATACGACGAGGAGTACGACGACGAGCTCGCGTGGCTGGAGGAGGTCGGCAACCCGTATCGTTCGATGGTCGCGGCCGCGGTGACCGAGCCCGTTGTTGCCGCGGCGTTTTGCTATCCGGCCGACCATTTGGCGCACCCGATGAGCAGGCCGGTGCGTCGACTGATCCGGCGGATGCGAGGGCAGGCACGGTGGGATGATCGACTCCCGGCACTGGGCAGGCGGCACTCGGTCGTGGCCTTGACCGAACACTCCCTGCTGGTCTTCGAGTATCGAATCGGCACAGGCCCCGACGCGCTGGGACCGTGTCTCGGGAGATGGGCGCGTGACGCCATCTCGCTCGAGGCGTGGCGGACCGAGCTCGTGCAGTCGTCGAACGGGCAGACCGATCGCATGGACCTGCTGCAGCTCACGGCCACCACGCCCGACGGCACGCTGGCCCTGGACCTTCCCGCTGCCGACCAGCCTGGGATCAAGGAGTTCGAGCAGGCCCTCGCCGGCTCTGCCTGAGCCGCGCCGCCCGCATCGTCAGGTAGTGGTTCTCCGGGACGCTGGCCGTCCGGCCGGCGGCCGTCTCGTACTCGGCCATCGCGCCGTCCACATCGCCGGCCATCTCGAGCAGGTGGGCGCGCACCGCATGGAGGCGGTGGTGGCGGGCAAGCGGCTCCGAGAGCGGCTCCAGGAGCGAGAGCCCGGCCGAGGGGCCGTCGACCATCGCGATCGCGATCGCTCGGTTCAGAGAGACCATCGGATTCCCGGTCATCCGTTCCAGCACGCCGTAGAGCGCGGCGATCTCGCGCCAGTCGGTGTCCTCCGCCCGGGGTGCCTGATCGTGAAACGCCGCGATCCGAGCCTGCACCAGATACTCGCCTACCGCGCCCTTGCTCCACGCGGACGCGACCAACTCGAGCCCCTCGGCGATCAGATCGCTGTCCCAGAGCGATCGGTCCTGCTCGGCCAGCGGGATCAGCTCGCCGCTCGGGCCGGCTCGCGCCGCGCGGCGCGCCTCGGTCAGCAGCATCAGCGCCAGCAGGCCGGCGACCTCCGGATCCTCGGGCATCGCTCGGCGGACGATCCGGGTGAGACGGATCGCCTCGCCCGAGAGCTCGCTGCGTGCAAGCTCCGGGCCGCTGCTGGTCAGGTAGCCCTCGTTGAAGATCAGGTAGAGCACGTGCAGGACCGAGCGCAGCCGCTCTGCCCACTCGTCGCCGCGGGGCATCCGGAACGGGACGGCCGACGACCTGATCGTGTGCTTGGCACGGCTGATCCGCTGCGCCATCGTCGCCTCCGGGACCAGGAACGCCTTGGCGATCTCCGACGTGCTCAGTCCACCGACCGCTCGGAGGGTGAGGGGGATCGCGGACGCCGGCGTCAGCTCCCGATGGCAGGACATGAGCATCAGCATCAGCGTGTCGTCATGGTCGGCCGGCGGCTGCGCGTCGCGCGGCTCTCGCGCTGCCGCGATCGCCTCCCGCTCGCGCCGCGCCGACTCGCTTCGGATTCGGTCCACCATCCGGCGGCTCGCCACCCGGATCAGCCAGCCGACAGGGTTGTCGGGCGTCCTGCGGCGGGGCCACTGCTGCGTCGCATCGACCATCGCCTCCTGGACCGCGTCCTCGGAGTCCGCGAAGTCGCCGAACCGTCGCACGACCGCCGCGAGGACCTGCGGCGCCGCCTCGCGCAGCAGGTCCTCGATGTCCCGCGGTCGGCTCACTCGTCGGAGGTCGGGGCGCCCATCAGCCCACGCACCTCGATCGGCTGCTTGATCGGCTTGCCGCCGGGCCCCGGCGCGGCCGACGCCTCGGCTGCGATCTCGATCGCCCGCTCCGGTGATTCGACGTCGACGATCCGGTAGCCCGCGAGAAGCTCCTTGCCCTCCGGAAAGGGGCCGTCGGTGATGACCGGACTTGTGATCACCGGCGTCCCGACGCCGTCATGGACGACGACCTTGGCCGCCTCCGGGCCGGTCAGCGCCTGCGCTTCGACCAACTCCCCGTTCTCGGTGAGCCGGTCGTTCATACGCCGCTGGAACTCGATGTGGGCCGCCGCGTCCTCCGGCGCCCAGGCGGTGATCGGCTCGGTCGCGGTCTCGGTCGGGGCGTAGTTCTGCAACAGGATGAACTTCATGCGGTCGTCTCCTTCGCGTACGTGGCGATGATCGCGCCCGTGCTCGTCGGCCGGCTCTCGACAAGCCGCAGCGAGCGATGCGGACCGTCGTCGCGGAAGAGGCGCTTGCCGCCCCCGCCGACGAGGAGCGGGTCGATCATCAGCTGCAGCTCGTCGATCAGGTCGTGGTCGATCAGCGTCTGAACGAGACCGGGGCTGCCGATCACGTGAAGGTCCTTGCCCTGCTCCGCCTTGAGGGCGCCGACGGCCGCCGCGACGTCGCCGCGCAGCAGTGTCGCGTTGTGCCATTCCAGCGGCTCGGCAAGCGTCGTCGATGCGACGTACTTCGGGATCGTGTTCAAGGGCTCGGCGAGGACCTGCTGCTCCTCGGGCGCGTTGGGCCAGTGGGCGGCGAAGATCTCGTACGTGCCGCGCCCGAGCAGGAAGCCCCCCGCGCTCCGGACGTTCTCTACCACCAAGCCCATCGAGGCGTCATCGAGGTAGCGCGCATGCCAACCGCCGCGCTCGAAGCCGCCGCTCGTGTCCTCGTCGGCATAGCTCGGCGCTTGCACGACGCCGTCGAGCGTCATCCACTCGTCTGCGATCACTTTTCGCATCTCCGTCATCCTTCCGGTCGCTCCACCGCCTCCGTTTGCCTGACGGGAGCAGCGCGTTCACCCCCCGTCGGAGCCGTGCGGCCGTTCTCGACATGGCTTCGGCCTCTAGATCGGGGCCGATTCGCGCGCCTGGATCAGGTTGCGAACCTCGCGCACCGCTACGGGCAGGGTGGTCAGGTCGTAGACGCGCCCGACCCGGATGTCGGCGAGCGTCGCCAAGCACCGCTCGGCGGCCGCCGCACCGGCCACCCATCGCTCCACGCACTGTTCCGGGTCGCTGGCCGCGGGCGCGCTGCGTACGACATCCGCGGTGAGGGCCCGGTGCAGGCCGTAGAGATCGTCACGCAGCGCGGCTCGGGCAAGCGCGCGCCACCGATCGTCGCGGGGAAGGGCCACGATGGCGTCACGCAGCCAGTGCAGCTGCAAGCGGCTGCCGAGGCGGAAGTAGATCGCGGCCACCGCCTCGACGTCCCAGCCGCTCTCCCGTGCCACCTCGACGATGTCGAAGGTCGCGGCCATCGGCCCCAGGCTGGCCACGCGCAGGGCGAGGTCGTGGGGAACGCCGGCGCCCTGCAGCTCGTCGGCGCGCCTGGCCAACGGCTCGAGGTCGGAGGGGCCGAGCAGCTCGGGCACGGCCGCGTAGAGCACCGCCGCGCCCGGCCCGAAGTCCTCCACGGCGGCCGCGATGGCCAGCGGACGGCGCCGGTTGCGCAGGAGCCACCGCGAGCCGCGCTCGACCAGCCGGCGGCCCTCGAGCAGCATCGCGATCTGCGCCTCGGCGGCGACGCGGTTGTCGAGTCCCTCGATCCGCGCCCACTGGGCCCGCATCTCGAAGACCTCGCGCGCGACGGTGTAGGCGCGCGCGATGTCGGAAGCGGGCGCCCCCGTCTCCTCGTGCAGGCGGAAGGCGAACGTCGTCCCGGCGCCGTGGAGCATGTTGTTCACGACCCGGGTGGCCGTGATCTCGCGCCGTAGCGGGTGCGATCGCATGTGGCCGCCGAAGCGCTCGGGCAGCGGCGCGGGGAAGTAGGCCTCGAGCTCGGCGGAGAGATACGGGTCCTCGGGGACGTCGGAGTCCAGCAGCGCCGCGTAGAGGTCGATCTTGCTGTAGGCCAGCAGCGTCGCGAGCTCGGGCCGGGTGAGCCCGCGATGGTCGCGCTTGCGCTCGGCGATCTCCTCCTCGCTGGGCAGCGCCTCGAGCTCGCGGTCGAGCTTGCGCGTCTGCTCCAGCCGGTCGATGAGCCGCGCGTGCACGTCGAGCATGCTCGCCGCCTGTGCCTCGGTCAGGCTCAGCGTCTCGGCTTGCTCGTAGTTGTCCTTGAGCACGAGCTCGGCGACGGCATCAGTCATCGACGCCAGCAGCTCGTTGCGGCGATCGGGCCCCAGGCCGCCCTCCGCCGCGACCGCGTCGAGCAGGATCTTGATGTTCACCTCGTGGTCGGAGCAGTCGACGCCGGCGGAGTTGTCGATCGCATCGGTGTTCACCCGTCCCCCGCCGGTCGCATATTCGGATCGCGCCCGCTGGGTGAATCCGAGGTTGCCGCCCTCGCCCACCACGCGGCAGCGGAGCTCGCTCGCGTTCACGCGCACGGCGTCGTTGGCCTTGTCGCCGGCATCGGCGTGGGTCTCCGCGGTGGCCTTGACGTACGTGCCGATGCCGCCGTTCCAGAGCAGATCGACCGGCATCCGCAGCAGCGCCCGGATTACCTCTTGAGGCGTCATCGTCTCGTCCTCCACGTCGAGGGCGGCGCGCGCCTGCGACGAGAGCGCGATGGACTTCGCGGCGCGGTCGAACACGCCCCCTCCCTCGGAGAGGCGACCGCGGTCGTAGTCCGACCACGAGGATCCGGGCAGCTCGAACAGGCGACGGCGCTCCTCCCAGCTCGCCTCCGGATCGGGGTCGGGGTCGATGAAGATCTCGCGGTGGTTGAAGGCGCCGAGCAGGCGGATATGACGCGACAGGAGCATGCCGTTGCCGAACACGTCGCCCGACATGTCGCCGATGCCCATGACCGTGAAGTCCTCGCGCTGCACGTCGTGGCCGAGCTCGCGGAAGTGTCGCTTGACGGACTCCCAGGCTCCGCGCGCCGTGATGCCCATCGCCTTGTGGTCGTAGCCGGTCGACCCGCCCGAGGCGAACGCGTCGCCCAGCCAGAGGCCGTACTCGTGGGCGATCGCGTTGGCCACGTCGGACATCGTCGCCGTGCCCTTGTCGGCGGCGACGACGAGGTAGGGGTCGTCGTCGTCGCGACGGATCACCTGCGGCGGCGATCGCACCGCGCCGTCGACGATGTTGTCGGTCACGTCGAGCAGCCCGCGGATGAACGTGCGGTAGGAGCCCAGCACCTCCGAGAGCAGCGCCTCTCGGTCGCCGGTCGGCGGCGGGCGCTTGACCACGAAGCCGCCCTTCGCGCCCACCGGCACGATCACGGCGTTCTTGACCATCTGCGCCTTCATCAGCCCGAGGACCTCGGTGCGGAAGTCCTCGCGCCGGTCCGACCAACGGATCCCGCCCCGCGCGACCTTGCCGCCGCGCAGGTGCACGCCCTCGGTGCGCGGCGAGTAGACGAAGATCTCGAACTGCGGCAGGGGCCGCGGCAGGAAGGGGATGCGGGTCGGATCGAGCTTGAACGAGAGCCGCCGCTCAGCGTCGTCGGCGTCCCGGCGCTGGAAGTAGCTGGTGCGCAGGATCGCCTCGACGATGGACAGGAAGTGGCGCAGGATGCGGTCCTGGTCGAGGCTCTCGACGGCATCGATGGCGTCCTCGATCCGCTTGACGATGCGCGGCGTCGATCGATCGGCGGAGCCGTGCGGGTCGAAGCGCGCGCGGAACAGCTCCACGAGCAGACGGGCGACCTCGGGATGGGCCACGAGGGCCCGTTCGACGTAGTGGTCGCTGAACGTCGTGCCCGCCTGCCGCAGGTAGCGCGCCACGGCGCGCAGCACGGTGATCTCGCGCCAGTCGAGGCGAGCACGAAGGACGAGACGGTTGAAGCCGTCGTTCTCGACCTCGCCGCGCCACGTGCGGATGAACACGTCCTGGAAGGCCCGCGGAAGATGCTCGTCGTCCAGTTCGCCCTGGTAGGTCAGGCCGAAGTCGTAGATCCACACCGCGGCGCGGTCGCGCGGCGTCGCCTCGTAGGGCCGCTCGTCCGCCACCGCCACGCCCATGTTCTCGAAGATCGGCAGCATGTCCGAAAGCGCGAGCGGTGCGCCGTCGTGCAGGAGCTTGGCGCGGAATCGTCCGGGCGCCGCATCGGCCGGCCGGTAGACCGTCATGACCAGCCCGCCCTGCTCCGCGAGCGTCTCGATGCGCCCGATGTCGGCGACCGCGAGGTGAGCCTCCCAGTCCGCCCGGTAGCCGGTCGGGAAGGCGTCGCCGTAGGTGCGGCGCAGCGCGTTGCCGTGCTCCTCGCCGTGCTGCTCGATCAGCGCCTCGTGCAGGTCGTCGGCCCAGGATCGGGTCGCGGCCACGAGCCGTGACTCGATCTCGGGCAGGTCGTATTCCGGGGTCCGGGTTGGATCGATGTCGATGGCGTAGTGCAGCCGCACGAGCACCGACTCCGAGACGCGTGTGGTGTAGTCGATGGCCCTGGCACCGAACGCCTCGGCGAGGATGCGCTCGATCCGCCGCCGGTTGTCGGTGTTGAAGCGGTCGCGCGGCACGAACACCAGGCAGGAGAGAAAGCGGCCGAAGCGATCGGCGCGCACGAACAGCCGGAGGCGCTGGCGTTCCCCCAGGTGGAGGATCCCAATCGCCGTCTCGAACAGCTCGTCGACCGTGATCTGGAAGAGCTCGTCGCGCGGATGGATCTCCAGGATCTCGATCAGGGCCTTCTCGTTGTGGCTGCCGGGCGGGAACGCGGCGCGCGAAAGGACGGCGTCGACCTTGCGGCGCATGACCGGGATGTCGCGAGGATTGGCGTGGTAGGCCCCGGTGGTGTAGAGGCCGAGGAAGCGGTGCTCGCCGACGACGCGGCCGTCCTGATCGAAGCGCTTGATGCCGACGTAGTCCATGTAGGAAGGCCGGTGGACCGTCGCGCGCGCGTTGGCCTTGGTGAGGGTCAGCAGGTTCGGGGCCAACGCGAGGTCGCGTACGCGGGGGGTCAGGTCGTCGAGCGCGTGCCGGCTGCGCTTGCCCTCCGGCTGGCGCAGGATCCCGAGACCCGAGCCCGCCACCGAGGCCAACCAGGCCCGGCCGTCGACGTCCTCGACCTCGTATTGCCGGTAGCCGAGGAAGGTGAAGTGGTGGTCCTCGAGCCAGGCCAGGAACGCCTTGGTCTCCTCGACATCGGCCTGATCCATCGGGAGCGAGCCGGCGTCCAGCTCGGCGGCGACCTCGAGGGCGCGGGCGCGCATCCGGGGCCAGTCCTCGACCGTCGCACGGACCTCGCCGAGCACGCGTAGGAGCGCTGCGCGCAGCGCCTCCAGCTGCGCCGCGCCCGTCTGCCGGTCGACCTCCGCGTGGATGACCGACTCGGGCGCGAACCCCTCGCCCGGCTCCGCGCCGAACGGAAGCACCTCCCGCAGACCGCCCCCCGGGTCGCGGCGGACGCTCATGACCGGGTGGATGATGAGATGGATGCCGAAGCCCTGCCGGTTGAGCTCCATCCCTACCGAGTCGATCAGGAACGGCAGGTCGTCGGTGACGATCTCCACCGCAGTGTGGGTCGACGTCCATCCGTCCGACCCGGCCGTGGGGTTGTAGACCCGCACGAGCGCGGTCCCCCGCCGGCGCGTTCGCGCGAGCTCGAGGTGGGCGACCGCAGCGCCATAGAGGTCGAGCGGCGTGCGCTCTGCCAGGTCCTCGGTCGCCGCCCAGCGGTAGTACTGGCGGACGAACGCCTCGGCGAGCCGCGCGTCTTCCTCGGCCAGATGGTCATGGAGGCGCGTACAGACGGTGTCAATCAACGCCGCGTCGACTGCCTCCAACGTCATCGCACGGCCCGAGTCTACGCTCACGCGCAGACCCGCCGGTCGACTACAACTCCCTCGATGGCGATGCCCAAGGTGGTCCGATCGTGCTCGGATCCGTTCGCGCACGGGTTGCTCGCGGGCGCCGTGGCGGCTCCGCTGGCTCGCGGCGCTGGCCGCGGGCCGGTGGTGACCGCCGTGGTCGCCGGCACCCTCATCGATGTCGACCACGTCGTGGCGGCGCGGTCGCTGCGGCCCCTGACGTGGGTGACGCTCGGCGGCCGTCCTCGCGCTCATACGCTGCTGCTCGCCGTCGGCGCGGGCGCCGTCGGCGCTCGGCTCGGCGGACGGGCGCACGGCTGGGCCGCGTTCGGCGGGCTGGCTTCGCACCTCCTGCGCGACGCGAGCGATCGCAGCGGCACGCCGATCCTCTGGCCGCTGTCCGGTCGCCGGCACATTCCCCGTTCGGCGTACGCGGCGGGCATCGCCGGGCTCGCGCTGGGGTCGTGGCTGGTCAGCCGATCTTCGGGAGCTTTGGAAGCGGCAGGCGCGAGCGCTTCTTCCGATCCTGCTGGCGCCGGCGCAGGAGCTCCCCCGCGAACAGCGTGAGCCCGATCGAGACCACGAGCCCGACCGCGCGACGGCCGGTGAACGACGAGCGCCCGTGCTCGCGCTGGCGCATGTGCACGGGCACCTCGAGCAGCCGCAGCTTGGCGTCGGCGATGCGCATGAGCGCCTCCACCTCGGGCGATTCGGAGACGTAGGGGTCGGCCAGCAACGCCAGGGCGTCACGGTCGACCGCATACAGGCCGCTGGTGGCGTCGGAGATCCGCTCGCCCAGGCGCAACCGGATGAGCAGGCGCAGCAGCGACGTGCCGACAACGCGCTCGACCGGCGGCCGGTAGCGCCCCTCGTCCCCACCCGAGTCCGGTAGGAACCGCGACCCCACGGCGACATCGCACTCCCCGGCCTTGACGTGCTCGAGCAGGCGGGCGAGCTCGGCCGCCGGGTGCTGGCCGTCGGCGTCGAGGCGTCCGCAGTACTCGTACCCGCCGTCCAGCGCCTGGCGGTAGCCGGTCGCGATCCCCACGGGCAGCCCCCGGTTCTCGCCGAACCTCACCACCCGCGCCCCGGCGTCGCGGGCGACCTGGGCCGTCTCGTCCGTCGAGCCGTCGTCGATGACGAGGACGTCGACGCCGGGGAGGTCGCGCCGCGCCTCCTCGAGGACCGCCGGCAGCGACTCCGCCTCGTTCCACGCCGGGATGAAGACCAACGTGTCGGAGGCCACGGGAGCAACCTACCGGGCCGGACAGGGCCGGTCGGGCTTCGGTGAACAGCCGAGTGGTATGTGACCAATCCCATCAGCTTGACCCGCCAGGCGATTAGCATTGCCTCGATCGGCGCCGGGCTCGGCGCCGGCCGTTGGGAGGCTCTTCGTGCAAGTGACGTCGGCGGACGTGCAGCATTCGGACCCGGGCATTGACCGGCGCACTGAGAGCTCGACCTTTGACGCCTTCCTCTCCTACAGTCACGCCGTCGACGGCCGGCTCGCGCCGGCGCTGGAGCGCGGGCTGGAGTTCATGGCCAAGCCCTGGTACCGCCGGCGGGGGCTGCGCATATTCCGCGACCAGACGAGCCTGTCGGCGTCCCCTGAGCTCTGGGGCTCGATCGAGGCCGCGCTCGGATCGGCGCGAGCGTTCATCCTGCTCGCGGCGCCCGAGGCTGCGGCGTCCCGATGGGTCGAACAAGAGGTCGCCTGGTGGCGCGCCCATCACGGCAGCGACAGTTGCTTCATTGCGCTAACGGGCGGCGACCTCGACTGGGACGCGGCGTCCGACGACTTCACGGCCGACTCGGCGGTGCCGCCTTCCCTGCGCGGCTGGTTCGCGTCGGAGCCGTTGTGGGTCGACCTCCGCTGGGCTCGGACCGAAGAGCACCTCTCGCCTCGGAATCCGCGCTTCCGTGATTCGGTCGCCGAGCTCGCTGCACCGCTCCACGGCATGCCGAAGGATGACCTCGTCGGTGAGGACGTCAGGTTGCACCGGCGAGCGATGCGGCTCGCGCGGAGCGCCGTGGCGCTGCTCGTACTCCTGACCGTGGTCGCGGCAATCGGAGCGGTGGTGGCCGTCATCCAGCGAAACACCGCGCGCGATCAGAGCAGCCTGGCGACCGCACGCCAGATCGGCGCAACCGCCACGGGCGCGCTCGCATCGAGACTGGACATCGCCAACAGCCTCGCGCCGGAGGCGTACCTCCGGCGCGCCACGGATCAGACCGAGGCGTCGCTCTTCGGCGCCGTCGCAGCAAGCCCCCACCTGGTTCGGTTTCGGTCCACCGGCACGCGGGTAACGACGCTGGCGCCGAGCACCGCAAACGGGGACGAGGTCCTGGTCGGCGACGCGGACGGGCGCGCTCGTGGGTGGTCGTTGCGCGACGGCCGCTTTGGCCCGGTGCTCGTCGACGCGCCCGCGGAGGTCAGGGTGATCCGGCCGAGCCCGAGCACTGGTCTGCTGGCGGTCGGCGACGCACGCGGCAACATCGTCGTGCGTGACATGGCCGCGAAGACAAGTCGACGCCTGACGGTCAGCGGGCCCGTCAGGGAGATCGCCATCGACGACGCTCGCCGGTGGCTCGCCGCGTCCTACGGCATCAATGGCAGCACGCTGTCGATGTTCGACTTGACCACGGGACGCCTCCAGCGCCGAACCGAACCTCGATGGGACGCGCGTGCGCTTCGATTCGCTTTAGGCGGACGACGTCTCCTCGTCGGCTCCGGCACCGGCGCGTACCAGTGGTACACGGTCCCGGATCTGGCGCCAATCGGCGCCGCGGCGTACGCCGTACTGCCGGCGAACGGAGCCGCCGAGGCGTATTCGGCCGACAGGCGCTATTACGGCTACCACAAGTTCGGCATGCGCGTGAGGGACACGACCGGGGCAGACCCCCCGAGGGTCTACCCGCTCGACACTGCCACGCCCGCGTCAGCGGTCGCAATCTCGCCCGATGCATCGCGCGCGGCCGTGGCGGCGGGTGGCACCATCGCCGTCCTTCGGCCGCGGGTCCGTGGTGGACGCTACGGCACCGGCGCGGATCCCGGCGGCGTCGCCGCAGACGTCTTCACCGGCTTGTCCACCGACGTGACGGCGTTGACCTTCGCCCGTGGCAGCCGCCAAGTCGTCTCGGCTGCCGGCGACGTGCTCGCGCTGTGGGACCCGGACCAGCGCTCACGCCTCGCGCGCCAACTGCCAGTGCGGATGGAAGACTTGTACGACCTGCAGGTTCGGCCGGGACTTGCGCTCAGCGGTGACGGCCGGTACGTCACCGTCACGGACGAGAGATCCGCTCTGACCGTCGTTGATTCTCGCACCGGGCAAACGGTCGCCTCCCGCCGGTTCAGATCGGGTGGGCCGGCCGTGGGCACGGAAATTCTGGTGGACAAGCACGCCAAGACCGCCACGTTTGTGACGGGCTATCCCCCACCCATTCGCGTAGTTGAAGTCGATCCGGCAAGCGGAGAGGTGCTTCGCTCCCTCCCCGTCCGCAATGCCGAAGAGTCGTCCTCGGTCGAGGCGCTGTTCGCTGGCCCGCACGGTCGACCGACGATCGTCTACAGCGATGGATCGGTGGCGTTCGCCGATATGCAGCACGCGCGACTTCGGCCAGTCGCGGGGCCGGTTCGATTCTCGGTATACGACACCGAGGCGCAGGTGCGCGGGGGTGCGACCGACGCGGGCAGAGGCGTGCTGTATGAGATCGTGGCCAAGCGACTCTGGTCGGTGGACCTACAGACGGGCAGACGCACGGCTTGGCGGGGTCCGCGAGGCGAGCCAATTGCGGCGGTCGCCGCCAGCGCCGACGGGCGCACCGTGGCAACCTCCGACGGCCAGGCCGGCGTGCACGTGTGGGACGTCTCATCACGCCGCGTCATCCGGACCCTTGATACGGGGCCGGTGTTCTCGTTGGTGCTGGACGCCAGCGCCTCGCGCCTGATCACCATCGAGCAGAACGGAACGATGAGCCTTTGGCGTCCGAGGGCGGGGACCAAGCTCGGTGACCTCGCGCTGGCCGATCCGCAGGTTGGGATCCGCGGCCGTGGCGTCAGTAGCCAGACCCGGGCGGTGTTCGCTCGCGATGGGACCCTGTGGACGGCGACGACGGGGCTGGGCCTGTACGCGTGGAGCATGAGCCCGTCGGCATGGCTGCGCACCGCGTGCGCGACGGTCGGCCGGTCGTTGACGGCGGATCAATGGCGGCGCTACCTCGGGATCGACTACGCGCCGCGCTGGCGGTGCTGAGAGTCCCTCGGTCGGCAGAGTCAAGGCTTGGCAGCGCCACCCGCGCTCGCCTGCGCCGACGACCACGCCGCGTGCTCCTGCGAGACGAGCCCCTCCACCCGCTCGGCGAGCAGGGCGTCCGGATCAGCGACATCCGAGAAGGGGACCGCACGCGACAGAAACAGGTACTTCTCGTGTTTCAGTGACTCCGCTGTCGTGCGATAGCTCGCCCAGTTTTGCTGGAACTGGAAGAGTTGCTGAATGCCCTCGAGCACCACGATAGAGGCGCCTAGCGAGCCGGTGACCCATGCGCTTGCATCGCTACCAGCAGCAACTGGTACGGCAGCGGCGAGCACGATCTGGAGAACCTTCAGGCGTAGAAACCACGCCTTGTTTTCGGCGCTCTTACGTTCGTACCAATCCAGCTGGTCGACAAGACGCGCCCAGGCGTAGCTGGTCTGACCGAGGTCGACGTCTCTGCTCTGCGCGACGGATGTCGGCTCGCCCTTGGCAGTTGCGTCTCTCATGGCCGTCGCCCCCCGGGGATTCGTCGCCCGCCGATGCTCGCAGGGCATCCGGCCAGGGTCAACCGCACGCCGGTCACTCGCGAAGCTCACGGACCGACTAGCCGGCCGCGCAAGAGCCAGACCTACGCGGCGCGCTCGTCAGCAGCCGCCGGCCGCGTCGTCGGCCGCGTCGCCGCGGCAGCGGTCGGCTCCGCCGCCGCCCTCGGCGTGGTCCGCGCCGGCATCGCCCGTCAGGCGGTCTGCGCCCGGGCCGCCGACCAGCACGTCGTCGCCGTCCCCACCCGACAGCCGGTCGTCGCCGTCGTCTCCGTAGAGCGTGTCGGCGCCCGCGCCGCCCGCCAGCCGGTCCTCGCCCGCGTCCTCGTAGAGCACGTCATCGCCGCCTCCGCCGTCGACCACGTCGTCGCCGCCGAGCGCGCAGATGACGTCGTCGCCCGGCGTGCCCACGAGTTGGTCGTCGCGCGCGCTTCCGGTGATCGTGCAGCCTCGCGGAAAGACGTCGAACTCCTCCACGCCGATCACCGGCCGGATCGCGCGGCGTGGCGAACGCCTCGCCGAGCACGTCGCCTCCGAGCGCGTTTCCGAGCGCCGCCATGATCATCCCCTGGTCGAGCGAGAGATACGCGGGGGAGGGAAGGCCGGTCTGCATGTTGACCGAGTCGGCAAAGCCGCACGTCCCGAACATCCCCGGGATCGACTCCAGCCGTGCGAGGTGGGCCATCGTCTCGGCGGGGCGATAGCGCAGCGCGAGGACGGCGGCATGCGGCGTGACCACCCCGTTGGTGTAGGCGCGGGGCGGCGGGTCGGCCTGCGCGGGGCGGCCCGCAGCCTGCGAAGCCACGGTCAACCAGCGTGCGTTCAGCCGCGTCGCGCGGTACGGGTACGACGTGCTGTTCGGCAGGGCCAACCCGGGCGGCAAGCTGCCGGTGTCGTTCCCGCGCCGGGTCGGCCAGGTGCCGATCTACTACAACCACGAGCCGACCGGGCGGCCCTGCGACACCAGCCAGAAGTACGTCTCGCGCTACCGCGACATCGCGAGCTGCTCCCCGCTCTACGAGTTCGGCTACGGGCTCAGCTACACGAAGT
>Ga0126312_10001229_pt1 | contig 16631 bp, 14 predicted proteins | sample Plot104A_FD_92537 | JGI IMG/M metagenome (GOLD analysis project Ga0126312, IMG submission 92537) | Serpentine soil microbial communities from UC McLaughlin Reserve, CA, USA - Plot104A | ecosystem: Environmental > Terrestrial > Soil > Grasslands | place: USA: UC McLaughlin Reserve, Lake County... | reverse complement strand
GTGTCGCGGTTGGGCGTGGACGTGGGTGGCACCTTCACGGACCTCGTCGCGCTCGTGGACGGGCGGCTCGAGACCGCCAAGGTGCCCTCGACGCCCGAGGACCAGTCCGAGGGGGTGATGGCGGGCGTCGCGGCGTCGGGGGTGGGCGACGTGGCCGCGTTCGCGCACGGCATGACCGTGGCCACCAACGCGCTGCTCGAGCGGCGTGGGGCGCGCACGGCGCTCGTGACGACCGAGGGCTTCCGCGATTTGATCGAGATCGGCAGGCAGGACCGCGCGCACCTGTACGACCTGGCGGCGGGGCGGCCCGCAGCGCTTGTTCCGCGAGCGCTCCGCTTCACCGTCCGGGAGCGGATGGGACCGGAGGGAGAGCTTCGGCCGCTCGACGAGCGCAGCCTGCGCGGGACGGTCGAGCGCGTGCGGCAGGCGGATGTAGAGGCCGTGGCCGTTTGCCTCCTGTTCGGCTTTCTCCACCCCGAGCACGAGCGCCGAGTGGGCTCCGCCCTGCGGGAGGCGCTGCCCGGCGTGCACGTCTCGTTGTCGAGCGAGGTACTGCCCGAGTTCCGCGAGTACGAACGACTCTCCACCACCGCCGCGGACGCGTACCTCGCGCCGCGGCTTCGGAGCTATCTCTCCCGGCTCGGGAGCAGGGCCGAGGAGGGCGGGTTGCCCGCGCCGCTCGTGATGCAGTCATCGGGCGGTGTCGCGGAGATCGGACACGCCGCCGAGGCCGCCGCGGGCTGCGTGCTGTCGGGGCCGGCCGGAGGGGTGGTGGGCGCCGCATACGTCGCCCGGGCCAGCGGCTACCCGGACGTGCTCAGCTTCGACATGGGGGGGACCAGCACTGACGTGGCCCCGATCCTCGGCGGCGAGGCCCAGACCACGACCGAGTTCGTGGTGGCCGGCGTGCCGATCAGGCTGCCGATGGTGGACGTCCACACGGTGAGTGCGGGCGGCGGCTCGATCGCCCGCGCCGACCCCGGCGGCGCCCTGCGGGTGGGCCCTCGCTCGGCCGGCGCCGACCCCGGCCCCGCCGCGTATGGGCGCGGCGGCGACGAGCCCACCGTCACCGACGCCAACCTCGTGCTCGGCTACCTGGCAGACGGCGCCGAGCTCGGCGGCGAGCTCGTTCTGAGCCGCGAGCGCGCCGAGGAGGCGCTGGCTCGGGTCGGTCGGGACCTGGGGCTCGATCCGCTCGAGACCGCGCTCGGGGTCGTGCGCGTGGCCAACGCCGAGATGACGCGCGCGCTGCGGGTGATCTCCGTCGAGCGGGGTCTCGACCCGCGCGACTTCGCGCTGGTCGCGTTCGGCGGCGCGGGCGGCATGCACGCCTGCGCCCTGGCCGAGGAGCTCGGGATGGCCACGGTGCTCGTGCCCCGGGCGGGCGGCGTCCTCAGCGCGCTGGGGCTCGCGATCTCCGACCTTCGCCGCGACTACGTACGCCCCTTCCTCTCCCCGACCGATGCGCTCGACGGCCGGGCCTTCGAGAGCGCCTTCAGCGAGCTCGAGGAGCAGGCGCGCGCGGACCTGGGACGGCCCTCGCTGCGAAGGCGCGCGGACCTCCGGCACCGGCGCCAGTCGTTCGAGCTCACGGTGGAGGCCGACGCTCGGGACGCGCTCCGCGAGCGGTTCCTCGAGGCCCACGAGCGCCGCTACGGCTACCGCATGGAGGATGAGCCCGTCGAGCTCGTGAGCGTGCGAGTCGTGGCCACGGTGGAGGTCGACAAGCCGGAGCTCCGCCAGGAGCCGGCCGGCGAGGCGCCACAGCCGGGCAGCCGCGAGATCGTGGTCGACGGCGACCGGCACCACGCCGCGGTGCTCGACCGCGACGCGCTCGGCGCGGGCTCCGAGGTGGCGGGCCCCGCGGTCGTTGAGTTCCGCGAGGCCACGTGCGTCGTCCGGCCGCGCTGGACGGGGAGCGTCGACGAGGTCGGGACGCTCGTGCTGGAGCGGTCGCGGTGAGCCTCGACCCGGTCGCTCTGTCGGTGCTCGCGAGCGCGCTCTCCGGGGTCGCCGACGAGATGGGCGCGGTGCTCGTGCGCGGCGCCTACTCCTCGAACATCAAGGAGCGCCGCGACTGCTCGGCCGCGCTGTTCGACGCGCGCGGCCGGATGGTGGCCCAGGCCGAGCACATCCCGGTCCACCTGGGGGCCATGCCGGAGTCGGTGGCCGCGGTGATCGAGCGCGGGCCGCGACCCGGCGACGTCTTCGCCCTCAACGACCCCTTCCGCGGCGGCACCCATCTGCCCGACATCACGCTCGTGGCGCCGCTGTCCCGCGGCGGCGAGGTCGTGGGCTATGCGGTGAACCGCGCCCACCACTCGGACGTGGGCGGCATGACCCCGGGGTCGATGCCCGCCGGCTCGCGCACGGTCTTCCAGGAAGGCCTCGTGATCCCGCCGCTGCGACTGCTGCGCGAGGGCGAGGAGCAGGCGGAGGCGCTCGAGCTGATCCTCGCCAACGTGCGCACCCCGGAGATCCGCCGCGGCGACCTTCGCGCCCAGATCGCCTCCGCCCGCGTCGCGCAGGCGCGGCTCGACGAGCTCGTCGAGCGCCGCGGCGAGGAGACCGTGCTGGGTGCCTTCGAGGAGGTGGTGGCCTACGCCGAGCGCCGCTCCCGCGAGGCCGTCTCCGCGCTGCCCGACGGTCGCCACGAGGCGAGCGGGGAGATCGAGGGCGACGGCGTGAGCGACGAGGACATCCCGCTGCGGGTTGCGGTCGAGATCGCCGGAGCTGCGATGACGATCGACTTCCAGGGCTCGGCTGAGCAGGTCCCCGGGAACGTCAACTGCCCGCTGGCGGTCACCCGCTCGGCCTGCTTCTTCGCCCTGCGCGTGGTGCTCCCGAAGGACATCCCGGCCAACGCCGGCGCCTACGCGCCGCTCGACATCCGCGCGCCCGAGGGCAGCGTCGTGAATGCCCGCCCGCCGGCGGCCGTCGTGGCGGGGAACGTCGAGACGAGTCAGCGACTGGCCGACACCGTCCTTCGAGCGCTCGCCCGGGCCCTCGACGTGCCGGCGGAGGGCCAGGGGACGATGAACAACCTGATCATCGGGGGCGAGGGCTGGACCTACTACGAGACGATCGGCGGGGGGCAGGGCGCGAGCTCGCACGGGCCGGGGCCCTCCGGCGTGCACGTGGGCATGAGCAACACGCTCAACACGCCGGTCGAGGCGCTCGAGCTCGAGTACCCGATGCGCGTGGAGCGCTCCGAGCTCGCCTACGACACGGGCGGCGAGGGGGAGCACCGCGGCGGCGACGGCGTGGTGCGCGCGGTGCGCGTCCTCGAGCCGGCCACCGTGTCGCTGATCACCGACCGCCGCCGGCACGCGCCGCGAGGCGCGAACGGCGCCGGCGACGGCACGCCCGGCGAGAACCGCCTCGGCGACGAGCTGCTGCCCGCCAAGGCGACTCGCGAGCTCGTGGCGGGAGACGTCGTGACCGTGCGCACGCCGGGCGGGGGCGGGTGGAAGGCGGCGCGGCCCCCCGCTCGGTCTACCCCAGGCTGACCCAGACCGTCTTGTCGTCGAGGTAGGCGTCGAGGCCGGACTTGCCGTGCTCGCGACCGATGCCGGAGGCCTTGAAGCCGCCGAATGGGGCCGCTGCGTCGCTGGGCCCCCACACGTTCACGTACACGGAGCCCGCCCTCAGCAGCGCGGCGAGCTTGTGGGCGCTCGCCACGTCGCGGGTCCAGACGCCGGCGGCCAGCCCGTATTCGGTGTCATTGGCGCGGCGGGCCACCTCCTCGAGATCGTCGTAGGGAAGGGCCACCAGCACGGGTCCGAAGATCTCCTCGCGCGCGATCGCGAGGTCGTCGCTCGTCGCCGCGAAGAGCGTCGGCTGGACGAAGTACCCCCCACCCCGCTCGGCCGCGCCGTCGCCGCCCGCCACGAGCTCGGCGCCCTCGGCCCTGCCCCTCTCGATGTAGCCGCGTACCCGCTCCTCCTGCTCGGCGGAGACCAGCGGGCCGAGCTGCGTCTCGGGGTCGAGGCCCGGGCCGAGCCTGGCCTTGGCCGCGGCCGCCGCCAGGCCGTCGACCACCCGGTCGAACTGCTCGCGCTGCACGAACAGCCGCGACCCGGCGTTGCAGGACTGGCCCGTGTTGTAGTAGATCGCCTGGTAGCTGCCCTTGACCGCGGCATCGAGGTCCGCGTCGGGGAGCACGATGTTCGGCGACTTCCCGCCCAGCTCGAGCGTGACCCGCTTCAGCGTACGACCCGCCTTCGCGCCGATCTCCCGCCCCACCGCGGTGGAACCGGTGAAGGCGATCTTGTCGAGGCCCGGGTGGTCCACGAGCGCCGCGCCGGTCTCGCCGGCGCCGGTCACAACGTTCAGCACCCCCTCGGGTATTCCCGCCTCGAGCGCCAGCTCGCCCAGGCGGAGCGCCGTCAGCGGCGTCTGCTCGGCCGGCTTCAAGACCGTCGTGCAGCCCGCGGCCAGCGCCGGGGCCACCTTCCAGCAGGCCATCAGCAGCGGGAAGTTCCAGGGGATGATCTGCCCACAGACGCCGACCGGCTCCTTGGTCGTGTAGCAGAGCGCGTTCGGCCAGGAGACCGGGATCGTCTCCCCCACGATCTTGGTCGGCCAGCCAGCGAAGTAGCGCAGGTGCTCGACAGCGAGGCGCACGTCCACGACCTTCGCCAGTCGAACCGGCTTGCCGTTGTCGAGGGCCTCGAGCTGGGCGAGCTCATCGCCGTGCTCCTCGACGACTTCGGCCAGGCGAAGCAGATGGAGCGTGCGCTGCGACGCCGGCGCGGAGGTCCACGCGCCCTCGAATGCGGCGCGAGCGGCGCGGACGGCGCGCTCGATCTCCTCGGGCCCGGCTCGGGCCACCTGGGCGATCGGGCGGCCGGTGGAGGGATCGACCGTCTCGAAGTTCTCCGCGGCCTCCAGTCGCTCGCCGCCGATCAGGAGGCGGTGCGGGCCGGCGGCGAAGGTGCGCGCCTCGTCGGAGAGGGCCTCGGGGAGAACGCTCGTGGTCATCTCGTCCTGCATGCTAAGTGGCCGCGTGGCTCACCGCTCCGCCGAGTCACGGCTCTCCCGAGCACACGGTGCCCAGCAGGTCTTCGCTCGCCAGCAGCCCCCCGACGGGCCATGTCGAGCGAGAAGCGCCGCCCGGCCGACGAGGCGCTGCCCGCCAACAGCGCGAAGCCCGATCTTCCAGCCCACCCGCTTGGCGCCCGCTCGAGCAACGCCCGGCGCCGCTCGAGCTGGTCGCGCAGCCCCGCCACGACCCGCTCGTCGATCACGGGGCCATGACGATCTTGAGCGCCTCGCGGCGGTCGTAGACCGCGTACGCCTCGGCCGCGTCGGCCAGGGCCATGTGGTGCGTGACGAGCGGCGTGGGGTCGAGCACCCCGGCCGCCATCAGGGCGAGCACGCGATCCACGTGCCCGATCACGTTGGCCTGCCCAGTGTGCACGGTCAGGGCCTTGATCCAGGCGATTCCCATGTGCACGCTCACGCGCTCGGCGTAGACGCCGATCGCCGACACCGTGCCCGCCTTGCGGCACATGCGGATCGCCATGTCGAGCGCGTCCGGGTGGCCCACCGCGTCGACCGCGACGTCGACGCCGCGGCCGTCGGTGGCCGCCTTCACCGCCCCGCGCGGGTCCTCCTCGCTCAGATGCACCGCATCGGCGCCGAGCTCGGCGGCCACGCGCAGGCGGTCCTCCACGGCGTCGACCGCGAGCACGCGCGCGGCGCCCGCCGCGCGCGCCACCTGCACGGCGCACAGTCCGACCGGCCCCAGGCCGAGCACGGCCACCGCGTCGCCCGGCTCGAGCTCGGCCTGGGCGATCGCGTGATAGCCGGTGCCCATCACGTCGCCCGCGAACAGGGCGACGTCGCTCGACATCCCCTCGGGCACCCGCCGCAGGGTGAGGTTCGCGTGCGGAACCAGCACCTGGTCGGCCTGCGCGCCCTGGAGCGAGCCCAGAGCCTTGCCGTGGCCGAACACGCGCCCCTCGTCGCACTGGTGGTAGTCGCCGCTGCGGCAGAAGAAGCACTTCCCGCACGCGCTGCAGTAGCAGCCCAGCACGCGGTCGCCGTCAGACACCTCGCTCACGCCATCGCCCGCGGCGACCACCGTGCCCACGAACTCGTGGCCGACGGTGAAGCCGGGCTCGATCCGCACGCGCCCGTGGTAGATGTGCAGGTCCGAGCCGCAGACGCCGGTGGCCTCGACCCGCACGACGGCGTCGTCGGCAGCCGCGGGCTCGGGCTCCGGGCGCTCCTCGACGCGCACCTCGCCCGGCGCCTGAAAGGTCACGGCCCGCACCGGCGGGAGCGTAGCTGCGAGGATCGCGCGCCGATGTCAGACGCCTTCTTCGTCGCCGAGGGCCGCCGCTTCCTGCCCACCGAGCTGACCCGGGGGCCGTGGGAGCCCGGCGCGCAGCACGCCGGCCCGCCGGCGGCGCTCATCGGGCGCGAGCTCGAGCGCTGCGAGCCGGCGCCGCACGCTCGCATCGGCCGCGTGACTCTCGAGATCCTCAACCCCGTGCCGCTCGGGCCGCTGGAGGTCTCGGCCCGTGTGGCGCGCCCGGGCCGCAGCGTGGAGCTGCTCGAGGCGGAGCTGTCGGGGCCGGACGGACCGCTGGTGCGGGCGACGGCGTGGCGGCTCCGGACACGGCCGGTGGAGCTGCGGCCGGAGCCCCCCGCGGACCCGCCGCCGCCGGGACCCCACCGGGGAGCGGCCGCCCCCTTCTTCCCGACCGGCGAGGAGGTCGGCTACCACACGGCGATGGAGTACCGCTTCGTGCGCGGCGCATTCCTCGAGATCGGCCCCGCCGCGGTGTGGATGCGCATGAGCCATCCCCTGCTTGCGGGCGAGGAGCCGTCGCCGCTCGTCCGGGTGCTGATCGCGGCCGACTCCGGCAACGGCGTCAGCGCGGTTCTCGACTACCGCCGCTACCTGTTCATCAACACCGACTTGACGGTGCATTTGCTGCGCCCGCCGAGGGGCGAGTGGGTCTGCCTCGACGCGGTGACCTATCCCCACCGCGACGGCGTGGGCCTGGCGGACACCGCGCTATGGGACGAGCGCGGCCGCATCGGCCGGGCGGCCCAGACCCTGCTGGTGCGAGAGCGCGGGTAACGTGGCGGCGGTGAAGCGCTCCGTGCTGATCACCGGCTGCTCGTCCGGGATCGGGCGGGCCACCGCGGAGCGGCTCGCCGGCCGCGGCTACACGGTCTACGCGACCGCGCGCAGGATCGAGTCGATCGCCGAGCTCGAGGCGAAGGGCTGCCGCCTGCTTTCGCTCGACGTGACCGACGAGGGCTCCATGCGGACGGCGGTCGAGGCCGTCGAGCGTGCGGAGGGCGCCGTCGCCGCGCTCGTGAACAACGCGGGCTACTCCCAGAGCGGCGCCGCTGAGTCCGTGCCCATGGAGGACGTGCGCCGCCAGTTCGAGACGAACGTCTTCGGCCTGCTTCGGATGTGCCAGCTCGTGCTGCCCGGGATGCGCCGCGAGGCGGCGGGTCGGATCGTGAACATCAGCTCCATGGGGGGCCGGCTCGTGTTCCCCGGAGGCGGTGTCTACCACGCCACCAAGTACGCCGTGGAGGCGCTCTCCGACGCCCTGCGCTTCGAGGTGGCCGGCTTCGGCGTTCAGGTGGTCGTGATCGAGCCGGGCCTGATAACCACGCGCTTCGGCGAGACCGCCGCCGGCGGGGTAGCCAGGGGCCACGGGCCCTACGCGGACTTCAACGCCGCAGTGGCGGCCGCCACGGCCTCGGCCTACGAGGGCCCCCTGAGCAGGCTCGGCGCCGGCCCCGAGGCGGTGGCGAAGACGGTCGAGAAGGCGATCTCGAGCCGCCGCCCGCGCACGCGCTACCTCGTGACGGCCTGGGCCCGCGTGCTCCTTGCCCAGCGGCGGCTTCTGCCCGACCGCCTCTGGGACCGTGTCGTGGGGACGAGCTTCCCGCGGCCGCGGCCCTGACAGAATGGGCGCGCCCCGAACCCGATGAGAGGACCCCTTTGCCGTACTTCAAGGACGCCGACGAGGTCTATCGCTTCATAGGGAAGCTCTTCCAGGACCTCGCCGACGACGAGGAGCTCGCCCCGAGGTTCCGCCGCGCCAACACGATCGTCCAGTACCGCTACCGCAATCCCGAGTCGATCATCACGGTCAACCTGCGCGAGGGCGAGGACGGCCGGGTCGACCTCGGCGAGACCGACATGGAGCCCGAGGTGGTCATGTCGATGGACGCCGACACCGCCCACAGGTTCTGGCTCGGCAAGGTGAACGTCACCGTGGCGCTGGCTCGCGGGCAGATGAAGGCGAAGGGGCCGGTGGCCAAGATCCTCAAGCTCGTGCCGCTCGTGAGGCCCGTCTTCCCGCGCTATCGGGCGATGCTCGAGGAGGCCGGCCGCGGAGACCTGGTGGAGGCGGCCTGAGCTTCAAGGACTTCTACCAGCACGTCTCCCAGACTCGCGTAATCGCCGGGCGCGACCTGCTCGGGAGCGCCGGCTTCGAGTTCATGAAGGAGGGGGCGGGCCGAGTGCTCGTCGTCACCGACGCCGTGATCCGCGGCACCGGCCTCGTGGAGCGGCTCGAGGAGGGGCTCCGCGACGGCGGGCTCGAGGTGGTCGGCGTCTTCGACGATGTGCCCCAGGACTCCTCCACCGCGGTGGTCGAGCGCTGCGCCGCGGCGGCGAAGGAGGCCGGCGCGGACTCGTTCATGGCGGTGGGCGGCGGCTCCGTGATGGACACCGCCAAGGTCGTCGATGCCGTGTTCACGAACGGCGGGAGCGCGGCGGAGCAGGAGGGCTTCTATCTCATGCCGCGCGAGCGGGACGGCATGGGGCGCCCGCTGCCGATCGCCCCGCTCGCCTGCGTGCCGACCACCGCCGGGACGGGCTCGGAGGTCTCGATGGCGGCCGTGATCAAGGACGAGGAGCGCACGGTGAAGATCGAGATCGCGGATTTCCCGCTCTTCCCGCGCCTCGCCATCCTCGACCCGGAGTCGACGCGCACCCTGCCACCCTCCGTGGCGGCGGCCACGGGCATGGACGCGATGACCCACGCCGTCGAGACCTACACCTGCCGGGACTGGAGCCCGCATCTCGACGCCCAGGCCCTCCAGGCGCTGCGCCTGATCCGCGACAACCTCGAGCGGGCCGTCCTGACCCCGGAGGACGAGGAGGCGCGCGGCAACATGCTCGTTGCCGCGTCGCTTGCCATCACCCTCAATCTGGGCTCGACCCACGCCATGTCGCATCCGGTGGGCGCCCACTACGGCGTGCCCCATGGCGTGGCCAACGCCATCCATCTGCCGCACGTGATCCGCTTCAACGCCGAGGACGGGGCGGACGCGGCCGACCGCTACCGCGACGTCGGCGAGCTCCTCGGCTTCGAGTCGGGTGGGTCCGGCGCGGCCGCTGGGGACGCCCTCGCCACCCAACTCTCGGGCCTCTCAGCTCGGCTCGGCCTACCCACCCGCCTCTCGGAGGTGGGCGTGCCAGAGCAGGGGATACCCATCCTCGTGGAGGGTGCGATGGGCGACGGCACGACGTTGCTGAACCCCCGCGAGCCCTCCGAGGAGGACTACGCGGAGCTCTTCCGCCGCGCGCTCTAGGGCTACACGAGCGGAACGCGCTGGCGCTCGCGCTCGAGCGCCAGCTGGCGCTCGGCCTCGGCCTTGAGGTCCTCCGGCGTGAGGGCGTTGAACTCGGTCGTGTGCATCAGCGGGAGGTCGCACACGGGGCAGTGCCCGGGGTCCGCCGCCATGCCGAGGCCCACCGTATAGCCGCACTGTGGGCAGATGACTCGATCCATTCGTCTCCCAACAACTACCCGCGAATCGCGAGATGGAACACCTATCTCGCGGTGCGCTCGGCCCGTCGAGCCTCGACCGTGGCCCGGAGCGTCGCCCGGGCCGGGTGCTTCGGGCGCCATCCTAGGAGCCTGCGCGCGCGCTCGGTCTTCATCAGGACGGGCTTCCGCAGGGCATGGATCCAGGAGACGGAGTCGGGCGCCAGCGGCAACCTGGTCACGATCTCGGCCGTGGCGTCGAGGGCGGGCTGCGGCAGCGGGATCGAGTACCAGCCGAGGGCCGCGGCGACGTCGCGGAGCGTGAGCGTCCCACTCCCGGCGAGGTTGTAGGGGCCGGGCTCACCCTTTCCGGCGACGCCGGCCACGAACGCGCTCGCCACGTCGTCCTCGTGGACGAGCTGGAAGCGCGTGCCCGGGTCGGGGACCACCGGCTTCAGCACGGGCATCAGTCGTAGGAGCCTGCGAGCGGCCTCGGGCATGGCCTCCGACAGCCGGTAGTAGGGGATCTCCTCGAGCAGCATCTGCGCGTCGGGCCCGGCCACGATGCACGGACGGAACACGTAGGCCGCGGTCCTCCGCCGCCGGACCAGCACCTCGCCCAGCACCGCCTCCACCTCGGCCTTCTGGTGGGAGTAGGGGTGCTCGGGCGACCCAAGCGGCGGAACGTCCTCGGTGAGCCAGTCCGGGTTGTCGTCGTGGAAGCCGTAGGCGGCGACGCTCGATGCGTAGCAGAGGCGCTCGGCGCCGGCCTTGGCGGTCTCCTCGAACACGCGGCGAGAGCCCTCCACGTTCAGCTCGCGGGTGGCGTCGCTCGCCTCGACGATCACGAAGGCCAGGTGGACCACCGCGTCCGCTCCCTTCACGAGGTCGCGCACACTCCCGGCGTCGGTCACGTCCCCCCGGCGGTACTCCGTCTTTCGCCAACCGCGTTCCCGGGGCTCGAAGGGGCGGCGCGCCATGCCCACCACCCTCCTCACCCGCCGCGAGCGCTCGAGCGCGTTCACGATCGCGATGCCCAGGTCGCCGGTCGGCCCCGTGACCGCCACCGTCAGCCCCTCGCTCGTCACGGGGCGTTTGTACCGGATCGCTAGTGGACCTGCTTGCAGTTGCGCAGGACGTCGAACGGATCGGCGGTGATGCGGTCGGAGCCCGGGCCGCAATCAACGATGTCACGGCGCCCGTCGGCCACGTCGATCACGTCGCGGCGGCGCCCGGTCGAGATCCTGTCGTAGCCCGCGCCCCCGGTCACGTCGTCGCGGCCGCTTCCCGTCCGAACGCGGTCGTCGCCGGCGCCCGCGTCGATCGTGAAGTCGCCGGCGGTCGCCGTGATGAGGTCGTCGCCGCTTCCGCCGAGCAGGGTGCCGTTGCCCTCCGAGGCGCTGATCCGGTCACCGCCGCCGCCCCCATCGGCGAAGTCGTCGCCGAGGCCGGCGTAGATGCGGTCGTCGCCGCCGCCGCCGAAGGTGCGGTCGTCGCCGGCCTGCCCGAACAGGGTGTCCCGTCCGGGGCCCCCCAGCGACACGTCTGAGCCCGCGCCGGCGTACACGACGTCGTTGCCGCTGCCCGCCTCGAGCCGATCGTCCCCCGTGCCGCCGATCAGGAGGTCGACGCCGGAGCCGCCCCGCACCCGGTCCGCGCCGGGGCCCGACTCGAGGTAGTCGTTGCCGCCGAGACCGGACAGGCGATCGTCGCCGTCTTCGCCGTAGAGCTGGTCTGGCTTCCCCGTGCCCACCATTGTGTCCGAGCCGGCCGTCCCGATGAGGCTGTCCGCCAGCGCCGCCGCCCCCAGCGGGGAGAGGAAGGCGGCGGCCGCCGCGAGTGTCGCCGCGCTGCGCTTCATGCCCTGAACAACAAGCGGGGCCGGCCCGGGTTGCGCGTCATCCCCCGTACCCGGGCTCGCCCGGCAGCAGCACGCGAGCGGAGTCGTCCTCCAGCACCACGCGGGGCTGCACGGGCTTCACCTCGCGCGTCCGCGCGGTCCGTAGCGTCTCCGCCACCGAGCGGAACTCCGCAAGTTCCTCCAGGTGCTTGATCGTCGGGAACACCAGCGGCAGCTCGTCTCGCGAGAAGGCCTCGAGGGCGTGGCTTGGTCCGATCCAGCGGGCGTCCACCGTCTCCTGGCCGTCGGGGGCGGCCTCCGCGCCCGGCGGGGCCTCGGCCGCGAAGAACCACGTGTCGAAGCGGACCTTCACCTCAGCCGGGGTGATCCAGCGCGAGAACGGGACCAGCTCGGCGCCATCCGGGAGCGTCACGGCGGCCTCCTCGCGAAGCTCGCGCCGGGCCGCGTCGGCGTGCTCCTCGGCGTCCCTGGCCAGCGCCCCGCCGGGGAAGACCCAGGCTCCTCCCATGAAGCGCTGCTCGGGGTTGCGCTGTACGAGGAGGACCTCCATCCCCTCGCCCGCGTCGCGCAGCAGGATCAGCGACGCGGCCTGCCGCGGGACCGTCTGCTCACCGGTGTTCAGCTCCTCGCCGGGCGCTGGCCGGTCGTGGGGCACGACGGCGAGCCTATAGGCTTCCCCGCCCGTGAGCGAGACCGCGGTCAGGCAGCTGTGGGTCTGCACCTCGTGCGGCTTCATCTACGATCCCGAGGAGGGCGACCCGGACGGCGGCATCCCGCCCGGCACCGCGTTCGAGGACATCCCCGACGACTGGTTCTGCCCCGTCTGCGGTGCGCGAAAGAAGGACTTCGAGCCGCAGGAGAGCTAGCGGTGGGCCCCTAGCCGGGGGCGAACGGCCATTCCTCGAAGGCGGTGCAGCGGCCCGCCTCGAGCCGGACGATCCAGATGTCGAGCCATTCTGCCGGCGGATCCTCGTAGACGACTCGCACGCGGACCACCCCGGTGTCGCCGTCCACGGCCACCGTCTCGCTCGTCATCTTGAAGGCCTCGTCGGGACCGGCGCGCTCGGCCTCCCACAATCGCTCGATCGCCTCCAGGCCGCGGTGCGGCTCACGGAACGGGGCCGTGCTGTACGTCGCGTCGCGGTCGAAGAGCTCCGCGAGAGGATCCGTCCCCGCCGTCCGCCAGGCTCGCTCGTAGCGGGCCACCCAATCCTCGAGGTCGGCGCGGGTCACGCCGCGTCCGCGAAGACCGCCGCCTCCGAGGTTGCGGCCGCGATCGCGTCGAGCGTGATGCCGACCAGGCGCTCCAGGTCGCCCTCGCCGATGGCGAGCGGCGGCATCAGGACGATCACGTCGCCCAGCGGGCGGACGATGGCTCCGCGGCGGCGCGCCTCGAGGGTCACCCGGTGCCCCATGCGCAGGCCCGGCGGCTGCTGGGCGAGCTCGATGCCGACCATGAAGCCGCGGCGGCGCACCTCGGCCACGGCCGGGAGCGCGGCGACCGGCTCGAGCAGGCGGGCCAGCAGCTCGATCTTCGGCTGAAGCCGCTCGAGCGTGCGCTCCTCCTCGAAGACGTCCAGTGTGGCCAGGGCGGCCGCGCAGGCGAGCGGATTCCCCGTGTAGGTGTGGCCGTGAAAGAAGGCGCGGAACTCCTCGAACTCGCCGAGGAAGCCGCCGTAGACCTCCTCCGTGGCCAGCGTGGCGGCGAGCGGCAGGTAGCCGCCGGTCATGCCCTTGGCCAGGCACATCAGGTCGGGGGCGACGGCCTCGTGCTCGCAGGCGAACATGCGTCCCGTGCGGCCGAAGCCGGTGGCCACCTCGTCGAGGATCAGGAGCACGCCGTGGCAATCGCATAGCTCGCGCACCCTGCGCAGGTAGCCCGGGGGGTGGACCAACATGCCGGCCGCGCCCTGCACGAGCGGCTCCATCACGACGGCGGCCACCTCCCGCGCCTGCTCCTCGAGCAGGAGCTCGAGCTGGCCGGCGTCGCCGGGCTCGGCCTTGAGCGTGTCGAACAGCAACGGTCGGTACAGGGCGTGGAAGAGCTCGATGCCGCCGACCGACACCGAGCCGATCGTGTCGCCGTGGTAGGCGTCGCGCAGGCAGACGAAGCGGGTCCGCGGCTCGCCGCGCTGGCGCCAGAACTGGAACGCCATCTTCAGCGCGATCTCCGCGGCGGTCGAGCCGCTGTCGGAGTAGAAGACCCGCGTGAGCCCGGGCGGCGCGATCTCCACGAGGCGCTGCGCCAGCTCGATGGCCGGGGGGTGAGAGAGCCCGAGCATGGTCGAGTGGGCCACCCGCTCGAGCTGCTCGCGGACCGCCGCGTCGATGCGCGGGTGGCGGTGACCGTGCACGTTGCACCACAGCGAGGAGACCCCGTCGAGGTAGCGCCGCCCCTGGGTGTCGACGAGCTCCGTCCCCTCGGCGCGCTCGACGATCACGGGCTCCTCGGTCTCCCAGCCCCGCTGCTGCGTGAACGGATGCCAGAGGAACTTGCGATCCGCCGAGGCGAGGTCCACGGCGGGCGACGCTAGCTATCGTGACGGTCGGAATGCCCCCCCTGCCGCTTCTGGTGTTCGTGGTGGGGACCGGGTCGCTCGGGGCGGAGATCGCGGCCGTCAGGCTGCTGGCCCCGTACTTCGGCGCCTCGACGATCGTCTGGGCCAACACCATCGGAGTCGTGCTCGTCGCGCTGTCGGCCGGGTACTGGCTGGGCGGGCGGCTCGCCGACCGCCACCCGCACCCGCGCGGGCTCTGCCTGCTGGCGCTGTGCGCGGCGCTGCTGCTGGCGCTGGTGCCGTTCGCGGCCGACCCGCTGCTCGACCTCGGCGTGAGGGCGCTCGACAGCGTCTCGGCCGGCGCGTTCCTCGGCTCCCTCCTCGCCGTGCTGGTGCTGGTCGCCGTTCCGGTCCTTCTGCTCGGCGCGGTCTCGCCGTGGGCGATCCGCCTGGCGGTCTCGCGCGTGGAGGAGGCCGGCACCGTCTCCGGCCGGCTCTACGCGCTGTCGACGGCGGGCAGCCTGCTCGGGACGCTCCTCTCCGCGCTCCTGCTCGTCCCGCTGCTCGGCACCCGGCGGACGTTCCTCGTCTTCGCCCTGGCGATCGCGCTGGTGGCGGTCACGGGCTTGCGGCCCACCCGGCGCTGGGCGCTGGCTCCGGTGGCGATCGCCGGGCTCATGGCCATCCCGACGGGGACGCTGAAGGCGCAGACGGAGAGCGGCCGGGTGATCTACGAGGAGGAGACCGAGTACCAGTACGCCCGCGTCGTCGAGCGCGACGACGGAACGCGCGTGCTCGAGCTGAACGAGGGGCAGGTCTTCCACTCCTACTACCGCCCGGGGACGGTCCTCACCGGCCACTACCCGGACGACATGCTGGTCCTGCCGCTCGCCGCGCGGGTCCGCCCGCCGCGACGGGTGGCGATCCTCGGGAACGCGGCCGGGACGCTCGCGCGGGGATACGAGGAGTTCTTCCCCCGCACGCGAGTGGATGGCGTGGAGATCGACCCCGCGCTGTCGGAGATCGGCCGGCGCTACTTCGACATGGACAATCCCCGCCTGCGGCTCCATCACGAGGACGCCCGACCCTGGCTGCGGCGGACCGAAGGCCGCTACGACGCGATCCAGATCGACGCCTACCGGCAGCCCTACATCCCCTTCTACCTCGCGACGCGCGAGTTCTTCGAGCTGGTGCGGGAGCGGCTTTCACGGGGCGGTGCGGTGGTCGTGAACGTCGGGCATCCCGAGGCGAGCGACCGGCTCGAGGAGGTGCTGTCCGCGACCATGGCGGAGGCGTTCCGCTTCGTGCGCCGGGACGCCATGGAGGACACCAACACCCTGCTCGTGGCGAGCGATCGCCCGCCGTCGCCGAGGCGCCTGGCCGCCGCCCCGGTGCCGCGGGGGCTCGACCCGGTGAAGCGGGCGGCCGCCGCCCGGCTCGAGCCGGCGCTCGAGGGCGGCGACGTCTACACGGACGATCGGGCCCCGGTCGAGTGGTTGATCGACAGGTCGATCGTCAACTACGCGGCCGGCGGGGAGTGAGCCGGGTCGGGCGGGCGCCCGACGTCGCCGTCATCGGGGGCGGCATCGTGGGCGCCGCGGCGGCCGCTTTCCTCGCCGAGGCCGGAGCGCGCGTGGTCCTCTACGAGCGCGATCGCATCGCTGGGGCCGCCTCAGGCCGGAACTCCGGCGTCATCCAGCACCCCTATGACCCCGTGCTCGCGGACCTCCACCGGGAGACGCTCGAGCTCTATCGAGAGCTCGAGGGCCTCGAGCTGCCGCCGGCGCGGGCGGGGGTCCTGCTGCTCGCCGGGCGACGCGAGGCCCTCGCCGGCACCGCCGCGGGGCTGGCTCGCGACTGTCCCGAGCTCCACCCGGAGCTGGTCGAGCCGGGCGAGCTCGAGCCCGCCCTCGCGCCCGGTCTCGCCGCGTGCCTGATCGACACGGGCTATCCCGTGCGTCCGGCGGCCGCGACGATCGCCTTCGCGGAGCGCGCGCGCCGCGGCGGAGCGACCCTCCTCGAGGCGTCCGAGGCGCGGCCCTGGATCGACCACGCGCGGCTGCGGGGGATCGTCGCGGCCGGAGAGCGGCGCCCCGCGGGCGCGGTGCTAGTCGCCGCGGGCCCGTGGACGCCGAGCGTGGTCGCGGCGCCGCTGCCGATCGCCCCGGTCTGGGGCGTGAACGTCGAGGTGGACCTCGAGGAGCCGCCCCGCCACGTGCTCGAGGAGGTGGGCGTCGAGGACGTGGGGACCGGCTCCGGCCCGCGCTCGCTGTTCAGCCTGGTCACGGCGGGCGGCATCAGCGCGCTCGGGTCCACCTTCCTCGCGGACGAGCCCGACCCGGCCGCGCTCCACGGCGGGGTCGTTCGGCGGGGCGAGCGCTTCGTCCCGGCGCTGGCCGGGGCGCGGGTGGTGTCCGCGCTGGCATGCGCGCGGCCGCAGTGCGCCGACGGGCGGCCGCTGACGGGACCGGTGGCGGACGGCCTCCACGTGGCGGCGGGCCACGGGCCGTGGGGGAT
>Ga0126312_10001228_pt1 | contig 16632 bp, 13 predicted proteins | sample Plot104A_FD_92537 | JGI IMG/M metagenome (GOLD analysis project Ga0126312, IMG submission 92537) | Serpentine soil microbial communities from UC McLaughlin Reserve, CA, USA - Plot104A | ecosystem: Environmental > Terrestrial > Soil > Grasslands | place: USA: UC McLaughlin Reserve, Lake County... | reverse complement strand
GGGCTGCTGAAATAATAACATAAACTAAACCTACCGCCAACCCAAATGCTAGTGGTATATAGACCGCACCTGCTTCCCAGTTGAATGCCTGTTGAATAAATGTTTCAGACATATCTCAAATATGTCTATAATAATACTAAATCTACGATAAAAATATTACCTTCGTTTCGTCTGGAGCTAGTATTGTAATGCCTATCTGCTAGTTCTCCTTATTGAGTCTGGCGGCGTGTTTGTTCCATTCTTTTACTGCTTGTTGCTCGTCTGCAATAATTTCCTTTGCGCGCTCTCTTTTCTTCTCTGAATTATAAAAATAATATTTACATACATATAGTTACTCAGCAATAGTCTGACTTTGCTCTCTTAGAAATTGCATTAAATAATATGGTCCTCCGGTCCCTTTGCCTGTCGTACCAGAAGCTTTCCAACCACCGAATGATTGACACCCGACCATAGCTCCAGTCGTAGCGCTTGTGGATCTATTGACATACGTTACTCCAGCTTCAACGTTGTCAAGAAAGCTTTCAACCTCTTCTTTTTTATTGCTGTAAATTCCGGCTGTCAATCCATACTCCGAATCATTACATAGATCTAGTACGTCTTTGTATTCATCATACTCTGCTACACATAGGATGGGAACAAATAATTCTTCTTTAAATAAACGATGATTTTTAGGCAAGCCATCAACAATAGTTGGTTCTATATAATAGCCATACTTAAAATCACCATTATCCTTGACCGTACCACCTACAAGCACAGTACCGTCCCTGAATGCTATTTTGGAGAATTTCTGATATTTATTGTAAGCTTTGGAGTTAATAAGTGGACCCATAAAGACATTTGGTTCAAGTGGGTTCCCAACAGGTAAATTTTTAGTTCTATGCACCAACCTTTCCATGAATACCCTCTTGATATCCCTATGTATATATAGACGAGAACATGCGCTGCATTTTTGTCCAGAATAACCAAATGCTGCTTTTAGAACACCCTCTACAGCCTTATCAATATCTGCATTTTCTGTAACTATTACCGGATTTTTACCGCCCATTTCTGCAATAATTGGACGTGGATTTGCTTTGTTGTTATATTGTTTGATCATTTTGTATCCTACTTCCTTCGAACCAGTAAATACTATTCCAGCAACATCTTTGCTCTCAACTATGGCTTTTCCGATTATGTCCCCAGAACCAGTTATTAAATTCAAAGCTCCAGCAGGTAGTCCCGCCTCTTTCATAATTTTTGCAAATAGGTATCCGATAATTGGTGTATCACTTGCCGGTTTCAAAACTACTGTATTTCCTGTAATCAGAGCTCCAATACTCATTCCTATCAAGATTGCAGCAGGAAAATTAAAGGGGGTAATCACTCCCCATACACCATAAGGTTTCATCACACTTTTGCTTTCTTCATTAGATTCTGCTTTGTTTGTTTCAACTGTAAAACCGTTACTTCTTTGTATCTCTTCAGAATAATATCTGATAAAATCTATGGCTTCATCAACATCGGCTATTGCCTCATATCTGTTCTTGCCATTTTCATAAGAAATCCATGCTGCTAATTCAAACTTCCTATTGGCGATTATGTCTGCAGCAGCCTTGCAGATTTGTATACGATATTTATAATCTGTTTTCTTCCACTCTTCAATAAACGACCTTTTGGCCGCTTTAATAGCTGCTCCTGCATGTCCTGTATTACCATTTGGAAAATAACCTAATATTATTCGAGTATCTATAGGTGAGATATGAACAAAAGTTTTTGCTGATTTGACATCTTCGCCATCAATAATCATAGTATATTTTTTACCAAATTGTGATTTGATGTCTATGACTGCTTCTGAGTATCTGTTATGAAACTCTTCTCCTCTCTTTGATATCATAAATTTTCTAACAGTATGCTCATTTTCAAATTTAATCATCGTTGAATAGCTTTATGTAATGAAACTTAAAAAATTATGCATAGCAAATATTATACAAAATACCAGAGATAAACCAAAGTACTCGACAAGCTTTCGAGATTATCAAGACAGACAAAGAAGGATAAAATTAATGCATGGATACCAGACGTGAAAATGTTTGAAACCATAGAAGCGCAGGCGCACATTATTTTTGCTGGATTTGCAGGAGTGAAGATGGAAAATAGCATAAATATCATAACAGAATGGCTAAAGGATGGATTTAGCATGAAAGCCAAATAACAAGAACAACAGAACCCATATGCATGCAGGGAACTAATCCTCTCTGTAGACATTCAACGTTGCTATGGTGATCAGAAAGATCCTTATCTCTATATTCTACACCTTCTGGTGTACTGGCTGTAGTAATTACTAGAAGAGGAGTGCTATCTATGAGGATTTTACAATTTCTTCCTAGGACCTATAATTCGGGCTTCGATGGTATTAAATACCATACATTGGTTACAAATATATATGGCTAATACTGATAGATGAACATGTCTAAAAAAGAACAAGAATCTTCCAATGGATCTCCCTCGCAAACACAAAGAGATCAGCAAGAAGCGATAAACAGAACATTCGATCAGACCAGAAATAATATTAAAAAGACAGTAAACGAAGCACAAAAAGGTATCTCAGATTATACCCAACAAGTAACAAGTACCCAAGAGAGAACCCTTGAAATAGCAAGAGATATTGCTGATAACTACATTGAATCACAAAAAGAAATTATCAACTCTTTTAATCAATCAATATGGACCCCATATGTAGAAAATGTTGTAAATAGAACCTCAGCGTTTCCTGCAGTATTTTCTCCATCTAGGGCCGAAGTATATGGCAATACATTAACCAATATAGTTGACAATTTCGTAACCGCCACACGACTAGCAAATAAAACGGTATTTACAAATGCGGAACTAATTAATACATCGTTACAACAAGCAAGAAATAATTTTAGGGAGTTCTCTAAAATCGGTGTAACCGCTGTAAAGAACATTAATCAGACTGCAAACGAATTTGCTACGATAGGGATGTCCGCCGTCCAGTCTACGCTGCCAGCAGGAAAAAGATAGTAATCAAACCAAGGTACTCCCTTTTCTTTTAATGTTACAGAATACTGCCTAACTTGATCATCAGTAGATCAATCTAATCTAACTGTAGATAAACTGCGAGCGACTCGAAATAATAATACTTTTATATAGGCAATGAGGCTTATATAGAGTAAACAGAGCAGGAATAATACATAATCCTTTTTAGTAGGTGTCTCCATTATCCGTATACCGACCACTTAAGTAGGAGCCTGCACGATTGGCGTGGTTGCGATTCCGGCTATCCGGTAAGCCAAAACCTACTGTTTACCTTTTAATTGATTATCTTTCTAAATTAATATAATAGGAACCTTGTTTATGCAACCATTAACATGCCCAAACACATATTCATACGATATATATATGACCAGCTATCATGGGTTCGAATCCTATCTCTATATTCTGGTGAATGAATAATTATCGTTCAAGCGTTCTTAGTCAGTCGAACAAAATATTATACAATATCACTCTTCTCGGATAATTCTCGGATAACTTAAGATAAAATATTTTCTTAAGAAAATATTTTAAAAGTTGAGGCAACTCAATAATGCCTTGTTTCTTCCTCCTGATATATCGGTACTATTTTGAATGGTTAGTATGGCATAGGAGTACTAAAGTGTACCTCTATCATGTCTAATCTTTCTATGCTTCCTTCTTTATTTCTTACATTAGAAAACTCAGAGTCTTTTCTAACTTTGTTCAAAAATGCCAGAACCTCCTCTGTTGTAACCCCATGCCTGATATCATATTGGATACTCCGATGGATATTTGCCAAATTACCACTATATTTTTTGTGTTGTTTCTTCTGGTATGAAGAGGCATTGTCTGGTAAGCCCATAATAAACTTTACAACTGTTTTTTTCATATTTTCAAGATGCCACTCTTTCATCGGATAACTGTTTTGATATTGTTGTGACATATGTAACACAATTTTGTTACGCCATACGACAATTTAAGCCAATGCCATTTGTGGTTTTCTAATATATCAGATTTGACAGCTCGGCACTCTCATCATATGCATTATATGAGTATGCAGAAGAGATCTATGTAAGTAGTAATTTCTTATTGTAAACTTCATTCTATTAGATGACCAATGAGATTTTGATATACAATATCCAACTAAAAACTGCTAAACCTAGAAGCTCCTTCAGTTATTGAGTGGATTATTTATTTGAGTATTTCAATATCGAACGGTTGCCGTAAAGAATTCAGCATATATAACATCTTCTTGATATACTTCTCCTTTGATGGAACTTTAACTAGCTTTCTTTGATAAAATTCAACTAAGTGATCTATTAAGCAATTAGCTTCCTGAGTGTTTTTTTCTCCAGTAGACACGTTGGCAAGTATCATTGCATACCAGTACTGTACCAACGCATCTTCTCCATACTTTAATTCCAGATCATTTAAAAAAGCGAAATTAGAATGACATTTTCTGCAAAGGCCCCAATGAGCTTCTGCATAGCTTTTTTCAACTATATGTCCGCACTTGGCTTTCATCATATATGTGACAATAATCTTACACTGGGGGCATATTAACACTGTGAAAATGGAGTATCATGCTCCAGTTGAGAAAGGACTTCATAAACCCTTGGATAATCCTTGGTCTTGCTTTGGTGATTGATATAATGAAAGAAAATTAACCGATGCTACTTTTTCCTGTAGTAACTAAAGAGAATAGATTCGACTGTTGATATTTACTCATTTAGCAATGCCTTTCTGTCCAGTGGTTCATAAAATCTTCGATTAAAGGTTCAAGTTCATCTCTTTGGATATTTTTAGTCTGACTCTTCTTGCCAAATTTTCTTCCAAACTTAATGCATGTCCAGCAGCCTACAAAGGGAATTAGAGGAGCGATATAATAGCCTGCATATTTTCCGCTAAAGTGCCATGCTTCTCCAACGATACAATATTTGGAATCACGAGCCAGCACAATCTTGTCCTTCTCTGAAAGACCATTCTTTAGCTTTTCTGCCCATACAGGGCATAGCTCTTCAAAGCTTATCTTATGATTCACATAATCTCCATGTGGTTTTTTTATATTTTTTACTCCAAGAGATAAAGGTTTGCAAAAGTGAATTGTATTCATATATGAGTAATTACTATTTAGGATTTAAGATTTAATAGAGTTTCTGGTTCGTGCAGAAGCAAAAGCGACGCTAAGCGTTCTTACCATATTAACATCCTGATATTCCTTGATTAACTGTTATTAACGTGATATCTCAATATAGAGTCATGCCCAGAGCATTTGTGCTTGTAAATGCCGAGCTTGGATATGAAACCAAATTGGCGGATGAAATGAAAGGTATCTCAGGCGTAAATGACGCTTATACAATTTATGGAGTGTACGACATATTACTCAAAGTCGAAGCCCCAACCATGGATAGACTGAAGGAATTCATAAGCACAAAAATACGTAGAGTGAGAGGAGTCAAATCAACTCTCACAATGCTTATAATGGAAGATAGCACCTAAAGCCTAATTCTAGTCATTGGTCGTCGATGAGTTGTAATTTCTATATCTGAACTGGTCCAGTTTTATAAGTTCATGGTAGGACCCAAATTGAGTAGCATCGGTTTTGTCAAGTGGGGACTCACATCCATCATCCTCTTCGTTATCATAGACTTTCAATAATCTATATGTAGTTGTTCTTTGAGCTGGAACCTTTCCTGCCAATCTTATTGCTGATCTGATCTCTTTTGGTTTCAGAATTTGGCCATATGAAGCTCCTGCTGCGGTCGAAATGCTTTCATTAATTAGGGTTCCGCCAAAGTCGTTTACTCCTGCTCCTAACAATATCTGGGACATCTTCAGTCCTTCTTTGACCCAAGAGACTTGAATGTTGTTGATATACTTATGCAAAATAATTCGAGCCACTGCATGCATTTTGAGCACCTCGCTTCCATTTGCTCCGGGACGTATACCGGCAATAGTATGATGATTATACATTGGTGCCTCAGTGTGGACGAAGCTCAGAGGAACAAACTCTGTAAACCCTTTTGTTTGTTTTTGAATTGATCGTAATAAAGCCAAATGCTTTGCTTTGTCTCTAGAGGTTTCTATATGTCCATACATGATTGTGCTGGTAGTAGGAATACCTATGGAGTGTGCGTGTTTGATTATTGCAATCCAGTCCTTTACTGTTATTCGCCCAGGGGAAATGATATCTCTTATTTTTTGATCTAGTATTTCAGCTGCCGTTCCTGGATGGCTTCCGACACCAGACTCTTTTAGCATTTTCATATATTCTCTGACTGGGACATCCGACATTTTGGCGCCATAAAGAATCTCTTCGGGGGAGAATGCATGTATGTGGATATCAGGAAGCTCCTTTTTAATACCCTCACAGATATCGATATAGAGGTGACCATCCATTTTAGGAGGAAGTCCTGCTTGGATACATATTTCAGTAGCTCCTAATTTCCATGCCTGTTTCGCCCTGGTTATAATTTCATTGATTGGAAGAAAATATCCTTCTTCTTCTCTGAAATCCCTGCTAAAAGCGCAAAATCCGCATCGTTTAATGCAAACATTTGTAAAGTTGATATTTCTGTTTACAACGTATGTTACACGGTCCCCAACGGTCCTCCTCCGGAGCTCATCTGCCACCATAAGCACCATGCTCATTTCCATACCCCTACACTCAAGCAACTCAGTGGCTAAATCTTCAGTAAGATCTTTCTCATCCAGAGCGTCATTTAAGGCTGATGAAATAATTGGGTCTGCGTCTTTTAGAAGGGAATCAAAAGTCAATTTATAAGATCCTCTCTAACAAGACCCGAAGAATCGCAAAATGATTCGATATGGCCCCTGAGTTCCTCTGAAATATACCCAGGGTCTGCATTAAATATAAATTCAGGATAGACGGGTAATCTGGCCCTCAGAGAGTAGCCTTTTTTGAGGGTAGCAGATCTCACGGATTCTATTGTAGGCCATGGGAATTCAGGATTAACATAATCAATAGTTACTGGAGAGATACCACCCCAGTCATTGATACCGGCATCTAGGAAACTCTCAAAGACGCCAGGATTAAGATTGGGTGGTACCTGAATATTTACGTCTTGCAAAATTATTCTTGCAATAGCCACAATCTTGAGAAAGTAATTCAATCCAATAGGAGTTGCATTTTCCATTCCTGTGCCAGTCTTTGGCATGAAATTCTGCAGAATTACTTCTTGAATATGACCGTATTTTTTGTTTATTTCCTTTATCACAAACAGGGAATCAATAATTTCTTCTGCATATTCTCCTATACCTAGTAGTAGTCCTGTTGTGAAGGGTATTTTCAGTTGTCCCGCGTCTTCTAGAGTCTTTATTCGGACGTTTGGATTCTTACTCGGTGCCTTATGATGGGGCATATTTCTTTGAGCTAATCTTTGGCTTGTAGATTCAAGCATCATGCCTAGGCTAACATTGCTATTCTTTAATAATGACAGCTCCTTTTTCGTTAAGCTTCCTGCATTAGTGTGGGGAAGCAAACCGGTCTTTTTCAAGACTTTTTCGCTTATCTCCGCTATGTATTCCACCATCGTAGTATGACCAACTGATCTCAGCCAATTCCTAGCTTGCACGTACTTTTGTTCTGGCCTCTCCCCTGTAACCAGCAATGCTTCTGTACATTTAAATTTTTTGCCAAGCTCGGCCAATGCAATTACTTGTGATGGCATCATCATCCTTGCTGCTTTATCATACGGATCTTTTTTGTATGTACAATAAGAACATGAATCTCGACACAGGTTAGTTAGCTCAACGAAAACCTTCCTAGAATAAGTAATAGTCTCCGAATCGAGATTAGCGTTCCGTATATATCTAGCAGTAGAAGTAATGAGATTATCCTCACCAGATCTCAATAGTTCGTATGCCTCTGTTCTCAAAATCGATTTTCCTTCGATGCTCCTCGAGAGAATTTCTTGAATAGCTGCAGATGATACCAAGTTATCAGAAAACATATTTTCTTATTCTTGGCATAATAACATCCATTCATTATTAATAAACAATTTCAACCTAGCGTTTGAGTTTAATCTACGAATTATTGAATGGTATTTGTGTATTTTGTCATATCATATCGCCTCCCTCTCCATGTTACTGCCCCACCTTTTCTTGCATCATATAGGGATGAAATAAAGCTTGAAGTTATGATAGAAGCTGCTAACGGACAGCATAAGGCGTAAAGGGAGCTTTGAAATACACCGAGCTTTGACTGCACTGCATTGCACACAAATATCAAAATGACCGATAAGATACAGATCGTTGCTAGGACTGTTAATAGTATATGAAGACTATTGGCTGTACTATATTTTTGGAATAACAAAGGAAGAGAAAAATACAACCAGATTGAAAATGGTAACAGTATGAAAGGTTCAAGCAGTAAAAAAATAACAGCAACTGTCATAAGAATCGTTGCATTTTTGTTCTGAAAATAAAGTGGAATTATAAGCCTGCGCAGTCCATGCCATAATGTATTGAAATCTCTTGCCCATACAGCTGCTACGTATGATTCCCCCCTTACCATTCTAATCAAGAATCTTTTTCTTTTGAGTTCTGACCCTAAAGCGCCGTCCTCTACTAGCTCTTGCCTTACGATTCTATGGGTTCCTACGGCTTCATAAGAGGAGCGTGTAATCAAATAGAAGCTACCGAAGAAATATCCAATTTTCGTTCTAGGATTGTTCACACGCAAGGCAGAAAACCTAGTGTGGAGAAAAACAGATAGCATAGGCAACGTTATCCTCGTCCATAAATCCTTGCAAATTAATCTAGGAATGACTGTGACAGCATCGGCATGCTGTAGCCACAAATAGTGTTCCGCTAGCTTCATTGAAGATATACTATGGTAGGTATCAGCATCTGTGAACAACAAGATATCGCCCTTACAATGAAGATATCCCTGATAACAGGCCCAGTTCTTACCCACCCATCCACTCGGTTTGGACCCGGCTTGCAAAGCCGTGACGAGTCCTTTGTATTTTGCTGCATAACTTTGCATTATCCTCCAAGTTCCATCTTCCGATGAATCATCGATAAGAATTATTTCAAAGTTGGGATAATCTTGCTTGACCAAGCCATCAATGCATGCAGCGATGTATTTTTCTTCATTTCTAGCTGGTACGACTACACTGACTCTGGGATATCTTCTGATCGAAGGTTCTACAAATTGTTGCAATTTAGGTGACTTTTTAAAGGATTTTAGCATATATACAAGGAAATACGACCACGTCACTAAAATCCCAGTTGTAATAAGTAGTACTGTGACAATAATCAAGTGAAGAAAAAACTCGAAGGTCAAATCACACTACTCACAACGACTGAAGTCTGTATAAACCTAGGTCTTCTTGGAAATGTAAAGACTATTCCGTTGCCAATATCTGTGCCTCTCAAGATTTCCATTTTTAGTACATTCTGAATGATGCCAATGGGAATTTTTAGATCGATATCCCAGTTTGTTACTAGCACTACAAGATAGGCGGCGACAGGATTAGACTTGATTGAAATTATCTTGAATTGGGGATTCAAGTAAATTATTACTCGCTTACTTGTCACGCAGCGATAATGGTCATCGAGCCAATTCTTATGGCTAGAATAAAAGTTGCGGCCAATTTGCATCTTGTTCTTATACACCTATTAAATCCAGCAAAGTGCACATTATTAGTTTTATTACTGGTATGAACAAACTAGGTGCTACAACAGAATCTCGAAAAAGGACATAAATGATTAATGACTTTCACAAGGACCATATTTACTAGTAGATATAGCAATGAGGGCTGAATTTAACCTTTCAATATCAACAATGACAGAACGTAAAATCGTGAAGTGTTAATTGTCTCACTCGCCTTATGTTCAGTCGAAGACAAGGACCCATACTCGAGGTTTCTGCCACCGATGATTGGGATATCTAGGTCAAAATTTATCTGGAGATCTGAAAGTATTAAAAGCGGAGCTCGACATCTAAAGACGATGAATAATAGATCAATTGTACAAGTGACTTTAATGAATGCATTCGGCCTCCTTCTAGTTGTATTGGTTCCATCATCAGTTGCCTTTGCACAAGATACAATGTGAAATATGTCGGGTTTGGCTAATGAGACGGCAGGCAATATGACAGGCGGAGGTAATCAGTCTGAAGGCGGGAGTCCGTTAAGCAAGATTCCGATAATTGGAGACCTCTTGACTGGTGGTAAATAGATAGATACTATATTGACTTCTGTAAAATGCATCTTGTCAAAGGTGGCAAGATATCTAAACAACTTTTTTTTATTATTATAGTTCTTGAATTTAGTTGTAATCCATTTAGTCATCTGATGTCCACGTACCATACTATACCTATTAGAAGGAGATCTATCAAGCAAATATATTCGAGTCTCAATCTTTATGTGAAAAACTGCGAAGTCGTGCCATCTCATAATGCGGTTTTTACGTTAAAAACATTGTTACTCCAGGCTAAGGTTAATAAGATATAAGACTTCAGTCCTATATAGTGCTGCGCTGAACCGGTTAAAAGATATAAATTCAACTGATAACCCTTGAACGTACAAACGTATGTCCCTTAATGGCGAGAACACCCATCATGACGAATAATCCTATCTCGATAGATTATTTTCTTCGGGTAAATCTGAAGGTTGGAAAAATTCTTGAAGCAAAAGGAATAAGAGGTATGAAGAAAATCCTGAAGGTAAAAGTTGACATTGGATCTGAGCACAGAGAAATAGCCATGGGGGTTGCCCCACATTACAAACCCGATGAACTTATAGGCAAAACAGTTATTGTGTGCACGAACTTGCAACCACGTAAGATAGGTGACGTGATATCAGATGGTATGATACTAGCCGCCGACGGCTATGGTGGTAAACCGGTCTTACTCACAATTGATGCGCGAGAGGTTCCAAATGGTGCAATGGTTCACTAGATATGGGTATTGAATAATGAATTTTCATTAACTTTTACTAATGCTAATTATAATAGAATCACAAATTCTGAGCATATTCTGAATAGTATTGTGTGCTCTTTAAACAGTGTTCGATTTGGTGTTTGTTTTTGAATTTTACTGTTCAATTTAGCATTGTTTCATAAAGAAATACTACTTAAAATTCTTCTGTCTATATTTTTAGATTGGGCACTATCAGGGTCATTTCCTATACAATTTGACCATATCTACAATTTAAATAATGTGAAAGTAAACTGCTTATCCCTTTCACAGTCGGGAAAGATTCCCATATCATCATAATTCAATTGTTTCCAAAAAAAGTCATCATGGTCTGCCATGGTGACTTGTCTAGATCGATAAGTATAACTTCCTTCCTTCTAATTCTATCATCTTATACTCAATGCCTTCCACACGTAGTTTTGATATAACTAAATCATTCACTCTTACAAGATACTTTAATTCTTCTGCCAATGAAGATAACCCCAGGATTTCTTCTTCCTCTAATTCAGCAATGTATGCTTTGGCTAGTACGTCTGTAGTGTTATACCCTCGTTCTTTTCTTAGCTGTTGCAAATTCCTAGCAAGGTCCCTCATTAATCCTTTTGTGATTAGCTCTCTGTCACGCTTTGAATCAATGATGACTATCATGTCATCTTTTTCAGCCATAGCATATCCTTCTGCGGGATCATATGACAACTCCACATCATCTAATCTCAACTCAAGTTCTAACCCAGCGTCGTATCTAAGCAAATATTTTCCCGAAGATTCCAAGGTTCTTAGCAGCTGATATTTGTCGACTTGTTCGAATGATTGTAGTACTTTATTTAAATTGTCCTTCGCCCTTAGTCCTACATTTTTCCTTGATAATCTGATATTTGGTATTATAGGAGCCTCACTTTGTAAAAGGCTTAGAATCTTGTGTAAATTAGTGTCGTTCTTATATCGTATTACCGTACAGGTTTGAACATTTATCTGTATCTTTAACAGCTTCAATATCGATTCAAAATCTATAAAATCAGCTATGGCAGAACAAATCCAAACATTCTTTATTGGCCACCTCCTTTTTAGTTTCGCTCTCATTCTGGCGGCGTTTGAAAGTGAAATTATTTCTCTTGATTTGTCAAATGATATTTCGATTTCCTTATTAATGAATTTGTCATCATGGGTTGGCCAGTCTTCAAGCAATATACTTTCCTTCTTCCCCGGAAAACAGGCTAGATATAGATAGTCGGAAATGTAAGGAGATAACGGATGAAGCATTACGTCAACTACTTTTAGAACGTGACTCAGTACAGCATAGATCGCTAGCCTACGATTCAACGTCTCCTTATTATCATCCCAGATTTCGTTTCTTGTAACTGGTACGTATGTCTGGCTCAAGGTATTTATTATAAATTCTTCAATTGACTTAGCGGCTTCATGGAATCTGCATTTTTCAAATGAGCTGGTGACTTCCTTGATGACAGATTGAAGCTTTGACAATACCCATTTATCTGGGATGTGCAACAAGCTATTCTTGAAAGCCCATTGAAGGCTATTCCGTTCTAGATTGAATTTGTCGAATTTGCTATTTTGGTCAAAATAAATGTGTAAGTAGTATAACGTACTCATGATCTGATATGTTCGTGTCGCCATTTCTTCTAGGCTAAAACTCAGTGATTCTACTGGAGAAGATTTCCACATGAAATAAAATCGAACCAGGTCTACAGCATTTTCATTGAGTAATTTGTAGGCGTCTATAACATTCCCTAAACTCTTACTCATCTTATTACCTTTGTCGTCCAAGACAAGACCCTGAAAGAGAAATGATTTAAATGGCGCTACTGGTCTTCCTGTCATGATTATATTTTGGATAAGTAATGTATACGCCCACCCTCTTGTCTGATCAATCCCCTCTGTCATAAATGCAGCAGGTATGAGCCTAAAGTATTCCTCATTGTCTAGAGATGAATATGGAGCTGCACCGCTGTTATGCCAAGTATCTAGAACAAATGGTTCTCGTTCCATCCTACTGCCACATTTCTGACATTTTATTTCTACCCTATCTATTTGTGGGCGGTGCAATTCAAAACCTGGGCCGTCTGGAAGGGATTCCGCAATTTTTACAATTTCATTCCTTGAAAATAGGCCTAGCTTATGGTTACATTTCAGACACGACCAGATGGGAAGAGGCGTACCCCATATTCGTTCTCTGGAAATACACCAAGGCACTTTCTCCTTAATTATTTCCCAATATCTATTTTTTGGGGGATCAAAAAAATACTCTACTTTATGAGCAGCAGCTAACGGTTTATCCTTCAGTCGCTCAATCATATAGAAATACTCTCTTCTTGCAAGCCAGACAACCTTATGACGTGACCTCCAGCAAGTAGGGTATTGATGCTTCACAATTCCGAGCTTTACATACGCACCGACTTGTTTCATTGCTTCAACCACCTTGTCATCAGCATCTCTTACAAATAATCCTTGGAATATGCCTGCCTCCTGAGTAAAAGAAGCTCTATCATCAATTGGTATAAACACTGGAATGTTTCTTTTTTCAGCAACTTGAAAGTCCTCCTGTCCATTAGCTGGTGATAGATGTACTATACCGCTACCGGTAGTTACATCTACGAACCCTTCTGCTACCACCAAATGGATTTTTGCTTTTCTAGAAAAATCGTCAAGGCCCGGAATTACTGACAAAAGCGGATGCAGGTAACGTAGTCCTTCAAGGTCTTTGCCCTTAATAACCTCAACTCTCGAATACTCAGCAATTTGTAGCTCCTTCATTAAATCTTCGGCCCGGTCTTGACTGACTATCCATTCTTCTTGTCCAACTCTTAATCGCACATAGTTTTGATTTGGATTTACAGCAACCATCTCGTCTGTTACAATGGTGAAGGGCATAGTAGTCCAGACTATCAAGTTTGCATTATCATCAAACAGCTTTACCTTGTAGTAGAAGGATGGATCCTCAACTGTTTCATATCCTTGATTAACTTCGGCATTGCTTAGAGAGGTTTGGCATGACGGGCAATATGCCACAACCCTAAACCATTCTCTGAGTAGCCCATCCTCCCAGGCTCTCTCAAGATACTTCCACTCTCTTTCTATATATTTATCATGATACGTCCAGTAAGCTTTGTCATAGTCAAATGACATACCAAGAAGTTTGTCTACAATAGTCCATTTCTCGTTGTACGTTTTAATTATTTTCTTGCATGTTGCGACAATTTTTTCTATCCCAACTTTCCTTATGTTATCTATCTTATTGCCGGTCAATCCCAATTCTTTTTCAGCCTGCAGTTCAACGGGAAGACCTTGCGAATCCCAACCAGCTCTGAACACAACATTTCTTTTTTGTAGCACATTATATCTATACCATAGATCCTTAATTATGCGGCCGCGTAGATGGCCCGCATGAGGTTCACCATTCATTGTTGGTGGGCCCTCGATGTAGCCTACCAAATCGCCTTTCCCTTTAGTTTCATTTTCTATAAGTGACTTTGAATCTATAGTGCTAAGATAGCGTCTTATTTCATCTTCAACCGCTTTGGCAACAAATTTGCCACGAAGTTCCATTTACGGGAAGGCAAGCCTAAACCATTGTTTATATTTTTGCCAACCCGCAATGGGAATAGGAATATATTCGAAATAATTAGCATGAGATTAATTTGAAATTACTAGATTCAGTAGATGCGGGAACTAATCCGCCCGAAGTTATTAATGTAGTGGTAGAAATCCCAAAAGGTAGCAGTATTAAGTACGAATTTGACTCGGTGACGGGGCTGTTGTTCGTCGACAGGAAATTATATACTGCAATGTTTTATCCATTCAATTATGGCTTTATCCCAATGACCCTAGAAATGGACGGTGATCCCATAGATGTACTTATTCTGGGTGAAGACCCCGTTGTACCGCTATCAATAGTGAGGTCTCGGCCGGTTGGAGTTTTGCTTACAGAAGACGAAGAGGGTCAGGACTCCAAAGTTATTGCGACTCCCGTGTCGAAGATAGATCCTACTTTTTCAAAGGTTAACGACGCTAAAGATATTCCTGAACACATCCAGAACCAAATCAAACATTTCTTCGAACACTATAAAGAGTTAGAGCAGGGAAAGTTTGTGAAGGTGAAGGGCTGGGAAAGAAAGGAAATAGCAATGAACAAAATAGTTCAGTCTATACAAAGATACAAAGAGAAAGCCAAGCAATAGGATAAAGTTTATTGTTATGCATTACAACCTTACAACCGTGTTAGATTGTAAGGTTGAAAAACCTGATCTCAGTTATCTATTCCTTAACCTATAGACAGAGAGTTATTTGATCTAGTAAGATAGACCAACAAAAGAGTTTGCATCTTTATAATCTTGAAGTGAAAATGAGCCCTCTGCTTCGGGTTATATGCTTCAATTTATGAAATATCTTTCTATTAATTAGATTCTCTACATCTAGACTATATGGACAAGAGTTTTAACTGCAGTGAAGTAACCTCGCGTTCACAAGGCCTTGTACTGATCACTCCACCTCATATAAGCTCGAATCATCTCCATACTGATGCTCGGTTTTCTTACCTTGAATATTTCTTTCAAATCAGCCATTGTGATTGCTCGTGGATTTGATGTTGTTTCCAATGCTTTTCCGCTCTCAAATAATTCATCAACAACCTTCAATTGAGCAGCCTGACAAATGTCCTTGATATCGCTTGCGCTGTAACCTTCAGCTGCCTTTGCTAACTCTTCACATTTAAAGACCCTGTCCTTCTTCAGAGGCTTTGTGTATTGATTGAATAAATGAGTTCTTGACGCGCTATCAGGCAGTGTAACATATATCCGCTTTTGAAACCTTCTTAAAAATCCAGCCTCCAATGTCCAGGGCTTATTGGTAGCTCCTATTACATACAGAAATGATTCCTTTGATTTTTCGTTAATTCCATCCATTTCGGTCAGGAATTGATTCTTTACCCTTACCTCTCCCCCTACCTCGCTGTTTCGAGCGCCCAGCAGCGAATCTATTTCATCTATGAAAAGAAGAACGGGAACATTTTCGGTTCCGTAAAGCTTTCTTGCCATAATGAAAAGTTTTGATACATTTTTTTCTGCTTCGCCTAACCACTTACTCATCATGGACGAGGCATCGACATTAATGAAATAACCCTCGATCTCAGCAGCAGCAGCGGCTGCCAACAATGTCTTGCCGCAGCCTGGCGGCCCGTACAGTAATATGCCTCTAGGCCAACCTAAGGGGAACAGGTCTGGCCTTTTGGTTGGATAAACTATTGATTCTCTAATAGCACGCTTTGCGTCTTCAAGACCTACAACTTCGTCCCAAGATACCTCAGGCTTCTCCTTCAACAAAAGGTCACCAAAGTCTGTCTTAGATGACTCGGCGACTTTGGCAGAATCATCTTGCCTGTCAGAAGACTCATTAGGATTCTGCGCTTTTACGTGGGGTATGGTTCTTTTCTCCTTCAGGTTATGAGATTTTTCGAAGTTTGGAGCGCCTATCTCTTGGGATGTCTCGTCGCTGATGCTAAGAGTCATTTGTAATGCTTTGATTCTATTTTGATAAGTGCTGGCCCTTTCCATGTATATTCTATTTAATTTATACTCTGGATATACCTGAACTAATTTTACAAGGGCCTCAATTGCCCTCTGATAAGATTGAATGGCCATTCCGCGGGATCCCTCCGAATC
>Ga0126312_10001227_pt1 | contig 16632 bp, 13 predicted proteins | sample Plot104A_FD_92537 | JGI IMG/M metagenome (GOLD analysis project Ga0126312, IMG submission 92537) | Serpentine soil microbial communities from UC McLaughlin Reserve, CA, USA - Plot104A | ecosystem: Environmental > Terrestrial > Soil > Grasslands | place: USA: UC McLaughlin Reserve, Lake County... | reverse complement strand
GAGACTCCGTCGACCGCTTTGACCCACCCCACCGTGCGCCGCAATACGCCAGCCTTGATGGCGTAGTGCTTGACCAGGTCTTCGGCCTTGAGGACTACCTCGCTCATTGAGGCTCAGCTCCTCGCTCAACCTCTTCCTCATAGTCAAGGCCTTCAGCGGTCACTGGATACTGCAGTTCCCGCTCCAGATGCGCCTCCACTTCTTCAGTCGTCTGGGTGACCTCAAGCTCTGGGCTGTGGACTAGCAGCAGCTCCGAGAAGTGGCATGCGGCAAGTCGATGTCGCGCGATCTCCCGAAGCGGGGGCGGTGGATCCACTCGGCAGATGTCTTGGGCGTAATGGCAACGTGGATTGAAGGGGCAGCCAGGCGGGATGTGCATCAAGTTCGGTGGCAAGCCGCCGATCGCGGAGAGCGTCTCGCCTTTCTGGTCGAGCCGTGGGATCGAGTCGAGCAGACCTTTGGTGTACGGATGGCCTGGTTGCGCGTACAGCTCGAACGCGTCGGCCTGCTCCACGACGCGGCCGGCGTACATGACGGCAATCCGATCCGCCACGTCGGCCACGACGCCGAGGTCGTGGGTGATCAGGATGAGGCCCATCTTCCGCTCCCGCTGCAGGTCCGCCAACAGCTGCATGATCTGGGCTTGTACGGTCACGTCCAGAGCGGTGGTCGGCTCGTCGGCAATCAGCACGGCCGGATCGAGTGCGATCGCCATCGCGATCATGATGCGCTGCCGCATACCCCCGGAGAACTGATGCGGATAGGCCTTGGCGCGTTGCGCCGCTCCCGGGATCTGCACCCGCTGCATCAGCCGTATCGCCTGAGCCTGCGAGTCGGACTTGTTCATAGCCCGGTGCTTACGGAACATCTCAGCGATCTGCCAACCCACGGAAAACACCGGGTTAAGTGCGGACAGCGCGTCTTGAAAGACCATCGAGATCTCAGGCCCGCGCACCCGGCGCCGGTCCTCGTCGCTCATCGCGAGGATGTTCTTCCCGCAATAACGCACCTCACCGCCGGTGACGAATCCAGGTGGGGAGTCCAGGATCCCCATGATGGCCTGTGCGGTCACCGATTTGCCTGATCCTGACTCACCGAGGATGGCTAGCGTTTCGCCTTCGTGAAGCTCGAACGAGACACCGTTGATGGCCTTTGCGACTCCGTCGCGAGTGCGGAACTCCACCTGCAGTTGATCAACCTCGAGAAGCAGCCCGTCCACCGGTATCCAGGCGCCCCGGGTATCGAGAATCTCAACCTCGGCCTTTCCGCTGGTCCCGACTGAGAGTGTCACGGCGGCCTCCTCACCGCAGTCTCGGATCGAGGGCGTCGCGTACCACGTCGCCCAGCATGATGAAGGAGAGCACCGTCAGGGACAGGAACAGGCTGGGGAATAGCAACATGTGGGGTGCAAGTCGGATCAGCCCAATACCGGAGGCGTCGGAGATCATATTGCCCCAGGAGATCACCGGCGGCTGGAGGCCGACGCCAAGGAAGGAGAGGGAGGCCTCGATCGCGATGAACACACCGAGGTTGATCGTGGAAACAACGATCACCGACGCGAGTGAATTCGGCACGATATGAGAGGTGATAACTCGAATTGGCGAGGCTCCGAGTGCTCGTGCGGCTTGCACATAGTCGTTCGGCTTGACCTGTAAGACACTGGAGCGCATGATCCGGGTGATTGTCGGCCACGCGAGGAGCGCAATGACCAGTGCGACCTTGCCGACGGCAATGGCGAAGGGAGTATCGACTTCGTTGGGGAACGTGTAAAGGAACAAGATTCCGCCGAGCAGCAGCGGGATGGCCAGGAAGATCTCCGCAATCCGCCCGATCAGCGAGTCAAGCCAACCGCCGCGGTATCCGGCGATGATGCCGACAACGGAACCGAAGATCAGGCTGAACATCGTAGCCAAGATGCCGACGCTGACCGAGGCCCGAGCGCCATAAACCGTTCGCGCGTAGACGTCATAGCCCTGCGAGTCGTAACCGAACCAGGCTTCTGCAGAAGGCTTTTGACGCGCCTTCGACAAGTCGGCGTAGGCCGGGTCCTTGCCGGTGAACAGCTGCGGGAAGATCGCCATCACCACGAAGAGCAGGATCAGAGCAAGGGAGATCCAAAACATCGGACGCCCGCGTACGTCCCTCCAAGCGTTCGCACCAAGAGAGCGGGCGCCAGTCTCGAGTGCCTTCTCGGATACGACCTGCTCAGGACCGCTGGCGGCGTCGACCTGGAGCGGCACGATGGCTTCGCTCGAGAGATCAGCGGGTTCACCTCGTAAGTCAGTCATTGGAGATTCTCGGATCCAACACGCCGTACAGGATGTCGACGACAAGGTTGGCTAGTAGGAAGATCAGCACAAGGCAGGTGATGGTGCCAACCACAGCCACGCCGTCCTTTTGATGGATACTTCGGTACAGGAAGTTGCCAACACCATTCACGTTGAAGATTCGCTCTGTGATGATCGCGCCGCCCATCAGGGCGCCAAGGTCTATGCCGATGTAGGTGATCACTGGAATCAGCGAGTTTCGTAGCGTGTGGATGCCAACGGTCCTCGCCTGGCTGAGGCCCTTGGCGCGTGCTGTCCGGACATAGTCAGCTCGCAGGTTCTCAACCAGGTTAGTACGCATCAGCCGGGCCACGTACGCCAGCGAGAGGGACGCCAATACGAACGCGGGCATGATCAACTCATAAAACGTCCCCTTGAGTGCGGTGACCGGGAACCAGCCAAGCTTCACCCCGAAGATCAGCTGGGCCAGGCTGCCGATCACGAAGACGGGGACGGAGATGACAACAAGCGTGCTGACGGTAACCAGGCTGTCAACGAACCTGCCACGTCGCATGCCGGCGAGGATCCCTGCCGAGATTCCGATCACGATCTCCACGATGATCGCCATGACGGCCAACTTGATCGTCGTCGGAAAGCGAATGGCCAGTTCGTGCGCCACGGAATTTCCGTTGAACGTCTTGCCGAGGTCACCTTGCAGCACATTGCCCATATAGAGCAGGTACTGGACCACCAAAGGCTTGTCCAGGTTGTACTCCTTGTTGAAGGCGGCCACATAGCTTGGCGGGCATGGTCGCTCGCCGCACCGCCCCTGCACGGGATCGCCAGGCAAGGCGAACACCATGACGAAGATCAGGAATGTCGCGCCGATGATGACCGGAATCATCTGCAGCAACCGCCGCACGATGTACCTCCCCACGCGACTCCTCTCGCAAATCCGAGGAAGGCGGACCCCCGCTCAGATCGCCGAACTGGCCATCATTGGCCGAGTTCTCAGCAGCTAGTGCTCAACATAGTTCGGCCCGCCGGTCAGTGACTAGCGGGCCGAACGTTCATGCGTCCATCGGGCCTTTTACTTCACAGCCCTTCTTACTTCACCTTCACCGAGGTCATGTCGATCCATCCGAACGGAGTGATCTTGACGTCGGCGAGCCGGTCCGACCAACCTGTGGCCCGCTTGTAGCTCCACATGGGCATGGTTGGAAAGTCCTTGGCGAGGATGGACTCCGCCTCCTGGTACAGCTTGTTGGCTTCGTCAAGAGTCGGCGCTGCGGCGGCCTCCCTCAGCTTGGCGTCGAACTTCGGGTTGCTGTAGTCGATGTCGTTGGAACCGCCGCCCGTGCCGTACAGCGGAGCCAGGAAGTTCTCGATCGAGGGATAGTCCATTTGCCAGCCGGATCGGAACAAACCCTTGATCTCGCGCTTCGTGATCTGATCACGAAGAGTCTTGAAGTCTGGCGTTACCTTCGTCACGCACTCCAAACCAAGAGTGTTCTTGATCGAGTTGCAGGCGGCATCGGCCCATGGCTTGTGACCACCGTCGCCGTTGACAGCGATGGTCAGCGGGCCACCCTTGTAACCACCGGCCTCCTCATACAACTTCTTGGCCTCGGTCGGGTTGAATGTGCACGCATCACCACAGGCCCCGGCCTTGAAGCCATCGACTGCGGGAGACGCCCAGCCGGTAAGGGGTGGACGGGTTCCGTTGAAGATCTGCTTGTTGATCAGGTCGCGATCGATCGCCATCGAAACGGCCTGCCGAATCCGGATGTCTTTCCAGTTGTCGTCGATGGAGGAGAAGTCGGTGGTAGCGAGTTCGCCGGTGTCCCGGAGGCCATTGCGATCCGGAAGCTCCTGCTTGTAGAGATCATCGGTCAGTCGATCAGGCGGAATTACATCGGTGAAGTCAAGGTTGTTGGCGACAACGTCGTTGTAGGCCGCACTGTCGTCGGTGTAGATCCGGAAGGTGATCTTGTCGACATTGGCCTTCTGATCGCCGGAGTAGTCGGCGAACTTGGAGACCACCATCTCGGTGTCGCTGAGGCTGTCTATCTTGAAAGGACCAGCACCGATTGGCTTCTGTGCGTACGCCTTAGGATCGCTGAAGAACGAGTCCGGGAGCGGCGCAAATACGGTGTATCCCAGGCGGACCGGCAAATTGGACACCTTGTCGCTGGTCTTGATGGTGAAGGTGTGATCGTCGACCACCTTCAGACCGCTCATCTCTTTGGCCTTTGCCGGCTTACCTTCACAATCGGCAGCACCCTCGGAATCAGTGCCGCACTGCAAATCGGCAAAACCCTGGATCGGCTCGAAGAAGTAGCTGTTCAGGTTGCCATTCGCTCCGTGCGCGCCCCAGTTCCAAGCATCGACGAAGTTCTTTGCCTTCACCTCGGTGCCGTCGTGAAACTTGTAACCCGGCTTCAGCTTCACCGTGAACGTCTGGTTGTCCTTGGTGTCGATTGACTGGGCGACGTCTAACTCCGGCGCAGCGGTGTCAGGGTTGTAGCGCATTAGCTTCGCCAGTATGGCGTCAAACACATTGTTGCCACATTGCTCGTTGGTGTTGGCTGGAATCAATGGATTCTGCGGGGTACAGCCCCGGAGAGAGATCTCACCACCGCCTGCCTGGCCAGCCGGCTCGCTGGTACCCGGTTGCGGCTCTGAGCCGCCGCCACAGGCCGTCGTCACGAGAGCGATCGACGTGATGGCTGCAAGCGCCATCGCGCCAGTTCTTCCACGCATCCGATTTCCTCCTCCGATGTGCGCCTCAATGTGGCGCTTCGCCTAACGCTGGGGAGCCTAGGGCTTCCCGCATGCGAACGAAACAGTTCTAGGCCACCAAACTAATACCCACAAGACTTCTCAATCATCGGTGGGCAACACGCAACATGATTGTGATGGCGTCAGACAGAGCAGGAACGTTGCTCGTCTGACGGCCCGGCGACATCGGTCCGCGCACAACTGCCGAAGCACACCCTTATCGAGGCGACGCGGGGCCGTTCTGCTAACGATGATCAGCGCAGGGTTCCCCTGACCCTGCAGATCATGACCAGGTCCGACCCGCTGAGTCGTTCGTGCGAACTACAACGGGTGGTGGCTGATAAGCATGCAAGGCATGATCACGGACAGCAACGCTGCGGTTGTGCAAGTCGCTCCCCCGTTGATCTGCGGTCCGAAAATCGGTCTACCCGAGAAGCATTCGGCCATGTCCAGAAACGCTATGTTGGCGCGAACCGGAATTCGACGACGTCGCCATCCGCCATGACGTAATCCTTGCCTTCCAGCCGCACCTTGCCCTTGGCGCGGGCGTTCTGCATTGAGCCGGCGACGACAAGATCATCAAATGAAACGACTTCGGCTCTAATGAAACCCTTCTGAAAATCCGTGTGGATGACGCCCGCCGCCTCCGGGGCCTTAGCACCCTTGCGTATGGTCCACGCGCGGGACTCCTTTGGACCAGCCGTCAGAAATGTCTGCAGACCCAACGTGTCGAAACCGACCCGAGCCAACACGTCCAGACCAGGCTCGGGGATACCCATCTCAGCAAGGAATTCTCGCGCCTCTTCAGACTCCATCTCGACCAGTTCGGATTCGATCTTGGCGTCGAGGAAGATCGCCTCCACGGGTGCGACGAGCGCGCGTAGCCGCTGCTTGAGCGCCTCGTCTGCCAGTTCGTCGGAGTCGCAGTTGAAGACGTAGAGGAAGGGCTTTGTGGTAAGCAGGAAAAGATCATGAAGTGGTTCGCGATCGAGGCCCGCAGCGAAGATCGTGCGTCCGCCATCGAGCACCTCCCGCGCCTGCCTGACAGCGGTGAGCACTCCTACCTTCTCCTTGTTGATCTTGGCTTCCTTCTCCAGTCGAGGCAGTACCTTCTCGATGGTCTGCAGGTCGGCCAAGATCAATTCCGTCTCAATGGTCTCAATGTCGCTCGCCGGATTGATCGCTCCATCGACATGGGTTACATCTGGGTCGTCGAACACCCGGGTTACCTCGCAGATCGCATCGGCCTCCCGGATGTGGGACAGAAACGCATTGCCCAATCCCTCGCCCTTGCTCGCGCCCCGAACGATGCCGGCGATGTCGACGAAGTTCACGGTCGCAGGCACCGTACGGGCGGACTGGAAGAGGTCTGCCAGGACGGCCAGACGTGGATCCGGCACGCCGACCACGCCAATGTTTGGATCAATCGTGGCGAACGGATAACTGGCCGCCAGAACGTCATTTCGAGTCAGCGCGTTGAACAGTGTTGACTTGCCTGCATTTGGCAATCCGACTATGCCGATCGTGAGGGCCACGGGCGACAAGCCTAGAACGGGTTTAGTTGCCTCGCTCAGCCATCGCCGGCCAGAAAGAACTGCATGGCTCGAGTCAGCTCCAGTGGGTCCGCCGTACCGGCCAGCTCACGAGCCGAGTGCATGGAGAGCATTGGGATGCCGACGTCGACTGTGGCTATCCCGAGGCGAGTCGCGGTCAGCGGGCCGATGGTGGAGCCGCACGGCACCGCATTGTTGGACACGAACTCCTGCGTACGGACCCCGGCTGAGCGGCAGATTCGCCTCCATAGCGCAGCGCCCTTAGCGTCGGTGGCATAACGCTGATTTGCGTTGATCTTGAGCAGCGGGCCGGAGTTGAGTACCGGGTGGTTGGCCGGATCATGTCGACCGGGATAGTTCGGATGGATGGCGTGACCAGTGTCTGCGGAGAGGCAGAACGACTGCGCCAGCGATCGATGGCGCTCATCGAGCGTCGCACCGAGGCCTGAGGAGATCCGGGTCAAGACATCGGCAAGGGCGGGTCCGGATGCCCCGCTACGCGAGCCGCTGCCCAGCTCTTCATGATCGAAGGCTGCGATCATCTGGATGACATCGCTCTGGCTTGTGTTGATCAACGCCACGATGCTCGCGTGCATACTGCTCAGGTTGTCCAGCCGCCCTGAAGCGAAGAATTCCTGATGCGGCCCGAAGACTGCCGGCGCGGCGGTGTCGTACACCCTGAGGTCGTACCCATCGATGTCGTCAGCAGCGCAGCCGGCAACCTTCGCCAAGTGATCAAGAACATGTATTCCCGGATGGCCGACACTCCAGACGGGAGCGGTGTGGGTCTGCTTGTCGAGCTTGAGACCTTCGTCGTTGACACCGCGATCAAGGTGGATGGCCAGCTGTGGTATTCGCATGATCGCGTCTGTGCGCACCAGTACCGTGCTTCGGTCACTGAGAATGAAACGACCTGCCAGACCAAGCTCGCGATCGAGCCAGGAGTTGAGCAAGGGAGCGCCGTAGATCTCTATTCCGACTTGTTGCCAGCCACAGGCACTGATGTCGGGCCTTGGCTTGAGTGTGAATCCAGTCGAATCGGTATGCGAGCCAAGAATTCTGAATGGAGTCGTTGATCTTGCCGCATCCGGTACTCGCCACGCGATGAGGGCGCCATCGCGTACGACGTAGTGACCACCAGGCTGCGAGCTCCACGGATCGGACTCCCGCTGCTCGGCGAATCCCGCCGCAGCCAGACGGCGGGCGCCTTCGGCCGCCGCGTGATGGGACGACGGTGAGGCTTCCACGAAGTCAGCCAAGTCGGAGACATGATCAAGAGCGGCAGACATAACTCCAAACCTAAATCAACGGTCAGCAAGCTCCGAGCTGTCTACGAATGGCGGTGCTGCGCGGAGCGGCATCGAGGTTTTGTCGTTGCGCCCAGGCAAGATCTTGCTCATGGACGGTGTGACGATCATTGCGCTGATCGGTGGCCTGGTTGTCGGACTCGCATTTGGCAGCCTGGCTGGCTGGATGATCACACGCGCTCGCCAGCACACCGACTCTGCGCACGCTCAGATGTTGATCGCACAGGCGCACGGCGAAGCGGCAACGGCACGCGCCGAAGCAGCTCAGGCGCGCGCGGAAACAGCACAGGCACGCAGCGACGTGGTCGAAGCCCGCAGCCAGGCAGCGGCGGCTCAAGCCGAGGCCGCCCAAGTCTCGGCGGAGGTCGCCCGGGCAATCGCTCAACGAGACGCAGCGCTTGATCGGGTAAAGGAGATTGCCGCAGACCGGGAATCGATGATCAACCAGTTCCGGGTCCTCTCGACTGAAACGCTGGACCGGCAGGGTCAGGCCGCCGACGCTCAAGCAGAACTGCGGCTCAAGGCGACCGAGCAGCTCATGACTCCGGTTCGAGACAGCCTGGAGAGGTTCAACTCGCGCCTTACCGAGGTCGAGAAGGAACGTGCTGCCATGTCGGCCGAGTTGCGTTCCCAAGTCACTTACGTCCAACAGACCGGTGAAACGCTGCGCCGCGAAACTGCTGCCCTGGTGAATGCCTTGCGTAAGCCGCAGATCCGCGGCTCGTGGGGCGAAACCCAGCTCAAGCGGGTCGCTGAGCTCGCCGGCATGATCGAACGCTGCGATTTTGATCTTCAATACACCATCAAGGACGACGATCGGGTATTACGACCGGATATGCGGGTCAATTTGTCTGAAGGCAAACACGTGTTCGTCGATGCGAAGGTGCCGCTCAACTCGTTCCTGGAAGCTGCTGAGACCGACGATCCGGCGCTCAAGGCCGAAGCCCTCGCGCGTTACGCCCGTAACGTCCGAACGCATATTGATCAGCTGTCCTCCAAGCAATATTGGAAAGCGGCCGAGACGCCCGAGTTCGTTGTGCTGTTCTTGCCGAACGAGATGTTCTTCGCCACCGCTCTTGATCAAATTCCAGATCTCTACGATTACGCGGCTACCCGCGATGTTGTCATTGCCACACCTACCACGCTGATCGGCATGCTGCGCGCGGTGGCGTACGGCTGGCGGCAGGCGGCCCTGGCAGAGAGCGCTGCCGAAGTCTTCAGGCTGGGCCGGGAGCTCCACGAGAAGTTGGGTCTATTAGGCAACCGCTTCGACAAGCTGGGTCGGGCGCTGCGTACCTCGGTGAACGCCTACAACGAGACGATTGCGACAGTAGAGGGCACGGTGTTGGTCAGGGCTCGCAAATTCCGGGACCTGAAGGTCAGTGATCGGGAACTGCCGGGACCGACCCAGATCGATGAGCCCGTACGCCAGATCCAAGCGGCAGAACTGGTCGATGACGCAGTCCAGGTCGACCCGATGGTTGGTCGCCGCAGTCGACGTCGTACGGCCGCGGTGCCAGAGGCGAATGAGCTGTACCGACCCGACCCGGATCTGACGGAGTTGATTGCGGAAACTTCGCCTGCCCAACGGGACCAGAATGCGCAGTCGTCGTAGCTGACTCAGTCGTTGATCGCATCCTTGCGGAGGTCTTTTCGCAGCTCAGGTGGCAGCGCGAAGACCAGCGACTCCTCGGTGAGCCGCTCCTCGCGCGCGACCGGAAAGCCCCGGTCGACGAGGTAATCCAGGACGCCCTGCACGAGATCATCCGGAACGGAAGCCCCACTGGTAACACCGATTGAGTCAACGCCATCCAGCCAGCTGGGATCGATTTCGGTCGCATTGTCGATACGGTGCGCCGCCTTGGCTCCAGCCTCCAGCGCCACCTCCACAAGCCGCACGGAGTTGGATGAGTTCGCCGAACCGACGACGATGACGAGGTCGCTGTGCGCGGCGATTTGCTTGATCGCAAGCTGCCGATTCTGCGTCGCATAACAGATGTCATCGCTCGGCGGATCCATCAAGAGCGGGAACCTCTCTCGAAGCCGGTTGACCGTTTCCAACGTCTCGTCGACGCTTAACGTGGTCTGGCTGAGCCAGGCGAGTCGGGACGGATCGACGACCTCAAGTTGATCAACATCCTGAGGCGACTGGACGAGACTGATGTGCTCAGGGGCCTCGCCCGTGGTGCCCTCAACCTCCTCGTGCCCCGCGTGGCCGATCAGCAAGATCTGAAGATCGTCCCGAGCAAACCGTCGCGCCTCATGGTGCACCTTTGTGACCAATGGGCAGGTGGCATCAATCGCCTTGAGGCCTCGATCCTTAGCCTCCTGTTGGACCGCCGGCGATACGCCGTGTGCCGAGAACACCACCGTTGAGCCCCGAGGCACCTGGTCGAGCTCCGCAACGAAGATGGCACCGCGCTTCTCCAGGCTCTCCACCACATGCCGGTTGTGCACAATCTGTTTGCGGACATACACCGGTGGCCCATAGGTCTCCAGCGCTTTCTCGACGGTGATCACGGCACGATCCACACCGGCGCAATAACCACGAGGTGCCGCCAGCACGACCTGCTTTCGGCCTTGGGGTGGTCGGCTCGATACTGCCTGGCCTCGCTCGGTCACCGGGTCAGTGTAGGTGCTTGGCGATAACTGGATGAATCGAACGCAGATCCGCGAGCGTCGGCGTTGCAGCGAGCCATGACGAAGATATCGGATCGCGCGGCGCCGTGCTGAGGAGGAGAGAGTGGAGGCGTTTCTTTTCTCCACGAGGGACGACGAAGTAGGCGGCTTCAAAAGCGCGATCCGCGTCAGCGATATTCGCGCCGCCGATCTGCAGGCGAAGCCGACGAAACGTGTCGAAACAGAGTTGATTCTTAGACAGGGTGTTTCGTCGGATACGCCGAAGACGGCGGCTCGACGGCGAATATCGCGGCGAGCGGAGCGAGCCATTAGACAGAGCGAGCGCAGCGAGCGGAGCAATCAAACACGTGGCAGTGAGCGGTACTACGCTCGCGGCGTGACTTTGGAATCCTCACCTGAGCACCCGCAACCATTGCGGGTGATCGCACGTGCGGTACGCGGCTGGGTGGAACGGCTCGGTGCGGTGTGGGTCGAAGCGCAACTGATCGAGATCAACCGGCGCTCCGGCACGCGCACAATCTTTCTGACCTTGCGCGACAAGCTAGCTGAGGTTTCGGTATCGGTGACTACCTCGCCCATGACCCTCGATGCGGCTGGACCGTTGACCGAGGGCGCGACGGTGGTGGCGCGAATCAAACCCACCTTCTTTGAGAGCTCGGGCCGGTTCGTTTTTGCCTGCGATGCCATTACTCCAATTGGTGAAGGCCGCTTGCTGGCCCGGCTGGAACAGACAAAACGCTTACTTCAGGCAGAGGGCCTGTTCGACCTGGCGCTGAAGAAGTCGCTGCCTTTCCTGCCAAGGGCCATTGGCCTCGTCACCGGAGAAGGCAGTGCGGCGGAGCGCGATGTTGTGGAGAACGCGCGGCGCCGGTGGCCTGCGGTACGGATCATCGCCCGCTATGCGCTGGTTCAGGGGCCGCAGGCTTGCGAGCAGCTCATCGGCGCCGTACAACATCTCGATCGGCATCCCGATGTGGATGTGATCATCGTTGCGCGTGGGGGCGGTTCTCTTGAAGACCTGCTGCCGTTCTCCGATGAGGGCCTGATCCGAGTCGTTGCCGCATGCCGAACGCCGGTGGTGAGTGCTATTGGTCACGAGTCGGATAGTCCGATCCTTGATCTGGTTGCCGACTTGCGTGCTTCGACGCCGACCGATGCCGCAAAGCGTGTGGTTCCCGATGTGGCTGATGAAAAGGCTCGGGTCAATCAAGCTCGACAACGCATGATTCAGGCCGTATCCGGCCTGGTGGGTCGACAGCAGGAGTTCCTCGACGCGCTGCGTTCTCGTCCGGTGCTCATCGATCCGATGGCGACATTCGGTCGCCGTTATGAACAGCTGGCCGAGCTTAGGCATCGCGCGAATCGCGCCATCGGCGCAACGATCGACCGCGAATCTGCTCTTGTCGGGCATCATCTTGCCCGCGTACGCGCTGTGTCGCCACAGGCGACGCTGGAGCGTGGCTACGCCATCTTGTTGGATCGTGGCGGTGCAGCCGTACGGTCGGTCAATGAGGTTCAGGCCGGAGACGATCTTGTGGCCCAGTTGGCCGACGGACACCTAACGGTCGAGGTGCAGAAGCTGATACCGCGAGGAGAGGCATGACCGATCAGGCATCCAAAGCCGAGACGCTGAGCTATGAGCAGGCGCGCGAGGAGCTAATCGTCATCGTGCAGCGCCTTGAGTCGGGTGGCGTCCCACTAGAGGAGTCCCTGGCGCTCTGGGAGCGCGGCGAACAGTTAGCCGCCATCTGCCAAGCTTGGCTGGACGGCGCCAAGGCAAAGATCGAGGCTGCTCGAAACAACGACCAGGCAGAACAGAGATGAGCCGTTCCGGTTAGCCGCTATTCGACAGCGTCGAGGCGTATGCCTCCAATGCCTCGTACGGAAGGTCTCCGGTAACGACAGTGGTGACCTGCGGCTTGCGCAGCACGAGCGATCGCGTGCGTCCGTCCGGGCTGATCAGCCGTTGCCACGGCTGGCCAGACACAAGACTGGTTCCGTCGGGTGTTCCGCTACGGGACTGCTGATCAACCATTTCTTGCGGCCGTACATCTCCCTGATTGAGATCGATGAACGTCTCATCTGGAGTCAGAAACCCGAGCTGCCACAGGTTGCGTGGAGAGGCCTCACCGTTGAGATATGGCCGGCCCTGCGGTACCCAGGCGACACGCGTGGCGCGCCAACCCTGTGGGAGATTCGTGGGTGCGAGGACCTCGAACGGCGCCTCTTTTCGAGCGGCGGCGAGCACCGGCTTCCAGTCGACCTCCTTGACCGGATGATCCCTTGGGACATTGGTGAAGATGATGGCAATCACGGCCACTGGAATCACGAGCAGCGCGAGCGAACGGATTAGGTCGCCAACCGTCGACTGCCTTGCCGTACCTGCCACACCCTAATCTTCACAGAAGGTGGCAAACCCGGATCGCGCGCGCCGCCGTGCTGAGGAGGAGGGAGGGGACACGCTTCTCGTCCCCGAGCGACGACGAAGTAGGCGGCTTCCAAAGCGCGATCCGCGCGGAGCGACTCCAACGAGCGGAGCAATCAAAATGGAGACCTTTGAGGTGATCGGACGCAGCGAGGGCGCCCGAGGTGAAGTCGTGCTGCGGCGTCGGGTTAGTGACGGGCCCGATGTTGAGGAGTTGATCATCAACGGCGCTTTCGCCATGGATAGCAGCGAAACCTCAACCGAGCGGCTGCTGGCTGACCTGGCCGTGCCGAGCGGCCGAGCCCAGCGGGTGCTGATCGGCGGGTTGGGTTTGGGCTACACCGTCAGTGCGGTTTCAACCAAAGACGTCGAGTCGATTGATGTCGTGGAGATCGAGCAGTGCCTGATCGAGTGGGCACACCAGGGAGCTACGGCAGAGCTGGCCGCGGTCGCCGCTGACCCCCGGGTCCGCCTCCACGCCAGCGATATCACGGCAGTCCTTGAAGGCGTCTCAGTGGAGCCTGTTGGACCGTGGGACGCGATCGTGCTCGACGTGGACAACGGCCCTGATTTCTTGATCTGCGAAGGCAATCGCACGCTCTACACCGGTACGGGTCTCACGGCGGCGTACTCTCAGCTCACTCCTGGCGGCACGTTGGCTATTTGGTGCCAGCATCCTGCGCAGGAGTTGCTCCTGTTGCTGAAGGCAATTGCGGTATCCGCAGCCGAGCACATAATCGACGTCTCGCGTGGCCGACGCAGCTTCCCGTACACGATCTATACGATTTCCAGGCCACAGGGAAACGGCGTCCATGGAGCACCCGACTCCGGAGGCTAGGTAAGAATGTGCCCATGACACAGCCAACCAATGCGGCCCCCTCCGACAACGCCGAGCATCGCATCGAGCGCGACACGATGGGCGAGGTCAAGGTTCCAGCCAAAGCCTTGTGGAAGGCACAAACTCAGCGCGCCGTCGAGAACTTTCCTATATCTGGGGTTCCGATCAATTCGGAGTTGATCGGAGCACTCGGTCTGATCAAGGAGGCAGCCGCCAAGACCAACGCCAAGCTCGGCGTCTTGGGCCAGGACTACGCCGACGCGATTGCGAAGGCCGCGAGCGAGGTGGCGTCGAACAAGTACGACAGCGAGTTTCCGCTCGACGTCTTCCAGACCGGATCAGGCACCTCGAGCAACATGAATGCCAACGAGGTGATCGCTTCCCTATCCAGCGCCCAGCTAGGCAAAGCGGTGCATCCCAATGATCATGTCAACGCGTCGCAGTCGAGTAACGACGTGTTTCCCAGCGCCATTCACATTGCAGCGAGCTACCACTTGGTCTATAGCTTGCTGCCGGCGTTGAATCATCTGGCCGAGGCGCTCAGCCTTAAGGCGACCGAATTCGCTGAGGTAGTCAAATGCGGCCGTACGCACTTGATGGATGCCACGCCGGTAACCCTCGGCCAAGAGTTCGGTGGTTACGCCGCCCAGATTCGCCATGGCATCGAACGGGTTGAAGCAGCCTTGCCACGAGTGGCCGAGCTGCCGCTTGGCGGGACCGCCGTGGGCACCGGAATCAATACCCCAGCAGGCTTCACCGAAGCTGTGATTTCCATGATCGTGGAGAAGACAGGGCTACCACTGACCGAAGCACGTGATCATTTCGAGGCACAGGGTGCGCGCGATGCGCTAGTAGAGGCCTCCGGCGTCCTGCGAACACTCGCGGTTAGTCTCTACAAGATCGCTAACGACATCCGATGGATGGGCTCCGGCCCTCGCGCCGGGCTTGCCGAGATCTCGCTACCTGACCTGCAGCCGGGCTCTTCGATCATGCCAGGCAAGGTCAATCCGGTGATTTGCGAGGCGACAATGATGGTCTCCGCCCAAGTGATCGGTAACGACGCCGCCGTCGCGTTCGCTGGTGCCAGCGGTAACTTCGAGCTGAACGTGCAGCTCCCGGTGATCGCCCGCAATTTGTTGGAATCAATCCAGTTGTTGGCCAACGTTAGTCGGCTGCTCGCCGACAAATGTGTATTGGGCATCGAGGCAAACGTTGAGCGCTGCAGAAGGCTCGCGGAATCCTCGCCGTCGATCGTCACACCGCTGAACCGCTATCTGGGCTACGAAAATGCCGCCTCCGTCGCCAAGCAGGCGCTCAAGGAAGAGAAGACGATTCGTGAGGTTGTCATTGAGAACGGCTACGTCAACAGCGGCACGCTGACCGAGGAACAGCTGGACGCCGCCCTGGATGTGCTCGCGATGACTCGCCGGCCCAGCTGATAACCGGCTCGGCTCACCGCAGACTCTGACGCCGCTGATTGGTAGAGTCCCGAGCTGAACACTCGGTGAACGCCCGGTGAACGCCGGGAGACAGTAGCTGGTGTCGCAACACCCAAGGACTCGCGGTGGCGAAGAAGCGGCCCAATGACAGGGAGCTGGAACGCGACGAGAAGCGCGTCGGCGGCCCTATTCCAACGCACCTTCGCCCTCGCCCCGCCTGGAACTACAAGCCTGACAAGAAACCCGAGCACCGAGTCCTCTCGGTGCTGCGCAATCTCACGCCCGGCCTGAACTACCTCATCAAGGGGTACAGGTGGCGATGGCTGCGGGCGGACAGCATCGCGGGAGTGGCCGTAGCGGCATATCTCATCCCACAGGTGATGGCCTATTCGGCGATCGTCGACGTGCCTCCGGTGACGAGCCTGTGGACGGCACTTGCGGCGATCATCGCCTATCTGGTGCTGGGCAGCTCGCGCATCCTGTCCGCCGGCCCCGAGTCCACGATCGCCCTGATGAGCGGAGTGGCAATTGCCCCGCTGGCCGCGCAGAATCCTGACCGCGCCGTCGCCTTGAGCGCTACCCTCGCGCTGATCGTCGCCGGCTGGGCTCTGCTCGCTCGGCTGCTGCGGGCGGGGATCATCGCCGAGCTCTTGTCCACCCCATTGCTCATCGGCTATCTGGCCGGGGGCGCCGTACTGATGGTCGTCGGCCAGCTTGGCAAGGTGACCGGCACCTCCTTCGAGGGCGGCACGATCGTGGAAGAAGTGCGTGGCTTCCTCGGCGTCGCGACCGACACCGAGGGGCTGACGCTTGCGGTCGCTGCGAGCACGCTGGCGGTCATCCTCCTCCTGCAATGGCTGCGCCCGTCGCTGCCCGGGCCGCTCATCGCCGTCGTGCTGGCAACGATCGCATCGGTCGTGTTCGACCTAGAGTCATACGGGGTGGCGGTGGTGGGCTCGGTTCCTTCGGGGCTGCCCGTACCGCACCTGCCCGAGGTGACGCTCGAGGATGTCAAGACGCTCTTGCTGGCCGGACTGGGCATCACGATCGTCGGCTACAGCGACATCATGCTCATCGCCCGGGGCTTCCCGCTGACCCCCGCCGAGGGTGAGACCGCGGCCGACCTCCGGCCTGACCCGCAGGCCGAACTCGTCGCTATGACGGGAGTGCACGCGATGGTCGGCATGTTCAGCGGCTATCCGGTCTCCGCGTCCGGGTCGCGTACGGCCCTGGCGATAGCCGGCCATGCGCGGAGCCAGGTCTACTCGCTCATCTCCGCGGTGTGCATTGTCGCCGTCTTGTTCTTTGCCGGTCCGCTGATGGCACCGCTGCCCTGGGCGGCCCTGGGCGCGGTGGTCTTCTACGCGGCGGGCAAGCTCGTG
>Ga0126312_10001225_pt1 | contig 16637 bp, 19 predicted proteins | sample Plot104A_FD_92537 | JGI IMG/M metagenome (GOLD analysis project Ga0126312, IMG submission 92537) | Serpentine soil microbial communities from UC McLaughlin Reserve, CA, USA - Plot104A | ecosystem: Environmental > Terrestrial > Soil > Grasslands | place: USA: UC McLaughlin Reserve, Lake County... | reverse complement strand
TGGCAGCTGGCAGAGCCCAGTCTTTGGTCAGACCTAGGTCGGACTCCAGCGTGCCTCCTCAAGCACAGCGAGATCGCGCACCGCATAGCGACGGTGCTCGCACTCCTCATCCATGACGACGCGTAGGCATTGACCGACCGTCCGCATTTCCTCGGGATATCCGGGTGCCGGCGTACGCGTACAGATCCGTTCGAGCTCGTTATCGGTAAGACTGTCGACCATGCCGCGGACCAGTGCGATGCGGTCCCCGCGCACCTCTTTCACCTCTGCGAATGACGGCCGCGCCTCGAGGTCTATACCGAGCGCCTCCGCATCCGCATGCGGATAGCCGGTGTAAGTCAGGCCGAGCCGGTGGTAAGGCATCGGCTCATCGAGGACCGTGCGAGAGACCCAGGCGTCGGTGGCGAAGATGAGATGGCGCAGCGTCTCGACGAAGGACCATTCGTCGTCGACACGTTCGTGACGCGCCCCTTCGGGCAGCCGCTCGGCTCGAGCGACCGTTTCTGACCACAAGGTTTCGATCGTGTGCCACATCGCGCCGTAGTCGTCGGCGGTCTGCATGTTCCGTAGCAGAACACGTTCAGGGTGCCGCTCGTCCAGCTGGGCCTCGACGAACGCGGTGACGTCGACGTCGTTGACCAGGAAGTTGCCGACGATTCCGGACACGTTGACATCGACCAGCCATGAGTCGGTGATCTTTATCTGCCGCATGTCGCAGTCGCGGAACTTGGCGCCGGTGAAGTCCGCGCTGGTAAAGCTCGTACCGCGGAAGGCACCCGTCTGGTCGTACCCCGCCGTCATCGCGCCATTGTCCCTGATCGATCATCGGAGGATGCAGATGCCTAGGCCCAGCGAGGCCGACAAAGAACGCTTCCGGTCGCTGGTCCCTGAGGACCACCGCATCCAGGTCAAGCCGATGTTCGGCAATCTCGGCGCGTTCGTCAACGGAAACATGTTCATGGGGCTGTTCGGATCTGACATCGGCGTAAAACTGAGTTCCGCCGATCAGGAGAGCGCGCGGGCCGCCGGTGGCGGTGCGTTCGGCCCGGCGGAACGGCCGATGAGCGGCTATGTGTCCCTTCCGCCGACAGCCACACCCGATGAGGCGGCGAAGTGGGTGGAGTCGGCGATGAGCTGCGTAGCCGAGCTGCCGCCGAAGCAGCCCAAGCGGAAATCCTAACCTGGCTGCGGCCGCCGCGAGGGGCGGGCGGTGAAGTCCAGATCAGCCTCGGATCCGGTACTGGAGGTACACCACACCATTGCCGAAGCGACGTTCGTCGAGCAACTCCAGGTCCAGGCGCAGATTGTCGGGCAGGGCTTGGTTCCCGCCGCCGACCACCACGGGGTTGATAAAGAACTGGCACTCATCCACAAGCCCTGCGTTGAGCGCCTGTGCGGCGAGATCGGGACCGCCCACACTGATGTCCTGATCTGCTGCGGCTTTCAGCTGCCGGATCACTTCCGGATCGAAGGCTCGTTCGATCCGGGTTCGAGCGCTGGAAACCCTTTCGAGCGACTTCGAGTAGACGATCTTGTCCGTGGCCTGCCAGATTTTGGCGTACTCCCGTTCGACGGCCGCCAAATCGGGGATCGTGTGAGCGGTTTCCCAGTAGGCAAGAACCTCATACATCCGGCGTCCCAGCAGGTTGGTGCCGATCTCGCGCTCGAGATCATTTACGAAGGTATGCACTTCGGTATCGGGCGCTGCCCAGTCGAAGTTCCCGTCCTTGTCAGCGACGTAGCCGTCTAGCGACGTGATCGTCGAGTAGATCAGCCTGGCCATAGTTCGCCTCTCGTTCGGACTGGCGGGCATAGGTGCCCGATGATCAAGCTCACCTGTGCACGAGGCTAGCTGGTAGCGGTGTCAGGGTGACACCAATGGGCATTCGGAATACCGCCAGATCTTCGCCGTCGCCCGGGCTCCACGGCATGAATTTGCTACCGATCCTCTGATTTGCTGCCAAATATTCGGGAGTAAATGCAAGGTTCAGCAGCGGATCGGCCCTCACGGTAGGGTCGCTGCTGCCTGAGATACGCCGGTTGCGATGGAGTCGTCTACAATCGTGCGGTACCCGATAGGCAGAACTGGTCCCGAGATGCCGGCTACGGGGGGTCGATCGTCTCGGATAGTCGATATTCGTCAGGGAAATCATGCCGAAGGCTCCGCCCCGATCTCAGCAGAGTTACCGTCACGAAGCTTTCCTATGGCAGGACGCTCGTGAATACGTTTCTGTACTGGCGCAGTTCATCGAGGATGGCTTGGCCGCCGGCGAGCCGGTGATGGCCGCCTTGATCCGCGAGCACGCCAACATGTTGCGCGACACCCTCGGCGGCCAGTCACGCAAGGTCAAGTTCGTGGACATGGCCGTCTTGGGCCGAAACCCAGCACGAATAATCCCTGCCTGGCAGCAGTTCCTCGACAGCCAGTCGGGTTCCGACCGGCCGGTACGCGGCATCGGCGAACCGATCTGGGCCGGGCGACGCCTGGAAGAAGTTGCTGAGTGTCAGCTCCATGAGGCTCTGCTCAACGTGGCAGTCGATCCCAAGACTCCGTTCTGGCTGATCTGCCCGTACGACGTGCAAGGTCTTGACCCCTCAGTGATCGACGAGGTCTATCACAGCCACCTCGCTGTGCTGGAGGGACGGCGCTATGAGAGCAACTCGCGCTACGGGGGCCGTACCCAGATCGACGCTCTGTTCACCGCGGCGCTTGCTGAGCTCGAGGGCCAGCCAACGGAGTTCGTCTTCACGCGGGACAACGTCGAGAGCGTCTTCGGCATTGTCACGCTCGACGCATACGCGGCTGAGCTTCGGTCCGACAAGATTTCGGACATCTCGAGTACTGTTCGCCGGCTCGCCGTAGCCAGTGTGGAACGGGGTGCCAAGCAAGGCGTGCTTCGCATCTGGCACAGACCCGATGCGATGATCTGCGATGTCTGGGACGACACGGTCATCGAGGATGTTCTGATAGGGCGGCGATCTCTGCAGGCGGACGCCACCGATGGCCTGTGGCAGGCCAACCAGCATTGTGATCTCGTACAGGTCCGATCCGCTCAGTCGGGTACGACCGTGCGGTTGCACATCTGGAAGTGACGAGTCTGAACGGGTACCGTTCCGAGATGTCCATCAGTCCTGTGCGGCTCAATCACGCTGTCCTCTTCGTCGCTGATCTTGAGCGTTCGCTGCGGTTCTACACGGAGGTTTTCGGGATGGAGGTCGCTGCGCGTGAGCCACGCGCCAATGCGGCCTTCCTGCGCCTCCCACGATCGGAGAACCATCACGATCTCGGCCTGTTCGGCGTCGGAGAGCAAGCTCCGCCGAAGCGCCGCGGCGGCATAGGGCTCTACCACCTTGCCTGGCAGCTCGACACTATCGATGAGCTGGCGGCTGCTCGGCAGACCCTCCTGGATGCCGGCGCCTACACCGGCGAGTCGAGCCACGGCGCGACCAAAAGCATCTACGGCTCCGATCCTGATGGGAACGAATTCGAGGTGATGTGGATGTTGCCGCGCTCCGACTGGGGTGAGTACGAGAACTCCGCCAGCATCGAGGTCCTCGACCTTTCTGCGGAATTGGACCGCTGGTCCGGCGTGCCGACGGCGGGAAGGATCGTCTCGGAATCGGCGACGCCGCCGGCCTGACGATGGCCGTCCAGCTGGCCGCCGGCGATCGCGGTGCGTGCTGCGAGAACGTCTTCAGGCTGGGTTTGGAACCATGCCACGGTTCGGCGTAGCCCCTCCTCGAGCGGGACCTCGGGACGCCAGCCCAGCAGTTGCTCCGCCCGCCTGATCACTGGCCGCCGCCGGGTCGGGTCATCGACCGGCAGCGGGTGATACTCAATCGCCGACGATGACTGGGTCAGATCGAGTATCAGGCTGGCGAACTCAGCGACGGTTCGCTCTGTCGGGTTTCCCAGGTTGATTGGACCGGACTCTTCGGAGTCGAGGAGGGCGAGCAGCCCGCGTACGAGATCGTCGACGTAGCAGAAGCTGCGCGTCTGACTTCCGTCGCCGTAGATGGTCAACGGGTCCCCCAGCAGGGCCTGAGCGATGAAGTTGGTCACGACGCGGCCGTCGTGTGGCCGCATCCGGGGCCCGAAGGTGTTGAAGATCCTGGCGATCGCCACATTGGTGTCCAGGGCCCGGCGATAAGCCATAGTGACCGCCTCTGCGAATCGCTTGGACTCGTCATACACACTGCGAGGGCCGATGGGGTTGACCTGTCCCCAGTACTCCTCCGGCTGCGGGTGCACCGCCGGGTCGCCATACACCTCGCTGGTCGAGGCAAGGAGAAAACGAGCATTGTGTGCACACGCGAGCCGGAGCGCGTTCTCGGTGCCGCGGCTTCCAGTGGCCAGCGTTTCCAGCGGCAGCCGCAGATAGTCCGGAGGTGACGCCGGACTCGCCAGGTGTGCAACCGCGTCGACTGGACCGTTGACGGGCATCTCAACGGACACGTCAGATGGGAGGAAGTCGAACTGAGGATCCGGCAGAAGATGGGCGATGTTGTCTATCCGCCCGGTGGCCAGATTGTCAACGCAGACGACCGCATCGTCCCGTTGGATCAGCCGTTCGCACAGATGCGAGCCGACAAAGCCGGCACCCCCAGTGACGACTACGCGCACGATCGAGACCTCCGCCCCATTAGAGACCGCTCCTCTTAACCTGCCTGCAAAGGGTTATCACAGGCGAACCCCTACGCGCGTATCCGTCGCCAAGCGACGGGTTCAGATCACGATGCGCCCAAGAACGCCTGCTTGTGCGCGCGACACGCGGCACGGCGCTCAAACAAAGGCGACTGGAAGGCACTCTTCAGCGGAGGCATCGACAACCGCCGTTCGCGATCCGCGCTGCGTTCTGTGATGTGAGACGCCCGGCAGGGGAATGGCCGGGATGCAGAGTTCTCCATTATCCCGACTAGATAACTCGGAAATATAGGGAGCCAATTGAAATGCACGAGAAGCGATCTTCGAGCGGTTGGGCGAAGGTGGGAGCTCTACTCGCGGTGGCGGCGATGGCCGTTCTCACTGCCTGCGGCGGCGGCTCGGCCGCCTCGGGTTCGACGGAGGACTCTGAGCTCGACCTCGTGGCCTTTTCGGTACCGAAGGCGGCCTATGACGATACCCAAAAGGCGTTTGCCAATACACCGGATGGCGGGGGGGTTTCCTGGAAGTCCTCCTACGGCGCGAGCGGCGATCAGGCAAGAGCGGTGATCTCCGGACTCCCTGCGGATTACGTCAGCTTCTCGCTCAGCTCAGACATGACCAAGCTGGTCGACAATTCGCAGGTCGCTCAGGACTGGAACTCCGGCGCCAACAAGGGCATCGTCAGTACCTCCGTCGTCGTGATCGCAGTTCGCAAGGGAAATCGCTCGGGATCAAGGGTTGGGAGGATCTCGCCAGGCCGGGAGTCAAGATCGTGACGCCCAATCCGGGCTCCTCCGGCTCCGCCCGCTGGAACATTCTGGCGGCGTGGTCGCACATCACCGCGAACGGCGGTTCGGAGCAGGACGCGACCGATTACCTGACGAAGTACTACGCCAACATCGTCAGCCTGCCATCGAGCGCGCGAGAGGCAACCAGCGCCTTCAACAGCGGTACGGGGGACGTGCTGATCTCCTATGAGAACGAGGCGATCGCCGCGCGACAGAACGGGGTTGAGCTGGACTACGTTGTCCCCGACACGACGATCAAGATCGAGAACCCCGGTGCTGTGACCACCAATGCGCCGGAGTCAGCCAAGAAGTTCCTCAGTTTCGTCATCTCCGACGAGGGCCAGAAGATTTTTGCCGAGCACGGGTTCCGCCCGCTGAACGCCTCGGTCAAGCCCGCGGAGGTCGAGGGGGCCAATGATCCGGCGAATCCGTTCCCCGAAGTGAAGAAGCTGGCCACCATCGCTGACCTCGGCGGCTGGTCTGAGGTGTCGAAGAAGTTCTTCGATGAAGACGACGGCGTCGTCACCAGGATCCAGGACGCCAGCGCAGTGTCGTGAGTACCACCAGCACTCCTGTTGCTGCGTCGGCCGGCCCGATTGGTATCCAACCCGATGGGTCGGCCGCGCCAGCGCCCGCCGGGGGACCAGGACATCAGGCACGTCCGGAAGGCGTTCTTCCCCTCGGGCGGAGCTCCGGCCTCGCTCTTGGGATTGTCATGCTATGGATGAGCATTCTGGTGATCCTGCCGTTGTCCGCCGTGCTGGTCACCTCGATGGAGAACGGTCTGAGCGGTTTCGTCGACACGATCACCAGCCCAGCAGTAGCGGCCGCCATCCGATTGACCGTGATGGAAGCAGCAGCCGCGACAGTGGTGAATACGGTATTCGGAACGCTGGTCGCCTGGGTGCTGGTCCGCGACCGTTTCCCCGGTCGCCAGCTGCTGAGTCTGGTGATCGACGTGCCGTTCGCCCTCCCGACGATCGTGGCCGGTTTGGTGCTGATCGCGCTCTACGGCAGCAACAGCCCGATCGGCATAACCCTGGCGCAAACCCGCTGGGCGATCTTTGTCGCGCTGCTCTTCGTCACCCTGCCTTTCGTTGTCCGGGCTGTGCAGCCTGTGCTGGAGGAGCTGGACCCCGACGTCGAGGAGGCTGGCGCATCCCTCGGAGCCGGCAGGTTCACGATCTTCCGGCGGCTGATCCTGCCCAATATCGCACCCGCGATGGCCGCCGGAGCCGCCCTGTCGTTCGCTCGCGGACTCGGCGAGTTCGGCTCAGTCATCTTGATCTCCGGCAGTCTTCCCCGGCGCACCGAAGTGGCATCGGCCCGGATGCTTGGTCAGATCGAGAACGACAACCTGGCCGGGGCGTCGGCGGTGGCGACGGTTTTGTTGTTTGTCGCCCTGGTCGTGATCATCTTGCTTGGTGTTATCCAGCGACGGACGGCTCGCCGTGGCTGAGGTCCGCACGATTGCCGGCGACCCAGGTCGAGCGCAGCAGGCCACCACCCGGTGGGCCTTGCGTCTCATCGCGATCCTGTACGTGACGGTCCTCGTTGTGCTACCGCTCGCCGTCATGGTCGGGCGGACTTTCGAAGAAGGCATTGGCGAATTCGTGGACTCGATCACCTCGCCGGAGGCCGTCGCGGCGATCACCCTGTCCCTCCGCGTCACCGCGCTGGCAATCTTGATCAACACGGTCTTCGGCTTGACGACTGCTCTGCTGCTCACTCGATACCAGTTTCCCGGCCGGAGCGTGCTGAATTCCTTGATCGACCTGCCGGTGTCCGTGTCACCGGTCATTGCGGGCCTTGCACTGATCTTGGTGTACGGGCGCAGTGGCTGGTTCGGCGGGTCACTGCAAGAGCTTGGCATTCAGATCATCTACGCCGAGCCAGCAATTGTGCTGGCCACCTGCTTTGTGTCACTGCCGTTGGTGGTGCGGGAGCTCGTACCGGTACTTGAGGAAATCGGCCTGGAACAAGAGCAGGCTGGCAAGTCTCTCGGCGCCAGCGGCTGGCAACGCCTGTGGCGGCTGACCCTGCCGAGCGTGCGCTGGGCCTTGGCGTACGGCGTGGTCCTCACCTTGGCAAGGTCACTCGGTGAATTCGGAGCCGTGCGGGTTGTCGCCGGCAACGTACTGGGCTCGACTCAGACCATGCCGCTGCTGGCCGCCCAGCGCTACACCGATCTAGACGAGCAGGGCGCGTATTCGATCAGCTTCGTGATGGTCGCCGTAGCGATCATGTGCATCATCGTGGTCGCGATCTTCCGGCCCAAGGAAGAGCAGTAGGAGCGCTCATGGGAATCCAGGCCCTGAACATCAAAAAGAGCTTCGGAGACTTCGTCGCGCTCGACGACGTCAGCGTCGACGTACACAGCGGTCAGCTGACCGCACTCCTCGGCCCGAGTGGCGGCGGCAAGTCCACGCTGCTGCGGATCATCGCCGGGCTCGATCAGGCCGACAGCGGGACCGTACGGATTGACGGATCAGACGCCACCTCACTGCCGCCGCGGCGCCGTGACGTCGGGTTTGTGTTCCAGCACTACGCGGCTTTCAAGCACCTGAGCGTCTACCGCAATGTGGCCTTCGGACTGGAGGTTCGCAAGCGCCCGCGATCCGAGATCCGGCGGCGGGTGCACGAGCTGCTCGATCTAGTGCATCTTGATCAATTCGCCGACCGCATGCCGTCTCAGCTCTCCGGCGGCCAGCGGCAGCGGATGGCGCTGGCTCGGGCCCTGGCCGCCGAGCCAAAGGTGCTGCTGCTTGACGAGCCCTTCGGGGCCTTGGATGCCAAGGTACGCAAGGAACTTCGGGACTGGCTACGCCGACTCCACGACGAGGTGCATGTCACCACAGTGTTCGTGACGCACGATCAGGAAGAGGCGCTCGAGGTCGCTGATGAGCTCGTGGTGATCAATTACGGCAGAGTCGAACAAGTGGGCGGTCCCAACGACCTTTACGATCGCCCGGCCAACGAGTTCGTGATGGAGTTCCTCGGACCGGTCACCCGTCTCAACGGCCGTTTGCTGCGCCCGCACGACGTCGATGTCTTCGAGACCCCGCACGAGGGCACGATCACCGCTCAGGTCGAGCGTCTGCAGCGCATAGGATTCGAGGTTCGAGCCGATGTGCGCAGCGCCGACTCGAACTTCTGGGTGCAGCTGACGCCCGGTCAGATTGAGGCCATGGGTCTGGCCGAGGGTGCGCCCGTGTGGGTACGACCCGCGCGAGGTGCGGCGACGATCGAGGAACACGAACCGCCCGCCATGCTGCCCGATCCATCAAACCTGAGCGAATCGGCCGAAAAGTGACGGCGGTTTCAGTGAGCAAGCTCAGTCCATTCCAGGCCGCGGAGCAAGCCTGGGTCGGCGCGCAGCTGGATCTCGGCGATGGCGTCACCCGGGATCGTGAAGTGGAACACAACCAAAGGTCTGCCTTCCGACGCCCAGACGGCACCTATTTCACCGCCGACCAGAGCCAACCGGGCATGCCGTGCTCTGCCCGTGAAGGTCTTGGCTACCGCGTCCGCACCGACCACCTCAGCAGATGCGCCGAGTCGTACAGCTGCTCCATCGGCCCGCAGTACGGCCTCCGGATCGAGGAGTGATAGCAGCCCACCGAAGTCGCCGTTGCGGGACGCTGCCAGAAAGGCGGCGACTATTTCGCGTTTCCGAGCGGGATCGGCCCTCGACGCCGAGGTTCCCTGCACTCGCCGTCGGGCCCGGCTGGCTAGCTGGCGAGCAGCCTCAGGTGAGCGGCCAACGATGGGGGAAATCTCCTCGAACGGCACCCCGAACAGGTCATGCAAGACGAAGGCGAGCCGCTCAGTCGGCGTCAGTGTCTCCAGGACGATCAGCAGAGCGGAGCCGACCGAATCCGCCATGACCGCCTCGGATTCTGGGTCTAGCGCGGAGTCTGGGTCGGCCCTCTCCGTCGAGACGCCGGTCTCAAGTGCTTCTTCGCGAAGCGCTGATCGCGAACGCAGCATGTCCAACGACACGCGCGCGATCACAGTCGTCAGCCAGCCGCGCAGATTCGCTACGTCGCTGGCGTCCGAGCGGCTCAGCCGGATCCAGGTCTCCTGAACGGCGTCTTCGGCCTGGTCGCTCGATCCAAGCATCCGGTATGCGACTGCTCGCAGATAGCTGCGGTTCTCCTCGAACCGCTGGGCCAGCCATGCCTTATCGTCCATCCGTCACATCCTCGGGGTTTGCTGCGCTTGTTGACGATCCAGATCGGTTCGACGTGACGATGCGAAGTCGATCATCTACCCGCGTCAACGCCGCGGCAAAAGCGCCTTATCGCCCAGCGAGCCGGCGCTGGCGCTGCTGAACACCAAGTTCTCCGTACGGATAGTCAGTCGCGCCAGGATCGCTCGCCTTTTCAAGGGCGGCAGTCTCCTCGGCCGACAAATGCAGGTCTGCGGCCTTCAGATTTGTCGCCAGCTGTTCGGTGGTCCGGGCTCCGAGGATGGTCGATGTCACCCCAGGGCGGTCGATCACCCAGGCCAGCGCCACCTCCGCCATCGACACTCCGCGCGCCTCGGCCACGGTCTGCACGGCGTCAATGATGTCCCAAGTCCGCTCGGTGCCACGGCGGTCGTAGGCCTCCATGCCGCGGTTCGGATCGTCACCCAGCCGGGTGTCACCACTCGGACGTTGGTCCCGGGCGTACTTGCCGGAAAGCCAGCCACCACCCAGCGGACTCCATGGCAGCATCCCCATGCCGACATCCAGCACCGCAGGTACGATCTCCCACTCGATCTCGCGCACGATCAGGCTGTACTGCGGTTGCAAAGTCACTGGCTCGGCCAAGTTCATCGTCCGAGCCGTATGAACGGCTTTGGTGAGCTGCCATCCAGTGAAGTTCGATAGGCCGTAATAGCGGATCTTGCCCGCCTGGATGAACCCGTCGAGGGTCCGCAAGGTCTCGTCCAGTGGCGTCAAAGGATCGAAGGCGTGCACCTGATACAGGTCGATTGCGTCCAAGCCCAATCGCCTCAAGGAAGCGTCGAGGGCCCGGGTCAGGTGCCGGGTCGACAACCCGGATCCGTTCGGTGAGTCGTCGGTCGGGAACCGCCCCTTCGTTGCCAGGACGATTGTCTCGGTGACCTCGGCGGGACGGTTCGCGAACCACTGACCGATGATCTGCTCGCTGGCACCGGCACCGTAGACGTCGGCGGTGTCGACGAGGTTCCCGCCCGCCTCGACGAACGCATCCAGCTGAGCGTGTGAGCCGGTCTCGTCGGTCTCCTGGCCGAAGGTCATCGTCCCCAGGCAGAGATTGGAAACGGCACAGCCGCTGTGCCCCAAGGTGCGATAGTCCATGCGAAGCTTCTCCCGCTAACGTCGGCGACCCACGGCCACGATCGTCACCAGTCCGACGATGAACATCACGCCCAAGACCGTTCCTTCGATGCCGTGGTCGGTGGCGATCAAATAGACGCATGCTCCAAGGAACGCGAGGGTGACGATCACTCCGTAGGTGAGTCCTTGGGAATTGAGCGCGGCATGGCGCCGGTCGAGATCGTTGATCCGATCGAGTTCCTTTTCGATCACGGTTCGGGTCTCCGCATCTGCCTCGGCGTACACCTGTAGTGGATCCTTGTGGCTACCGGAATCCTGTAAGCGCTCGCTCATTCGTCGTTCCTTGATTGCTCATTGCCAAGCCGGTCGAACTTCTGCCCTTCCGGTTCAGCCGCGTTCGGTCCGAACTCCGCATCGGGCTCGGCATGGGCCCAGATTGGCCCGGCATCCGCGGATTGTGGCGGCAAGTCCGCTCGCGGCTCGGCAGGCGGCGAGGTCGACTCAGGCTCGGCGGCCGACCAGATCGATTCCGGCTCGGAGGCACCCGATGACCAAAGGGATTCGGTTTCTCCCGGGGCCCACGGTTCTTCCGGCTCAGCCGCTGGCGGAAGCGAAGTCTGGGTGTCGACGAAGCCGGCCTGCAACAGGGCGCTGCCGATTCGCCGGGGGGCGGCGTAGGGATCCACGACATCCACGCGCAGAATTGCGCGCTCAAGGTGACGCTGCACGCTGCCTCGGCTCCGGGTGAAGTCCAGCGGCGGGAACAGGTAAGCGGCACCCATGATCAAGTGGTTTGCTGGCGAATCCGATAGTCTGCGGGCACGTTGACGCGGTCGAGAGCGGCCTCCATCGGTGATGAAGATCGGAATCACAAAGCCGGCGATGACGAGAAGTGTGGCTATCAGGATGCCGATCACCAAGATCAACGTCGAACTGCTGTTCACTCCCCAATACCTCCCTAGAACACCCTAGTCACGATTCCTACGCAGCCGGGGTATTGGAGGCCGCTAGCGTGGTGCCGCGGCAAGTCGCTGCGCGATCGATGCGGCCCAGTCGCGGATCTGGCCCCAGTCGCGGTAATCCCCAGCGGCATCGCTGTTTGCCACCCATTTCGCGATCCGGCCCTTGGCACGGGCAGGATCGAGGTTGCCACCGAAGACGACCGGCGGCTCGATGCCGAGCTCATTCGCGATCCTGAGGACCTTGCCGCTGGCCTCCGTCCGGGCCGTCTGATCGCCTCGGCCGATCGGCCCGCTCTGAAACAGCCAGGTCGGCCGGCCGGCCAGTTGGCGGCGGTTCTGCTTGAGATATCGCCGAGCAGGCTTGAGCCAGAGGCCGGCGTAGACGCCGCTGCCCAGCACGACCGCGTCGTACTCAAGCGGCGGGAAGGCCGTACGGGCGTCGCTGACATCGACTTCAGCGCCGGACTTGCGTAGCTCGTCGCCGATCGCCTCGGCGATCTCTGCGGTTGACCCCATCTTCGAGGAGTATGCGACCAAGACTCGACCCAAGTTGGGCGTGCTGGCAGTCATGGTGTCAACACTGCCTGCCGGTGACCGTGGTCAGCGGCCGCTGCCACCTCCACTCGCGGATCTCGGGCATATCCTCCAGGTGCTCCACCACGTATGCCTCATGCGCCTCGAGCTGTGCTCGGCACCAGGCCATCAGGTCGGTGGCACCGGCGGGGGTCCGCGAAGCGCGGCTGATCGCGTCCATGACCAGGTGATAACGGGACGTCTTGTTCTTCACCGTCATGTCGAACGGCGTCGTGGTCGTGCCCTGTTCGATGAAGCCGCGAACATGAATGCGGTCGGCATCCGGCCGACCGTGTACCAGCTGATGGATCGCGCCCGGGAAGCCATGGAACGTGAAGATCACATCGACGTGGTCGGTGAAGAGCTCCTGGAAGTAGGTTTTGGCGAGCCCATGCGGATGATCTTGGGGCCGAGGGAGGCACATCAGGTCAACCACGTTGACGACCCGAACCCGCATATGGGGGAGTCGCTCGCGTAGGATCTCCGCTGCTGCGACGGTTTCCATGGTGACGATGTCACCGGCGCAGGCAAGGACGATATCTGGATCCTCGCGAAAATCGTCGGTTCCCGCCCAAGGCCAGATGCCAGCGCCCTTTCGACAGTGTTCGATTGCCTCGTCGATAGACAGCCACTGCGGTTGGGGCTGCTTGTCGATCACGATCAAGTTCACATACGAGCGCGATCGCAGGCAATGGTTTGCCACCGACAGTAAGCAGTTGGCGTCGGGCGGCAGGTACACGCGGGAAACCTCGCCGCGATGGGTGATCACGGTCTGGATCAGACCAGGCCCCTGATGAGAGAAGCCATTGTGATCGTTACGCCAGCAGGTAGAGGTCAGAAGGATGTTCAGGCTCGGCACCTTGGCCCGCCAGGGAAGATGGTTCGCCTCAGCCAGCCACTTGCTGTGCTGCACGGTCTGCGACGCCGAAACCATGGCGAACGCCTCGTAGGTGGCGAACAGACCGTGCCGCCCGGTGAGCGTGTAGCCCTCGAGCCAGCCGTGGCAGTTGTGCTCGCTGAGCACCTCCATCACCCGGCCGTGTTGTGAGATGGCCGTGTCGTACGGGCCGATCCGTTCCATGAAGTTGCGCTCCGATGTCTCGAGGACCGCGCCCAGCCGGTTGCTGTTGGTCTCGTCGGGGCAGAAGAGCCGGAATGTCTCGGGGTTGCGACGGTAAACCTCGGCCAGCATCTGGCCGAACCGGCGCGTTGACTCGACAAGCTTGCCGGGAGATTCGAGTTCGACCGCGAACTCGCCGAAGTCAGGCAGGTCCAGATCCTTGGCAAGCAGGCCGCCGTTGGCGTGGGGGGTGGCGCTCATCCGCAGGTCGCCGGCGGGGTTGACTGATCGAACCAGCTCATTGGGTGAGCCGTCCTCGTCGAACAGCTCCTCGGGTCGGTAGGAGCGGAGCCAGGTCTCCAGCAAGGCGAGGTGTTCTGGGTTGTCCTTGACACCGGACAGCGGGACCTGATGGGAGCGATAGGTGCCCGAGACCTGCACGCCGTCGACGGTCTCCGGACCGGTCCATCCTTTGGGCGTGCGCAAAATGATCAACGGCCACTTCGGCCGGGACTCGACTCCGCCGGCCCCCCTCGCCGCTTTCTGGATTTCGCGAATCGCCGCATAGGCGTCACCGAGAGCCTCGGCGAACCGGACATGCATCCCGGGCAGATCGTCGCCCGTCACTTCGATGATTCGGTAGCCATGGCCGGACAGCAGCGCGTTGACCTCCTCGGGAGGCTTGCGGCCGAGGACCGTGGGTCCAGAGATCTTGGCTTCGTTGAGGTGGAGGATCGGAAGTACGGCGCCGTCATGAGTCGGGTCCAGAAACGAGATGCCCTTCCACGAGCCTTCGAGCGGACCGGTCTCCGCCTCGCCATCTCCAACCACCGCGATCGCAAGCAGGTCGGGGTTGTCCATCACCGCTCCAAAGGCATGGACCAGGACGTATCCGAGCTCTCCGCCCTCGTGGATCGATCCAGGAGTAGGCACCGAAACGTGGCTCGGAATGCCACCGGGAGAGGAGAACTGACGGAACAGCCGGCGCATGCCCTCGGCATCCCGAGTGACCGCCGGATAGACCTCGCTGTAGGTGCCCTCCAGCCACCCTGCGGCCACAAGTGCCGGGCCGCCGTGTCCCGGACCGGTGAAGTAGATGCAGGACTGACCGGTCTGCAAGATCAGCCGTGATACGTGGGCGTAGATGAAGGACAAGCCAGGGCTGGTGCCCCAATGTCCGAGCAGCCGAGGCTTGATGTCGTCCGCGGTCAGCGGTCTGCCGAGAAGCGGGTTGTCCTTCAGGTAGATCTGCCCGACAGTCAGGTAGTTGCAGGCACGCCACCACGCGTCGATGGCGACGAAGTCCTCCTCACCGTCAGACCTCGGCTGAGCGGTCGGGATGGTTGTGTCGACAGGGGCTGCAGAGGTGGACAAGGCATACTCCAGGTTTGCGGTACTCGGCGGGCGACGGTGCTCTCGAACAAAGTCTCGCCCATGACGGCGCTAGGTGGTCAGAGGCCCAAGTCCCTACGCGCCCTGAGCTTGCCGAAGCGTGCCGCATGAGTCACCGCCACTTGACCTGCTCAGGACGGACTCCAGGCATAGTCGCCTGTGGAATCGACATAGCGCGATCCGCTACCGCGCCAGTCACCCACGGGGGATGAGGCGCTGCCGGGCTAATTGGGACAGCGTTGAGGGATGGGCCTCAGTATCAGCCACCCCGAGGGTGCCGCGGTCAGCGGCGGACGGCCCGATATCGACCCGGTGGCCCTGATCCGCTCGAAGCCATACATCACTGCGCTACTGCTCGCGACATCCCTGGGTGTTCCCATCGCAGCCATCGCCTATGGCTTCCTTGCACTGGTCGACAAAGCCCAGAAGCTGCTGTTCACCGATCTGCCGGATCAGCTCTTTGGCGAGGCTCCACCGTGGTGGCCTGTGCCATGGTTACTGCTCTGCGGGCTGCTCACCGGGCTCACGATCCGGTACCTGCCCGGGGATGGGGGCCATTCACCCGCGTTGGGATTCAAAACCGGCGGCGGTCCCTCGGCGGGGCGGGAACTGGTTGGCATCACACTTGCCGCGCTGACGACGCTGAGCCTGGGCGCTGTACTCGGCCCGGAGGCTCCCTTGATCGCCATCGGTGGCGGGCTCGCCGCCCTGACGGTACGCCTGGCGAAGAAGGATGCGCCACCGATGGCGCTGACGATCATGGCGGCGGCTGGCAGCTTCGCAGCGATCAGCACCCTGCTTGGTTCGCCGGTACTCGGCGCTTTCTTGATCATGGAGGCTGCCGGAATCGGCGGAATGACGCTGAGCCTGGTGGCGTTGCCTGGCTTGCTCGCATCAGGTATTGGCGCGTTGGTTTTCGTCGGCCTGAACGCCTGGACCGGTCTAGGCACCTTCTCGCTGGCACTGCCGACGGTGCCGGCCGCGGTACCACCAACCTTGGCGAGCCTTGCCTGGGCGGTGGTCATGGGCGTTGCGGGCGCACTGCTGGGATGGTTGATCCGTTCGGGCGCACTGTGGCTGCGTCCGATCGTGCACCTCAACCGCGTGCTGGTCACGTCAGCTTTCGGCATGGTCATCGGCCTCGTCGCCATGACCTACCAGCTGCTGACCGGACGCGGCTTCACCCAGGTGCTGTTCTCAGGTCAGGACGCCTTGCCGGACCTGGTCGCTCAGGCCGCCGAGTTTCCGGTCTGGGTGCTGATCCTGCTCATCTTGGGTAAGGGCTTGGTCTACTCACTCTCACTCAGCGCGTTTCGTGGCGGCCCGGTGTTTCCGTCGATGTTCATCGGGGCAGCGATTGGTATTGCGACGGCCGAGCTGCCGGGCATGGATCCGGCCGCAGCGATTGGCATGGGAATCGGTGCGATGTGTGCGGCGATGCTGCGGCTGCCGTTGACGGCGACTCTGCTGGCTGTCCTGCTGATGGGGACCGACGGTGTTGCAGTGACACCCCAGGTCGTGGTCGCCGTGGCGGTGAGTTTCGTCGTGACGAGTCTCTTGCCGGTTCCCGGGCCCCGACAACAAGAGTTGGCATCGGTCCTGCCCGAGGCCGGCAGCCGGCCTGAGAGCCGGAGACCAGGGCTGCATGACGCCTGAAACCAAGGACACCACAGGAGATGTGCTGAGCGCGGAGGCCGCACTGCCGGCGCCTCCACGTCGCGTGCTGATCATGGCGCTGCTGCGCTCGCTGCTGTCAGTTGTCGTGGTGGTAACCATCTACTTCCAACTGCCGCTAACCAGGCAGCTACTCACACCAGATGACCAGGCTTGACGCGCTTTATTTCACAGTGACGACTTTCGCAACAGTTGGATATGGCGATATCTCGCCGGCCTCCCAGGGAGCCAGATT
>Ga0126312_10001224_pt1 | contig 16640 bp, 14 predicted proteins | sample Plot104A_FD_92537 | JGI IMG/M metagenome (GOLD analysis project Ga0126312, IMG submission 92537) | Serpentine soil microbial communities from UC McLaughlin Reserve, CA, USA - Plot104A | ecosystem: Environmental > Terrestrial > Soil > Grasslands | place: USA: UC McLaughlin Reserve, Lake County... | reverse complement strand
TATGTCGGCGCCGGCCGCCGGCACGAACTCACAGCGGAGCCGGTCGCGGTGTTCCTCGCGCTCGACGACGAAACGGTACGCCGTCACCTCCGACACCTCGGACATAACGCTCCGCACCTGCCGAGGATGGAGAAACATCCCGCGTACCTTCACCGCCTCGCCGACGCGCCCGAGCCAGCCGGCGATCCGCGGCGTGGGACGGCCGCACTCGCAGGGCTCGGCCACGAACGCCGACAGGTCGCCGGTCCCGAGGCGCACGACCGGATAGTGCTGCCGGAAGAGCGTGTAGACGACCTGGCCCTCCTCGCCGTTCCAGAGCCCGCGGCCGGTGTCGAGATCGCAAACCTCGACAAGCGCGTCGTCGGGAACGTGGAAGCCCGCCTTCCGCTCGCACTCGTAGCCGAGGTTGCCGCCTTCGGCCGTGCCGTAACCCTGGCGGACGACGCGCACACGCTCCTCGAGCAAGGAACGCAGCGACGGCGGCAGCGGCTCGGCGGTCACGAACGCGCGCTCGAGCCGGAGCGATCCGCCGAGGCCGAGTTCGTCCGCTTTGTCGAGCAGAGCCTTGAGGTAGCTGGGCAGACCGACGTACCCCGTCGCGCCGAGATCCACGCAGGCGCGAACCTGGAGGTCGAGGTTGCCGACCCCGCCGGGGACGACCACGCCGCCCACCGCGCGCACGCCCTCCTCGAACATCGCGCCGAGCGGCGTCAGGTGATAGCCGGCGGCATTGAGCACGATCTCGCCGTCGTGGAAACCTGCCGCCTCGAGCGCGGGACGCCAGCGCCACGGATCGGGCTCGTCCAGCTCGGGCTCGTACAGCGGCCCCGGAGACTGGAAGATCCGGCGAACCGCTGCGTCGGCAACGAGCAGGCCGCCGAACGGCGGCGCGGCCGCCTGCACCTCGACGAGGTCGTCCTTCGCCAGGACCGGGATGCGGTCGAGCTCGTCGATACCCGTCAGCTCGCCCGGCTCCAGGCCCGCTGCGCGCAGCCGGTCGCCGAGCGGAGAGACGCGCTCCGCCGCCGCCGCCACGACGGATGCGATCCGCTCGTCGAAGCTCCGTGAGTATGCGCCGACCGGGTTGGTCACAGCCATCGCTTCCGCCGCTTGTAGTGCTTCACGGCGCGGTAGCTCCGGCGCTCGCCCGCTTCCGTCAGGCCGAGGTAGAACTCCATCACGTCCGGGTTCTCGGCCAGCTCTGCGGCCGGGCCGTCGAGGACGATGCGCCCGTTCTCCATCACGAAGCCGTAGTTTGCAATCTCGAGCGCCGAGCGGGCGTTCTGCTCGACGACGATCACGGTCGCGCCGAGCTCCGCGTTCAGCCGCCTGATGATCTCGAAGATCTCCGCGACGAGCCGCGGCGCTAGGCCGAGTGACGGTTCGTCGAGCATCAGCAGCCTCGGCCTCGCCATCAGCGCCCGGCCGATGGCGAGCATCTGCTGCTCGCCGCCCGACAGGTACCCGGCCGCCTGCCGGCGTCGCTCGTACAGCGGCGGGAAGTAGCCGTAGACCAGCTCCAGATCCTCCTGGAAGGAGCCGTTTCCGCGCCGCGCATAGGCGCCGGCACGGAGGTTCTCCTCGGCCGTCAGGTGCTCGAAGACGCGCCTGCCCTCCATGACTTGCGAGATCCCGCGGCGGACGATCTCGGCGGCGTCGCGGCCGTCGATCCGCTCGCCGTCGTACAGGATCTCGCCCTGAGTGACTTCGCCGTCCTCGGAGGGCAGGAGGCCGGAGATCGCCTTCAGCGTCGTCGACTTTCCGGCCCCGTTCGAGCCCAGCAGGGCGACGATCTCGCCCTTCCGGACGGCGAGCGATAGGCCTCGCAGGACGAGGATCACCTGGTTGTAGATGACCTCGACATTGTTGACTGCGAGGATCTGTTCCGCCGCCGGCGAGTCGAGACCGCCGCTCCTGCCGTTGGAGTCCATCGCGTTACGGCGTCGTCAATGGGGCGATCTGGCGGAAGCGGCCGCGGGTCACCTGAAAGATCCGGGAGCCGCGCTGGCCCGCGTGGTAGCTCTTGGAGAACTTGATCGACGCCGTCACACCTCCCGTGCCGATCGCGGGCATCGTCTCGAGCGCCGTCTTGATGTTCGGACCGTTGACGTCCTCGTTCTGGGCGACGACACGCCTGATCGCGGCGATCAGCACCGCCGTCGTGTACCAGCCCTGGACGTAGTGGATGCCCTTGCGATGGATGCTTCCTCCGCCGTGTGACTGCAGCCACTGTGTCGGCGCCTTCAGCCCGGGCACCTTGAGCGCGGTGGTGCCGAACGGCTGGATGCCGACCGCACCCGCGCGCGCCGCCCCAGCGAGTGTGACGAAGAGCTCGTCGGCGGCCCAGTTCAGCAGCACGATGCGGGCTCTCATCCCCAGACGGGCGGCGTCCTTCGCCAGCGTCGACGCAGGCGCCGACGTGTTCTGGACGATGATGTAGTCCGAATCCCGGATCCGCGTGAGCTGAGCGGTGAAGTCGGTCCCGCCCGGCCGCATCGCGCACTGCGTGTCGTAGCTCATCGGGAGCCGCTTGCTCTCGATGTACCGCTTGCCGTCCTCCAGGGGCGACCGGCCGAAGGGGCTGTCCGAGTAGCAGACCGCGACCTTCACCTGCTGGCCGGGGTTCTGCCTCGAGATCCACTTCAGCGCGATGCGCATCTGCTGCGAATAGCTGGGCGCGATGAAGAAGTTGTACGGCGTGTCGCTTGGGTTCGCGACCGACTCCGCGTACGAGGCGGAGACGTACGGCAACCGGTCTGCCGCCACACGCGCCTTGAACGCCTCCGTGTCCGCAGTCGCCCACCCCGAGATCGCCACGATCCCACTCGTGCGCAGCTGCTGGTAGAACGCCTCGCTGCGGGCGACGTTGTAGCCGGTGTCCTGGCTCAGGAGCTGGATCTTCCGCCCCTTGACGCCGCCCTTCGAGTTGACGGACGCGATATAGGCGAGCACGCCGTCGGAGTACGGCACGCCGACGTCGGACGTCGCCCCACTGCGGTCGAAGATTGCTCCGATCTTGATCGCCGGCGCCGTCGAGCGGCTTTGCGCGCCGGCGACGAGCGTGAGCGCCAAAACTAGCGCCACTGCACCGATGCGGAGTTTCATGTCTACACCTCCCTCTCGTTTAGATGACACGGTCAGTACCGGAATGGCCAGAGTCGAAGGTAGTCCTTCGCGCGCTGCCAGATCCGCGCGAGGCCCCGGGGCTCGAAGACGAGGAACAGGACGATCGTCAGCCCGAAGATGAGCAGCTTGATGGCGGGGAGATCCGTCGCCAGGATCGACTCGGCCGAGACCCTCAGGCTGAGCTGGTCGAGATAGGCGGGAATGGCGATCATGAACGCGGCCCCGTAGATGGAGCCGGCCACGCTGCCGAGCCCGCCGACGATGATCATCGCCAGGTAGAGGATGGAGACGTCGAGCGTGAATCGCTCCCAGGTCAGGATCTGCGTCCAATACGCGGTCAAGGCCCCGGCGAGCCCGACGAACGCGGACGAGACGGCGAAGGCCAGCACCTTGTAGCGGGCTGGATCGAGCCCGATCACTTCGGCGGCGATGTCGTGGTCGCGGATCGCCACGAACGCGCGGCCGACGCCGGTGCGGAAGAGGTTCGTCGCGGTGATCGTCGCCAGCGCGGCGAAGCCGACGATCACCCAGTACCAGTCGAAGTCGCCCGTCGGAGTCCAGCCGAACACCGTCGCCGGCTCGAGCACGATCGCGTCGACGCCGCCCGTCAGGAAATCCCAGTGGACGATCAGCCAGACGATGATCTGCTGCGAGGCGAGCGTGGCGATCGCCAGGTACAGCCCTTTGAGGCGCAGCGCGGGTAGCCCGAAGAACGCACCGACGACGGCGGTAACGAGAACCGCGACGAGCACGCCCACGAGCGGAGAGAGGTCGCTCTTCGTGGCCACGACTCCGGCCGAATAGGCGCCCACGGCGAGGAAGCCGCCCTGCCCGAGGCTGATCTGCCCGGTGTAGCCGACGAGTATGTTGAGCCCGATCGCGCCGATCACGGCGATCCCGATCTGGTCGAGCACGTGCAGCCAGAACGGCGACGCGTAGAACGGCAGGGCGGCCACAACGGCGAGCGCGAGCGCGAGACGGACGTACTCGAGGCGCGTGTGGCGCAGCGCGAGGTCGGCGCGGTAGCTCGTGTGGTAGACGCCCGTCGTCGTCGCCATCGGCACTTACACCCGCTCGATCCGGACTTCGCCGAAGAGGCCGTACGGCTTGACGAGCAGGATCGCGACGAGCGCGACGTAGGGGATCACCGCGTCGAGCCCGCCTCCGAGATAGCCCCCCGTGTACGCGGTGAGCAGGCCGATGATCGCGCCCCCGACGACGGCGCCCGGAACCGAGTCGAGCCCGCCGACAATCACGACCGGGAAGACGAGGAGCCCGATGTTGCTCACTTCGCCCGAGACGCCGATGAGGTTGGCGATGAGTATTCCGCCGACCACGGCGCTGACGCCCGCGAGAGCCCAGGCGAGTGCGAACGTGCGTCGCACGCTGATCCCCATGGTGAGCGCGGCCTGCTGGTCATCCGCGACCGCCCGCATCGCGATCCCGTAACGCGAGCGCTGAAAGAAGACGGCGAACACGACGAGCGCGAGCACGACGAGCCCCAGCGCCCAGAGCCGGTTCTCGCCCATGCGTGCGCCCCCGACGGTGACGACGTCGTCGGGGATGAACTCCGGGAACGCGCGCGGCTCCGTCCCCCAGATGATCTGGACGAGCGCGCCCAGCACTTGCGCGAGCCCGATCGTGACCATGATCACCGAGATCGTCGGCTCGCCCACGAGCGGGCGCAGGATCACGCGCTCCACGAGCAGCCCGAGCACGATTGCGACCCCGATCGCGCCGGCGACGGCCAGCGCCCAGTGCAGCCCCGCGTCCACCGTCAGCGCCCAGACGACGTACGCGCCGATCAGCAGGAACTGGCCCTGCGCGAAGTTGATCACCCCCGAGGCCTTGTAGATGAGCACGAAGCCGAGGGCGGCGAGGGCGAGGATCGCGCCGTTCGAGAGGCCCGCGACGGTGAGCTGGATGAAGGTGTCCATCAGGCGCCGCTCCCGATCAGCTCGCGCAACCGGCGCCGCGGCCGCGCCCGCGGGCGGCCATCCACCGCGGCGATGCGAAGCGTGATCTGACGCTCGGCCTGGCTTCCGTCCTGGTAGGTCACGACGCTTTTCACGGTCACTGCCTCGGAGGCGGCGTCGTAGAGGCCCCGGATGATGTCCGCGTACCGGTCGTTGATCGTCCCCCGCCGTACCTTGCGCGTGCGCGTCAGCTCCTCGTCGTCGGCGTCGAGCTGCTTGTGCAGGAGGACGAAGCGCCGGATGCGGACGCTCTCCGGCAGGTCCGCGTTCGCGCGTGCGACGGCGTCGCCGACGAGGTCGTAGACCTCGGGCTTCTGGGCGAGATCCGTGTACGTTGTGTACGAGAGGCGGTTGCGCTCGGCCCAGGTGCCGACGGTCTCCGGGTCGATCGAGACGATCGCCGTAACGAACGGGCGCTCGCCGCCGAAGACGACGGCCTCCTCGACGTGCTGGCTGAACTTGAGCTTGTTCTCGACGAAGGCAGGGCTGAACGGCGTGCCGTCGGGGGCTTCCATCACGTCCTTGGCCCGGTCGATCACCACGAGGTGCCCGTCGTCCTCGACGTAGCCGGCGTCGCCGGTGTGGAGCCAGCCGTCGCGCAGCGCCTCCGCTGTCGCCTCCTCGTTGCGGTAGTAGCCGGCGAACACCGCGGGCGAGCGGAGCAGGATCTCGCCGTTCTCTGCGATCGTCATCTCCGCACCCGGGATCGGCAGGCCGACGGTGTTGAAGCGAATGTCCCCGTCCCTGTGCGCGACCGCGATGCCGCAGATCTCCGTCTGCCCGTAGATCTGCTTGAGGTTGACGCCGATCGCGTGGAAGAACTTGAAGACGTCCGGTCCGAGCGGCGCGCCGCCCGTGTACGCGCGCCGCAGGCGGACGAGCCCGAGCTGGTTCCGGACCGGCCGGAGCGCCGTCACGTCGGCAAGTTGGTGCACGGGCCAGAGCAGCGGCCCGAGCCGCCGGCCGTGCAGGCGCCGCTCGGTCGCGCGCTTTCCGATCGCGTAGCCGATCCGGAATGCGAGCCGCTTGAGCCAGCCCGCGTCCGCGAGCCGCACCTGGACCGACGAAATGAGGCTCTGCCAGATCCTCGGCGGGCTGAACATCACGCGCGGCCCGATCTCGCGTAGGTCGGATCGCACGGTCTCGGCGCTCTCGGGAAAGCTGATCACGAAGCCCGCCTGGAGCGCACAGCCGAGGGCGAGCATCTGCTCGCCGATCCAGGCGAGTGGCAGGAAGCTGACGAACTCGTCGCGCGGCTTGATGGGGTCGAGCGACATGAGGCTGGACCCCATGGAGAGGAGGTTCTTGTGGCTCAGCATCGCAAGCTTCGGCTTGGCGGTCGTCCCCGAGGTCGTGCAGAGGATCGCGGTGTCCGTGGGTGCGACGCTTGCCACCTGAGCGTCGAACCAGCCCGGGTGCTCGCGCTCGAAGTCTTCGCCCGCTCGCTCGACGTCCGGGAAGTGCACCAGCTCCGCTACGTCGTAGTGCTCGAGACCGCGCGGGTCGTAGTAGACGATCCGCTCGACCGTCTCCAGCCGGCCGGCTTCGCGCAGCGCGATCAGCTTGTCCACCTGCTCCTGGTCCTCGGCGACGACGAACCGCACCTGCGCGTGATGGATCACGTGCTCGACCTCTTCGAGCACGCCGTCCGGATAGAGGCCGACGGACATCCCGCCCAACGCCTGCGCCGCGAGCTCCGAGATCACCCATTCCGGTCGGTTGTCGCCCAGAACCGCCAGCGGCTCGCCGCGGCGGAACCCCATCGACGCGAGTCCCTGCGCGAACCGTCGCACTCGCCGCTCCCACGCTGCCCAGGTGATCGTCTGCCAGATGCCGTACCGCTTCTCCTGCAGCGCGACGCGGCGGTCCCCGTGAAGCGCCGCCTGCTCAGCGAGCAGCTTCGGGAACGTCGCCGCGTCGTCGCTCACACGTGGTCCCCGAGATACGCCTTGATGACGGTCGGCTCGGCCGCGACCTTGGCGGGCGCACCCTGCGCGATGACGACGCCGAAGTCGAGCACCGTGACGATGTGCGAGATGTCCATGACGACGCTCATGTCGTGCTCGATGAGCACGACCGTCACGCCCGCGAGCTCGTTCACGTCGAGGATGTAGCGCGCCATGTCTTCCTTCTCCTCGGCGTTCATGCCAGCCATCGGCTCGTCGAGGAGCAGGACCGCTGGCTGCATGCACAAGGCACGCCCAAGCTCCACTCGTTTCTGGAAGCCGTACGAGAGCGTCCCAACCTCCTGCTTCCGCACCGCCTGCAGCTCGAGGAAGTCGATCACCTCCTCGACGAGTTCGCGCTCTCTGATCTCCTGCCGGCGCGCCGGCCCGTAGTAGAGAAGCGCCGTTCCCACGTAGTGCTTCATGTGCACGTGGCGGCCGAGAAGGAGGTTCTCGACCACCGTCATGTGCCGGAAGAGCTCGATGTTCTGGAACGAGCGCGCGACGCCCCAGCGGGCGATCCGACTCGGCCGCGCGCGCGTCAGCTCGCGGACGGCCCCGTTATGTAGGCGAATCGAGCCGTGCTGCGGCCGGTACAGGCCGTTGATGCAATTCAGCAGGCTTGTTTTTCCCGCCCCGTTCGGGCCGATGATCGCCTGGATCTCGCCCTGCCTGATCGTGACGGTGACGTCGCGGAGCGCCTGCACGCCGCCGAACCGCAGCGTGACGCCATTCACCTCGAGCTGAGGCGCTCCACGGTCAAGGGTGCTCCCGTTCAGGTCGAACCGGTATGCCCGCGTCGTGCTCGTCGCCGACCGACTCCCTGGTGCGTCCGCAATACGATCGCATTTTCAATGCGCGCGTGCTGCGTGACAACGGCGGATGCTGAATGAGTGACGTCCGTCGGCAGGTCAAGGACGTCCGAGTCGCATGGGTCGACACCGACGTGGTCGGACGGGATCCACTTCAGTGCTGCGTTCCGCTACGCCAGTGTGCCGAGACCTCTGTAGTACGAAAGCCCGGCCTCGTCGCGACGTTGCGGCCGTCGCGTCGGCCTGGACGTCGGCCCGGGAGGGTACAAAACGGGTACGTCAGCCCGGGCAGGGGCGGGTATGCGCGTCCACTGAATGAGCCGCGGAACGGCCTCATTTCCAGGAAACACGTGCCCGCCCGTGCCCGCGAGAGGACGGCCGTCCCTTACTTGTCCTTCCCTCGTAATGAAGGGGTCCCCGGTTCGAGTCCGGGCGTCGGCTTAAAAGCCTGGTCACCGCGATTTTTCGTTGCCTATGTAGGGAGGTTGATCCCTTCATTGCGAGCAGCGATTGTGCGGAACCTGGTCAAACCTACGCGGCGGATCATGTCCCCAGCTTGAGCGGCTCGCGTGCGGCTGGAAGTCTCGCCGGCATTACATAAACGGCGAGCGGTCAAGGGAAGCCGGTGCAAGTCCGGCCCGTCGCCGTATGTGGTCGTGGCGCCAATGCGGCGTGAGTCACCTTCGATCCGCTCATTTGTTGGCCGCTACGAGATCGGGGGCGTTCCCGTCGAGCTGATCGGGGCGGTCCAGAAATCAGCGGCCGACGGCACTTGGGAGCCACCCACCGATCCTGCTCGGTATCGGACCTTCGTCCGTCTCGACGACGTGCGCGTCCCAGTCCTCCGGCTCGACTACGAGGCGCAGGCCTACGCACGGCTCGGGCGCCATGAGCGCGCTGGACTCTGGCCCGCTACGCGAAGCGAGCCGGGTGATCTTCAACGGTCTCAGCCAAGGCACCGCCCGCCCGTGAGTCGCAGCTTCGCGTCTTACCTCCGCGAGCTACGCCCGCAGCTGCCGCGCTCGGCCTGGATCGTGCAGACGGGCGGGCTCGCGAGCTCGCTCGGCAACGGCGTCGTCTTGCCGTTCGTCGTCCTCTACCTCCACGACGTGCGCGGCTTCGCGGTTGGCATCGCCGCCCTCGTCGTTGCGTCGTTGAACGGCGCCGCCGTCTTCACCACGCCGTTGGCCGGCGCTCTCATCGATCGCTTCGGCTCGCGCCGGGCTCTCGCCGGGTCACTAGTCCTGCTCGCCGCTGGCTACGGCGCCTTCCCGCTCGTGCACGAACCGTGGCAGGCGTTCGTCGCCGCCGGAATCGCCGCGCTAGGCAACGGAGGACTGGCGCCCGGCTACGCCACGCTCCTTGCAGAGGTAACACCGCGTGAGCGCCTCCACACCGCCTTCGCTCTCCGGCGCATGAGCGACAACCTCGGCGTCGCGATCGGGGCGGCCATCGGCGGCGTCGTCGCCGCGAGCTTCGGCGTCCACGGCTACGAGGCGCTCTTCGTGGCTGATGCCGCGACCTTCCTCGCCTTCGCCGCCATGCTGAGCGCCGTCCGGCCACAGCCGGAGGTGTCGCCTGAGGGGGCGCGGCAGCTACCGGGACGTCTTGCGACGACCGCTCGTCGTGCGCCTGTTCGCCCTCAACGTCCTGCTTGTCGCCGCGGGCTACGGGACGATGAATGCGATCCTGCCCGTCTTCATCCGCAACGACATCGGGCTCGGCGCCGCCTGGATCGGAGGCGTCTTCGTCTGCAACATGCTCGCCGTCGTCATCCTGCAGCTCCCGGTCGCGCACCTGCTCGAGGGCCGCCGGCGGATGCCGGCGATCGCCCTTCAAGGCGTTCTCTGGGGTTTCGCCTGGCTGCTCGTCTTCGTCTCCGGCTTCGCTTCGCCGACGGCCCGCGCGGGTCTCGTGATCGCGCTGGCGGCGACTGTCTTCGGGCTCGGCGAAGCGCTCTCTGGCGCCCTGCAACGGCCGCTCTTCGCCGACCTGGCGCCAGCGGGCCTACTCGGCCACTACACGGCGCTCTTCGACACCTCGCTGCGCCTCGGCCTGACGCTCGGCCCCGCGCTCGGCGGCATCGTCTTCACCCAGACTCGAGAGGCCTATTGGCGCGTCGCGGCCGCGGTCTGCCTCGCGGCCGGACTCGCGACCTGGGCACTCGAGCCCGCCGTCCCCGTCGCCTCGCGACGGACGCCGCAACGCCCGGCCGACGCTCTCCGTTCCCTCGCCCGCCGCTTCCAGGCTCGTTCTGGACCGCGGACCCGCTGAGCCTCGCGCTCATCAGCTCGAGCGGTTGCTCGCCCAGTTACACGTTTCGACACTGCACCGGCACGGACGGCGCGGATCGCTCCGGTTGACCTCCAGCCGAATGCGCACGAAGTCCGAGAAGAAGGTTGCGCCCGAATCGTGGTCGGCTACGGGATCCCGGGGCCGCCGATAAAGCGCACGTTCGTCAGACGATGCGCGGAATGCGGTCTCTCGTACTTGGCGAGCGGGCGGAGGACGTACATGACCGTAACCGTGTCGTATCGCTCCCCGGGAGCCCGCGTGCCAGCGAGGCAGTCGAAGCGTGTGTATGCGTGCCGGTCGTTGCGAGCCTCGTGACGTCCCAGTCCGCGGCAGCGGACGGCGCGGACGTGCATGCCCCGAACGGTCGTGATCGACGCGGCTTGGCGCTCCGTCCAGCGTGGTTCGTCCGACATGCTCGCACCGGCGCAACCCGCCGCGACCAGTGCCGGCAGGAGAAGCCAGCCTGTCGGGGATAGGGGCATTGCCCACCTAGAACCTAGCCAGGGCAATCGCACGGCCGCCGGACGCACCCAACTCGAACTCGGACGGACTACGAGTGGCGGACGCGGCCGCGTCCTCCGAGGCCATGGACGCCCCACTACTCCGTTGGTGAGTCGCAGTGCCGCGCGCTCGTCCTCAGACGACCCCGAACATTGCCTGCACCGCGTCGGAGCCGGCGCCCTCGGCCTCGACTTCCAGGATGACCTCGTTCTCATTCCGCTCGACGCGCCACTCGGCAAATGCGCAGCAGTCGGCCTCGAGGCGGGTGAGCTCACGCAGTTCGCGTTCCACGCCGGGCAGCGCGGCGTACGTCAATCGGACGCCCGCGGCGGCCGGCCGGCTCTCTCGCAGAGCCCGCTCGCCGAGTCGAGCCCAGGCGGCGCGCCGGTCGACGACGTCCGGCTGTGGGAGCGAGCAGGCGACCGGCAGCTTGGATCGCATCTCAGTCACAGAATCCTTCTCAATCAAGAGAGCGTCCACCTCTTTAGCACAGTCGGGGATGACCCTGATCTATGGACCCGGAAGCTTCGACATCAGCTCGTCGATCTCTCCCGGGTCGAGGTGATTTGTGCCGGCCACGAAGAGGGTGTCACGACGCGCGTAGAGATAGCCGAGCCGCCCGGGCAGGCCGCTGGTCGTCACGGTCACCTCTTTCCCGACGATGCGCCGTTTCGTCGCGCGAACGTCACCGATCGCCTGAATGAACGAGCTCAGCAGCGTCTCGCTCTCGCCGGCCGTGACGCGGTAGGCGACGACCTTTGGTCCCTCAGGCGCGATCGCCCAGGCTACGGTGAGAGCGTCGGCCCGACGATGCAGGAGGGCGAGGAACCGAGTGACCTCGACGTCGACCTCGGGTTGAAACGATTCCTCGGGCGTGGCTCTCAACCAAATCCTGCCGCTGAATGTCTCGCGCTTGAGCCGCACGCCGCCTAGCTTGGTCGGCAGGACGTTTGCAAGCGGCCATTGTGCGGGGCGGACGCCGGGGAGCTTCGCGATCAGCTCCTCGAGTTCGCTTCCTTCGACGTGATACGAGTTGGCCGCATACAGCACGTCGCGGTGTGCGTACAAGAATCCGCGTTGTGGCAGAGCCGCGGTGATCAGGGTGACCTTTCGCCCCGCCACTTCAATCTGCCGAGCCCGAGCCGTTGCAGAGGCCGTACTGACGTAAGCGTCGACGAGCTGCGATGCCTTCGTGCCACGGACCCGGTATGCGATCACCTGAATTCCTTCCGGCGCCAGCGCCCAAGCGACGGTGAGGTCGGCGGGTGACTTGTTCAGACGGCGGAGAAATGTTCGAACGTCGGGCCGAAACTCCGGCAGGAAGTACGGCGAAGATGACTCGGGGCGATTCTTCAGCCAGACCGAGCCACTGAACGACTCCTTCACGAGGCGAACGCCGCCGAGCGTGTTCGGAAGCAGATCAACAACCGCCGGTTCGCCATTCGCATTCGCGCAACCAGCCACGATGAACCAGACCGTGACGAGCCGAACGAGCGTGCTGAGCACGTTGGTACGCACTGTACGCGGGGGGTGCGTACTTTGAGTGTGGACGGTCGGCTGACGAGTCTTCACGCCCCAGACGAGCGCGCAGACGAGCGGCGCGCCCAGGAATTGGGCCGGAGGCCCCGCCACACGGCGACCCTTGGATCTGAAGGCAGCGAACGTGACTGGACGGCGCTCAAGAATCTCGCGGCGACGTAGGCCGCGGGAGAGTCGACGCAGTCGACGCGGCCTGCGAAATAAGCACGTCCCGGCGGGCTGGGCATCGGTGCCTGCCTGATCGGGAGGAGGAGCGCGCGGCGTGGGAGCTCAGCGTGTTCGCGTTAGGCGTCGGATTCGTTGGGACGGCCTCTGCGCGATCTCGCGCGAACGAAACGCGAACACGAGGTTCGCGAAATGGGGCGCACCTAGGCCGTCGTGGCACCGTCAATCAGGGTAACTGAGCCCCTTGGCGCGACCGGCCGCGTCTTTGCGAGACAGCGGTACGTCACTCGTAATGAAGGGGTCCCCGGTTCGAGTCCGGGCGTCGGCTTTAGCGATCTTGCAGGGATTTCATTGGATCGCCGACGAGCAAGGCTCTCTCCAGGGTACCTCAGGGGTACCAGTCCGCGACCCCTTCACGATCCATGCTGGGGTCGGCGATGCTGATCACCTTGGCCCGTTTTGCAGGAGTTGTACGGTCGCCGGCTTGGTGAGTCCCATCGATGTAATTCCCCGCGCTTGCCCATCCGTGCCCTCTCGTGGTCGAGCGTTCCACGGCCCCGAATCGGCGCGCACTCGACCTGGGGAACCGCCGCCGCATCGCGGAGATCTCCGCCTAGGTCACCCGCCAATCGAGCGTCGTCGAAGTGTCGGCGGAATTTGCTCCGCGTACTCCGTCCCGACGTGAACCACTGCGAACGATCCTCCAACGGCCCGGGCTACATCAACGCTTACGGCGTCGGCGGGGCAGCGCAGCTATCAGTTCGCGGTGGTCCGCCCCTCCCAGGCGTTGAACCGGCGCAGCGCATTTGGCGGCCAGAACTCCGCGACACTCTCGCGCCGGTCCGAGTCCAGCACGGCCCATCGCAACCCATGGAACATGGGCCATCCTTCATGGGGCAGCGTGCGGTGAAGGCGACAAAACGCGGTCCCGTGCTGTCCCCGGTGCTGTCCTCGGGATCTCGCCGAACTAGGCAACGCGTCCGGCTCGTGGGAGACTCGCGCCGTGGCCGTGCTCGAGGCACCGACGGAGCCGCGGATCCGCGCAAACCGAGGCAAGCCAGCCGAGCGCCGGGCCCGCAAAGCCGGCCGCCACGCTGCCCAGGCGCGCACTCGTAGGAAACAGCGAATTTGCCCACTCGTGCAGATGCCATTCGCACGGAGCGGGCCGGGAGTAAGCGCCCCGTCCTGCCGAGCCCCCTGACGTGGAGCTAGTGGGTCGAGGCGGTGCGGATCTCCAACTCGTTGTCGTCCCGATTCGGCTCGAAGGTCGTCGTCGACACGGAGACCCGCGTGCGCGCCAGGCCGTCGCGGCGCAGCCGTACGGCGAGCGCCACTGTCGCTGCAGCGTTCGGCGCGATCCTCCGGAAGCGGCAGATTAGGTTCCTGCCGCCGGTGCAGGCTCCGGCCGGTTGTCGGCCGACGACGTCGGCCGACCGCGGGGGGCGCACTCGAACGACGACTTGTTCGGCCTGCGCGGATCCTCGGTTCCTGACTTTGATCGTGTAGCGAACGGCTCCCGCCGCTCGTGTCTGGCGCCGGGTGTGGCTTGACATCGAGAGTGCGGCCGCGAGCGGCTGCCACTCGGGTTGCATGACGCGGTTGTCGCGCTCGTAAGCGTCCTCGTTGAGGCGCGTCTCGCCGGTTCCGTCCGGCTTCACGGCGAACAGGCCGGGTCTCGGCCAGCCGCGGACGAAGACGATGCTCGTACCGTCCGCAGACCAAGACGGCTCGCTACCGTCGCTCGTCAGCTTGGTCTGCCCGCTTCCGTCGCGATTCATGACGTACAGGCCGCTCGAGCGTAGAGGCCTATAGACGATCTTCCTGCCGTCCGGCGACCACGGCCGCCCGCCCCACAGGTCCCCGTCCGCGACTCGTTGCCGGCCGCTCCCGCCGACGGGCGTGACATAGACACTCGACCCGCAACACACAGGGGCGAGGTCACGGGAGACGAGCGCGCTCCCGTCCGGCGACCACGACAGATCCAGGCCCCCGTGGCCGTCGAGCACCCTCAGCGACCGCGGCCGCTCGACGCTGGCGGTGTAGGTCGCCAAGTGCCCGGTGATTACGGCGACGAAGGCAATCCACTTCCCGTCCGGAGACCAGGTCGGATACCAGATGTAGCTGGCGTCGGCGAGAAGCCGCCACCTCCTGGTCGCAACGTCCACGACTCGCAACTGCCCGCCCTTGATGATCGCCAGTTTCGTCCCGTCGGGCGACCACTCCGGCCCGGAGGTGCCGCCGGGGCGATCCGGTTCATCTGCGCTGGTGATCCGGCGGCGGCCGGTCCCGTCGGGCCGCACGACGTAGATGTCACCCTCCGCGGGACTGAACGCGATCAGCGTCCCGTCCGGTGACCAGCGGGGCCTGCCGTCGAACTCGCCGCCAAGCCAGGTCTCGCGCGAGCTGGTCAGGTCGAGGACGTGCATGCTCGCGCTTGTGGGATCCCCGCGGAGGCCATAACGAAGGCCGCGTGCGAGGGCGACCTTCGAGCCCGCCAGCGGTCGGAGCGTGGCCGCGCTGGAGCGCGCGGAGCCGTCGCCGACAAGGAAAGCGGCCGGCAGCAGCGCCGCCGGTGAGAGCGCGGGCAACTCTCATGTGAGGTAGGACGAAAACCGGCCCGCGAAGTCCGCGTATATGAGCCGAAAACCGCACGAGAGCGCGTGCCTCGCGGAGACGAGCGCTTCCGCGCCTCTGACGATCGACGACGAGCTCGCGGTCTACTGCCCGGAATGTGCCGAGCGGGAGTTCGGTGGCGAGGACGGCCGCGACGAGTGAACTACCCGGTTTAGCCGCCGCGACCGCGAGTACGTGACCCAGAAGCCAACTGCCTGCCGAGACCTTGTCGCCCGTTGAAGGGTTTGCGGACTCGCCGTGTTTACCCAGGAATCGTGACCCTCGTCATTGCGGTACTTGCGCTTGCGGTGTCTTACGTCGTCCACGATGCGAAGCTGAGCGCAGAGGCAACCGCGCAGGCGCTTCAAAAGGACCTCGGCACGTCGTACGGATTCCGGTGCGAACCGCAGGAGAACGACGGAACCATCGAGGGGCTAGACGACGTTGACTACGCCTGCACGGCAGAGCGCGTAAGCGAGTCCGGAAGAGCGCTCTGCAAATCCCGCTTCCATGGATTTGTTCTCGGCGCGAACGTGCACGCTCTCCAGCCGTGCGGTACGGATGGACCACCTCTGGGGCCTTCAGGTCGACGCGGCGCCCCGAATCGGGGACGAAGAGCCCTGCTCATCTACTTCGGCGGCGGCGGTCCACTGCTGTCGCGTGTGATCAGTTGCCATGGCGCGAGGTGGACGAGGTCGTCGGCGGCGAGTTCGCCTCGGGTGGCGGTTATCAGAAGCCTCGCGCAGGTGCGTCCTTGTTCGTACAGTGATTGCCTGACGGTTGTGAGGGGAGGATCGCTGGCGCGTGCGTTGGGTGAGTCGTCCCAGCCAATGATCGATACGTCATAGGGGACGCGTAGTTTGAGTTCGCGGGCGGCGGCGAGCGCGCCGATGCCGAGTTCATCGCTCATTGCGAGCACTGCGGTGGGTCGTGGGCTGCCCCGCAGGAGTGCGAGGGCGGCGCGGTGGCCCTCGCCGCGACCGTTGACGGCGACTTCGTAGATGTCCAGCGCTGCGGGTTTCGGTGTGGCCGCGTTGGCGGCCGCTTGGTAGCCGGCCAGCCGCTCCCGGGTGACGCGGTAGCTCGGGCGGCCGATGTTGGCCGAGTCGCGGTGCCGCGCGCGCCGTGAGCGGCCGAAGGGTTGCGAGATGACGGCGAGGCAGCGGTGCCCGAGCTGCAGGAGATGTTCGGCGGCGGCCTGGGCGGCGGCGCGATCGTCGATGCCGACGAACGGGACGCCATCCAGGCGCGGGCTGCCGTGGGTGACGAGCGGGATGTTGCGCTCGCGGGCCAGACGCAATAGTGGGTGGCGATCGGGCAGCGTCCACACGACGAGCCCGTCGACGATGGCGTTTGCGAGCAGCGACGCACCTTCCTGTCGGTCCACGTCCAGGGCGCCGATGAGTTGCAGAACGGTGTTGTGCCTGGCTGACCCTTCTGCTAGCCCGTGGAGGAATTCCACGGCGCCGGGGTCTTGAAAGGCGTAGCTGAGCGCTTCCCCGAAGAGTAGCCCGATGCTGCCTGCACGACCTCTGCGCAAGCTCCGCGCTGCCGGATTCGGGCCGGCGTAGCCGAGATCCCGGGCCGCTCCGAGGATGCGCTCGCGCAGCGCAGCGCTGAGCTTGTGAGGTCGGTTGTAAGCGTTCGACACCGTCGTCGGTGACACC